>Ga0208243_1000011_pt1 | contig 347450 bp, 301 predicted proteins | sample Subbio2Aug_QV12A_FD_184826 | JGI IMG/M metagenome (GOLD analysis project Ga0208243, IMG submission 184826) | Serpentinite rock and fluid subsurface biosphere microbial communities from McLaughlin Reserve, California, USA - CR12Aug_QV12A (SPAdes) | ecosystem: Environmental > Terrestrial > Deep... | reverse complement strand
TGACGACTTCGTGGCAAGTTGAAAATTTCAATTCTTCTGTCATCAGAACCCGTGTGATCGTAAGCTCTGGAGGTAACTCAGATCAAATTACGTATGCGGTTAAGTTGGTGAGTCAGGTAGCTGAGCTCAACGATCCATCCAGAAACTTGAAAACGGTCACGGTGAAGGATGATGAAGCCTTTAAGGACTGGTCAAGAATTATGAAAAAGTATCAGGGCTTAATCGAGGAAATTCAAGCACGATTACAGTAATCTTCGTTGCATTTAGAACATTCAAATCCCGGGTTTAACGCCCGGGATTTTTTCTTTTCCAAAAATCCTCGAACCCCAAACCCTTGAAATGCGGTCCTATTGCTGCTTCGTCCATATTGTAAGAAGGAGTTACGGTATTCCACTCCATAATCTTGATTTGGTCATTTTTGTCCACTGTCATATCCCAAGCAATCAAGCCAAAATGGGGGTTTTGATCATGAAGCATTTCACAGCGCTTTTTGATTTCTTGATACTTTGGCACTTTGAGTCCAGTAATCGAAACACCAGTCTCTGAGTGAGCTTTGAGGATCTGCCAGTCTCCACTGAATCCGTACTCATTTGTAACTCCATCCTCAATTCGGATGGCAATACGGATGCATTCGTCTTCATATATATAGGGCGTACTCACCAGACCCAGTCGAATCCCGGATTGTACGACCCGAGCAGGTTGCGCGTAGGCTTTGTAGGTTGTTACTCTTAGGCTGGGTACGGCAGAAGGGCTTAGTTTTTTAAAGAAATCATGAGTTTCTATCGGCGATTGAATCACAAAATCTCCAAGCTTTTCAAAGTCCAGTTTTGAAAATTGATCCGCATCTAGTTTCATCACTCCACCGCCACGTGAAGTATTGTCCTGCTTCAAAAACACGTTTGGATGTCCATCAAAGAGAGTCTTTCTTAGTGTTTCTTGAGTTGTTTTCTCTCCTGAAGCCATTACCCAATTTCCTTTCACATAATAGGCCAAATCAGGAAGTTCTTCAGCATTCAGGAATTTTTGGGTTAGGGTTTTTATTTTTCCAAGTGGTTGAAGGCTGCCATTCAAGGTAGGACAAACGATTCTAGCCCAATAATCCAATGGCATCCAACCTTCTTTAAATTCACCCCGACAAGCAGTGAATACCTTAAGCCATGGAGAAAATGAAGCTGAACCTAGCACATCTGCGGCGTAAGTTTCAATTTCTGTTTCCTGCTTTGTCGTTAATGTATGATCAGGAAGTTGCTTAATTAGAGCTTGATAGGCTTTTGGAGCGCTTCGATTGTAATAGGCATCAGTGGCTTTATTTCTTCTTTTTTCCTGATTTTGTCTGTATAGTTTTTTAACCAAAGAGATCATAGATGTTTATTTTGGGTCTTGTGCTTAGTTCTTCCAAAGATCTTCCCAGCCTAACTCTTTAAAATGTGGTCCTATGCTGGATTCGGAGTATACAATTCCCGGTTGGTCGGTATTCCATTCCATCAATTTTACTTGGCCCTGATCGGTAATGGCAGCATCCCAACCGATGAGTTGTATATGTGGAAATCTCTCATGGATAGATTCACAGAGTTGAGTTGCTTCTTTAAAATAGGGGATCGTTTTTCCTTCGAAGGGTACTTTTGTATCAGGATGAGTTTCTAATAATTGCCAATTGGCTGTGATCGCCGAAGGATATAATTTCCCAAAATTGGGATCAACAGGTATTCTCATGGCACCTTTGGTATCGATGTAATTCATTCCTTCCCTACCTATTCGGAGTCCACAAAGTCGGGTCTCGGCTGGTTTTTGGTTTTGCTTTACCGTAGTGATCCGCAATGTCGCTACCGCTCCCGGACTGATTTCTTCCATAAAGGGGTGTTGAAAAATAGGTGCTTGAATCACGAAATCTCCCAGTTTGTCAAATTCGATTCCATCAAAATCCTTAGGATAAAGCTTTAAAATTCCATTTCCCTGAAAAGAAAAATTCCGCTTTAAATACACAAAAGGATAATGGTCAAAACAAATGGATTTTACTTCGTCGAACGTCGTCCCCAATCTCTCGGCAGTCAGCCATGTTCCTTTGATCAAATAAACCAAATCAGGTAATGTTTCGGTCTGAAGTAGCTGTTTGGAAAGTGTTTTGTAACTGCTCAAATCTTTTAAATCTCCATTGATCGCAGGGCAAACTACTCTCCCCAAGTAATTATCTGGAATCCAGCCTTCCAAAAACTCCCCTCGGAATGCGCTGTAGAGTTTAAGCCATGGAGCAAAATCAATAGATCCCAAAACCTCTACTGAGTATTCTTCAGCTTTCTTTGAATCTACTGAAGAAAGCTTTTTTCCTTGATCAGCTAAGACCTGAAGTCCGTTTTGCACCCGTTTGATGTGACTCTGATCGAATATTCGATTCCATCTTTTTTGGCGGGATGCTCTGAAGCGTTTCTTGAGTAAATGGAGAATCGACATAGGCAGACGGTTAGTTTTCTAATCTCAAGTTTGATTTTTATTTCTCCCAAAAAAATTTTTTTTCGAGTAAGCCGAAAAATCAATCGATTTCCTTAAGCTTTTTATTCCTACTCCAATTTAGGGGTGTTTTTTGGAGTCCTATTCTTTGTATTTTTTGAAGTTTTATATCGGGCTGGAGCCCAAAACCCAAGTAACCTCATGCGAAAGCCTCAACTATCCTTCTCCCAAATCATCAACATGAATGTTGGTTTTTTTGGGATTCAATACAGCTTTGGTCTTCAGCAAAGTGCTGTCAATCCGATCTATGACATGTTGGGCGCCGCACCTGACGAGATCCCCTTGCTCAATCTGGCAGGACCAATGACCGGCCTGCTGATCCAGCCGATCATTGGTGCGCTCAGTGACAGCACTTGGAGTGATAAGTATGGGCGAAGAAAGCCTTATTTCTTCATCGGAGCCTTGCTATGCAGTATCTGTCTCTTCTTCTATCCATTTAGTAGTTCGCTATGGATGGCTGCAGGATTGCTGTGGGTGCTCGATGCTGCAAATAATACCGCCATGGAGCCGTATCGCGCTTTGATTGCAGATTCTCTTCCAGAAGAGCAATATGGAAAAGGCTTCCTGACCCAAAGTTTTTTCACCGGATTGGGGATTACCCTTGCTAACATTTCCCTGTTTGTCTTCCAGATTTTCTTCAAAGGCACCATAGGTTCGCTGCCGATGTGGGTATATGCGTCTTTCTTCCTCGGAACTGTCTGCTCGATCACCTCGGTGATGTGGAGCATTTCTAAGACGCCAGAGTATCCGCCTTCACCAGAGGAGTTGGCCGCTTTGAAAGAGCGAAATCAAGGCATGCCTCATCCGGCAGTTCAGTTTTTTCTTTCCATTCTGACCACATTGGTAGCTTACACCGTGTTCTTGCTATTGTTGATTCCTACGATTTTTGATCGGGGATTGATCCGGAGGGTGATGAAGTGGGCAGAGCAAAACTCCACGACTCGAGTTCTTTTTGCCCAAAATCTTGAGATCATCGAATCCATCATTCACATGCCTTCGGTGATGTGGAAGCTGGCGCTTGTTTACCTTTTCCAGTGGTATGCGCTATTCTGTTACTGGCAAAATGCCTCCAAGAGTATCGCTCTTTCGGTATGGGATGCTACCCCGTCTAGCGACCCTGCCAAGTATGAGGAAGCTGTCGGATGGGCAGGCTTGGTCAATGGCTGGTACAACATCGTTACGTTCCTCTCGGCATTTTTTCTAGCACGAATGGCACAACGGTTTGGCCCCAAAAAGGTGCATTTCATCTGCCTTCTCATGGCTGGTGTGGGATTGATTCTTTTCCCCATGATCGAAAACAAGTACTTGCTATTTGCCCCAATGACTGGTTTTGGAATAGCTTGGGCTAGCATGATGGGTGTGCCCTATCTGCTGGTAGTGAATGAGATCCCCAAAGAGCGCTATGGTGTCTATATGGGAATCATCAACATGATGATCGTGATTCCCATGATCCTGCAGACGCTGACTTTTGGTTTTATCTCCAAAAACTTCCTAAACAATGACGCAGGTCAATCCATCATTTTTGGAGGTGTCTTATTGCTGATCGCTGCCCTTGCCACTCTTCGAATCAAAGAAAACAAATCCATTGATCCTTCCGCTGCACCCGTTTCAGCAGGACATTAATTCCCTTATCAAATCAATTGAACCCATTCCATGTACCCGGAATCGATTATATCTGAAAAAATCCACCATCTCTTCCAAGAGTATTCCATAGACCCTGTCAAAAAAGACAAGCAATTTGCTGAGCGTCTTCAAGCACATTTACCAAAAATCCATCGGCTTTTCGGGGAAATTTATGGGGGATGTTTTGACGTTGAGCAGCAATTTGTGGACTTGCTTCGCAGTCTGATTCTAGCACACCAAGGCCGGGAAGCTGGGTTGAAAAAGCGGGATCAGGAAAAGACAAGTCAGGGCGTGTGGTTTCTTAGCAATCAGCTTGCAGGCATGAGCTTGTATGTGGACCGATTTGCAGGAAGTTTGAAAACCATGCCAACCAAGCTTTCGCATCTCGAGGAGTTGGGTGTGAATTTCCTTCACCTGATGCCGATTTTCGAAAGTCCTGCCGGAGAAAGTGACGGAGGGTATGCTGTTTCAAATTTCAGAAAAGTGGATCCACGCTTTGGGACTTTGGAGGATTTGATTTCCCTTCGAAAAAAAATGCACGGCCAAGGCATGTACCTCATGCTGGACATTGTGCTCAACCATACATCGCATCACCACGAGTGGGCCCAAAAGGCCAAGGAAGGTGATTCCTATTACCAAAGCTTCTTTTATACCTATGACAACCGCTGGATTCCGGATGAATTTGAGCGGAATATGCCGGAGATTTTCCCCGAAAGTGCTCCGGGCAACTTCACATGGAGTGAGGAAATGGGCAAATGGGTGATGACTGTTTTTCACAAGTACCAATGGGATCTGAATTATACCAACCCGAATGTCTTTCGGGCCATGCTGGATACCGTACTTTTTTACGGGAACCTTGGCGTTGACTTGCTGAGAATCGACGCTCCGGCATTTATCTGGAAGCAGCTAGGTACTTCCTGCCAAAATCTTCCTCAAGCACACACTTTGCTCCGATTAATCAAGCAGTGTGTGCAGGTGGCGACTCCGGGCATGGCGATTTTGGGTGAGGCAATTGTAGCCCCTAAGGAAATCATAAAGTACTTCGGCACAGGGGAGTTTATCGCTCAGGAGTGTGATTTTGCCTATAATGCTACTCAAATGGCCTTGCAATGGGACATGTTGGCCTCGGGAGAAACCCGAGTCATGCTCAACGCCCAAGGGGAAATTCTAAATAAGCCCTACGGTACCTCTTGGATTACTTACACTCGGTGCCACGATGATATTGGACTGGGATATGATGACTACATGATTGCTCAGGCTGGAAAGGAACCCTATTACCATCGCAAGTTTCTCAAGGAATATTACTCTTTCTCTGGTGATCAGTGGATGAGTCCGGCGCGGGGAGCCCTTTTTTCCTCCAATCCCAAGACAGGAGACGCTCGGATTTCAGGAACTTTAGCTTCCCTCTGTGGCTTGGAAAAAGCACTCATCGAAGGAAATGGGCCTGCTATAGACCAAAGCATCCAAAAAATCCTCATGATGCAGGCGCACTCCATTTTCCTCGGAGGATTGCCTATGTTGTTTTACGGAGACGAGGTCGGTTACACCAATGACTACAGCTATCAAACTGATCCGGGGAAAAGCTACGACAACCGTTGGATGCATCGTCCGGTGATCGACTGGGAAAAGGTCAACCGAAAGAAAGTGGAAGGCACTGTTGAGCAGCAGATTTTCGAAGGCACCAAAAGATTGCTTCAGGTCAGAAAAGCACATGGACTTTTCAGTGACCTCAGTAATATTTCTTGGATGAGTCCACACAATATCCATGTGGCAGGTTTTGTCCGTAGAATGGGAAATGAACGGATGTATTGCCTATTCAACTTTTCGGACAAAGCGGCTTACCTGACTTGGTATGCTTTCCGCGAGCAAGGAGAGGGAGCTGGAAAACTTTACGATCACTGGACTCAATCGGAAATTGCCTTAGGTCCGGATCATGAGCACTTGATTTTGGAACCGTATGGTTTCCGGATTTTGGAACCAAAAAGTTGATGAATCCTGGCAGATTTCGAAAATCTGCCAGGATTTTTTGCTTAATCTTTCACCGATGATTTGCGAACCACTAGCTCGGTTGGGAGCTTAACGAGTTCATTTTCTCCCAAATCCTGATGCTTGAGCAGCTCAATCAGCATTTCGGTAGCCTTGCTTCCCATGGTGTAGCCAAACTGATCCACAGAACTCAAGGCCGGTGTAGTAAATTCGGAAAGCATCCAATTACTAAAGCCCATCAAACCTACCTGGGTTGGGATTTGATAGCCGGAGGATTTCAGGTAATTCATAGAACCCAAAGCGACCAGATCGGTGATGCAAAAAATCGCATCTGGTGGGTTTGGACTTTCCATCAGGCTTTTGGTAAAGTCATAACCTTCTTGTTCGGAGATGTCAAAGCAAGGACGAACCCAGGCCTCATTGAAAGTCAATCCATGATCTTCAAGAGCCTTTTTATAGCCTAAAAATCGAGCATTGGCATTTTTTACTTCCATTCGACCGCTGAGATGGGCTATTTTGCGATAGCCCTGTTTGATCAGGTGTGCCACCGCCTGATAGGCTCCTTCAAAATCATCCACTACTAATTTTGGCCCCACTAGAAAATCGGTGATTTTGTCAAACTGGACTACCGGTTTGCCTTCTTCCAAAAATGCCTGAAGGTGATCTGCTTCCTGTGTTTCGTTGGAGACAGAGATCAGGAGACCATCGACTCCCATGCCCAGTAAGTATTGGCTTGCGAGTATCTCGTCTTTCAGGTGGTCATAAGATTGTGCCAAAAGGATACTGTATCCGTGCTTCTTCGCTGTTTCTAAGGCACCGCTGATCGTCGTGGAGAAAAAATGATGTACGATCTGTGGTACGATCATTCCCAAAATGGAGGTTCGATTTTTCCGAAAATTGACCGCCATGGTATTTGGCGTGTAGTGGTGTTTTTCAGCGTATTCTTTGACCATCTGAATGGTCTCTTCCGAAAGGGATGGATATCCGTTGAGCGCTCGGGAGACCGTGGATGGGGAAAGTTTAAGATCCCTTGCAATATCTTTTAAAGTGATTTTTCGCTTTTCAGCCATGTTCTGGGTTTTTGTTTCTGGTTGATAAGTCGGCCAAGTATTTTCACCTTAAAGTAATCATAATCCCAAGCAGTTCTTCCATTCAAAAGGCCTTTCATTGAGATTTTCAGAAAAATCGTGGAGAAAATTTTATATTCCACTTTGACAATAACCCCAAAACCTATGAAACCAATCGTGCAGATCTCACTGGATCTGACCAATATTGATGAGGCGCTCGAAACAGCTGCTTTGGCCTTGCGTGCCGGAGTGGATTGGCTGGAGGCGGGTACTCCCCTGATATTAGCCGAAGGACTGCATGGAGTCCGAAAACTGAGAGAAGCTTTTCCCGGAATTCCCATTGTAGCCGACCTTAAAACCATGGATGGGGGCTATCTGGAGGCCGAAATGATGGCCAAAGCCGGAGCCACTCACGTCGTCGTCATGGCCCGTGCCCATGCCGAAACCATCAAGTGTGTGGTCAAGGCCGGGAAAGACTTTGGTGTCCAAGTCATGGGTGACAACATGATCTGTCCGGATATGGTGGAGGGGGCTAAATTTTTGGAAGACTTAGGATGTGATTATGTCATCCACCATATCGGCTACGATGAGCGCAGAGGCATTGCTGCGGCAGGTCATCGAATGCCTAGTCCGCTTGATCAACTTCGAGAGGTAGTCGCTGCGGTCAATATTCCGGTACAGGCTGTAGGGGGACTTTCCCTCGAACAAGCAATCCAATGCCCACTATACGGCGCTCCGTTGGTCGTTTTGGGCGCTCCGCTGACCATTGATGCAGATTCTTTCAAAACTGCTGATGGAGACCTTGAATCTTCGCTTCGAATGATTTGCCAAGCCATTCATGCCCAAACCACTGTTTTCCCCTCTAAATCTTAAGTCATGTCCAGTACCAAAATACCCGCAGTAGTCAACTATTCCGAGCAAAAGCATTCGGTAGAAATCCGTGAAATCCCTGTTCCTGAAATCGGCGAAGATGATATTCTGCTCGAAGTCGAGAATGTAGGCGTTTGTGGAAGCGATCTCCATCAGTGGACTTCTGACCACAGTTGGCCGGTAAACTATCCGGTGGTCTTGGGACATGAGTTTGGAGGAAAAATCGCAGCCTTAGGTTCTCGAGTTTCTGGCTGGAAAGTCGGCGATCGGGTCGTATCGGAGACCGCGGCCGTGATCGATTCACTCAATCCCATGAGCAAAGTCGGACTGTACAACCTTGATCCTACGCGCAAAGGCTTCGGCTACGGAGTCAATGGGGCCATGACCCGATTTGTTCGAGTACCGGCGAGATGTCTGCATCATGTACCGGAGAATTTGTCTTTCGAAGAAGCCTGCCTGACCGAGCCTTGCTGTGTGGCTTTCAATTCTTTGGTGGGAAATTCCCATATCAAACCCGGAGATCGGGTCGTCGTCATCGGACCTGGAACCATCGGGATTCTTTGTGCGGCGGTAGCCAGACTTTGTGGCGCTGAGGTGGCGGTATTGGGTTTGGAAGCGGACCGTGGTAGACTGGAAATTGCTAAAAATGCTTACGGTTGCGATCCCTTGATTGGAGAAGATGCTGCCGAAGCCTGGGCCAAAAAGCGGGATGGATTGGGTGCCGATGTCGTGGTGGATGCAGCTGGACATAGCATCACCCTCAAGACAGCCATGAAGTTGGTGCGGCCCAATGGGCAAATCACCAAAGTAGGATGGGGGCCACAACCGTTGAATTTTTCCATCGACCCGATCGTGCAAAAAAATGTGCGTCTCCAGGGAAGTTTCAGTCATAATTGGCCGATTTGGGAGCGGGTAATCGCACTGTTGGCAAGCGGAGCATTGAATGTGAAGCCGATTATCGGAGGCGTTTGGCCGATTACCGATTGGCATACCGCCTTTGAAAAAATGCATACTGGTCAAATTGTAAAAGCTGTTTTAAAACCGATCTAAAATGCGACTCAAAGACAAAGTCATTATCGTCACCGGAAGTACCACAGGAATCGGAAAAGCCATCGCCAAGCGATGTGTGGCTGAAGGTGCCAAAGTGGTTCTTCACGGGTTAGAGCAGGATTTAGGCGAAGAAGTATTGGCAGAAATCGGCTCCGACCATGCTGTATTTCATCAGGAAGACATTACAACTGACACCTGCCCAACTAATCTGGTCAATCTTGCCGTGAGCAGGTTTGGAAAGCTTGACGCAGTTGTCAACAATGCCGCGCTGGTCATTGCCTCGGATATTCACACTACCGATCGGGCTTTTTTCCAAAAAGTGTTGGATATCAATACCATTTCTCCTTTTCTTCTTATTCAAAAGGCATTGCCCGAACTGATCAAAACCCGTGGTAGCGTACTCAATATCGGTTCGATCAACGCCTGGAGTGGAGAACCCAACCTGCTTGCCTATTCGGTTTCCAAAGGCGCCATTATGACACTGACCGGAAATCTTGGGGATTCCCTGATGCGGGAATATGGAATTCGTGTCAATCAAATCAACCCGGGTTGGGTACTTACCGAACGGGAGACCGAGCGAAAAAAGCTGCACGGCCTGTCAGAGACCTGGTACGAGGAATTGCCTGCTATCATTGCGCCGTCTGGGAGGATTTTATCTCCGGATGAGATTGCCGCTGCGAGTATTTTCTGGCTTTCTGACGAAAGCGGACCCGTATCGGGACAGGTGCTTACCTTGGAGCAGCATCCGATGATCGGGAGAAACTTACCTAAAGACAACAAGACCTTTAAATAATTACCAATGCCCAAATTAGCCGCCTTTCCCAAGGCCTTTATGCAGCAACTCTGCAAGGATGGGACTATGAAAATCGCCGATTGGGTGAAACTTGCCGCGCCGCTTCAGCTTGATGGGTTGGAGTGGTATGCTGGATTTTTGGAAATGGCCGATGAAAAAAACTGGCCTAAATTCCGCCGAATGGTCGAAAACGAGGGCATGGTCATCCCCATGATGTGTTGCTCGCCGGATTTTACCCATCGGGACAAGGCTTTCCGGGAAAAGGAAATCCAAAAGCAAAAGCGCTGGATCGAGATGACGGATGCTTTGGGAGGAAAATACTGCCGGGTCCTTTCCGGTCAATATCGCCCCGAACTCTCGGTGGAGGAGGGAATCCAACTCGCCAAAGATTGCATTGAAGCCTGCCTTCCTTATGCAAAAAGCCTGGGAATTACCCTAATCATCGAGAATCACTACAAGGACGATTTCTGGGAATATCCGGAGTTTGCCCAGAAGCGAGCGATCTTCACCAAGCTGGTCAACTCCATCCATCATCCCAACTTTGGGGTGAATTACGATCCGAGCAATACGTTTTTAGCTGGGGAAGATCCGCTGGATTTACTGTATGACGTGTCCGAGCGGGTGGTGACCATGCATGCGAGCGATCGCTTTTTGAAATACGGGACGATTGAGGATCTTCGAAAAGTAGAAGGTGGAGCCGTAGGTTATGCGAAAATGCTCAGTCACGGGGAAATCGGTAAAGGCATGAATGATTATGATGCGATCTTCACCGAACTCAAGCGCGTCGGTTTTGATAACTGGATCAGCATCGAAGACGGCGTGGACGGCATGGATCAGCTGGAGCGCAGCGTGGCGTTTTTGAAGAAGAAGATTGGGCAATACTGGCATAAATGATTTACGAGTTACGAATGACGATTTACGAGATCTAAACTAGAGTTTACCCTCTTTCTAGATATTGGAGTTTTTCTAATCTTACAATTTTTCAATCCAACCTACATGAAAAGTATTCAAATGAAATCTATCCCGAGCCAGTGCTTTTTGGGCGAAGGCCCGCTGTGGATTGCGCGGCTCGGCTGTTTCTTCTGGGTGGATATCGAAAAGGGAAACCTGCATCGCTATCATTTAGCAACCGAACAACTCGAAATCCGGCATTTCCCACATCGATTGGCCGTGGTCTTGGAAGGACAAATTGGAAAGCTTATTCTGGGTTTGGATCGGAAGCTGGTGCGTTACGATTGGGAAACTGAGGAGATTGAAGAGCTATGTGAAGTTGAATCAGATCTGATTTTGAATCGCTTCAATGATGGAAAGGTTGATCCCAAAGGCCGAATTTGGATTGGAACGCTAAGTACGCTTTTCACAGAAGGTGCTGGTTCGCTGTACCGAATCGGGCCCGATTTACAGCCAAAAGTGCAGCTGACAAACCTTACCATTTCCAACGGAATGGCCTGGACTGCCGATCAGCAGACTTTTTACTTTATCGACACCCCAACCAAGAAAATCCAGGAATTTGCCTTTGATCCGAAAACTGGAGCCATTGAATTTCGACGAATAGCAGTCGAGATTCCGGAGGGATTGGGCTTTCCGGACGGGATGTGCATCGATCTGGAAGGGATGCTTTGGGTGGCGCATTATGCGGGTTCGGGCGTGTATCGTTGGGATCCGAGCACGGGCCAACTCTTAGACAAAATCGAACTGCCCGTACCTCATGTCACTTCCTGTTGCTTTGGTGGGGAAAATCTGGATCTGATGCTGATTACCACGGCACAGGAAAATCTGACAGCGGATGATTTGAAAAAGTTTCCGCAGAGCGGAGATGTGTTTTTGGTAAAAGTGGAGGTCGGGGGAATTGAGTCCTTTCAAGCAGAGATTTAATTTCCCGCTGATCAAAGCAGAAAAAGTCGGAGATGAGCGCTGATTTGTCCACCTATATTTCCCACAGATTTTCACTGATTTATTTCACAGATTCCCACAGATTTTAAAATCAAGAAAAAAGATCTGTGATGATCTGTGTTTCTTAATCCGTGCAAATCTGTGGGAAATAAAAAAAGGCCAATCTCTCGATCAGCCTTCCCTTGTTCTATAGCATCGGCCTAAACTGCCGCAGGAACCCCACGAATGCAGGTTTAGAGAAAACAATGTAATTTCAAAGTGATTTTTAGGCTATAAATCTTTTGCCAATTTGTCCAGTTCTTCTTTGGAAATGGATTCCCGATCAGTTTTTGAATAAATCGTGATTAGAAAGACTTCTTGGTTGACCACTTTCACCAAGGTGATCACTCTTGCTCCTCCTGATTTCCCTTTTCCAGTGGATGTGATAGCAAGACGGATTTTGAAGAGATTGTTTCCAAGTGGTGTTCCTTGGCTTGGGTTAATTTCCAAGGAATCAATCAATTTGAGTAAGTCAGATTTGAGAGAAGAATGCTTCTTGGCTAGTTGCTTGAAGTTTTTCTGAAAAGTATCTGATAAAAGTATTTTAAAGTTCATCCAAAAATGCTCTTGCCTCTTTTAGTTTAATTTTTCCCTTCTGATGTTCTTTCACTTCTTTCAATCCTGATTCGATGCTTTGAAGGATTTCTTCTTTGGTAGGCTCTTCAAAATCCTCTTGGACTTTGATTTTGATAAAATCAAGACTCCTAATGAAGTTGAGAAATGCTGAAGCCTTGTCTTTATCTATTTCTAGTGTGATTTTCATGCAGTTAATTTAAGCCATTTTTATGAATTCCGCCTTTTATAATGAACGATCAAACAGGCTTGTTAGTAAATGTTTCCTGCTGATCAGCGCAGAAAAAGTTGGAGATGATCGCTGATTTTTCCCACAGATCACCACAGATAAAAATCACAGATTCCCACTGATTTTAATTCAGTCTCTGTGTAAATCTGTGGGAAATAGACTTTTCGATAATCTGCGCCTATCAGCGAAAAGAATCCGCGAAAATCTGCGGGGAAATCAAAAAAAGCCAATCTCTCGATCAGCCTTCCTTTGTTCTACAACATCGGCCTAAACTGCCTTAGGAATCGCACGTCATTTTCGGTAAACAAGCGCAGGTCTCGGATCTGATACTTCAGCATCGCGATTCGCTCGATACCCATCCCGAAGGCAAATCCGGTGTATTTCTTGGAGTCGATTCCGCAGTTTTCCAGCACATTCGGATCGACCATTCCCGATCCACCGATCTCTACCCAACCGCTGTGCTTACACACGTTGCAGCCTTTACCACCGCAGATCAGGCAGGAAATATCGATCTCCGCGCTCGGTTCGGTGAAGGGGAAAAAAGAAGGTCTGAACCTCACCTTGGTCTCCTTGCCAAACATCTCCTTGGCGAAGTGGTAGAGCGTATTTTTCAAATCCGCGAAACCCACATTTTCATCTACATAGAGTCCCTCTACCTGATGGAAGATGCAATGTGCACGGGCGGATATCGCTTCGTTTCGGTAAACCCGACCCGGAGAAAGGGTTCGGATGGGTGGTTTTTGATTTTCCATCACGCGCACCTGCACGGAGGAAGTATGGGTTCTTAGTGCGATATCAGGATTCTTCTCGATGAAAAAGGTATCCTGCATTTCGCGAGCAGGGTGATTCTCAGGGAAGTTTAGGGCGGTAAAGTTATGCCAGTCGTCCTCGATCTCCGGACCTTCGGAAAGATTGAAACCGATGCGCTCAAAGATCTCGATGATCCGCTGACGGGTTGCTGTTAGTGGATGGATACCACCCAAGGCCACATTGGAAGGAGGAAGTGTCAAATCGATATCTGCCGATTTTGACTTTTTATTCGTGGCATTGACTTTCTCGATCAGTTCCTGGAATTTTTCCTCGGCCAATTGCTTTACGCCATTGACGAGCTGTCCATAGGCGCGTTTTTCCTCATTTGGAATTTGGCCCATCGCTGCGAAAAGTTCACCCACCACACTTTTCTTGGAGATAAACTCCATTCGATAGGCTTCGAGTTGGTCGGGTGTTTGGGCGTCTGCAGCGGCAATGGCAGCTTTGATGGCTTCGATTTTCTCCTGGTACATGAGTTGCGATTTATTCCGGTCACAAAGCTACCATTTTTAGGCTTTTTTGGGTAAAAGTCTCCGAGTAACTCAGCGCTTCTGATTTTTTTCTTGAAAAATTTTCAACTGGTCTAAATCCAGTTCTCTTTTTCCCCTCGTAAGTGCTTCCAAATTCAACAAACACAATCAAAACCATGAAAAATTTCTTAAAAATGACTTTGGCAGCCTTCGCATTTCTATCCGCACATGCTGCATTTGCACAGATGGAAAAGACTGTAGAAGTCGGTGGTGCACCCATGTATCCCTCCAAAAACATCGTGGAAAATGCAGTCAACTCTGCAGACCACACGACGCTAGTAGCTGCGGTTAAAGCAGCAGGTTTGGTAGAGACGCTTCAGACTGCAGGGCCATTCACGGTATTTGCGCCGGATAACGCTGCATTTCTCAAGCTTCCTACCGGAACAGTGGAAACGCTACTCAAGCCTGAAAACAAAGGCAAACTCACCGCGGTGCTGACTTACCATGTGGTGGCTGGGAAAATAGGCTCCAAGGACATCGCTGACGCGATCAAAAAAGGAAATGGCAAAGCTGTCCTGACGACGGTACAAGGTGGAAAATTGACTGCATGGATGAAGGGTAAAGATCTCTACATCACGGATGAAAACGGAGGCCAGTCCAAAGTAACTATTTCAGACGTATGGCAGTCCAATGGGGTGATCCACTCCGTAGATACGGTGGTACTTCCGAAGATGTAATTGCAAAGTGAAAAAGAAAAAGCCGCTTGAAAGTGATTTCAAGCGGCTTTTTTCATTTGTCCAGTAGTTCTTTCGGGATCTCAAAGACTGCTATTCCGGGGTCTTCATCGGTAGTAATTCCATATATTTTCCCTAAGGATTCATCTACAGAAATACTTCTGACAGATCGATCTAAGTCAAGTTTAGCGACCATCTCACCTTTAGCTGTAAGGACAAAAATAGTCTTTGCTACCTCATTTGTTTGTCTAATCTGCATTTCATTATATCCCCCATAAAGATCATAAATATAAGAGTCTCCAAAGGCGACATCTCGATGGCCATAGGGTTCATTAGGATTAAAAATCAATGCAGAATTTGCACCTGAGCCTGAAATCTCAAATTTGGGGAGTTCCAATCTTGGTCCGTCAACTGTTATAAATTCTTTGGTTTGATAGTCAAAGATCTCAATCCGGTCCCGAAAAATACTTGCTTTCACAAAAATGGTTTTTTCATCATTTGCACGAAACCATCCTTTATTTAATTCTCCAAGTAAGTAATCGTCTAAATCCGACCTTTCGGGGATTTTTTCCCACGTACCATATCCATTAATCCATTTTCCTTTGGAATCTACTTCAATCAATTTATGCGGATCATTGGCGGAAATTCCTATAAAGGTGGTATCCTTTGTATAGAACATGTTATAAATCATATACATGTCTTCAGGCTGCCTGAATTCTGAAATAGATAATCTATTTGTGTCTTGCAATGAAAATTCAGCCATTCTTTTACTTCTTGAACTATAAATCCAGAAGGTGTTTTCGTCAAAACCCGGATCAAATAGTTCAGCGTTTGCTATTTCATTTGGTCCAAAACCTGTCACTCCTTTTGCTGAATAGTAACTAAGGTCATTTTTCTTTATCAAATGGATAAGAGGCTTCTCCGGTGGAATCCTATAAATTTCCATTAAAACTAAAAAATCCCCTTTTTGCTTAATGTGCATTGGATTAATTACCTCTTGGAAATATTGCTTCTCGCTTTTTAGTTTGAATTCTGGGAGATTATTTGCTGGAAAATCAAACAGAGATTTTGGTTTTTCTGATGTACAACTGAGATAAAGTAAAAATAAATATAGAATGGATAGGTGACTTAATTTTTTCACAGGATTAGGTTTAAATGGCTGTAGGATATTTCCTACATCCAAATTTGATTTTTACAAAGATTCACCAATTGTACAGGTGGTGCCCACCCTTCTTTCATCAGTATCCCATCTGTCACCTAACCGATCCGTACAGCCTGAGGAATTAGCGGCACAACAAATCCAATCTCCCGGCAATGGGCCGGCTCCTTGAGCTAAGCTGGCAGAGCTGTAAAACATAGCGACTGATCCGAGAATCATGGCTCCCGTGATCCATAATTTTTTAAAAGTAAGCATAGAAATAAAATTTAATGGTTTAAAACTTAGTTAAGTTAATCCATGTAATAATTAATAATATATCGTATTAGATAGGCGGTTTTTTTTTATATAAATGGCCTGATTGTGAGTTTTATTGAAAAAAAGCCGCTTGAAAATTACTTTCAAGCGGCTTTTTAGTTTTCTGACTTCAACTTTCTAATTTTTTACCATGTCCTTCTTCCACATATCCTTACCAATTTGTATTTGGTTTTTTTACCATATCAACTTACAAAGTTGTTTAGATATAAAGGTGTATATGCAATCCGCACCTAATCATAACCTTAATTCAATTACGCCCAGAGCGGGTGATTCACTCCGTAGATACTTTGGTGCTTCCAAAGATGTGATAAAAATTTCTGATACCGTCAGAAGGCTAATGTGTTACCTTTGTTTAACATTTTTTAACATTTTTTTTTTAACCGAATGAAAAATGATTTTCTTCGTTTTCACTAAAAAAAAATCTTATGAAAAAATTAGTATTCGGTGGAGTGTTATTACTCACTTTTTCTTTTATTCCAAATTTTGGAAAAGCACAAGATGGTTCACCCGGTGAGAATGGAGGCAGTAATCAATGGGGAGGACTTTGCTGTCAGTTTATTCCATCTAGTTGTTATCATCCCATAGGCCTAAACTTTCCTGAATCTTATTGGAGAACTATTTATCCTACCTGTTCTTAAAGTTATGATTCGGAAAATTTTTGAAGATTGGAATAGAGGGATTTTGCCAATCGCAATTTCTTTTTTAGTAGGTTGTTCGTCGGGTAAAACTGAGGAAAGCATTTATTTTAAAGAATCTGATTTACCAATTGAGGTTTTGCTGAAAGCAGAAAAACTGAAACTGAATGGGCTTCAAAATCCAAGGCAGATTCATGTAAATGAGCAATTTATCGTTGTGTCTCAACCTAATCAGGATTTGATGCTCAACGTATATGACAAAAAAGGGCATCTTCTTATCAATCAACTGGGTAAGAATGGCGTTGGTCCTGGTGAAATTTCTTACGTCAGAACAATTGAGAGTTTGGACGATCCATATGACATATGGGTATATGATTCCCAATACAAGTCTTATCACGTATATGATCTCAGAGATACTACTACAGCTATCTCAAAGAAATCCTTCAACAGAAATGAATCTTTTTTCTATATCGGAGAAATGGCTCTTTTGTCGGATAGTTCAGTTTGGGCGATTATGATGGATAAAGAAACACAGTATTTTATCCTTGGATTTGAGAATGATACCCTTGCTTCATTTGGGAATTGGCTTACCTATGATTCCAGAAAAGATATTCCTGCAAGCACTATTTCCAGTATGCATCAGGGAAGAATGGGAGTGAACAGAAAGGGGAGGTACGGAGTACGTGCAGGTTTGTTTAGAGATTACATAGACATCGTTGATTTGTCTGAAGGAAAAGTCACCACATTGTTTGGTCCTTCTAATCATATGACTCCTTATACTGTAGAATACAGCCAGGGATACCCTATGCCTAAAATTGATGAGAAGGAGGCCAGAGCACATTACTATAATGTATTCGCCGGTGAAAAATCGATGTTTTTACTTTACTATGGTGGAGCCATCAATGAGTTGGGTAACTCAGATCGAAAGATGAGAATCTTTGAAATTGACTACTCAGGAAAAATATTGTCAAATTTTGTTTTGGATCAAAACATTCAATCTTTTTCAATTGATGAAAGTGAAAAGAAAATCTATGGAGTGTCCATGGATTCAGAACCAAATATTATCACATTTAACTATTAACTATAAAAAGTGGATTATTGCCTTCTTGTTTTTGTCTGGCCTGTTTGAAAGTGACAGCTTAACCGCTCAAGTGGTAAGTGATGCGGGGAAGTGTTGCCAGTTTTATGAATTCAGCTGTTATCATCCTATTGGATTGAATTTTGCGGATTCAATTTGGATAAATGGAACTGTATGTTTGCCGATTATAAATCCGATTGGTGGATAAAACCGGGATATGGATTAGTATTCCTTTTCCTAGGTTAAAATAATCCAAAATCAATCGCTTTGCTACATTCAACTCATTCAACATAGCGATGCTATGGCTCATTAGTCAAATAGTTGATTTTCTTGCATTTTGAACTGTCACTTCGAATCCTTATGCAAAATCCGGGGTAAATTCATAAAAGATTAGGTTAGTTTTTATGATTACAAAAAAGCCGCTTGAAAATTACTTTCAAGCGGCTTTTTAGTTTTCTGACTTCAACTTTCTAATTTTTTTACCAAGTTCTTCCTCCACTTCCCGGAGGTCTTCCCATCATCCAAGGCTGCTGCGGCTCGGCTGCAGGCTGCTTGAAGTTGCCGATGATGTAGGTAAAGGTGATCATGCCATAGCGGGTCAGCACGTTGGTAAAGACGTCCGTCACTGCCACATCGGAGATGGTTCGGCTGATGCTGTTGTTTTGGTTGAGCAGGTCAAATACAACGGCTTTGATCTCTGCCTTGTTGTTTTTGGCAAATCGGAAACCGCCTTCAATGTTCCAAAGCCAGAAGCTCTGGTTAAATCCTTCGGATAGTCCGGTGTAGAGGGAGTGCGCCACGTTGTTGCCCATGAAGAACTTTCCATTCTGTGAAGAGAAATATAGGCGAATGTTCGACTCCTGCTGGTAGAAGTTATTGTCCAGATTCTGCTGCAGGGAAGAATTCACGATGTTGTATGAACCGGTGGTGTTGATGGAGAAGTCCACATTTTGGCTGATGTTGGAGCTGAAGGTCAGCCCTTGGCTCAAGGTCAGGTTATCGTTGAGGTTAGCTACTCCATTGATCAAACCCGGGATTCGGTTGAAGCTCACCCGTGAGTTGGTGTTAAACTGGGTTTTCATTTTCTTGATCGGAGCACCATAGGTCATGAAGAAGCTTGCTCTAAAGTTTCCATCCAAATTTACCGGCTTTGTGATCTGTCCACCCGGTCTGAGTAGAATCTCATTGTTGATCAAGGTATCTTGAGTAGTGAGGAAGGTGCTGCTACCGATGTAATTTTGAGTAGCACTATAGTTCAAAAACATGAAGAGCGTTCTTGATTTCTCCAGATTCACCTTGCTGATGTTTGCAAAGATGTTGTGGTTAAAGCTCTGTCCAAGCGAAGGATTACCCACACGGAGATTGAGCGGATTTTGGTTGTTAACCACATTTTGAAGTTCTGTCACAGATGGCTCATTGGTATTGGTGCCGTAGCGCATTCTCCAGCTGAAGCCCGTTTCTCGGTTTCGATAGTTCAAGTTGGCGCTTGGTAGAATGTTATTGAAGCTTCTTTTGAATACGCCCACTTCAGGGAAAAAGGCCTGATTGTCCAATCGGGCATTTTGATAATCGAGGTTCACATTGACACTCCAAGCCTGATTGTTGTAGGCATATCCTGATCGTAGACGTTGGGTCAGGAACACGTTGTCAAATTCGTTTGACAAGGCAGTATCCAGCTCAAATCGGTTTTCCGGATTCAAAACTCTGGTCTTTTGATCTGCGCGGGTTTTATTATTTCCTACCTGATAGCCAAAGGTTGCCAAGGCTTTTTCGGTGATAGGTTCGGTCCAAGTGGTGTTGATTCGGTAGTTGAACCCATTGTTCAAGGCATCCGTTTCTTGCTCGGTGGTGTCGATCAAATTTCTGCGGTAGTCTCTGTTCGCTGCCAATAGGTCGGAGAACTGATCTCTCTTATTCCAAGCCGTGAAGATTTCGGAAGAAAGGGTTCTGCCCTTTTTGTCGAATTTGTATCGATAAGTCAGGTTATTGGAGATGTTGAATGCAATGGTCTCTGCATTGGAAATGGAGCGAAGGGCTGAAAGTGAGTCTCCTGCGCTAGTTCTTGTCAATGCATCCCGATCACTAAAGGTGTTATTGTTTTGGAAGGAAATGTTAGGGGTCAAGATGATCGTGTTTTTCGGATTGAGATCCGCCTCGATTCGCGCATTTGCCCGGTGGTTATTATTCTCTACCGTATTGATCAGATTTTCCTGATAAAACTGACGCAGACTTTCATTCACTACCGTTTCTCGATTAGTGATTTGGCGTAGGGAGTTGGTGGTATTGTTGAAGAAGTAGCTTCCTGTGAAGTTCACTTTTTTGCCCCACTTGTCGGAGTAGTTTAATCCAAGTGCATTGGTGCTGGTGATACCGCCTTGGTTCCCCACGAAGAAGTTGTTATTTCCTCCTCCGCCCCATTGGCCACCGCCTCCTCCTGGACGTCCGCCGCCTCCGCCGCCCATCATACCGCCACGCATGCCACCACCTCCCGCGGAGGAATTGGCTGTGACACCTGCAAGGTCTTGGCTGGAGAAGTTTTGCTGGTTGACGTTATTGAACAATCCTAAAATAGAGAATCGCTGATCACCCTTGAACATGTTGATACTTCCTCCTGCTGCATAGCGATCATCTGTACCATAGCCGCCATAGGCACGGCCAAAGGAACCATTCTTTTTGTCAGAGCGGAGGATAATGTTGATCGTCTTGGTGTAGTTACCGTCGTCAAAACCCGTCAATCTGCTTTGATCGGATCGCTGATCGAGCACTTCTACCCTGTCAATAGCGTCAGCGGGAAGGTTTCTGAGGGCAATATTTGGGTCATTCCCAAAAAACTCACGCCCATCAACGAGGATTCGCTGCACGTTTTCTCCTTGTGCCTGTATTTGACCACCTTGCATGGTGATACCCGGCATCTTTCGGATCAGATCTTCTGCTTGGGCGTTAGTTTGGGTTTTAAATGCATTGGCATTGAAAGAGGTAGTATCGCCTCGTTGCTCACCGACCACGTTTACCCCTTCGATGACGACTTCACCCAAGACTTTGGTGTCTTCCAAAAGGATCAACTCGCCGAGTTCCATTGGCTCCCGCATGCTGTGGATCTTGGAAATGGTCTTATACCCCAGGAAAGTGATTTCCAATTTAACTTGAGGAATAAAAGGCCGGGCGATTTCGAAAGTCCCGTCAGCTCCAGTCACGGTACCTCTTAAAAGTGAATCCGTAACGGTTTTCACCAAGACGTTGGCTCCGATCATTGGAGTTTTGGTGACGCCGTCCATTACCTTCCCGGTAAACTTCCTTTCTTCCTGTGGAGGACCGGAAGGGCGTTGGCCAAAAGCTGAAATACTCAGCAAAAGGCTAAAAATCAGGATACTAATTGAATAAATTTTTTTCATAATGAGACAAAGTTCACCTTCTTTGACTGATCATGAAAGAAAAAGGTTTAAGTGCCTTTTGATGAAAAATTAGAGTGGGAAATCGGCAGGATAAGTGGTCTATTTTCCTTTTGGGAGTTAAAAAAAGCTAAATCTTTTCCATGATCACCGGATAGGAAATCGAAAAGTGGCTTTCATCGTAGACTGCCTTGCCTTCTTTGATCAAAAGCACCTGTGGAGACTCATGAGGTACCTTAAAAATTTCTTCAATTTGATCAGAGATCGAACGGTAGGAGATAAGGTCTAGGAAAAAGGGAGTTACCTTTTCGGAGTCCTCCGCCTTCCAATTGCGAAGTAAGCGGTCAAGGGACATACTGCTGATGGAGCATCTTGAGCTGTGTTTGAAAATCAAAACGGGTTTGGAGTGACTCAAGGCCTTGATTTCTTCGAGCTGTGTAGAGGTGGTGAGTTTATTCCAGTTCATAGACACTTTTCCTTACTTTTGAGGGCCACAGATTGGGATTGAAAATAGCTTCCTTCTGGCCAATTCAATTATGAAATTCAGACAAAACTTACCTAAAAATAGTTTCAATTTTCTAGCTCTTTGTGCAGGCATTCTCTTCTTTTTTTTCTCCTGTAAAAGTCTGGATCCTACGGCTTCCCTTCCTTTGTCCCAGGTGCCTGCTGCTTCTTCGTATGTGAATGTGCCGGTAGAAATCCCTTCGGCCACCTTGACCAACCTTGTCAATCAGGTAGTGCCTCCGACCCTTTTCAATGAAAAGGGAATGGACTTGGGTAATGGAATTGTAGGGGATCTTGGATTTGTGAGAAATGGAATGATTCAGCTCACGCCGCTCGACAGTCAGCGGCTACAGGTAACTCTTCCCATCAGAATCCGTGGGGAAGTCGGCCTCAAACCCGGTGGACTACGCAACTTATTCCAGTCAAAAATCCCCCTCGATCAGACCCTATCTCCTGTTTTGGTGATCAATCCCCAGCTTAATCCCAACTGGACTCTAGGCATCAGCGAGTTTGAATTGATGGATCTAGGGGGTAAAATAGGACTTTCAGCCTTGGGCATGGAGATTGACCTGAGCTCGATGGTGAGGAATGAAATCCGTGAATTTGCCAGACAAAATCTCACCTCCAAACCCGATCTGATCAACCTCAAACCTGTGGTCGAATCTATTTGGAATCAAGTTGGGCGGCCGGTGACTGTGGATTTGGAAGGGAAAAAAATGGCTTTTTCCATCCGTCCGGATTCTGTCAAAATCAGGGAGTATCTCGTTCCTTCCAAAGGGTTTCACTTCGACCTAGGCATGTCCGGCAAAGTGCAGACCCATCCTGCATCGGCAGCTCCTTCACGACCTTTGCCGTTACCGAAAATCACCCCCAACCTAGATCCATCCAACCGACTGGAGATCAATATTCCACTTCATCTGACTTATGGGGAATTGGACCAGATGATTCAGCAAGCGGTTGCTGGACAAGTCATTCGGATTAATAAAAAGTACCTGTTTCAGCCTTCCAATTTCAGAAGTAGCGCATATGGGGATCGTTTGGGGATCTTGATGGACTTTAGGGCGACCGCCGAAAATGGTGAGCAGATTGCGGGTGAGTTTTTTTTGGTAGGAAAACCTGTTTTTGATCCGAGTTCAAGTGTCCTTGCTTTCGAAAAAGTTGACTTTGCCCTCAGCTCAGACAGCAACAAAGCCAAACTCGGTGCTCAACTCAAGCGAGGCAAAATCAGCAATCAGCTCAATCAAAAATTAAGGTTTTCGCTACAAGAAGTGCTTCAGGGGAGTTTGGATGGGGTTAAGGAAAGACTTGCCTTGCAAACCCCCTATGGAAATCTCCAACTTGATAATTTGAATGTGTCTCCTGATGGATTTTATCCCACAGCGACCGGGATGGACATTCGGATCAAGGCTACAGGCCAGGTTAATATCCTGTGGAAGTGATTAGGAAAGAAGACTCTGAAAAGTGGTAATGCCTTTGGATTGGGCCTTTGCCAACAGCTTCAAAAAAAGTTGTGCGGTCAAAAAAGCATCTCCTGCTGCGGTATGCCGATCATCGGGACTGAGTTGGTAGCGCCTGCAAAGCGCATCAAGGCTGTAATCGTCATGTTTAACGTTGCTCATGTTCTGCATTGGCCCTTGTTCCAGCCGGATAGCCAAATGGTAGGTGTCGATCACGGGATTTTTGAGTTGGGTGATCCCGAAGGGCTTCAAAAGGGTTTTCAAAATCTCCAGATCAAATCCGATATGATGTCCCACAATGATGCTGTTGCCGATGTAGTCTAGAAAATTCTTGGCAAAATCCTCTTTCGACAGGGTGTTTGGGACTGTTACCAATCCATGGATGGCAGCAGTTTTTTTACCTGAATCGGTTGCTATTGGATACCATTCCACCGCCTGATTCACCAAAATTTTGGATTGGGTGATTTTCACCCCTCCAAAAGACAGGATGGAATCTTTTGCCGGATCCAAACCACTGGTCTCCGTGTCCAACACGGTGAAATTCAGCTGATCTACTTTTCGGATTCCCAGGATGCGATCGGTAGTTGCATCCAGATAGGCTTGGACAAATTCTGTCTTGGGAGCCGCTGCTTTCCAAAATTCCCACCAACTCATCGTCTAAAGTAGTCAAGTTGAAATCGGATGTGGATCATCTCCTGTAGCTCTGTGATAGGCGTAAAGGTGTTTTTGAGCAGTTGCCGCTGGATTTTTCCAAGCGATTTTGGATCTAGGTATCGGCCGTTGTTTGCGTTGGAGATCCCCTCCAAAGCCCTCATTCGCATCAGGATTTCGTAGGCTTTTCCCGCCTGTTGAAAAAGTTCAGTATAGGTATGCTCAATCTCTGCGAGCTTTTCAAAGCGCTTGAAGGTATTGTTGATTCCGACTACTTCATGACTCAGAATCAGTAGTCTGGCCAAGTCAGTCAAGGGAAGCATTGCTCGCCCTTTGAGGTCAAAGCGATCCTTGTGCTCTCCGGACTTTTCCACGATAAAGTCTTTGAAGAAACCCAATGGAGGCGGATTTTGCATGGCATTCTGGCCCATGAAGCTGAGAAAGGCCTTCTTTTTTCGGATTTCTTCATAGATGTGAAGCGTAAGTTCCTCGGCAAGTGAGGGGTTTCCTTTGACTGGTCGGAAATCAAAAAAGATGGAGGATTTTAGTAAGGCTTCCGGTGTAGGCCGCATGATCCAGTCGCTAAAATTATTTTTCCAGACCGAAAGTGGCTGAACCCATTCCGGGTTATTGGCCATCATTTTGGCTGGACAGGCATCAAATCCACAGGCGAGCAACACTTCGATCACCTGCTCTCCAAGCCGTAGAAAATACTCTTTGGCTGTCTCGGATTGTCCTTCGGGCACATCTTGGTAAAGAATGGCATTGTCAAGGTCAGTTCGTAAAAGCTGTTCTTCTCGTCCTTCGCTGCCAAGAGAAAGGAAGCAGAAGGGAACCTCATCCATATCCGGAAAAGCTGAAGCCAGGTTTTTCCTACCGATCTCCAAGGCCTGACTGATGATCACATCGTTGATCTCAGTCATTACAGATGCCACAAAGTCCATGGCAACTTCATTTTCCAAGTAATAACGAAGCATTTGCTCGGCCCTGTCTCTGATTTTCCTCATTTCGGCCACATCCTGCGTATTCATCAATGCATGGATCAATACCGCCGGGCTGTTGCCCATGGAAAGGAAAATGTCGTGATCGGAAATTAATCCACAGATGGGGCTTTGGGAAGTTCCGTCCTCCGTGAGCACTAGATGGTGCAGCCGATGACGGATCATTGCCAGATAGAGGGTGGAAAAGTTGTCTGATTTTCTGCAGGTAATTACCGGCGAGGTCATTACTTGAGCAACCGGTAAGGTTGGCGCAATGCCTGCTGCCAAAACGCGGTTGCGAAGGTCTTTGTCCGTAAGAATTCCCACCGGAAATCCGGATTCACCAGAGATGATGATACTGCTTACTTGTGCATTCGCCATCAATTTTGCAGCAGCTTGAATCGGAGTTTCCGGTGTACAGGTCAAGACTTTTTCAGAAACCTTGACCTCCGACTGATCAGAAAAGATCAGAAGAGAATTGTCTCCGCTTGGCTTTTTGAATTCGCTTCGGGCTTTTTGACCTTGGGAGAGGTCTTGTCTGACGACCACTTGCCCCGCAGCAAATCCTGCTGCAAAAAACAAGGCTACCTGACTGTTTTTCTCCAGAACTTTTTCAAAAACAGCTACAGGAATCGCATAGACTAAGCTGTTTTCGATGATTTTGGAGGTAAGCAAATAGGGCCTTTTCCCCAATAGGGCCAAGACACCAAAGACATCGCCTTCGTCGCAGATTTCTCGGATCTCTTCGCTAGTTGAGGTCTTTTCCACCAAATGAATGGTTCCCTCTTTCAGGACAAAAAAGTTAGGCCGAGCCGGTTCTCCTTGAGTAAAAAGTATTTCACCTTTTTCCAAATACTGAATCTCTACCTGTTGCGCTACGTTGACCAGATCCTCTTTTTCCAGAAAAGAAAAAGGGGGAAACCTATACAGAAATTCGGCAACCCGGTTGACAATGACATTCATGGTAGATGCAAGAGGCTAGTAGCAAGAAGCAAGACATAAGTAGTAAGACAAAAGACATTAATTAAATGCAAGATTAAAGTGTCATGTCCATTTTTTACTCAGCACTTTTGTCTTTTTCATTCAATCTTTTTGAGCAAAACAGAAATTTGTTGTTTGAGCTTTTCCAAAGTTTTGAACTTTGGAAAAGCTTTAGTCTGAAGTGCTTTCAAGGCCTAACGTCTTGTGTCTTGCGTCTAACATCTTGTCTCTAAAATCTATCTTTATTTTCGCCCTTCAATAATTTTCTCCACTACCTCAGGATCGAGTAGCGTAGAGGTGTCACCCATACTGTCGGTACTGCCCTCGGCTACTTTTCTCAGGATGCGACGCATGATTTTACCTGAGCGTGTCTTTGGAAGTCCTGGAACGATCTGGATTTTATCCGGTTTGGCAATAGGGCCGATGATCTTGGAAACCATGTCTTTGATTTCATTGATCAGGTTGTCCTCGGTACGGTTGGTCATGTCGCAGATCACATAGGCATAGATGCCTTGACCTTTGACCTCATGCGGATAGCCCACCACAGCGGACTCGATCACTTTTGGATGTTCGTTGATCGCGTTTTCCACTTCGGCTGTGCCCATTCGGTGTCCGGATACATTGATCACATCATCTACTCTGCCGAGAATTCGGTAATAGCCGTCGTGGTCACGCTTTACTCCATCACCGGTGAAATACATGTTTTTATATGTGGAAAAGTACGTCTGCTTACATCGCTCATGGTCTCCATAAGTTGTTCGGATCATGGATGGCCAAGGGAATTTGATGCAAAGATTACCTTCGACAGAATTTCCCGTGAGTTCATTTCCTTCGGCATCTACGATGCAAAGCTGGATTCCAGGCAAAGGTAAGGTAGCATAGGCAGGCTTGGTCGGGGTAATTCCCGCAAGAGGAGAGACCAAGATGCCTCCCGTTTCCGTTTGCCACCACGTATCCACGATTGGGCAATGCCCTTTTCCGATATGGGTGTGGTACCAATGCCAAGCTTCTTCGTTGATCGGTTCGCCAACTGAGCCAAGTACTTTCAGCGAGCTCAGGTCGTAACCTTCTATTGGTTCGGTGCCAAATGCTTGTAGTGCTCGGATAGCGGTAGGAGCGGTGTAGAATACGTTGACTTTGTGTTTTTCGATCACCTGCCAGAATCGGCTGGGATTGGGGTAGGTTGGCACACCTTCAAACATCAGCGTGGTGGCACCGGCCAAGAGCGGACCGTAAACTATGTAGGAGTGGCCGGTGATCCAGCCGATATCAGCTGTACACCAATACACATCTCCCGGGGAATATTGAAAGACGTTTTCAAAGGAATACTTTGTGTATACCATGTATCCTCCAGTAGTGTGGACAACGCCTTTTGGCTTGCCGGTTGACCCGGAGGTGTAAAGGATAAAAAGCATGTCCTCGCTGTCCATCTCTTCCGGTGCATTTTCCTCAGACTGACCTTCAAGAACTTCATCCCACCAATAGTCCCTGCCAGAGACCATATTGGTTTCTTGTCCTGTTCGTCTGTAGACGATTACAGTTTCTACGGAAGATTTTTCCAAGGCTTCATCCACCACACCTTTGACGGTGATTTTTTTATTTCCCCGATAGTTTCCGTCGGAAGTTAGGACGGCTTTGGCTTGGCAGTCATTGATTCGATCAGCGAGAGAAGTGCTGGAGAATCCAGCGAAGACCACCGAGTGAATCGCCCCGATCCGGGCACAAGCCAGCATGGCTATGGCTGCCTCGGGTACCATGGGCATGTAGATGATCACTCGATCACCTTTTCCGATTCCTTTTGCTTTGAGCGCATTGGCAAATTTGCAAACCTCATGAAAAAGCTGTCGGTAGGTGAGGGTTCGGGTAGGCTCATCCGGCTCATTGGGTTCCCAAATAATTGCAGGGCGGTCACCGATGGTGTACAGTTGCTTTTCAAAAATATTCTCGGTGATATTCAGTGTTGCACCGTCGAACCATTTCACCTCAGGACCTTCAAAATTCCACTTGAGCACTTTGTTCCATCGCTTTCTCCAATGAAAAGAATCAGCAATTCTAGCCCAGAATTCTTCCGGTTGGGCCACGCTTTTTTGGTATTCGTAGAGGTATCCGCTGAGGGTATGCAGTCTGTCACTCATGATAAAAGGGTAGTTTGAGCTTATGTAAAATGTTGAAATTTAATGATTGTGAGCCTCTCCTGCTCCTTTTGGGATTCGGATCTCCTGAATCAAATCCTGTACTTCCTGAGGTGGAGGAGGTGTGACTAGGGATACGGCATAGCACACGAGGATGTTGAGAAACATTCCCACCGAACCAATCCCTTCGGGAGATATACCCCACCACCAATGCGCTGCTGAGTTCAATTCAGGATTGATAAACTTAAAGTAGGAAATGTAAGCCAAGGTGAATACCAGGCCCGTGACCATTCCCGCAATGGCACCTTCCCGATTGACGCGGGTGGAAAAGATTCCCAAAATGATGACGGGGAAAAAGGATGCCGCCGCCAAGCCAAATGCAAAAGCAACCACCTCCGCCACAAATCCCGGAGGATTCACACCAAAATAACCAGCAAACACCACGGCTCCACCTGCTGCCAATCGGGCGATTTGGAGTTCTTTTTTCTCCGAAATTTCCGGCTTGAAGGTCTTCACCAAATCTCTGGATACAGAGGTGGAAATGACCAAAAGTAAACCCGCTGCCGTGGATAGCGCCGCAGCCATCGCACCTGCCGCTACAAGCCCTACCACCCAATTGGGGAGTTCTGCGATTTCAGGACTGGCCAAGACCATAATGTCCTTGTCTATTGTGAGTTCGTTGACACTTGGGTCTGCCAGATACTGGATTTTCCCATCAGCATTTTTATCATCTATTTTTATAAGATTGGTCTTTTCCCAGTTTTGAACCCAGGAAGGTAAAGCGCTGATTTCCTTCTCAGAGGTAGATTGGATTGCATTGTAGATCCCAAATGCTGCTACAGCAGGGGCAGTAGTGTAGAGGATGGCGATAAACACCAAGGCATAGCCTGCCGAGAGTCGGGCATCCTTTACTTTTGGCACCGTGAAAAATCGCACAATCACATGCGGTAAACCAGCTGTACCTACCATCAAAGCTAGGGTGATCATGAACATATCGGCCATTCCTTTCCTCCCAGAGGTATAAGCAGCAAAGCCCAAGTCTGTGAGCACCCCATCCAATTTTTCAAGTAAAGAAACCCCTCCCTCTACTGTGCCACCAAGCCCAAGTTGGGGAATAGGGTTGCCTGTCAACTGCATGGAAATAAAAATTGCAGGCACAATGTAGGCAAAGATCAGCACACAATACTGCGCCACTTGGGTGTAGGTGATGCCTTTCATTCCGCCCAAGACAGCATAGAAAAACACGATGCACATCCCGATGACCACGCCCCATTCGATGGGGATTTCAAGGTATCGGGAAAAGACAATTCCCACACCTCGCATTTGTCCGGCGACATAAGTGAAGGAAATAAATAGGGCACAAATCACCGCGACGACACGGGCTTTATTGGAATAGTAGCGGTCGCCGACAAAATCAGGAACAGTGAATTTTCCGAATTTTCTGAGGTAGGGAGCGAGAAGTAAAGCCAATAACACATATCCCCCTGTCCAACCCATGAGGTAGACCGAACCGTCATATCCGGCAAATGAAATCAGACCGGCCATGGAAATAAAGGAGGCAGCAGACATCCAATCCGCCGCTGTTGCCATTCCGTTGGCCAAAGGGGATACTCCTCCACCTGCCACATAAAATTCTTGGGTAGATCCGGCTCGTGTCCAAATAGCGATACCGATGTACAAAGCAAAGCTTAAGCCTACAAGTAGGTAGGTCCAGGTAAGAATGTCCATGTCAGTCTTCGTTTACGTCAAACTCCCGATCCAGCTTGTTCATCCGAGCCACGTAGACAAAAATCAAAATAACGAAGGCATAGATCGAACCCTGCTGCGCAAACCAAAATCCGAGCTTGAATCCCCCCAGTTGAATGGAGTTGAGTGGCTCGACCAAGAGGATGCCAAAACCAAAGGAGACGACAAACCAGAGCACTAAAAGAATCAGCAAAGTCCGAAGGTTTTTCCTCCAGTACTTTTTCATTTTCTCAGATACTTGAGACATGGATTTTGGGTTTTTAGGTAGAATCATCCTCGAACCAATTCTGGCATAAAGCCAAAGAATATTCTCGGGTATTTCATTTTATTAATCAAAAATGAAATACTTGAATCTTAGCACAGAATCCAAACTGTTCATTGAAAAGTTGATAAAAATCTGCCTTTTGAGCTATTTTTATCAAATCAGGTACTCGGAGGCCATCGCAAGGGCAGCTGCAATAAAAGTTACCAGCAGTTTATTCAGTTGAAATTTGTGGTGGGGGCTGCTTTCGAAAAAGATCGTAGTAGAAATGTGCAAAAAACCTCCAGTTACCAATCCATACAAAATGCCAATTCCTTGCTTTGACAACAGACCGTTTTCGATAAAAAGTGAACTTGAAAACATCCCTAAAGGAGAGGCTAAAGCAAAAATGGTGAGTAAGATGATTGTCCATTTTTTGCTCAGAGAGGCTGAAAGAACTGCCGTAAGGGCAAAGGCTGCGGGGCCCTTGTGCATGATGATCCCCAGTAAAACGGTTTTGTTGCTGTGTACGTGATCGATGGCCTCACTTCCGCTAGCGATAGTATCCCCGTGTGATAAGAGTGTTCCCTCCAAAAAGGCATGGATAAATAGCCCAGTCATCAGGGTGACTACTCCTTTGGAAGTTTCGGACTGATGCTTGTGGATGTGACCGTGCTCAATACCGGAAGACCAAAATTCCAAAAGCTGCTGTAGTAAAAAGCCAAATAGAATGTATAATCCCATTTCTCCAGTTCCAAAATCACTGGAAAAAAGCTCAGGAATGATGTGGAGTATGGTAATCGAAAAAAGGTAAGAACCAGCAAATACCAGGACTAGCTTGAAATATTTCTCACGAAAAACGGGAGCAAAGAATACCAAAAGGCCCGCAAACATTGCGGTGAGAAAGAGTAATAGAAAATTTATCCCCATGAATTTTTTCCAATCCTCCCGATTTCAAAGGAGCAATTGAGTGGTTAACTGCCACAAAGGTATAAAAATTCAATAATGTTGCATTTATGTTTTTATTGGACTGGAAAAGAGAGGAATTTTCGGAGTTCAGGACTGGCGTACAGCTTGATTCCTGATCCTTTTTCATGGTAAATCAAAATCATTTCCACCTCGGCATTTGCGGAATCCAGAGCCATTGCTTCCCTCCACCCTTGTACCATCAACGATTCGGAAAGGACTCCGGCTTTTCGGGTGCTGGATGTCAAAACACTCACTGCAAGTAGCCCGTGATTCACCGGATAGCCAGTTCGGGGATCCAATTGAAAGGCTTTTTTCACAGAATCTTGAGTGTAATAGGTGTTAAAATCACCTGCTGAGGCATAAGCCTTGTCATGGAGGGCTAGAATACCTTCTTTTCTCAAACCCAAAGAATCACCGGGATAGGAGAGTTTGGACTTCCAGAGTTCTTGCTTTTCGTTCACGCCTTTTGCCAACCTATATCGTCCCAATTGAAGGAAGTAATTTGAGATTCCACTCTTTTCAAAATATGCTGACACCTGATCCAACGCTAAGCCTTGAGCATAGTCTGTGAAGTCGATGGAAAGGTTCGAGGTTGTTTTTCGAATAAGACTGTCAGTAAGAATGATTTTGGAAAGTCCCACTTTGCTCAGCACTTGGCCTACATCCACACTGTCTTGAAGTCTTGCTCCCGATGCCGAGAAACTCCAAACCGCATGAACTGGCCCAAGGCTCGGATCCCAAGCTTTGTTTGACTGGTCATGATCCTGCTGGGCATTTTTGATGAATTGAATCCATTCTGGGGATGGATTTAGAATGGTGTCATTTTGATTTAGCCGATAGAGGTCGGAAGTAGGTGAGGTGAGCGCTGTTTTTTGAGAAATAACTGACAAAAGCGAGTCGATGGAAGACTTTTCCACTTTTTGGGCTCCATGATAAAGTATCAGATAAGGTTGACCCAAGAAATCCCCACTGAGATTGACTAATCCATTTGCATCCGTAAAATTGGAAGTATCAGCAGGTGTACTATTCAGCGATCTGAAAAAGTAAACGACCAAAACAAGCAAGAAGAGGACTATGGAGTATATGAGGTTTTTGCGGGCGTTTTGATTCATTTCGGATAGAATTGCGTTTTCAAATTTAGGTCAATTTTTTTGACCCATGGATTAAAACTCCAAAGTCCTCCGCATGGGCTTTTGTTTATATTTGTGCGTATCCGTACCGACATGAGAGAAGATTACCTGAAAGGAGATGAGGAAAATTTAAGTCCCAAAGACCGGGAATTTGAGCGGGCATTGCGTCCGCTGAGCTTTGATGATTTTACAGGTCAGGCCAAAATCCTCGAAAACCTGCGGGTCTTTGTTCACGCTGCCAAAAAGCGTAAAGAGCCTCTTGACCACGTTTTGCTTCACGGACCTCCCGGTCTCGGCAAGACTACGTTGAGCAATATCATCGCCAACGAGCTTCAGGCAGGGATCAAAATTACCTCGGGACCCGTTTTGGATAAGCCTTCGGATTTGGCGGGTTTGCTGACGAATTTGGAGGAAGGCGACGTGCTTTTCATCGATGAAATTCACCGCCTCAATCCCATTGTGGAGGAATACCTTTATTCTGCCATGGAGGATTTTCGGATTGACATCATGCTGGATTCGGGACCCAATGCCCGTTCGGTACAGATTTCCCTCAGCCCGTTTACCCTGATTGGCGCCACTACCCGTTCGGGCTTGTTGACTTCTCCGCTTCGTGCCCGATTCGGGATCAATTCAAGATTGGAATATTACGATGCCAAATTGCTCACCGATATTGTGACCCGGTCTGCAGGGATTTTGCAAACTCCAATCGATGAAGTAGCTGCCTTTGAAATTGCCCGTCGTAGCCGTGGGACACCACGTATAGCCAACATGCTGCTTCGCCGAACCCGCGACTTTGCCGAAGTCAAAGGAAACGGAACCATCACGCTGGAAATCGCCAAAATCGCTCTTAATGCCCTCGATGTGGATGAAAATGGTCTGGACGAAATGGACAACCGCATTCTCCTGACGATCATCGAAAAATTCAAAGGTGGACCTGTTGGACTAAGTACCATCGCCACTGCTTGTGGGGAAGAAGCAGAGACGATCGAGGAAGTGTATGAACCTTTCCTCATCCAGGAAGGCTACATGAAGCGAACTTCCCGAGGTCGTATGGCTACTGAGTTAGCCTACAAACACCTTAAAATCAAGCCAACCGGTGCGAGTGGGACGTTGTTTGATTTGTGAAAAGTAAATTCAGACAAGGTGATTTGGGTAAGCTTAAAATCCGTTGAAATCTGAGTCCATTTCTGTGAAAACTGTAGGAGAAAAAACAAAAAAAGCGGCTATTACACCGCTTTTGCTGTTTCCATCTGGTTGATGATATCCTCGTAGTCGAGGGTATTCCAGTTTTCAGTGATCAGCGGATCGGCCATCACCCTATCCATGATTTCTTCCTGCAGCTTGCCAAGCGCATAGGCTTCGGCATAGCTCATATCCGAGAATGTCACCATGGTGTAAAGCGGAATCCACTCTTTGGGATACAGGTCATGAAGCTTAGCCTCAATTTTTTTGCGTAGCTGAAACTTCGGATCGGCCACACTATCCCGCATTTCAATGAAGTTTTCCATGGCCAACTGGCAGATGGCATCGGTATCCGGCTTTCGCTTTTTCTGGAATTTTTCAAAAATCAAATCCCAAGAATTTGTGCCCAGTTTTTCGATCATCTGGTTGAGGATGTAGCAGTCCTCAAAGCCGCAGTTCATCCCTTGTCCGTAAAAAGGCACCATGGCATGAGAGGCATCTCCGATCAGCAGGGAATTTCCCTGAACCCAAGGATAGCATTCCACATTGATCAGTGCCGAGGTTGGGTTTTTGAAAAACTCGGTTTTCAAATCCGGCATCAACTGATAAGCATCGTCGAAATAGGCCCTAAAGACAGTTTCCAAGTCCTTTTCATCCTTGATCTTTTCAAAGCAGATCTTTGAACCTTCAAAGGGAAGAAAAAGGGTACAGGTGAATGATTTATCTGGATTTGGAAGTGCAATCAACATAAATTTTCCCCTCGGCCAAATGTGAAGTGCGTTGGGATCCATAGCAAACTCTCCCTCAGAAGTGGCCGGGATGGTCAATTCCTTATAGCCATGGGAAATGTATTCCTGCCTATAATTAAACCGGATCTGCTTTTGCATGGACATCCGCAGGGCAGAATAGGCTCCGTCTGCTCCGATGATGACCTGTGGCTGAAGTTTTTCCAGTCCCTGGGGAGTTTCAAAGGTTATTTCCTGTTTCCTGAAATCCACCTCCTGACATTTATACTCAAAGTGAATTTCTGCACCCAGTCGGTCGGCTTCCTCAGTCAGCAGTTGGTTAAACTTGCCTCTGGAAATGGAATAGATGGCCTGATTTGCTTTTCCGTAAGGGATAAAGGTGGTGCTACCATGTTCATCATGGATCTTCCGTCCATACATTGGAATTGCAAGGGGAAGAACTTTGTCCTTCAGTCCAACCTGCTCGAGACTTTTCCAGCCTCGATGGCTTAGGGCCATATTGATAGAGCGGCCTTCTTCTGAATAGCTTGCTTTTCGCTTATCAGGTCTTTTGTCAAAGATGTGTACATCCAGACCCTGACGTCTCAAGTATATGGCCATCAAGCTGCCGATCAGTCCGGCGCCCAAGATGGTGATGGAATTGGTTTTCATTGGCTAGTTTTCGCGGTAGGTATTAAGCGAATTTATCCAAGGATTGTTCCAGAATTTTTGCGAAGCGAAACACATCCAAGAAGCTGTTATACAAAGGGGTAGGGGCCAATCGAATCACGTTTGGATTCCTCCAGTCACCCACTACGCCATGTTTATAAAACTCATCGAAGACGGCTTTTCCGCCTCGATGGATAAGCAAAGATAGCTGACACCCCCTTTCAGCTGGATTTTTTGGGGTGATAATTTCCAAAACTCCTGATTTTCCGCTGATTTCCTCGATCAGGAACTCAAGGTAAGCGGTCAGTTTTTCGCTTTTTGCCCGGAGATTTTCTATTCCTGCTTCCTGAAAAATATCCAAAGAAGCCTGATGTGCCGCCAAAGCCAAGACATTAGAATTGGCTAATTGCCAGCCGTCAGCGCCGTACATGGGGACAAACCCTTTTTCCATTCGGAAGCGCTCGCCTTCGTCATGTCCCCACCAACCCGCAAAGCGTGGCAGATCGGGTCGCTCAGCATAGCGTTCATGGACGAAAATCCCAGATACGTTTCCCGGTCCTGAATTCAAATACTTGTAGCTGCACCAGGTCGCAAAATCCACATCCCAATCGTGAAGCTTCAAGAGGGCATTTCCAGCGGCATGAGCCAGATCGAAGCCTGCCACTGCACCTACTTCATGGGCAGCCTGGGTGATGGCTTGCATATTAAAAAGCTGTCCGGTGTAATATTGGATTCCGGCCATATTCACCATTGCTAGGGAGTTCCCTTGCTTGCGGATTTCGGTTAATATATCCTTCGTTCGAAGGGTCTTTTCTCCCGGTCTTGGACTGAGTTCGACCAAGGTATCTGACGGATCGAGCCCATGGAATTTGATTTGGGTCTCCAGCATGTATTGATCTGATGGGAAAGCTCCCGCTTCGACGATAATTTTGTATCGCTCTTTGGTCGGTTGGTAAAAAGAAACCATCAGCAGGTGCAAATTGACTGAAAGGTTGTTCATCGCTACCACCTCATGCTCGTGGGCGCCAAGGATTTCGGCCAAAGCAGGTTTTGATTTTTTACGGATATGATACCAGGCATCCTCGCCATGAAAATGCCCATCCACCGCCAACTCCGCCCAGTTGTTCAATTCCTTTTCGAGTTGATCTTTGACGGTTTTAGGCTGAAGACCGAGTGAGTTGCCGCAGAAGTAAATGGCTTCCTGACCGTTTACTTTGGGAAAGTGAAATCGGGATCTGAAATACGCTAGCGAATCTTTGGCGTCCATTTCACGGGCAAAAGACTCGGAGTACTGGAATGTAGTTGGGTTCATGGTTGATTTCTCAATTTTGCTCACATGAAATTTTGAGGAGTGAGGTTCCAATTTAATATTGGGTCGGAAGACCGAAGACGGAAGACCGAAGAATTGAAACAGATTCTAAACTTTGGACTAATCGGGAACGGAGTTAGGTTTTTGATTTCTAATTTCCGAGAACTGATCACTGCGACTCCTAACTGAAAACTATTTCTCCATCACTGTCCCACAACTCTTGCAGGTTCTCAGGTCCAAATTAGACCAGAATCGTTCCATGATGGGTGGTAGTTGGGTGACGATATCGGTGAGCTCGACGTATTCTTCGTGAAGTTTTTCTCCGCAGTTTTCACAGTGCCAAAGGAAGCCGTCTTTTTCCCCCGGTCTGCGGTAGCGTTCCATCACCAGACCGATGGTATTGGCAGGTCGACGGGGAGAATGAGGCACTTTTGCAGGTAGAAGGAAGATTTCCCCTTCCTTGATTTCGATGTCTTTGGGTTTGCCGTCCTCGATGATTTTCAGGACGATATCGCCCTCGAGTTGGTAGAAAAATTCCTCTCCTTCGTCATAGTGGTAATCCTTTCGGGAGTTTGGACCGCCAACGACCATCACGATAAAATCATCATTTCCCTTGTACACCTGCTGATTGCCGACAGGTGGCTTGAGCAAGTGGCGGTTGTCATCGATCCATTTTTTGAAGTTGAAAGGTTTTGCTACAGCCATTTTTTGGATGGGTTTGATCTGGGATAAATTCAAAGATAGCTATTGAAGATAAATGCAGCGGTACTATGATTTGCATAAAAGCTCCTCCGTTTGAAAAAGTTTAACTTTGGCAACTCTTGTTAAGGTTCTCTAAAGCCCCGTAAATCGTAATTCAAAAATCGTACATTTCCCAGATTCCAAACTCAAAGCCCATGAGTACCTCTATCGCCGATATGCACTGTGACCTCCTGTCTTTTTTGGCGGTAGTTCCCAGTGCAGACCCATTCGACAAAAACCAAATTGCCTGCGCTTTTCCATGGTTGAAAGAGGGAGGTGTCAAGATGCAGGTCATGGCGATTTATACTACGGTCGATTCGGGAAGTAGGGCCTTGGCCACCAAGCAGGCAGCTATTTTTGAGGAGTTGCTTCGCAAAGAAAAAGAAACGGTTTGCCGATTTGATGGAGATTTTTTCCGAAATCAATCTGAAAAAGGCCCAATCGGAATCATCGCTTCGGTGGAAAATGCGGCGGGTTTTGGCACGGAAAATTCCACCTGGCCTGAAATTTATCAGCAGTTTGATTCGATTGTGGAAAAAGTCGGGACACTGGCTTACATCAGCCTGACGCACCACACCGAAAACCGATTTGGCGGCGGAAATTATACAGAAGGAATAGGCCTGAAGGAAGACGGTAAGCGCTTGCTCGATTACATGGCAGGAAAGCGGATTCCCATCGACCTTTCACATACTTCTGACTTACTCGCCGAAGGGATTCTCAAACACATTGACCGACATCATTTGCCGATTCCGGTGATTGCCAGCCATTCCAATTTCCGCTCCATCTGGAATCATAAGCGCAACCTCAGCGATGAATTTGCCCAAGAGATCATCCATCGAGGAGGCATCATCGGGGTGAATTTTCTCAGAGCATTCTTGGACAATGAAGTTCCGGAAAGGCTGTTTGAGCACTTGCTTCACGGAGTTAAGCTAGGTGAAAATGCCATCTGTTTCGGCGCTGACTTTTTCTATACCAAGGATTTTCCTGACCCAAGTCGTCATCCTTTTTACTTTCCCCTGGCGGATAATGCCGGAAAGTACCCTTCCATTTTGGAGCAGCTCAGCAAGCAGCTTTCGGAAGTTCAGCTTCGCAAAATGGCTTTTGAAAATGTGTTCAATTTCTACCAAAAACTCTGGGCCTGATGTCTAGCCACCATTTTGTCAAGGAGCAGCAGGAGCCTGCAGTGTTGATTTTGGAAACCAATGGGATATCATTTGATGAGGTATCGCCCTTGCTGGAGTGGGTTCCGACGGTACTCGTCTGGCAGGATTGCGTGGAAGTGGTGCAGAGTTGGGGGATCAAAGTGGATGTGATTTTGGCCACTCAAGAGTTTCAACAAGCTAATTATTACCTCCTAGAAGAGCAGTATCCTGTTCGGTTTTTGACAGTTTCGGGTTCCCAACCTTTGGAAGAAGGTTTACACTATTTGCTGGCTTCCCAGCATAAGGGAGTGCATTTGGTGGGATTTGATCATGCCAAATTGGAGGATTTGGCATCCAAGATTGATCTTCTGGATTTGACTGCCTTGGATGGAGATTGGAAGTATTATCCCGTCAAAGAGGGGAAGTTCAAAAAGTGGTTTGCAGCTTCTGAAATTCGGATTTTGGCTAAAGAAAATCAGCCGCTGGAACTTTCCAATTCCAACGGCCAATTGCTTTTTCCTATTCAGTATTTGACTCAAATCGAGGTGCCCGAAGGCATTTCTGAGTTTTCCAGCCCGGACATTTTATGGATTGGGGAAAAAGTAATTTCCTAAGCACCCACCACCATATACAAGCCTGCTGCCAATAAGGCTCCAAGAATGGGTCCGACGATTGGAACCCAAGAATAACCCCAATCTGAGCTCCCTTTTCCCTTAATCGGTAAAACCTGATGCATGATTCTAGGTCCCAGGTCACGAGCTGGGTTGATGGCATACCCAGTGGTGCCGCCCAATGCCAACCCAATCACCCAAACCAAGAATGCCACAGGCAGCGCACCGACCGATCCCAATCCGATGGGTGTGCCCTCAGTATTCTCTAGCTTTGCTCCGCTAATGTAGAGGATGACAAAAATGAGGACAAAGGTGCCAAGCGTTTCGGAAATCACACTGGTGGGGAAGTTTCTCACCGTCGGATCGGTACAAAATGGTGCCCGCTTTAATCCGGCATCTTCTGCCAAATCAAAATGGTGACGATACATCAGCCAAGCCAAGCCCGAACCGAGCATTGCGCCGCCTAATTGAGCGATGATGTACCCTGGAGCCATTGCCCAATCAAATTTGCCTACAGTTGCCAAACCGATGGTCACAGCTGGATTGAGGTGAGCACCACTGTAAGGACCCGCCACGACCACTCCGCAAAAAACCGCCAAAGCCCAAGCTGTAGTAATGGCGATCAAACCACCTCCGTTTCCCTTCGTTCCGGGTAATACCACATTGGCAACCACACCAGCACCGAGCAGGATAAGGATACTTGTTCCGATAAATTCTGCTACGATTGGATTCATCTGGTTATGTTTTTATTGGTTAGACATGCTTTTCCGGTAGCAAGGTGGTTTATTTCCATTTTAGTGATGATTGATGTTAGAGTGATGCTCGATTTCATTCTACCCAGTTTTTAGAGCGTTCGACGGCTTTGTGCCAAAAGTGGATCAACTGATCACGCTTTTCAGCTTCCATGTTAGGTTCGAAACTTTGGTCAGCTTCCCATAATTCTTGCAATTCTTCCTGATTTTTCCAAAAGCCCACAGCCAAGCCGGCTAAAAATGCAGCTCCGATGGCAGTGGTTTCGATGATTTTCGGGCGTTTGATTTCGCAGCCGAGCAAATCTGCCTGGAATTGCATCAGGAAGTTGTTTGCCGTGGCTCCACCATCCACTCGGAGTTCCTGAGTGGGTTTACCACTGTCTTTTTCCATGGCTTTGAGCACATCATAAACTTGATAAGCAATCGCCTCCAAAGCTGCCCGGGTCATGTGGGCGATGGTCGTGCCACGAGTGATTCCAAAGAAAGCACCCCGAGCATCCTGATCCCAGTGAGGTGCTCCAAGTCCGGCTAGAGCAGGTACAAAGTACACGCCGTCGTTATCATCTAGGCTGGTAGCCAATTTTTCGGTTTCCTTCGCATGGCTAAAGAGCTCGATGCCATCTCTCAGCCATTGGATAGCTGCTCCGCCGATAAAAACTGAGCCCTCGAGGGCATAGTTGATCTCGTTGCCAATTTTCCAAGCCACCGTGGTGAGCAATTGATTTTGGGAGCGAACGGCCTCTTTACCAGTATTCATCACCAAGAAGCATCCTGTTCCGTAGGTGGTTTTGGCCATTCCGGGTTGGGTGCAAAGTTGACCAAAAAGTGCCGCCTGCTGATCTCCGGCCACTCCCGCAATCGGAATTTTGGTATTGAGCACATCGCCGGCGGTCTCGGTGAATACCTCGCTGCAACTTTTCACCTCAGGAAGCATGGAGGCAGGAATGCCGAATAATTCCAACAATTCCTTGTCCCATTCCTGCGTATGAATGTTGAAAATCATCGTGCGACTGGCATTCGTGATGTCGGTCAGGTGACTCTTGCCAGCTGTCAATTTCCAAATCAGCCAAGAATCCACCGTGCCAAATGCCAATTCTCCAGCTTCCGCTTTTTGCCTGGCTCCTTCTACATTTTCCAAGATCCATCGGATTTTGGTAGCGGAAAAATAGGCGTCGATGATCAAGCCGGTCTTCGCTGCGATTTGCTCCGCATGGCCTTTTTCCTTGAGCTCATTGCAGTAGGAGGCAGTTCGTCGGTCTTGCCAAACGATGGCATTGTGGAGGGGTTTTCCGGTCTTTCGATCCCAGACAATGGTCGTTTCCCGCTGATTGGTGATTCCGATGGCAGCGATTTGGTCGGCGCGTATGCTTTTGTTAACCAAGGCCTCAATCATGACCGCCGATTGGCTGGACCAGATTTCATCCGGATCATGCTCTACCCAGCCTTGCTTGGGAAAGTGCTGCTTGAATTCCTTTTGGGCGACGGAGACGATCTGCCCTTTTTGGTCAAAAATAATGGCTCTTGAGCTGGTCGTGCCTTGATCCAAAGCCAAAATGTAGGGTTTGTTTTGGGACATTTTTGGGTTTAAAGGTTAAAGGTAATGGGTTGGATTTATGTGCTTTTGATGAGGTACTTTTCACCTGTTTTATTGAAATCAGCCAGTTCGGAATCGATCCAAGCTTGGTCTTTTTGAAGTGCTACAGCCATGGTTTGGGCTACTTTTTCGGCCGAATCCAAAGCTGCTTGCGCATCGAGAATCAACATACGAATTCTTCTGGAAAGTACATCCTCTACTTTGATTGCCATTTCATTTTGGCAGGACCAGACGACTTCTGCCAGGATATTTGGGAATGCCGGATGGATGGGCTGACTCCACTCTGATTTCTCTTTGGCCAGTTGCTGGATTTTTGTGGCATCCGAACCGTAAATACTCCAATGACCCGAAGGAATTTCGGTTGTGAATCCGTGGATTTTCTGGTTAAGGGATTTACTTGGGTTGAGTGTCTGTCCGGTGATTTGGGTGAAATAGTCCACGGTGTCTTCGCCCATTTTCCGATAGGTGGTCCATTTGCCTCCGGTGAGTGTCACCAAGCCGCTTTCGGACACGATAACCTTGTGGGAGCGGGAGATTTCTTTGGTTTTGGTGCTGCCTTCTTTGGGTCGGGCAAGCGGTCTGAGGCCGGCAAAAACAGCCTTTACATCGGATCTGGTGGGTTTTTTAGTTAAATAACCACTGGCTGTTTCTAACACAAAATCAATTTCCTTTTGCAAAGCTTCGGGTTCGAGTTTGGCTTTTTCCCGAAGGGTATCGGTTGTGCCTACGACGAGTTTTCCATGCCAGGGCACAGCAAAAAGCACTCGTCCGTCCCGGGTTTTGGGAATCATCAGGGCGTCTTTTCCACCCAAAAAATCTAAATCCATCACCAAATGAATGCCTTGGCTGGGCTGAATGGTTTTGGGTGCTTCTGGATTATCCATTTGCAGGATTTTATCTGCAAAAACGCCTGTCGCATTGACCACCATTTTGGCTTGGATTTCCAGTTTTTCTTTGGATTGCTCGTCGATGACTTTCAGACCTGAGATTTTACCGGAGTCATTTTTCACAAGCCCAGAAACCTTCATGTAATTCAAGATACAGGCGCCAAGTTCATCGGCTGTTTGGGCAATGTTGAGTGCAAGCCGGGCATCGTCAAATTGGCCGTCGTGGTATACAACTCCACCTTTTAGACCTTTTTGCAGGACAGCAGGGAGGCGCTTGATGGTTTCCGATTTGGAGATAAATCTGGACTTCCCGAGACGGAGTTTGCCTGCCATCCAGTCGTAGATTTTCAGACCTGCGCTGTATTGGATACGGTCCCACCACGTATAGATTGGAATGATGAAGGGTTGGTTTTGGGTGAGGTGGGGCGCATTTTTGAGGAGCATTCCTCGTTCTTTGAGGGCTTCCAAAACCAAGGCGATATCGCCTTGGGCCAGGTAGCGGACTCCCCCATGTACCAATTTGGTGCTTCGACTTGAGGTTCCTTTGGCAAAATCAGCCTTTTCCAACAAGACTACTGAAAGCCCTCTGGAAACCGCATCCAAAGCTACTCCAAGCCCGGACGACCCGCCGCCGATCACGGCAATATCCCAGATTTTACTTTTATCTCTAAGCTGATTTAAGTTTTCTTCTCGGTTCATTTTCTTTCCCTTCTGGGCTAAAAGTAGTATAAAAGGAAATAAAAAGAAATTAAACGAAAGTAAAATTCATAAAATAGTTTCTATTTGCTTTCTTTTAATTACTTTCGAAACTAAAATTGGAAGCCATGACCATAGCAGAGCGCCACAAGCATATTTTGGATGAACTCGCAAAAAGCGGATTTGTCAGTGTGTCGGATCTTGCCAAATCACTTCAAGTGACGGTCGTGACGATTCGAAAGGATCTAAAAATTTTGGAGGACAAAGGCTTGCTCTATCGCTCTCACGGGAGTGCCACCTCGGTATCTCCCTATGTGTCTGACCGCTCGGTTCAGGTCAAAAAACTTGAGCAGGTAGAGGAAAAGAGCAAAATCGCCCAGAAAGCTGTGGAGTTTCTAGAGCCAAAAGATGCCATTATCATCGGTTCGGGAACGACTGTAGGCGCTTTTGCGCAAGCGATTCCAAGGAATTATCCCTTGACGGTGTTGACTTCTGCCATGAATGTGGCGATGGCCTTGATCGATACCACGGAGATCGAACTGGTGCAGCTTGGGGGAGTTGTAAGGAAAAGCAGCAGTTCCGCGGTTGGACATTTTGCTGAGGAGATGCTCAAAAGTTTTGCCTGCAGCAAATTGTTTCTCAGCGTGGATGGCATCAGTCTGGACCACGGGCTCACCACATCCAATATGATGGAAGCCCACCTCAATGCTCAAATGATCCGATCCGTTCAAAAGACCATCGTGTTGGTCGATAGCCGGAAGTTTGGTCGAAAAGGATTTGGCAAAATCGGTGAACTCGAAGACGTGGATGTGATCATCACCGACTCGGGGATTCCGGAGATTTTCAAAGAAAAGCTGGAAGAAAAGGGAATCGAAGTGGTGGTGGTTTAAAAGTCTTTGTACACCTTTCGCTCGACCTTGGATCCATTTTTCTCCAAGGTCACCACATAGATATAGTCGTATTCCAAGTCTGTCAGGTCGGCGAATTTTTCTCCATCACCCACAAAATAGTTAGCCAATTGACTGACGGTGTTGCTGTGACCGACGACTAAGATGTTTCCCTCTCTTTTACGAAGCTCCTCTACCAAGGCGTCATGATTTTTAGGGTCATAGATTTCAATCTCTATTTCCGCTTGGTTAGCAGTAGGTTTTGCAGTATTTCTGGTGCGGATATAATCGGTGGAAAATACATGCTTGATATCCTCTTTTTCCAGAATCTGAGAAAGTTTCAACGCCCTCACACCCCCTACATACGCTAATTCAGGATCATTGCCCTCCAATTGCTTTTCGGCATGACGCACGATGTAAATGGTTTTGGGAGAGTTTTGGGAAGTACAGGCTCCTAGGAGTAGAAGCAGGCTGAACAAAAGGAGGAGGTTTTTCATCTTTTAAGGAAATATGCTTTGCGAAATACAATAGAAATATGTCCCAAAAATCGGGACGAAATAGGAGGATGTTCTATTTCAGCACGTCAGTGCTTTATCTCAAAGGTATTTCTATGGTATTATTTTATCCCGAAAAGGTATTATCCAAATGCTGATCCTTGGCTTTGACTTCTTCAAATTCCAGGAATTGCTCCCAGAAATCGATCTCAGGAAGTGCTGCTCTGAGGAAGATTTTTTCTTTTTTAATCGGATGGACAAACACCAAATGAAACGCGTGGAGGTTGATGCTGCCGTCAGGATTCGCTTTGGAAAATCCGTATTTCACATCGCCTCGGATTGGACAACCCATCGATGCCAGCTGCACTCGAATTTGATGTGGCCGGCCTGAAATCGGTCTTACTTCCAGTAGCCAGTGATCATTCAGCGTACCTAATACTTTATAGTTGAGTTCTGCTTTTTGGGACCCAGGGACTTCTCTTTCGTGTGCGGTCACCACATTTTTCACTTCATCCTTGGTCAGCCAATGGGTCAGTTTGCCTTGTTCCTCCTTTGGGCGACGCTTTACGATGGCCCAATACACTTTATGAATGTCTCTTTTGCGGAAAAGTTCCATCATTCGCTCCAGGCCCTTGGAGGTGCGCGCAAATGCCACCAAGCCACTAACCGGACGATCCAAACGATGGATTGGGTGAAGAAAAACCGCTCCTGGCTTTTCGTATTTGTTGGAAATGTAGTCTTTGCAGTAGTCCGTCAGTGTCTTGTCTCCGGTTTTGTCCCCTTGTACCAAGACCCCTGCCGCCTTGTTGACGACGAGGAGGTGGTTGTCTTCATAGACAACAGAAAATGGTTTTGTTCTCATAATGAATCACAAAGGTAGGTTTTATTTTGGGACCGAAGACCGAAGATGTAAGACCGAAGCACTTCTTCCGTCTTCGGTCTCCTGTCTTCCTACTCAAGAGAGCATTTTCCGAATCTCATAATCCTGCAAATGAGCATTCAGCCAGCCGGCTTCAAGGTAAGCTCCGTATTTTTTATAGAAATTGATTGCGGGCTCGTTCCAGTCCAGGACCTGCCACATCATCCCAGTGCAGCCGTCTTCCATGCATTTGGCCATTACCCGATCGAAAAGTAGTTTACCGGCTCCATTTCCCCGCTCGGACTCGGTGACGACAATGTCTTCCAAGTAAAGTCTTTTCCCTTTCCAGGTAGAATAGCGGTAATAATAAATCGCAATCCCAATGATCTCGCGCGTTGTGTCTTTCTCACACACATACAGTCCGTAAACTGGATTGGGACCAAAACCGTCCTTTTCCATCATCTCCAGAGTATTGGTGACTTGTTCTGGTGCTTTTTCATAGAGTGCGAGTTCTTTGATGAGTTCAAGCACTCTAGGGAGATCTTCTATTTTACCTTCACGGAGGGAATACATAGGCCTTTTGTGGGAATGTGATTTGCTATTTTGTTAACTATGCGCCTAAATTAGTCAAAACCTGAGAAACGAATGTTTTTAGCCATCGATGCCGGCAATTCCAATGTAGTTTTTGCACTTTTTGACTCCAAAAGCGGGAAGTGGACGAATCAGTTTCGCCTTGAGACTAAGACGCCTAAGTTGATTTCTCAGCTGAGTAAAAAGGTCCCGCTCTATTTTCTCGAGCATGATATCCATGTTTCCCAGATTGAAAAGATTGGATTTAGCTCCGTGGTGCCTGAAATCAACGGGATCATAGAGCAGTTTTGTGAAAGCTTTTTTGGTCAGACTCCCTATTTAATCCAGCCTGAGAGTTTTTTAGTATTGCCTGTAAAAGCCCTTCGCCCCAATGAAATCGGAAGTGACCTGATGTGCAATGTGATGGCAGCATTTTCCAGATTCCAAGGGCCTGTGATCATCGTGGATTTTGGGACGGCATTGACCTTTACGGCGGTTGGTTCGACGGGTGAAATCATGGGTGTGAATATCGTTCCCGGACTTCAGACGGCAATTAAAGCACTCTTTATGAACACCTCTAAATTACCTGAAGTAGAGCTAAAACTGCCCGAATCTGCTCTGGGAAAAAACACCATTCATGCCATTCAAGCCGGTGTGCTATACGGATATACCGGATTGGTCAAGGGAATGTTGGAGGCAATTAGGAAAGAGACGGGATTGAGTTTTACGGTCGTTGCCACAGGAGGACTTTCTTCGATTCTGACCAGTTTGGAAGGAGAATTTGACGAGGTAGATCGAAACTTGACTTTGGAAGGCCTTCGCCTGATTACCGAAGCTAACTCCTGATTCAGCGATTTACCTCAAAGCTGACATCCCATTCTTCAACCACCCTGATTTTATCTTTGAATTCTCTGTGAAGTGGATTGATGAGGAGATTATGTTCCAGTGAAAAACTGCCTAAAGGGATTCGGCAAGAAGGGATTTTTAGAAAAGGCGAAAGCATACTCTTGGCCCATGCCGAGCCAAACTCTTGAGTGGATTTTGGATAAGGGCGGTTTTTCCAGTTTTCCGGAAGATCTGAAATGTCGAGCTCTGGAATTTTTCCCTCAACTTCAAAAATGACCAGCTTCCACTTGCTTTGTGTGACGACTGGACCTTTGATGCTGAGCATTTCCAGAAAGTTGAGCGAACTCACCGAGCAGGCATAGATCATCGGAGTCCCATAGAGGTTCCAGCGACCTGGACCTATGCCATAGCCGAGGGAATCCCGCCCAGGAAGATGCTCAATCAGTCGGAAGTAGCGCATCAGAGAATATTGCCCCAGGAAATCGCCTCCAAAGCCTGATCTACCAAGGATATCTGATAAGGATTCTTGAGAAGATCAACGGGTTTTTGGGAGGAAAGGGCGGCATTAGGCGTGTGAAGCCACTCGGACATCAGCTTCTCTGAGCCGAATATCCGGATGCCTTTGGCAATGATCTGATCCATTTCGAGTAGATTTTTGGTGATGGCCTTGCTAAGCTTGCGATCGTCCTTTTTCCAGCGGAAAAGCGTGCTTGGATCCACTTCCAGAAGGTCGGCTACATCCTGAGAAGTAAAATCCAAGTAATCGAAAAAAGGACTCGTCTCATGAAAATCCAGCACAGCCTCACCATACTGCTCCCGCTGCTCTGCCACGATAGAAGGAGACTGGGTGAAGAAGTGATAGGCCCTAGGTCCAGACTCAAGCACCTCTGTGCGCTGATCATCAAAGCGGATTTTCCAAGTCGTGCTCATAGCTAGTTCATTTATATCCAGAAAGTTATAAATAAAAATTGTATTTGCAATAATCTTAACTCTTTTTTGCAAGTATGTCTTTTACGATAGCTTCGGCATGTGAGATGCTGTTTTCGATGAAAAATTCTCTGGTGTTCAATCCTCCGCACACGACACCTGCTAGATATACTCCGGGGACGTTGGACTCTTGGTTGGTTTGATCGTAGCAGGGTTGGCGCTTCTCATCTAGGCTTAATTTTACGCCGAGTTGATCGAGGAGGGCAAAGTTGGGTTTGTAGCCGGTCATGGCAAGTACCCAGTCATTTGGAATGGTTACCTCTCCATCTTGAGTAGAAATGACAACTTCCTGAGGTCTAATCTCTTGGACTTTGGATCGGGTGAAGGCTTTGATTGAGCCTTCTTTGATTCGGTTCATGATGTCCGGACGAACCCAATATTTGACGTTTTCGTCCACTTCATCGCCAAGGAGGACCATGCTGACTTCTGCACCTTTTCTCCAGCATTCCAAAGCTGCATCTACCGCAGAGTTGGCACCACCTACCACCATAACTTTCTGTCCGATAAATGGCCAAGGCTCTTTGTAGTAGTGAAGGACTTTCGGCAAATCTTCACCGGGTACATTCATGAGGTTGGGTAGATCATAAAACCCGGTAGCCAGGACGATTTTTCTGCATTGATAGCTTCCTTTTGAGGTTTTGACATAAAAAAGATCTCCCTCATTTTTCAGAGATTGTACTCCTTCATACAGGTTGACCCTCAGTTTGAAAAGAAAATAGATCCGTCGGTAATATTCCAAAGCTTCTGTTCGGGTCGGCTTGGTACCTACAGACATGAAGGGGATTCCTCCCATTTCCAGCCGATCAGAGGTAGAGAAAAAAGTCATGTTTACCGGATAGTTGTAGATCGAGTTGCAAAGCGCTCCTTTTTCTAAAATGAGGTAGTTTAAACCAGCTTTTCCTGCTTCGATGCCACAGGCAAGGCCTATCGGCCCACCTCCGATGATGATCAGGTCATGAATAGGTTGCATAGGCTATGGTTGAAAATTGATGTTTTGATCTTTGAAAGAACGATAATCCCAGTCAAAGGTGCGTTCGGTGAGTTGGGTAAAACCACTTCCACTTCGCAGGACCGCTGTGGATGAGACTGTTCCATAATCGGGCTGAATTCGGATAAATTGGGCAGAAAGCCCAACCTCCAGTGGAAGTGGAGCACCCGTTTTGGGAAGGGTTTCAGGGGGGAAAGTAGCAGTAGATTTCAGGGTTTGCAAAAGCTGTTCCTGGTTGGGCCTTTCTGACATCAATTCCGAGAGCTGATTTTTTGCCAACTCTGTTTTGGGCCAAGGATCGTTGAGGAGGCCGTTGCTGAGACCATGTATTCCTTGAGGTACTTCCATAGGGGAATCCCCGTAGTTGCTTGCGTAATAGAGTTTATCTCCGTCTGAGACTAAAAGGTTGAATCCGTCAAATTCAGACCTTTTTTTCCATATTTTGTCAAGGTAATTTTCAGGGGTAAGGTCAGATTCGAGAAAATCCAGGACGAGTTTTCCACGGGATATTTTTGGATTTCTTTTTTGAGTAAAGTCCCGATAATTGGTCAGTAAAGCCCATTTTCCATCGGGATGAAAGCCTATCCAAGTGCCGCCTCCCTGTAAATCTTTACCTGCAAAAATCCCCGAATCCCACCGGTGGAGTGGACTTGTAGGCCGGTGAAAAACTTCATCTCTGTTTGCCGAAATGAGTAAGGGAAAGTCAGGATGGGCTTTCCAGGAGATAGCTACTAAACACATATTACTAAAGGTAAAAAAAAGAGGCTGCACTCAGGCAACCTCTTTTTGGGGTGATTAACCAACTTTTTCCTCTTTCAAGCTTGGGTAGTCCGTGAAGCCCTTCTCACCGGGGGTGTAAAAGGTGCTTTGATCCCAATCTGCCAGTGGAGCGTTTTCTGCAAAGCGTTCTACTAAATCGGGATTTGAAATAAATGGCTTGCCAAATGCTACCGCATCAGCCAAACCTTCCGCGAGGATTTTGTTTCCTTTTTCCTGATCGAAAGCACTGTTGATCACCAAAGTGCCTTTGTATACCGGTCGATATCTTTTGGCAATATTCGGTTCAGCAAAAGGAATTTCGCTCACATCAGTGAATGGCTCCGAAAGGTGAAGGTAAGCCAAGTTGTAGTCATTGAGCTTTTTAACGATGTAATCGAAAGTCGGAATCGTTTCCTCATCCATAGTCATTCCGAATACCCCATGCAAGGATGGATTGAGTCGGACACCGATTCGGTTTTCTGGCATGACTTCCTTGATGGCATCTATGACTTCAAAGAGAATTCTCGCTCTGTTTTCAATATTTCCCCCATATTCATCACTGCGGTGATTGGAAGTAGCATTGAAGAATTGATGAAGTAAGTAGCCATTGGAAGAATGGATTTCTACCCCATCAAAACCCGCTTCCATCGCATTTTTTGCTCCGTTTTTGAAGTCAGCAATAGTTTGCTTGATTTCTTCCAAAGACATTTCCTTGGCTGTCACCGTGTCTTTGAATCCTTGAGGAGTAAATGACTTGGAGTTGGGATTGGTAGCAGAAGCAGAAAGTGGTAGTTCTCCACCGTGGAAATCCGGATGAGACATACGGCCTACATGCCAAAGCTGGATAAAGATATGCCCGCCAGCCGCATGGACAGCCTGTGTTACTTGTTTCCAAGCTTGGGTTTGAGCTTCAGAATAAATCCCAGGGGTATTGATATATCCGACTGCTCTTGGTGAAATTTGAGATCCTTCGGAAATAATCAAACCTGCAGAAGCTCGCTGTGCATAGTACTTTGCATGAATATCAAAGACCTTATTTTCTGGATTGTTCGCTCGACTTCGAGTCATCGGTGCCATCCATACTCTGTTTTTTAGTTGTATGTCTCCGGTTTGGATAGGTTGTAATAAAGGTTGTGATCCGTTCATGAATGAGTTGTTAGAAATTCAATGTATATACAACTAATGTCTAGAATTGAGAGTTCCTCCTGAGTAGAAGTTTTTTTAACTTACCCCGAAAACCACTCTATTATCAATGGATCCTACCCTTATTGTGATCACCGGTGCTGCAAGTGGCATTGGACTTCATCTGGCTCAGCACTTTAAAAATGAGCGTGTGCCTCTGGTACTTATTGATTTGCAATGGGGATCTTGGGGAGAATCGTCATCGATTTCACCGCTTTGCCATTTTATCGAGGGAGATGTTTCTCAACCATCGACATGGGAAAAAGTGCTGCAAAGAGCTAAAGACATCCATTTGCCAATCTCACATCTGATCAATTGCGCCGGAGTGATTCGCCCTGGATTTTTAATCGATTATGCCATTTCTGATATTGATTATCATCTCGATATCAATACCAAAGGAACTATCCTCGGCACCACGATCATCGGTCGGGAGATGAAGTTTCAGGAGTTTGGACACATCATCAATGTCTCTTCCCTGGCTGGCTTGGCCCCTGTCTCGGGTCTAAGCCTTTATGTAGCATCTAAGTTTGCCGTGAGAGGGTTTTCCCTATCGGTTGCAGCCGAATTGAGGCATTTTGGAGTAGATGTCAGTGTGATTTGCCCGGATTTGGTCAATACTCCAATGCTGGATCTCCAGCTTAATTATCCGGAAGAAGCCAAGCTAACATTCAGCGGACCTTCAACAGTCCTGCAGCCCGAAGATATCGTGAGAGAAATCCTTCAGCTCATGCAAAAACCCAAACTTCAAGTGAGTGTACCCACCTCCCGTGGATTGCTTGCCAAAATCGCCGGAGCCTGGCCTGCTTTCGCAGAAATATTTAGAAGTTCCTTAGAAAAAAAGGGAAGGAAAAACCTTAAAAGTCTTCGTAAGTAACAGGATTTGAGTGATTAACATTTTTTAATACGAAAATTGTCGTATTTATTTTGAAATTACGATTGCCTTCGTATAACTTTGGTACGAAGCTAATCGTAATTACTCCCATGAACAAACCAACTGAAGCCGAACTGGAGATTTTATCCATTCTCTGGAAACTCAAAGAAGCCAGTGTCCGCCAAGTCCACGAGCGACTTGCCGAGACCAAAGACACAGGCTACACCACTACGCTCAAGATCATGCAGATCATGCATGCCAAAGGTATGCTGGCCAGAGACGAAGAGAGTCGCACACACATTTACCGCCCGCTGGTCAAGCAGGGAGATACCCAGAAATCCCTGTTGAAAAATTTGCTAACCACTGCTTTTGGTAATTCTTCCAAATCCTTGGTAATCCAGGCTTTGGGACAGGAAAAGCCTTCTAAGGAAGAAATGGATGAAATCAGAGCTTTTTTGGATAACCTAGAAAATGATAACCGATGAAACTTTTAAATGATTGGATCCCTGCTGAACTGCTGAAAGCTTTGGGCTGGACGCTGGTTCATTCTATTTGGCAGCTCATTTTAGCCGCAACCCTGCTTTGGTTGGTTTTAAAACTCATAAAAAATAAAACTCCAGCCCTTAAATATGGGATGGCGGTAGGTTTGTTGATCCTTTCGTTTGGAGGTGTCATCGGAACTTTCATTTATCAATTGTCCCAAACAGGAGTAAGCTCAGAATTTGAAGGTGCTTTTGGAGAAATTATCTGGGTTTATCAGGGTCAGGCAAATCAACAGTTGACTTGGGAAAGCATCCTGGCGAAAGGTACTTTTTGGATTGAAAGTAACTTGTTGATTTTGGTCAATTTCTGGTTTTTTGGGGCACTAATGTTTCTTTTTAAGTTGCTAAATAGTCTCTCGGAGATCCGAAACCTTCGAAAAAACGCCTCTTTGTTAGAGGATTTCGAGGTAATCAAAATGGCGCATCGTCTTGTGGGTAAGCTAGGCGTCAGGAAGGAAGTCGAATTCCGAACCAGCACTTTAATTCAATCTCCCTTGACTTTCGGTACTATCAAGCCTGTGATATTGCTTCCTACGGCTTTGATTTTTCAATTAAGCACTGCGCAGTTAGAGGCGATTATAGCCCATGAACTCGCCCACGTCAAGCGAAATGATTACCTCAGCAACTTGCTTCTTTCCGGTTTGGAGATCCTGTTTTTCTTTCATCCGTGCTATTGGTGGATGAGTCAGACGGTGAAAGAGCTCCGGGAAAATGCAGCTGATGATTTGGCACTCAAGGCTGGTATTCAGCCCAAAGTATTGGCCACCAGCCTGGCAGAAGTGCTCAATTTTGCGAAGCAAAATCCACCTGATCTTGCACTTGCGGCCTCCAAAAAAAGAAATCCAACCCTGCTTCGAATCAAGCGGATGCTGGGCTACGAAACTGAAAACTATCCACAAACCTCTATTATTTCTATCCCCATGCTACTTACCTTATTTCTCAGTGCCGGCCTGATGGCAAGTGCACAACAAGACGCACCAAAGTCAGAATTCAAAAATGAAAAAAGCGCAGCGATTCAATCAAGGCTTGAAATTGCGCCTGCCTGGGATACCATTCCGACTTCAAACCTGCGAAATTCCAAAATCGAGAATCATCGAATATCAATCACGACTGAGGATGGCAAAACCTATCACATCATCGGAGATAAAATGATCTCAGGTAAGGATACCTTAGCGATTAGCAATAAAGTAAGACTAGAATTGGAGAAGTTGATGCAATTTGATGCGGAAAACATGCCAGAGCTGATTATCCCTGATGCTCCGGAGTTTGACCATGAATGGATTGCTCCTGCTCCTGATTATGATCTGGATATTCCTTTGCCTCCGGATCCAATCGAGCCACCTTTTGAAAGTTTTGAATTCGAGAATTTTTCTACGTGGAATTTTAGTTTCGGAGACACCTCAAAAATGAGTAAAGAAGAGCGGGAGAGATGGAGAAAAGAAATCGAGTTAATGGCCAAGGAAGGAGCAAACCATGCCGAAAAGATGTCTAAAGAGTGGGAGAAAAAATGGCGAGAAAATGAATCTTCTCGTCGTGAAAAAATGGCAGAATGGGAAGCGAAATTTCAACAAGAATTCCAGCCGAAATTGAAAGAGTTCGAACAAAAAATGAAGGCATGGCAAGAAGCAAATGAGCCAAAAATCAAGGAGTTCGAATCAAAAATGAAAGCATGGCAAGAAGCTCAAGAGCCGAAAATGAGGGAATTTGAACTCAAAATGAAAGAATGGGAAGCAGCCCATAAACCCAAGATGGAGGAATTCCAACGAAAAATGGAAGCTTGGCAAAAAGAACATCAGGTGAAAATGGAAGAACTCCAAAAGCTACTTAAAGAGGAGTTCCAAAAAGAAAAAGATAAAAATTAATTGTGTGTTGATACCTCATAAAAGACCTGTCCCTTAGGGCAGGTTTTTTAATTTTTAGCTATTCGAAATGGACAAGAGATAGGTTTTTCATGGGATTTTCTCCCACATTTTTTCAGTTCGTATCCAAGTGGGTAGCATGAGTTAAGAGATTTAGATTCAAAAACCTCAAATATGGCCTAATTAGGCCTATTTTTTTGCTCTTTACTCCTGCTGCTAAACCTTTGAGAATCAATAAAATTTTCTTGGGTTTTTTCTAAAAAATATTGGGTTGGAACATTCTTTTGGCTACTTTTAAAACAAAGTGGGAAAAAGTGGGGGAAAGTGGTAGAATGTGTACGCCATTTTCTTACTTTTGTTTTTACAGAAAACTCTACCGAATAGAAGTAAGCCAATGTTCAACAGTCAATACGATAGCAAGCTAGATCCCAAAGGGCGTCTGGTGTTGCCTGCCAAGATCAAGGCGGCAATTCCTGAGGCTAATGGGCCTTCGCTCATGCTCCGCATGGCTGAAGACAAATGCCTTGCACTTTATCCCATGGTAGAGTATAAGAAGCTCGAGAGTCAGATCAAGTCCCTGAATATCAACAATCCAGAGCAGCGTATGCTGCAAAGGTCTTTTTTCAATTCCATCGTCGAGGTGGAATTGGATGCTGCGGGGAGATTGCTGATTCCCAAGCTTTATCAAACCTATGCCAGCCTGGACAAGGACGTCGTGGTCGTGGGCATGGGAACTCGTATCGAACTCTGGAATCCTGACAATTACCTCAAAAACATCATTGTAGATCCGGCGGACTTGTCCGGCCTGATGGAAAAGTATCTCTCCTAAGCGCTATGACTGAGTCTGTGTACCATATCCCAGTGATGCTCTCCCAATGCACTGAAGGCTTGGCTATTGATCCCAACGGGATCTATGTCGATGTCACTTTTGGGGGTGGAGGTCATTCCAAGGAAATATTAAAACACCTGGATAAAGGCCATCTCTATGGATTTGATCAGGATAGCGATGCGCTGGCAAATGCTCCTGAAGATCCTCGATTCACATTCGTACAGGCCAATTTCCGGGATATCAAGCGGTACCTGAGGCTGTATGGTGTGAAGCAAGTGGATGGGATCTTGGCTGATTTGGGGATTTCCTCGCATCAGATTGATGAGCCGAGTAGGGGTTTTTCGACCCGGTTTAGCGGCAACCTGGACATGAGGATGAATCAGTCGGCAGAAATATCTGCCAAAGATGTCCTGAATACCTATGAGGAAGGAAAGCTTCATAAGATTCTCGGGATCTATGGGGAAGTCAAAAATGCCAAAACGCTGGCTCAAGCAATTGTAGCAGAGCGTGCGGCAAAGCCATTTGAGACGACAGAAGGCTTTACGGCATTCTTGAAAAAGTTTGCACCGAGAGGAAAGGAATACAAATACTTCGCTCAGGTCTTTCAGGCATTGAGAATTGAAGTAAACGATGAAATGGGAGCATTGGAAGAAATGCTCCTGAGTGCAGTGGAATTGCTCAAGCCCGAAGGGCGACTGGTAGTCATGAGCTACCATAGTCTAGAGGACCGTCTGGTGAAAAACCTGATGGCAAAGGGCAAATTCCAGGGTGAGGTGGAAAAGGATTTTTACGGAAATCTGATCCGTCCTCTGGAGCCAGTGACTAGAGGTGCTGTGGTGGCCGATGAGCAAGAGCTCGTGACTAATCCTCGGTCTCGAAGTGCCAAGTTGAGAGTAGCTAAGAAAGTAGGAAAATGAGTCAAAACACCTTTAAGCGCAAACTGAAGGCCGGGAACACACCGAAAGGAGGTCCCCAAAAGACCATTTTTACCTGGATGGAAGAGAAACTGGATGTGACAGGAATTTTGGGAGAAGGAGTACCGGTGCAATTGGTACCCCCTGTCGGATTTCTGGTACTGCTCGCTTTAATCTACATCTACAGCAATCACCGTGCAGAGAGCATGGTCCGAAAAATTGAAAAAGTCCAACAAGAAGTGGAAGATCTGCGAGCAGATGTCACCACCCTTGAGGCAGAATACATGCAAAGCAGCATGCAGTCAGAAGTGGCCAAGCGTGCAGCCCAGCTTGAAATCTATGAATTGAACCAGCCACCGATCAAAATCGAGGTAAGCAAGTGAACATCAAACGCTCCATAGTGCTCCGAGTAAGGGTGATTTTCATCCTGGTGGCTTTGGCTGCGTGTGCCATTCCTTATAAGATCGCCGTGGTTCAGCTGAAAGAGGGCGAGAAATGGAAGGCAAAAGCCGAGCAGGTCAACTTCCAGTACCGAGAAGTGCCCGCTACCCGGGGAAATATCTATGCGGCTGATGGCAGTTTATTGGCTACCAGTCTTCCTTTTTACCGAGTGGCTATCGATCCTACTGTGGTCAAAGATGTCAAGTTCAAAAATGGGATAGATTCCCTATCAAGATTGCTCTCCTCATTTTATAAAGACAAGTCTGCGACAGCCTACCGCCGCATGATTCAGGATGCGAGGACCGAGAAAAAGCGCTTTCTGGTTCTTAATAGGACTCAAATCGGGTTTCAGGAAATGCAGCTCATGTCTAAGTGGCCGATTTTTAGAGAAGGCCGAGCTGGCGGTGGAGTTATTTTTGAAAAAGTAGAAAAGCGATACCGCCCGTTCAACTCCTTGGCTAGCCGTACGGTTGGTTTTTTGAATGAAGATGAAAACGGAGCCGGAATCGAATATTCCTTCAACAATTACCTCAAAGGTACCGATGGAAAGGCTTTGTTTCAGCGGCTTTCCGGCAATGTATGGAAGCCCATGTTTGATGCAGATGACATCAAGCCGGAGAATGGATATGATGTATTCACCACCTTGGATGTAAATATCCAAGACATCGCAGAGACAGCTTTGAGAAGACAGTTGACCGATCGGGATGCTGCATTCGGTTCAGTGATTGTCATGGAGGTCAAGACAGGGCACGTCAAAGCCATTTCCAATCTTCAAAAAAATAAAAGTGGAGTAGGCTACTCTGAAAGCTACAACTACGCAGTGGGCGACATCGGAAGCGTTGAGCCAGGATCTACATTCAAACTAGTGTCGATGTTAGCCCTATTGGAGGAAAATAAAGTGACTCCCAATGAGCTGATCGAGACAGGAAATGGTGCACATCGCTTCTACAATCAAACCATGTACGATGCCAAGTACGGGGGGTATGGTACAATTACCATAAGAGAGGCATTTGAAAAATCATCCAACGTAGCGATTTCCAAATTGGTGGACATGCATTTTGGCTCCAGTCCTTCCAAGTTTATGGGGTATGTGGAAAAGGTTGGTTTGGCCGAACCTATGAATCTCCAGATTTCCGGAGAAGGTAAACCGTTTTTCAAAAAACCGGGAGCAAAAAACTGGTATGGGACCTCTCTTCCCTGGATTTCGATTGGGTATGAGTCCAAAGTCAATCCAATTCACACCCTAGCGCTCTACAATGCGGTAGCAAACAACGGCGTAATGATGAAGCCGCTTTTTGTCAAAGCGGTTGGAAGCGGTAATCAGATGGTAGAGACCTTCGAACCGACCGTATATCGCAAACAAATCGCATCCGAAAAAACAATTAAGCAGCTTCAGGCACTCCTCTTGGGAGTGGTAGAAAACGGGACTGCCAAGAATATCAAAAACGACAACTACAAAATCGCTGGAAAAACCGGAACTGCTCAAAAGCTTGTCAACGGTAAATACACCGAAACCTACTACACCAGCTTTGCAGGGTACTTTCCCGCTGATCGTCCAAAGTACAGCATGATTGTGGTGATTGATAGCCCAACAGGTCTTGCAGCATACGGTGGAGATGTCTCTGCACCGGTTTTCAAGGAAATAGCTGATCGAATCTATGCGCTGGATATGGAGCTAAATCCGGTAGATCAGACCAAGATTTTCACTGCTGAAAATCTTACTTCCAAACTCCCTGAGGTGGGTACAGGAAAAGGAGAGGAGCTGCAGGGAATCTTTGAGCAATTGGGAATTTCTGCCAAGACTCCTTCTGCTGAGGATTGGATTTCTGTGGCAGTCACTGACGATAAAATCAATTTAAAAATCAACGACACAGAAAAGCCTGTGGTGCCTGATGTGTCTGGAATGCCTTTGAGAGATGCCCTTTTCATTTTGGAAAACAAAGGCATTAAAGTGAATTACAACGGAAGGGGTAGGGTCATTGAGCAGTCCATTATGCCAGGTACCCAGCTGACTCCCAATACCACCATTAACCTAGTGCTTGGATAGATGAACGTGCTGAAGGACATATTATATAAGGTTTCACTTACCTCGACTATCGGCGACATGGAGCGTCGGGTGAGTGATATTGTATTTGATAGTAGAAAAGTGAGTGCCAATGCAGCATTTGTAGCTGTGCCCGGTACTCAAGTGGATGGTCATGATTTTATCCAGACTGCCTTGGAAATGGGTGCTTCCACCGTGGTTTGCGAGCGGCTTCCGGAGCAGTTGAAAGAAGATGTGACCTATGTGCAGGTAGTCAGTTCTGCCAAAGCATTGGGTATCATGGCTTCTAATTTTTATGGAAATCCATCAGATAAGATCAAAGTTGTAGCAGTCACCGGGACCAATGGCAAGACCACTACGGTAACGCTTTTGCACCAGCTTTTTGTCCGAATGGGCTACAGCACCGGCTTACTTTCAACAGTAGAAAATAAAATCAACGAGGAGGTAATTCCTTCGACCCATACTACGCCGGATGCGGTGAGTGTGCAGGCCTTGCTTCGCAAAATGGTAGATGCCGGATGTACGCACTGCTTTATGGAGGCGAGTTCCCATGCCATCGTACAGGAGCGAATTGCCGGTTTAAAGTTGGCTGGAGCGGTATTTACCAATATTACCCACGATCATCTTGACTATCACGGCACCTTTGACGAGTACATCAAGGCTAAGAAGAAGCTCTTTGATGAACTTCCCAAAGATGCTTTTGCCTTGGTCAATGCGGACGATAAGCGGGGGATGGTCATGGTGCAAAACTGCAAAGGCACCCATCAGACTTTTGGCTTGAAATCAGCCGCTGACTTTAAAGCGAAAATCCTATCCAATACACTGGAAGGCCTCGAGCTGGATATCAATGGCAAGTTGATCTGGTTTAGAATGATTGGCTCTTTCAATGCTTACAATCTCCTTGGAGTATTGGGAGTAGCAGTCCTTTTGGGTGAGGACGAAGAGGAAGTTCTAAGACAGCTATCCGGGATTAAAGGTGCCAAAGGGCGTTTTGACCGAATTTCAATTGGTGGTATCACTGCCATCGTGGATTATGCCCACACCCCGGATGCCTTGGACAATGTCCTCAAGACGATCAATGCTTTCCGGACCGGAAATGAGCAGCTGATCACGGTAGTGGGATGTGGAGGAAACCGAGACAAAACCAAGCGCCCAACCATGGCGAAGATTGCCGTTTCGGAGAGCACCAAGGCCATTTTCACTTCTGACAATCCGCGATTTGAAGAACCCATGGAGATCCTCCGGGATATGCAGGCTGGCGTAGGGCCTTCGGAAGTACGGAAAACCCTCACCATCGAGGACCGAAGAGAGGCCATCAAGACAGCCATTATGCTTTCCCAAAAGGGAGATATCATCCTCATTGCCGGTAAAGGCCATGAAGATTACCAAGAAATCAAAGGCGTAAAGCATCACTTTGATGATGCAGAGGTCGCGACAGAATTATTAACCCAATTGACAGGAAACTAAGATGCTTTACCCCATTTTTGATTACCTAGATCGAGTGTTGGACATCCCGGGAACGGGCGTGTTCAGATACATCTCGTTCCGTGCAGGAATGGCAGCTGTGATTTCTTTGATCATTACCATCACATTTGGCCATCACATCATTAATTGGATCCGAAACAGACAAATCGGTGAGACTGTCCGTGATTTGGGTTTGGAGGGACAAAGCCAAAAGAAAGGCACACCAACCATGGGTGGCTTGATGATGATCGCCGCGATCCTCATTCCTACTTTACTTTTTGCCAATCTGAATAATATCTACATCATCCTTCTTTTGATCACCACAGTTTGGTTGGGATTGATAGGATTCTTGGACGATTACATCAAGGTTTTTCGCAAAAACAAGGAAGGATTGAAGGGTAGATTCAAAATTGTAGGACAGATTGGAATCGGTATCATTGTGGGTGCCACACTTTATTATCATGACGATGTGGTCGTTCGTGAATTTTCCACTCCGGTATCTGTAGAGAGTGGTGTGGTGGAGACTCCGGCATTCCAAGATGTCAAAGCACTCAAGACTACCATTCCATTTTTCAAAAACAACGAACTCAACTATGAGAACCTCCTCGGTTTCATGGGTGAGTCCATGGTACCTGTACTCTACATTTTGGTTGCGATTTTCATCATCACGGCTGTATCGAATGGGGCAAACATCACCGACGGGATCGATGGATTGGCCGCAGGTACCTCTGCAATTATTGGATTGGCGATTGCCATTTTCGCTTACCTGAGTGGTAATGCCATTTTCTCCCAATACCTCAACATCATGTACATCCCCAACTCCGGGGAGCTCGTGATTTTTGCTGCAGCCTTTATCGGGGCATGTATCGGTTTCCTCTGGTACAATGCCTATCCGGCTCAAGTTTTTATGGGGGATACCGGTTCGCTGATGCTCGGTGGGGTGATCGCAGTATTGGCTTTGACCCTTCGCAAGGAGCTATTGATTCCGGTTATGTGCGGGATTTTCTTAGTCGAAAATCTCAGTGTCATGATTCAGGTCAGCTATTTCAAATACACAAAAAGAAAATATGGAGAGGGACGAAGGATTTTCTTGATGTCTCCTCTTCACCATCATTACCAGAAAAAAGGCATTCACGAAGCCAAGATCGTGACCCGATTTTGGATCGTGGGAATCCTTTTGGCAGTCATCACTTTGGCAACCCTTAAACTGAGATAAAACATCGTCATGAAACAACTAGCCATCCTTGGAGCCGGAGAAAGCGGATTGGGAGCAGCACTGCTCGCCAAGCGGGAAGGCTATGGCGTGTGGGTTTCGGATATGGGAGCCATTTCTTCATCCAGAAAAGAAGCCTTGATTGAGGCAGGGATAGGTTTTGAGGAGGGTGGTCATGATGAAGCAAAAATTCTTTCCTCAGACTTGATCATCAAAAGTCCGGGGATTCCAGACAAGGCTCCTTTGATCAAAAAGGCCCATGAGGAGGGAATTCCGGTAATCGATGAATTGGAGTTTGCCTGTCATTACTCTGCAGGTAAGGTGATTGCCATCACAGGTACCAATGGAAAAACAACCACGACCCTTCTGACCTACCATCTGCTCAAAGAGGCAGGGTTGGATGTGGGGCTTGCAGGCAATGTGGGAAAAAGCTGGGCGGGCCAATTGGTAGAAAAGGACCACGATTGGTGGGTCATTGAGACTTCCAGCTTTCAGATTGACGGTTTTATGTGCTTCAGACCCAACATTGCGGTCCTGACCAATATTACTCCGGATCACTTGGATCGATATGAGTACCAGCTGGACAACTACATCATGTCCAAGATGGGCTTGTTTAAAATGATGACTTCCAGAGACAAGGCTATTTATTACAAGGAGGATCTTCTGAGCCAAAAAGGACTTCAGATAAAGCCGGCTAAAGCCTCAGCTTTTTGGATCTCACTTGAAGAAAAGCAAGAAAAAGGAGGCTTCAGCGATGGAGAGCTGTTGATTATTAATGCCGCAGATAAGACTGCAAAAATTCCAGTCAGTGGACTTTCCATCCAAGGCAAGCATAATATTCTGAACTCGCTATTCGCTGGTACTGCTGCTCTCCTGGCAGGATTGACGGAAGAGCAGTTGATCGCAGGTTTCAAAACCTTCAAAAATGCTCCTCACCGGATGGAATTGATCCGTACGGTGGATGGTGTTCGCTTTGTCAACGATAGCAAAGGCACCAATGTGGAGTCCACCTATTATGCCTTGGGAAGCTACGCGGATCCCATGATCTGGATAGCCGGAGGTGTGGACAAAGGGAATGATTACACGGTGCTCTATGACTTGGTCAAGGATGGTAAAGTGAAAGCCCTGATCTGCTTGGGTACCGATAATGAAAAGCTCAAAAAGGCTTTTGCGGGAAGTATCTCTGAGATCAGAGAAACTCAGGATATCCGAGAAGCAGTGCTTTGGGGTCAACAATTGGCAGCTAAAGGTGAAGTAGTGTTGCTTTCACCGGCATGCGCCAGCTTCGATTTGTTCAAAAATTACGAAGACCGCGGCGAGCAGTTTCGTTCAGCGGTTTTGAATTTAAATGAAAACCAAGAGGTATGAATCACCTGAAGGCATGGATAGACGAGCATTTTAAGGGCGATCCCATGATCTGGGCGATCGTGATTTTGCTTTCTATGTTCAGCATTCTGGTGGTATACTCAGCCACCGGGACCTTGGCTTATAAGACTGCCGGAGGCAATACAGAATTGTATTTGTTCCGTCATTCCTTCTTGGTGTTCCTGTCACTTTTTGTGATGTGGCTGGCGCATAAGATGCCTTACAGGAAATATGCCCTTTATGCGAGGCTGTTCATGTACCTGTCCATTCCACTATTGGCGGTGACATTCTTCTTTGGGGACAATATCAATGAGGCCAATCGTTGGTTGACCATTCCGGTCATCAATCAGGCATTTCAGCCTTCAGATTTGGCGAAACTCTCCTTGATTGCAGCACTTGCTGCCATGCTTGCCAAGCGTCAAAACAACATCGAGGACTTGACGGGTACTTTGCTTCCCATCATTATTTCCATCGGAGCCATCTGCGCACTCATCGGCATGGCCAATATGTCCACGGCTATTTTATTATTGATGACTTGTCTGCTGATCATGTTCATTGGACGAGTTCCTGTGAAGCATTTGGCACTTGTGGTCATGGTCGGGTTATTAGGATTGTCTATTGCATTGATTGCAGGTCAGCGTTTGGAGACTTTTATTTCCCGGATTGAGTCTTTCAAGGAATCCAAAGGAGATGACACCAAAATTCCTTTTCAGGCAGAGCAATCTTACATCGCTATTGCTACGGGAGGTATTACCGGAAAAGGTCCCGGCAACAGTGATCAAAGAAATTCACTGCCTCACCCGTATTCTGATTTCATCTACTCCATCATCATCGAGGAATACGGCATGGTGGGTGGAGCTGCAGTGCTTTTCCTCTACCTCGCACTCCTCTATCGCGGGATGCGAATCGTCGCCAATTCCAACAAGGCCTTCGGAGGTTTGCTTTCCGCAGGTTTGAGTTTCGCCTTGGTCATCCAAGCCTTGGTCAATATGGCCGTGGCCGTGGGGTTGGGGCCAATTACTGGACTTCCGTTGCCGCTTTTGAGCATGGGAGGCACCTCTTTGATTTTCACAGGAACTGCCCTTGGGATTATCCTAAGTGTGAGCCGTGGAGATCATCAGGATGAGGCTGTAGCAGCCGAATCCAATAAAGTAAGTAACCGATTACGAACCGCATAAACCCAAAAAGCCATTAGCGCTCAGTCAACATATCGAATTCTCATCAGCGGTGGAGGCACCGGGGGACATATCTATCCTGCGATCGCCATTGCCAATGCCTGGAAGGAAAAACATCCTGACAGTGAGATTCTTTTTGTGGGTGCACTGGGCAAAATGGAAATGCAAAAAGTGCCCGAAGCAGGCTATCCAATCAAAGGACTCCCTGTGGCCGGACTTCAGCGCAGTTTGTCTTTGGCCAACCTGAGCTTTCCTTTCAAACTCTGGAAAAGCTTGAGAATGGCAGCGCAGATTGTAAAGGAATTCCGTCCGCATGCAGTGGTGGGAGTAGGCGGCTATGCGAGTGGTCCGGTGCTTTATGCGGCGCAAAATAAGGGAATCCCTACCCTCCTTCAGGAGCAGAATTCCTACGCAGGGCTGACCAATAAGCTATTGGCCAAAAAGGCCGATTCCATCTGCGTGGCTTATCCGGGCATGGATCAGTTTTTCCCAGCCGGAAAAATCAAGATTACCGGAAATCCTGTCCGAAAAGACATTTTGGACTTGTCAGGAAAAAAGGAAAAAGGGATCGAACATTTCGGATTGGCTACAGACCGAAAGACTATTTTGGTACTCGGAGGATCATTGGGAGCACGTACCCTCAATCAGGCTGTGCTACAGGATATGCAAAAGCTGGAAGAAGCAGGCTACCAAGTCCTGTGGCAGAGTGGAAAATTCTACTTCAAGGACATGCATGCCAAGCTGGAAGATACCGGTCTGAAGCACATTCACTTGAGGGAATTTATCCGCGAAATGGACTTGGCGTATGCTTCGGCAGATGTGATTGTGTCACGAGCTGGAGCGCTTTCGGTATCCGAACTCAGCTTGGTAGGAAAACCGGTGATTTTTATCCCTTCTCCCAATGTGGCCGAGGATCACCAGACCAAAAATGCGATGGCCTATGTCTCTCATCAGGCAGCAGTTCTGCTGAAAGATGCCGAGGCAGTTGGTCAATTGAAAACCAAAGTAGATGAGCTCCTTCAGAACACTTCTATTGCAGCGACTCTTGGAGAAAATATGAAAAAACTGGCTAAGCCGGATGCGGCAAATGCCATTATCAACGAACTCGAATTCTTAGTCAAATGACATTCAAAGGAATACATAAGGTCTTTTTCCTCGGTATCGGCGGTATCGGCATGAGTGCTTTGGCGCGTTGGTTTCGTCATGAGGGATATCCTGTGGCAGGATATGACAAGACTCCTTCGCCTTTGACTGAAGAGCTGGAGAAAGAGGGAATGCAGATCACTTTTGAGGATAAAACAGATAGTATCCCATTTGATTTCACCACTGATCCAGATGAGGTCTTGGTGGTTTGGACGCCTGCGATTCCAAAAGACAGTGTGCTTCTCAACTTTTTCCAGGCCCATTACCAACTCAAAAAACGATCTGAAGTCCTGGGTATGATTACCAAGGATTTTTATACCATCGCCGTGGCGGGAACACATGGCAAAACCAGTACCTCTTCGCTTATTGCACATTTGTTGAAGTCAGCAGGAAAGCCAGTGGCGGCTTTCTTGGGCGGTATTACTCAGAATTACAACAGCAACCTGATTCTTCCGGGTAAGTCTAAAGAGGCGACCCTCGTGGTGGTAGAGGCGGATGAATTTGACCGCTCTTTCCTCCGACTTCACCCCAATGAAGCTGTGGTCACCAGTGCAGATCCGGATCATTTGGATATCTATGGTGACGAGGCGACCATCTTGGACGGCTTCAGAGAATTTATCCGTTTGGTAGATAAAAAAGGCAAGCTCTACCTCCAGACTCATGCTTGGTATCGTCTGGGGGAACAGGTGGGTTCGGGGGCAGGAATCCGTGAATACGGACTTCGCTCCTCAGGCATTCATGCCGAGAATATCATTGCCAAGCCAGGGACTTTCCAATTCGATTACATCGGAACCAAGGCTCAAATCAAGGGTTTGGAGCTTCACATTCCAGGATTTCATAATGTGGAAAATGCTTTGGCAGCCATAGCTATTGCGGTAGATCATGGAGTCACTGAAGACCAGATTCGAGAAGGAATCAAGTCATTTCGTGGAGTAAAGAGACGTTTTGAAATTCACTCTTCTACTCCGGGTGCTATTTACATCGATGACTATGCTCATCATCCGGAGGAAATCAAAGCTTGTCTTAGCTCTGTACGGGCCATGTTTCCGACCCAAATAATGACGGTCATCTTCCAACCGCATCTCTTCACCCGTACCCGGGATTTTGCAGAGGGATTCTCAGAAAGTCTATCCTTGGCTGACGAGGTAGTGCTCTTGGATATTTATCCCGCACGAGAGCTTCCTATTCCTGGAGTGACATCAGAGATGCTTATGGGTGGAATCAAGGCTGGCAAGAAGACTTTGATTCAGAAAAATCAGGTGATGGATTACCTGAAGGAATCCCAGCCCGAGGTCTTAGTGACCATGGGTGCAGGAGATATTGACCGTTTGGTACCTGCCATCGCAGCTTGGATGAATTCAATCGCTAAATCCGGCCAATCATGAATAAGAGAAAGCTGAAAAAGGGACTTGGATTTATGACGCTCTGCTTGGTTTTGGTAGGGTTTATTGGATTTGTGGAAAAGCAAGTTCAGCTCAAAACCTACCAAGGATTGGAGATTGATCTAGAGGCAGTAAGTGGGGTGTACTTCGTCGAGGAAAAGGAAATTGAAGGGATTGTGTCTTCAGCATTTCCGGAATTGAAAGCCGGACTTCCGCTGTCAGAGGTTCCATTGAGCGCCATGGAGGAAAGGCTTCTTGGTCATCCCTTCATCAAGTCAGTGGAGGCCTCAGTCGGTCAAAAAGGAATTGTCAAAGTGAGCATCACTCAGCATGAGCCGATTGCAAGAATTGCCAGACCGGATGCTGCCGATGGCTACATCACCAAGGAAGGGTTGATCATTCCTACCTCTCCGACCTATACCAGTAGGGTATTGATTTTGGAAGGAGCCTATGCTGAAGAATTGATGAATCAGGGAAGTGTGGAGGCCATGCCCGAACTGATGCCTTTGATCCAATTCATCACCATGGACGAGTTTTGGAATGCCCAAGTGACTGAGCTGGAGATTAATAAAAAGAACGATATACGAATTCACCAGCAAGTGGGGAAGCAGGTGATCGAATTTGGGGACGCACTGGACTTTGAGAGCAAATTCAAGCGAATTGAAGTGCTGTACAAGGAAATTTTACCGAGAAAAGGCTGGAATGCTTATGAGCGCATCAGCGTGAAGTTTAAAAATCAAATTGTTTGTGAATAAAGCTTGGATATGGAAAACGACAAACTGATTGTAGGTCTGGACATTGGGACGACTAAGATCTGCGCGATCATCGGACGCAAAAATGAATTTGGCAAGCTCGAGGTACTCGGCATGGGCAAGGCTGTCTCTGACGGAGTCGATCGAGGGATAGTGACCAATATCGAAAAGACGGTCAATGCCATCCAAAAGGCTGTGGAGGAATGTGCAAACATGGCTGATGTGGATATTGCTGAGGTAATCGTCGGTATCGCTGGCCAGCATATTCAGAGCAAAATCATGCATGGCAGCATCATGCGCCAGCCAACGGAGGACGAAATCACCATTGAAGATGTACTCCGCCTCACGGCCGATATGCACAACATGGTCGTGCCTCCGGGAAATAGCATTATTCACGTAATGCCACAGGAATATACCGTCGATTACGAAGGGGGTATCAAAGATCCTGTGGGTATGTCGGGTACACGATTAGAGGCTGATTTCCATATCATCACCGCACAAAGCACCGCGATCAATAACATCAACAAATGTGTCAAACGCGCGAATCTGACTTCCAAGCAGCTGATTCTCGAGCCTTTGGCCAGTTCTCTTTCTGTTTTGAGTGATGAGGAAAAAGAAGCCGGTGTTTGCCTTGTAGACATCGGAGGGGGTACGACTGATATTGCCATTTTCTACGAAAATATCATCCGACATACTGCTGTTATTCCGTTGGGAGGCAACATTATCACCTCAGACATCAAAGAAGGCTGCATGCTCATGCAGAATCAAGCTGAGCTCCTGAAGACACGCTTTGGAAAAGCAATCGCTGAAGAAGCTAATCCAAATGAAATCGTATCCATACCCGGGCTAAAAAACAGACCTCCAAAAGAGATTTCTATCCGAACCTTAGCTTCCATTATCCAGGCCAGAATGGAGGAAATCATCGAAATCGTGCAGAATGAAATCATGCAAAGTGGCTACTATAAGAAGCTTGCTGGGGGCATTGTACTCACAGGCGGAGGATCTCAATTGCAGTTTATCTCGCAGCTTTTTGAATACATGACCGGTCTGGATACCAGAGTAGGCTATCCCAATGAGCACTTAGGCAAGTCTGCTATTGAGGAAGTAAAGAGTCCGATGTATGCCACCACAGTGGGGCTGGTATTAGCAGGGTTCAAATCACTCGATGATCGGGAAGGCGCCTATAAAAGCAGGAAAGCTAATGCAGGTTTGAAACCCTCAAAAATTATGGGTGACAGAGGGAAAATCCTGAGTGACAGTATCCTAAAAGCAATCGGAACCAAACTAAGAAACATGATCACCGATGATATCGGGGATGATAAAAATTACAACTAGGGCTTATGATTGGGGGAGATAACCCGCCTTGCAGGTTATTTCCCTTTTCTTCCCCATTCACAAAAATTACTTACAACTGAAAAATTTCACCAAACCATAAAATATGTCAGATAACATGAAAGATTACAGATTTGATCTCCCAAAGAATCAAAAGTCAATTATCAAGGTAATTGGCGTTGGTGGTGGCGGTAGCAACGCCGTAAACCACATGTACAGCCAAGGCATCAAGGATGTGGAGTTTGTGGTAGTCAATACCGACGCTCAAGCCTTGAAATCAAGCCCCGTTCCTTTAAGACTACAATTGGGAGCCAACTTGACCGAAGGTCTTGGAGCTGGCGCCAATCCTGAGCAAGGAAGAAATGCTGCCTTGGAGTCTCACGAAGAAATCAGAGAACTCCTCGCTGACAACACCAAGATGGTGTTTATCACAGCAGGTATGGGTGGAGGTACCGGGACCGGTGCAGCTCCAGTTGTAGCCAAAATTGCCAAAGAACTCAACATCCTGACGGTAGGTATCGTGACTGCACCGTTTATGTTTGAAGGCAAAAAGAAAATGGCTGTTGCTCAGGCTGGTATCGAGGCGCTTCGCGAAAATTGCGATACTGTTCTTGTGATTCTTAATGACAAGCTCAGAGAAATCTATGGCAACTTGGCTATCCGTACGGCCTTCAGTAAGGCAGATGATATCTTGACCACTGCGGCGAAATCCATCGCTGAGATCATCACGATTCATCAGGATGTCAACGTCGATTTTGAAGACGTGAAGACTGTCATGAAAGAAGCCGGTGCTGCAGTAATGGGTTCGGCTACCGAAGAAGGTGAAGGCCGTGCCATCCGTGCTGCTGCCTCTGCGATCTCTTCCCCTTTGCTCAACAATGTGGAAATCAAAGGAGCTCAAAAAATCCTTCTTTCCATCATGTCAGGCGAAGAAGAAGAACTTTCTATGGACGAACTCAGCGAAATCACCGAGTATATCCAGGAGAAGGCCGGAGACAATGCTGAGGTAATTTTTGGTCAGGGCATCGATTCCGAATTGGGCAAAGCTATCCGAGTGACAGTGATTGCTACAGGATTTGAGATGGATAGGCTATCTGACAAGAGTGCCAAAAAAGTAGAATCTGCTCCGGTATCTGCTTTTGCCACACCCATCGCCAGTACTTCGGTAGCTACTCCTGAAGTGGTAAAAACCGTGATCAACCTGGAATCAGGGAAGGCTCAGCAAGTAAAAGAAGAGCCTATCGCAGGTGGATCTACCTTTACGTTTTCCATGCCAAAAGCTCCTGTAGCAGCTCCTAGCACTCCAAAAGTGGAAGAAGAACCCATCGAGGAATTTGTTTTTTCTGTTCAGCCAATTGTAGAGGAAAAAACAGTTGAAACTAAAGTGGAGGAGGTAGAAAAAATCGTTCACAATCTCTATGAAGAGACTGAAAAGAAGAATGAAAAACTTCCTCAGGAGTCTCAGCCTACTGCTCCGCTCTATGCCAATGATTACTATGAACAAATGAAGCAAAAGGCGATTCAGAGAGCACATGAACGATTTGAGAAGCTCAAAGGCAATCGGGTCTTCAATGCTTCGCCTGAAGAAATGAAAGAGAAAATGAATGTGCCTGCCTATCAGCGCAAAAATGTGGTCCTGAATGAACCACAGCACAGCTCTGAGCCAGCCATCAGCAAGTATAACCTAAGCAACGAGAGTGAAATTCTCGGCAACAATAGATACCTGCATGACAATGTGGACTAAGTCCTAAAACTCAAGCAGCATGTCTGCCTGGGTATGTAGGAGTTCTACATACAGCCTGTTGGTGAGCAGGTTATCTGACATATTTTGCTCGATTTTGGCAAGCTTCGGCTTGAGAGCAAGAACATGCATACCCAGATAATGGAAGATGTCGGTGAGGTGGCTCAATGCGATGCCACCCCCGCCTATTCCGGAGGAGATGCCAACCAATGCACACTTTTTATTTCTGAAAGTGTTTGGATAGGTCATCCCGTCAATAAAAGTCTTCAGAATTCCCGGAAACGAACCGTTGTATTCTGCTACGATAAATACAAACTTTTTTCCTTCCTTGACGCGGTCATGAAAGGCGTTATATCCGGGATTTTTTCCGTTGTTTTCATAGAGCGCTGTGGCCGTAAAATCTGCCGGAAGGTGTTCCAGTTCTAAAATTTCAGACGCTACTCCTTTTTCTGTCAAAATGCTTTGATAGAGTTCCGCAATGGTTTTGGAAACGGAGTTCTTTCGGTTGGTACCTACGATAATCTTGATCATGAGGGTGAATTTTCTCACTCCTATACAAGCAAGTAGGGGTAAAAGTTCTAAGCCCCATCCAAAATCCTATCTTTGCTCCCAAATCAACAAACCATGGACTACCTCAATCAGATTCAAGAAGCTGTCTCATTTATTCAAAACAAGTACAACCAGCCCATTTCAGTTGGGATTATTTTAGGCACAGGCCTCGGTAGTTTGGGTAATCAGATCGAAGTCCAACTGGAGATTGATTACAAAGACATTCCGCATTTTCCGGTTTCTACAGTAGAAAGCCATTCTGGGAAACTGATTTTTGGGACTCTAGCAGGCAAAAGCGTCCTCGCCATGAAAGGCCGATTTCATTACTATGAGGGTTATTCCATGAAGGAGGTGACTTTTCCGGTAAGAGTCATGAAAAAGCTAGGAGTTTCCACGCTTTTGGTTTCTAATGCTTCCGGCGGACTCAATCCCACTCAGGAAGTGGGAGATGTAATGGTTATTTCCGACCACATCAACCTTTTCCCGGAGAACCCTCTAAGGGGTAAAAACTTCGATGAACTGGGCCCTAGATTCCCTGACATGAGCGATGCCTATTCCCGTCGACTGATCGATTTGGCCTTGGAAATTGCCAAAGAAAAAGGAATAAAACTCCACACAGGTGTCTATTGCGGCGTCGAAGGACCCAATCTTGAGACTCCTGCAGAATACAAATACCTTCGATTCATCGGAGGCGATGCAGTAGGTATGAGCACTGTACCGGAAGTATTGGTGGCAAGACACAGTGGCATGGAAGTATTTGGAATTTCGGCCATTACCGATTTGGGAGTAGAAGGTAAAATCCACCAAGTATCGCTTGAGGATGTCATAGCTGCAGCTGCAAAAGCCGAACCCTTCATGAGTCAGATCATGAGAGAGTTGGTGGGTAGAATTTAAATGTCAGATGTAGGATGTCGGATGTCCGATGAAGATTCTTAGAGTTTCTGGATTATTGTTAAGCTCAATTTTGAATAAGAAATAGCTTTAACTCACGAAAGCAAAAGACCTGTTAGGTTTATGAAACCTGACAGGTCTTTTTTATTGCTGAGGAGGAAATTCTCTCATGGTCTGAATCATTTTTTCCATAAATGGCCTGATTTCTTGAGGCCAAAGTTCAGGAATTCGACCTACTTGCCACCAAATGATCTCAGATTCACGCTCAAAAGCCAGGTAATACCCGCCTTCCTCTACACAATTGGGACAGCCGATAAACTGCAATCCCCGAGGCATTAAGTAATCTTTTGGAAATGAGTTTTCGAGTTCCTGAGCCAAACTACCATATTTGGCGTCCATCGGGGAAGTTTTATAGACAATGATAGGCGCCTCTCGGAAGCTTCTCATGTTGTCTTCGTAGAGTTTACCTCCTTCAAACTTGTAAATTTGGATGCAATTGCCTTCACATAAGAGGTTCCACTGGCCAAAGATAAAAGCTTCCTCGTCTGGCTTCTCTTCTTCTTTGCAGGCGGTCAGCAGGGGAAGCGCAAGGAATAACAGAAATAGGATCTTTTTCATTTGACATTGAATTTGTTTAGAAAAACGAAGTCTGATTGGGATTGGTTTTTACATTTTTCCTGTAAAAATTTAAAAAAAACAGGTTTCTTCGAAGTCTCATGTCAAAATTTTCCTTTCAGCTAATTCTATTCTTTTTCTTCGGAATTACGGTTGCATACGGCCAAACAGATTCTTTGACCTTTCGATTTGGAAAAGCTCAAAATCAACATCCCAATACCTACGTCCTTACAGGTAAAATTCTCACGGAAGAAACCAATGAACCACTTCAAGGAGTTGGTCTACATGTAAATGGCGCTTTTACCGGAACGGTCACTGATAAATATGGCTTCTACTACCTTACGCTAGAGCCGGGAGTCCATCGGGTGACTTTTCGGCACATTTCCTACATCCCTGTCTTTACTCAAGTAGAGCTGTATGACAATGGTGTAGTCAATTTGGAAATGACTGTTAAAAGTTTCGAATTGGATGGGGTGGTCGTTGTGTCGGAAGACCCCGATCGAAATGTTCGCAACGCGATCACCGGAGTCACCAAGCTCACTACGCGTGAGTTGCGTTCGATTCCGGCTTTTATGGGGGAGGCGGATATCTTCAAAGGCTTGCAGCTCCTTCCCGGAGTGTCCTCTGTAGGCGAGGGTACCTCAGGAATCAATGTCCGTGGTGCAAAAACGGATCAAAATCTGATTCTGATGAATGAGGCTGTGGTCTTGAGTTCCAACCATGCCCTGGGCTTTTTATCGGGATTTAATACCGATGTGACGGAAAACTTCACCCTTTACAAAGGGAACTTACCTGCTAATTTTGGAGGCCGGGCTGGTTCGGCCTTAAATATCCTGATGCGTCCCGGAGATATGAATGCCTGGAAAGGCCAAGTGGGAATGGGCACTTCCAATGGCAAGTTTTTGATTGAAGGGCCTATCGCAAGCGAGAAAGCAAGCGTGATTGCCGGTGGGAGAATTTCCAATGTCAATTGGCTGCTCAATCAAACCCAAGACCTTGACCTACAGCAAAGTAGGCTCAATTTTTATGATGGCTACCTGGGCTTGACTTGGAAGCTCTCCCAAGGACATACGATGGAAGCCAATACGCTGCTGACCGGGGACCGATTCCAGTTTTCAGATCAGTTTGGCTACGAGTGGAGCAATCGGGTAAGCTCTCTTCGTTACAAAGGGATTCTTGGAGATCACCTTTCCGTCAGTGCATTGGCCGCAGACGGGGATTTTTCAAATGCTTTTATCGATCCCGAGGGAGTCGAGGCTGCGCAAGTTCGAAATGGAATGAGGTATCAGCAGGGAAAGATTTCTGCCACTTGGGCCAAAGACCAACTCGCACTCACAGGTGGATTGGAAGCGCTGAATTACCAAGGCAAACCTGAAAAATTACTTCCCTTTGGTTTGGAGTCTGGCGTACAACCTGAGCAGGTAGACAAAGAAAAGGGAGTTGAATTTTCAGGTTTTCTTTCCCTTGAGCAGGAATTGAGCGCCACCACAGGGTTGATTGCTGGTATCCGCTATTCATCCTTTACCCAGCTTGGTCCCGATTCTGTCTATCAATACCGACCCAATGCCCCACTCATTCCTTCCAATCAAATCGGTCAGGAAGTAGTGGGATCTGGAAAAGTGGCATCTTACTCGGGTTGGGAACCGAGGATTTCATTACGTCAAAACCTTACCTCCAGTCTGTCGCTTAAGCTCAGCTATGGCCGACTTTTCCAGTACGTGCAGTCCGTTTCCAATACCTTTGGACCGACGCCTATCGACCTGTGGCAACTCAGTACGAAGTATATTCCACCTCAGCGATCCGATAGTTTTTCCTTTGGGATTTTCAAAAACTCCACGGACAATCGTTGGGAGTATTCCGTTGACGGCTTTTACAGAGCCAGCCAAAATCAGGTGGAATACCGTGATTTCGCAGAAATTTTCCTTAATCCTCATTTGGAGACAGAGTTGGTTCTCGGAGAAGGAAAAGCCTATGGAGCGGAATTTATGGTCAAGAAAAATCTGGGGATAGTTACAGGATGGCTTGCCTACACCTATTCCCGGTCCTTGTTTCGTTCAATGAGCCTATTTCAACAGGAGCAAATCAATGGCAATGAGTGGTTCCCCTCCAACTTTGACAAGCCTCATGAAGTCAACTTTATTCTAAGTCGGAAAATCTATCCCCGAGGTCTATTTAATCTCTCTGCCAATTACTCCACTGGTAGACCCGTGAGTGCGGTCAATGCCAGCTATATGCTCAATGGCGGCTTGTTGGTGCCGGATTATAGTGCAAGAAATCAGTATCGAATCCCGGATTATTTCCGCGTCGATGCTTCGTTTACCGTCGAAAAAGTATTTTCAAAAAAGGGAGATTCTCTCAATTTCAGCATTTACAACTTATTTGGAAGGAAAAATGCCTATTCGGTCTTTTGGCAGCGAGATGGGGATTCTCAGCAGTTGAGGCCCTACCGACTGGCGATTTTGGGATCGATTTTTCCCTCCATTACCTATAGCATTCAGTGGGGAGGTGCCAATGACTAAGTTTCGGATTCACTTGCTATGGCTCATGTTGGCCTTGTTTAATTCCTGTGTGGAAAAAATAGATTTCAAACTGGATCGATTGGACAGGGAGCGGCTGATTGTGTCGGGAACGCTGACCGATTTGGCAGAGACACAGTATGTCTACCTTTCGCAGACGACTTCCAATGCTCGCAAGCCATTTATCGCAGACGAGGAGCGAAAAATATTTACTCTCAATGATCTGCCACGACCTGTTGAAGGTGCTCGTGTGATGCTTCATTGCAAGGAAACAGGTGACCTGTGGGAATATCAGGAGACCAAAGCCGGAACTTATGAGTTGATTGGATTTCGGCCTCCTCGTCCCGGATTGGAGTACGAATTGGAGATTTGGACTCAGGAAAAAGTCTATCGATCTCAACCTCAACGTATGCCTGAAGTCGTAGGCGAGGATAAATTGAGCTTTAGCTTTGAGCGGGCTCGCTTGGAAAACAATCCTGAGGCAGCTTTAATCGCAATCGCTTCAGAAGTAACCTTGCCCAATCAGACGGGAGGTTATTACCTGCGCTGGGCAGTGGAGGAAATTTATTTTTGGGACCTTACTTTTTTCCCAAATCCATTCAATACACCTCCTCCCCCGTGCTACGTCACAGAGATTTCAGATGCAGAGCGGATCACTTTGGTCAATGGAGACCTTCTAAACAGACCAGGAGCGGTAAGTAGTCAGATTTTAGCGAAAAGACTGGTGGATCAGTCCTTTCTAAGTCGACATTATTTCAATGTCAAACAACTGAGCATCACCAAAGACGCACATGATTATTGGAGAAAGGTTAGGCAATTGGTAAATAATACAGGCTCTGTGTTTGATATACCTCCTGCACCCATAAGAGGAAATATGTACAATGTGGACGACCCTGAGGAAGTGGTGTTGGGTTACTTTGAAGTAGCCAAGGCGAAAATCACCCGAATCTATACTACTCGAGCAGATGTCCCATTCTTTTTGGAGGAGGTTTGCGAATACGTTCCGGGCAAACGTGCCACTGAGTACAAGCCAACTTGCTTGAGCTGTAACGTCTTCCCAAACAGCACCAGCCAACAACCCGAATGGTGGTTTGATCAATAATCAATAATCAATGATCAATTTTCAATAACCAATGACCTGGAAATAATGATCAATTACTTAGCCACCAATTATCAATAACCAATAACTAATTTTCAGTTCCTTACCTCTTCATCCCCATATAGTCCACCACAAAGTAGCTCATCACCCGTACACCAAGCTTGAAGCCGCTTTCGTCCAGGTAAAAATCAGGAGTATGGTGAGAGGGAGTTTTCAATGGATCTGCTCCGGGTTTCATCCCACCAAGGAAGACAAATACGCCCGGCTTTTCGCGTTGGAAAAAACTGAAATCTTCCGAACCGGTCATCGGATCCATCAAGACAACATTTTCTTTACCTGCAGCTGCGTCAAGGGTCGGAATCATTTTGGCAGTGAGGGCTTCGTCATTCACAGTGGAAGGATAGAGCTTAGTGATGGTCACTTCAGCTTTAGCCCCTGCACTCTCGGCTATGTGGGTTGCGATTTCGTTGATTCTGCGGTGCACCAAGGCTTGCTGATCGTCTCCAAAGGTTCGGATGGTACCGATCATTTCCACTTTTTCGGGAATAATATTGTGGCGGATTCCACCATGGATAGCGCCTACAGAGACCACTGCAGGATTTTGAGTTACATTGACGCTGCGCGAAAGGATGGTCTGAAGTCCAGTCACAATCTGAGCGGAGGTGACCACCGGATCTACGCCTGACCAAGGAGATGCCCCGTGGGCCTGCGTTCCGAGTACGTTGATACCTAATATATCCACCGCGGCCATGGTAGGTCCTGGGCGATAGCCGATTTTACCAGCTTCAATCTGCGCCCAAATGTGCAAACCGAAAACCGCATCCACATCTTTCATCACGCCTTCTTTGACCATCAGTTCAGCCCCTGCCATATCCACATCGCTTACCCCTTCTTCAGCGGGTTGAAAGATGAATTTGACGGAACCCTCCAGTTGATTTTTCATTCCTGCCAGTACCTCAGCCACACCCATCAGGATAGCCGTGTGGGAATCGTGTCCGCAGGCATGCATCACGCCTGTCTGCTGTCCGGCAAACGTAGTGGTGACGGTAGACTTAAATGGGAGATCGACTCGCTCGGTCACGGGAAGGGCATCCATATCTGCCCGAAGGGCAACCATCGGGCCTGGCTTGCCGCCTTTTAGTACTCCGACTACTCCTGTGACAGCCACTTGTTCGGTGACTTCCATGCCCAACGCCCTCAGGTGATCGGCGACGATCTTGGCGGTGCGAACTTCCTGATTGCCGAGCTCAGGGTGCTGATGAAAGTCTCGACGCCAGGTGATTACTTTGGATTCGATCGCATCGGCACGCTTATCGATTTCGGGGCGAAGCTTAGACTGACCGATCGCCGAGGCGGAAATCAGCAGGAGAGGGAGGATAATTTTTTTCATGGTTGGATTGGGTGAACTCAAATTTAAGGAAAGGAGGCAATCTAGGATAGTATAGAGGTAAAATACCCATGAGGGAAAATTTTTTTCGCCAAATCCAGTCTTTGACAGTTTCAATAATTGATAAAGAAAAATTGTCCAGCTGTTTTCAAGGCTAATTTCACAGGCCACTTCGAGTGGCCTTTTGTCTCCTCAGATTGAATCTTTACCTCTTTTCATATGAAGGGTCAGGTAATCCATATCGCGAATGAGTAGGATTGGCGTTGGATCCTTTGAGTTTGAAAAAATGAAAACCACATAATCACATAGAAAATAAGGAGAAGAGCTTTTAATATCTTAAAACTATGTGGCTCTATGTGCCTATGTGGTAGGAATATTCTTCATTTGTTGCGTCAAAATCACAAAACCCCTTCCAAATCACTCTGGAAGGGGTTTTCAGTTGTTTTGACTGTAGTCTGTCGACTGTTGCGTTTACTTTTTCATTCCCATGTAATCCACCACAAAGTAACTCATCACTCGCACACCGAGTACGAAGCCGCTTTCATCCAGGTAGAAATCAGGGGTATGGTGAGAAGGGGTCTTGGTAGGATCGCCACCCTTTTTCATGCCACCAAGTCCGATGAACAAGCCCGGCTTTTCCCGCTGATAGAAGCTGAAGTCTTCTGCACCGGTCACCGGAGGATTTACTTTCACGTTTTCTTTTCCTGCGGCAGCTTCCAAAGTGGCTACCATTTTCGAAGTCAGATTAGGGTCATTGACCGTAGATGGGTAAAGCTTGGTGATGTTGACTTCTGCTTTGGCGCCCGCACTTTCGGCAATGTTGGTTGCAATTTCCGTGATTCGTCGGTGGACCAATTCCTGCTGCTCATCTCCAAAAGTTCGGATGGTCCCGATCATCTCCACTTTTTCAGGAATGATGTTGTGACGGATACCACCGTGAATCGCTCCGACGGTAACTACTGCAGGGTTTTGGGTGATGTTGACACTTCGGGAAAGGATGGTCTGCAAGCCTGTCACGATCTGGGAAGCCGTCACGACAGGGTCTACCCCTGACCAAGGAGATGCGCCATGCGCTTGGGTACCGTGTACGATGATTTCGAGATTATCTACGGCTGCTTGGGCAGGTCCGGAGCGGTAGCCGATGGTCCCTACTTCGGTTTGGGCGGAGATGTGTAGACCAAAAATCGCGTCCACGTCTTTCATCACCCCTTCTTCCACCATCTGCTTGGCACCCCATGTAGTGACTCCGGGTTCGTAGATGCCTTCTTCAGCAGGTTGGAAGATGAATTTGACGGAACCCTCGAGTTGGTTTTTCATTCCGGCAAGGACTTCTGCCACACCCATCAGGATGGCCACGTGAGAGTCATGTCCGCAGGCATGCATCACACCGGTTTGCTGTCCATTGTAGGTGGTGGTCACGGTAGATTTGAAAGGGAGGTCTACACGCTCGGTCACCGGAAGGGCATCCATGTCTGCACGAAGAGCGACCATCGGGCCGGGCTTGGCTCCTCGAAGGACTCCTACTACACCGGTTACGGCTACGTTTTCAGTCACCTCGATGCCCAAGGAGCGCAAGTGATCCGAAATCAACTTGGCGGTTCGCTTTTCCTGATTTCCCAGCTCAGGATTCTGGTGAATGTCTCGTCTCCACTCGATGACTTTGGTTTCGACGGCCGTGGCTTTCTTATCGATTTCAAGCCGTAGTTTACTTTGGCCAAAGACAGTTCCGCTGAGCAGAACTAAGGGTAAAATTAATTTTCTCATAAGGTAATTTGGTGAATGATCAGATTGGCGGTTTTTTGGGTGAGAAGGAAAATTAGAACCATTGAATTTAAAAACCTTGTGATTTGGGATAAAAAATGCTTTCGCAGAACTTTTCGGCAGGAAATGGATTTATCCACAAAACTGAACTTATGGAATTGAACAATAAAATCGCAGTCGTCACCGGAGTCAGCAAAGGTGTGGGACTGGAAGTCGTCAAATTATTGGTAGAAAAAGGAACAATTGTGGCTGGTTGGGGAAGAAACAAGCCTGCTTTCGATCATCCAAAATTCCACTTTTTCACTTGTGATGTAGCGGTAGAAGAGCAAGTGGAAAATGCCTTCCAAGCCACCGTGGACAAGCTGGGCTCGGATATCCGAATCTTAGTCAACAATGCAGGTTTTGGCGTAGCCGGATCTTTTGAAACCATGAGCTCGGAAGACTGGAAATCCATGTTTGATACCAATGTTCACGGGATTTTTTACGTGAGTAAGCGACTCGTTCCCGCCATGAAAGCAGCCGATGAAGGGCATATTCTTAATGTAGCCTCGATTGCAGGATTGAATGGAGTCGCCAATTTTGCTGGCTATGTAGGTACCAAGCATGCTGTGCGTGGCATTTCTCACTCGATGTATATGGAGTTGAGGGATTTCGGGATTAAAGTATCTACCATCTATCCAGGGTCAATTCAGACTAACTTCTTTGATGCCATCCCCGGAATGCAAGCCCATGAGCACATGATGCGTCCAATAGATGTGGCTCTTACCATCGTGCAGACACTGGAAACTCATCCAAATTATTTCGTGGCGGATGTGGAGTGCAGACCGCTGCGACCAAAGGGAAAGAAATAGTAAGCAGTCTCAGTGATCAGTCGCAGTAGGGAGAAATTAAGAAGACTGAAGTGAGAAGGCTGAAAAAGTGAGTAGTGTTCAGTCTCAGTCAGCAGATACAATTTTAGAGATCTAGTGTTTGCTGCCTGAGACTTACATATTTTTTAAAACAAAAAGAAAAGAAAGTATAAGGCTCTTTTTTATATGGTTACTATTTAGGCCAATCTATGACTGGAATTAGCCAATTAGTACAAAGCTTTGTTCTGTTGGGCGCGTGGGCCGACACAGCAGTGGGCCAGCGTCCGGCCATGTGCGGTAGGAGCTTTGCTGTGTCAAGGGTTTTTGGTTACTTTTTGCCCCACAAAAAGTAACAATGAAAAAAATTGCGATTAGGATCAATTATGGGAATGGGTCTCCAAATAGTTGAAAATTTTAGGAATTGATAGAATTAATAATTTATTCCTTTATCAATCTAGGGTATAGGTTAATCCCTCTATAATTCCCCTGATTCACTACTTTAGCATTCTCTTAAAACCAAAAAAACATTGGAATCACAACCCAACAATCCGCTTCATGGGGTCACTTTGGCTGATATGCTCGCCGAGTTGGTTTCGTTTTATGGTTGGAAGGAACTCGGGGAGCGCATCACCATTCGCTGCTTTACCCATGATCCTTCGATCAGTTCCAGCTTGAAGTTTCTCCGCAAAACTCCTTGGGCGCGCGAACGAGTGGAGGGCTTGTATCTGAAGATGCTGAGGGATAGAAAGTAACCTTTCCATCACCTTTGAGGTCTTCAAGATCTCGAAGGTTTAGTTATTTCCCGCAGACCTGACTGCCGTCAGGCAAGTTTACATAGAAAAAGACACAGACCTGCCTACGGTAGGTAGGTTTTCGCGGATTTTGAACTGAGGAATAAAGGATCTGAATTAGTCTGAATCCTCTAAATCTCCTAAAAGTCCTCTCTTTCTTAAAAATCTCTGCGCCCTCTGCCCCTCCGCGGTGAAAAAAATAAAAAAGCCCTGATCATCGACCAGGGCTTTTGATTTATGGTTGTGGTTAAGATTATACGTAGTTATTTAGCATTACCGGCATCACAAGCATCAGGATGTCTTCGTTGGCATCTTGCTCAGCGGGAAGGATCAGACCTGCACGGTTTGGTGCGGAGAATTTCAAGCTGACTTCCTTGCAGGAAAGGTTATTGAGCATTTCCACCAGGAATTTCGCATTGAACCCGATTTCGATATCCTCTCCGTCGTGATCGCAGGATAGTCTCTCATTTGCTTCATTGGAGAAGTCCAAGTCTTCCGCAGAGATCATCAATTCACTTCCTGTCAACTTCAATCGAACCTGATGGGTGGTCTTATTGGCGTAGATCGCGATACGTCTCAAAGATCCAAGCAATTCCAAGCGATCGATGTTCATACGGTTTGGATTGTCTACCGGAATTACATTTTCATAATCAGGGAATCGCTCGTCGATCAGACGGCAGATCATCTTGATGTTGTTAAACTTGAAGTAAGCGTTGGACTGATTAAACTCTACCGTTACCGGTACATTTTCAGAAGGTAAGGTAGACTTCAAGAGGTTGAGCGCTTTTCTTGGGATGATCAAGCTTGCGCCGTTGGCAGAGGCCACGTCCACTCTTCTGTAGCGGATCAATCGATGTCCATCTGTTGCCACGAAGGTGGTGTTGGTCGGGCTCAAGTTGATATACACCCCCGTCATCGCTGGACGAAGTTCGTCGGAAGAAGTCGCGAAAATGGTGTTGGAAATCGCAGAAGAAAGCACCTCAGTAGACATATCCACGGTAGTAGCATTGTTTACGGTAGGGATTTTTGGGAAATCCGTTGCGTTTTCTCCGGCTAGTCTATAGCGGCCGTTGTCAGAGCTGATTTCTACCGCGTAGGTATCATGATCGATGCTGAACGTCACCGGCTGCTCAGGCAAGTTTTTCAGGGTTTCGATCAGGATACGGGCAGGAACCGCAATATTTCCGTCCTCTTTTGCTTCCACTTGGATCTGCGTCATCATGGAAGTCTGCAAGTCGGAGGCAGTGATGGTCAAGACGGAATCCTTGATTTCGAATAAGAAGTTTTCAAGAATGGGTACTACCGGGTTGGTAGTCACGACACCGTTGATGGCCGATAGCTGCTTAAGCAATGCAGAAGAGGAAACAATAAATTTCATATGTTCGGGCTTAGTGATTTTTTATTTCTGGAGGGGTAAATTTATAAATAAAATGCTAATTCGATGGGGTAGAGATTTTTTTGAAGTAAAAAACTTCTAATACCCAACCGATTGCCTTTTTAAGCTTTTTTCGCAAACCTGTTCTTCCTAATCAAAAGGATCAAACCACCCAAAATCAGGATAATTCCGACAGGTAAACCTATATTGATGAGCTGCCAAAAGGACTTTTGCTCAGCCACTTTTACCTTGTCCAAAGGTCGGATCTGAAGTGTTTTTGATCTGGTGGAAATGATTCCTTCTGGATCGCTGAGGTATTTGACCAGATTTTGAAGGAGTTGCTTATTGGCAAACGTTGTTTGTGCAAAAGGATCTTCGCCGAGAGCCAAAGGCTGTTTTCCCTTTAGGCTAAGCTGACTTTGGAAAACCGAGCCATCACCGAATACGACCACTTTTCCTTTCCCGGATTCTTTTAAAGGCACTTGGGCAAATTCATCCGGAACAAACCTGTTTTTGAATAACGAAGTAAATTCCCCTTCCAGCAAATAGGCTAAAGGTAAACGCTGAAGCGCAAATTCTTCAACTTTTGGAGCTTGTTGCATATCTGCAAAAGCCACCCGCGCAGGGGCAGGAAGTATTCGGGCATTGTCCGAGCCGAAGATCAAAGGGGTTTTGGTCACACCATCGGCTTTCACTGTGTCCAGACTGCTGGCAAAGCGGAAATTGACCTGATCCAAGGCCTTGGTGATTGGGTGGGATTGAACTCGGCCTGCATTGAAATGAAATGGCCAAGGTAAAGGAACTAGCTGTTCCTCATTCCCGAAATTACCACCCATGACCGGGATCATGGAGAAATTCAGGTCTTGTATCACGTCTTTATTCACACGGATGCCGTAGCGGAAAAGCAACCGGTCAAGTTCATTTTCGAGCGGAATTGCCAAGGTGCCTTCTCCTCCGGCTTGGGCCATGTCCACGTCAATTCCTTCTGCTGCCACCACGAGATTACCCCCATTCATCACATATTGATCGAGGAGAAAAAGCTCACGCTCGTTGTAAGTTGTCTTTGGGCCAAGAATAAAAATGCTTGAAAAGGAATTCAGGTCTTCGGGTTTTTTGGCTTGTTCCAAGGGCACTTTGAAAAGCTCAAATTGGCCGTCAAGTGCTTCCACCATGCCAAAACCATCGTCCTCGGAAAGTTCCCCGTGGCCAATAATCATGGCCACAGCACCTTTTTCCGGATTGATGAGCTTTTGGATGGCTTGGCTCAGCTCAAATTCCAGATTTTCAATGGAGGCGTTCAGTTTCTGATCTGCTGACATACCTGTTTCTCCTTTCAGCACCAAGGCCCCTGTCTCAAATTCCTCATCGCTGACCAAAATACCGGGGAAAATCAACTGAGCTTGCTGACCGGTAGTTTGATTGACAAAGAGATTGGTGGGATTGATGCCGTAATCCGCCAGACTGAGGATAAAATCTTCCTGAAGCGAGTCGGCGACACTCAGCGGATCAAAGTAAGAAACCGTGATTTTTTGGGCGGAGTGGGCATTGAACGTGCGAACGGTCTCCTCAATAGACTTCTGTAAACGGCGCATCCCACCGGGCAGGTTTTCTCCGGTCAAAAGAATGTCGACGTAGATCGGGCGATCCAGATTTTCCAAGAGGGCTTTCGTAGATGGATGCAGGGAAAAGCGCTTTTCCTCTGTCAAATCCACCCGAAAACGTAGAAATTGTCCCAACCCGAAAAGTACTAGTACACCTGCAATCAGGATCAGGTATGGGGTCAAGTTGGAGACTAAGGACTTTTTCATTTGTTTCTCAAGATCAAGACCGAACCACCTAAAAACACCCAAATCATGCCCAACAAGAAAAACACATCCCGGCTGTCGATGACTCCCCGGCTGAGACTGTTGTAATGATAACTCAAGCTCAGTTCCTCTACCCAATAGGCAGCATCACCGCTGAGCATTTCTGCCAAGGCTGTGAATCCAAAGTACAGTACAAAGCAAAGAAACACACCCAAGACAAATGCGACCACTTGCTGTGAGGTCAGCGAACTGGCAAACAATCCCACTGCGGCAAAAGTGGCTCCGATCATCAGCAGGCCTGCCCAACTTCCGAAAAAGCCAGCCCAATCCAAGTTGCCTGGAGGATTCCCAAGTGTGGAAATGGTGTACCCGTACAAAAGCGTTGGTAATACAGCCAACACCACCAAGGCAAGGAGTGCCAAGTATTTGGCGATAATGATTTGTAACAAGGAAAGCGGGGAAGTCCGAAGCAATTCCCAAGTTCCGTTTTTGCGTTCCTCGGCGATGGCCCGCATGGAAATGGCAGGAATCAGAAAGGTAAATACGTAGGGGGTGTAGGCAAACAGCGATTCCAAATCTGCGTACCCGTAATCCAAAACCGAGCTTTCAGGAAATACCCATACAATCAAGCCTAAAGCCACTAGAAACAAAGCCAAAACCAGGTAGCCGGTGAGGCTTCCAAAAAAGGCGTTGATTTCTTTTAGAAAAAGACTTTTCATTGGGCTCTAGTGATTTCGCGGAAAAGGGTTTCCAAGTTTTTCTTGCCTTGGTTAAGGCTGATTAGGTTCAATTGGTGTTGGGCCACGACTTGCATTAAAGCTTTTCGGGCTTCGGAAGGATCTTCGGTTTGAAGGATGATCTCCCGATTGCCTTTTTGTCCAAAGCGGACTGCTCCAATTCCTTCAAACCACGCCAATTCCATCGGTTCTTCAGTTTCTAAGACGAGTTCAGTCTGCGAGGATGCCGCTTTGAGTTCGGAAAGGGGGCTCGCGGCAAGGATTTTTCCCCGATTGATGATCACCACATCTTGGCAGATCGCCTCCACTTCCTGCATGATGTGGGTCGAGAAAATCAGGGTTTTGTTTTCCGCCACTTCCAAAATCAGATTGCGGATGTCCACCAGCTGATTGGGGTCAAGACCGGTCGTAGGCTCGTCCAAGATCACCACTTGAGGATCATGAATCAGGGCCCTGGCTAGACCCACCCGCTGACGGTACCCCTTGGAAAGCTGTCCGATTTTTTTGTGTTGCTCGGGAAGTAGTCCGGTTTTGCGGATGAGTTCGTCGGTTCGTCTACGGATTTCACCAGACTTGAGTCCGTATAGACCACCGGAAAATTCCAAAAATTCACGGACATACAAATCCAGGTAGAGTGGGTTATGTTCCGGGAGGTAGCCGATTTTTGGGCTAACTTTTTTCGGCTGTGCCAAAGCGTCTTCACCGAGGATACTCACTTCGCCTGAATCTGCTGATAGGTACCCCGTGATGATTTTCATCGTGGTAGATTTACCGGCTCCGTTGGGTCCCAGAAAGCCCAAAATTCTCCCAGGCGAAGCTGAAAAGCTCACCTCATCGAGTGCTTTTTGAGAACCGTAAATTTTGGTAAGGCGTGTGACTTGGAGTGACATAAAAGGAAGGACCAAAAGGAAAATCACCCGCATGGCAGGGGCAAAGTCCCCTTTGGTCAGGTCTAGGCAAAAATAGGGAATGAGGACGGAATGGCAAGATGTGCAAGACCAGAATTAGACTTGTCTGCTTTTATTCAATAAGACAGAAGACGGTAGGCCGAAGACCGAAGTAATTCCGTACCGAGACCTTAAATTAAGCTTAACCTTTCCTATTGATCTGCTTCCAGTATAGTAGGGCATTGAAAAATGCTCATTGCTTCGGCTGAATTAGATCCCAAAGATTTCCATACAAATCCTTGAAGACAGACACGATGCCGTAGCTTTCTTCGGCAGGTTCGCGGATAAACTCCACCCCGCGGGAGGTGTATTTCCGGTAATCTCTCCAAAAGTCATCCGTGTAGAGAAAAAGAAACACACGGCCACCAGCCTGAAAGCCTATTTGCTTTTCCTGCGTTTCGTTGGCTGCTTTGGCAAGAAGCAGGTGACAGGTCGAACCGGGCGGTGAAACTCTCACCCAGCGCTTGGTTTCACTCATTGGAGTATCTTCCAAAAGTTCAAAGTCAAGGACTTCGGTATAGTAGCGAATGGCTTCGTCGTAATCTCTGACGAGCAGAGAGAGTTGTCCGAGTTGTTGGTTCATAGGTCAAAGTTAAAACCTTACTACAAAAGAAGAAGGCTACCCGATTCCTGGTAGCCTTGTTCTTTTACAATGACTTTTGGAGTTTTTCCAAAATTTGTCGGATCTCCACAATACTTTCCCACTCGCGTTCGCGCTCCCCATGCTCAATGCCCACATAGCCGTGGTAGTTGTGAGAAAGGACGATTTTCATCATGCGTTCATAGTCTAAGTCGGATTCTTTTCCGGCATCATCCCACACTTTAGGCTTCAGACTGACTCCAGTGGCCAAAGGCATCAGTTCATCAACGCCTCTATAGGAATCATACGAAACGGGTTTGCCTTCTAGAGCTCCGATTCGGAAGTTGCCAAAGTCAGGCAAGGTGCCAGCCAGCGGATGCTTGGCATTGCGAATGGTTTCGGCCAGCCACTTGCCGTTGGAGGAGAAGCCACCGTGGTTTTCGATCACGATGCGAATGCCATGAGGCTCGGCAAATTCACACAGCTTCCGGATGCCGTCACTGACTAACTTTGAAGCTTCGGCGGCGTCGGCTGGATTTTGGGACCAGGCGATGTCAGAATAGCCATTGACCCGCACGGTATGGCAACCAAGAAACTTGGCAGCTTCGATCCATTTTTTATGGTTGTCTACGGCTTTCATCCGATCTGCATCCGATCTGGCACCGAGCATTCCTTCCCGGTCTACCATGATGAGTACTTGGGTGATTCCCTCGTTTTGGCAGCGGGTATTCATTTCCCTCAGGTAAGTCATGTCCTGTGCCTTGTCCATGAAAAATTGATTCACATATTCCACGGCATTTATCCCATGCTTTTTGGCCTCTAAGGCAAAATCCAAGTGATCGAGCTGTTTCGAAAAAAGGAGGCGATTGACGGACCACTCGGCCAATGAAATCTTGAAAGGCTCAGCTTTCGTCCCTCCAAAACTGAATTGAGGCAATCCTAAGCCCAATGCGGTAGTGGCCAGGCCGGTGGTTTTCAGGAAATTTCTTCTGTTGGTCATATGGGTTGAGGTTTATTGGGGGAAAGAAAGTTAGCCATAAAAAATTCTTTGCCAAGCTGATTTTGGATGGTTGGTCAATTGGAAAAGGACAGTACCCTTCAGCTTTATTCTGATAAAATCTTATCTTTTGAAATTCCACCCAAAGCAACCTTGGCTATGAAAAAGCTTTTACTCTTCCTGATCGGAATTTCTTTCTTCTATTCCGTAGGACTTGCTCAGCAAAATCGCCCCAATATCGTCTGGATCGTGGTGGAAGACATGTCTCCCGAGCATTTGGAAGTGTATGGGGGCACGGGTGGAAAGACACCTCATCTCAATGTCTTAGCCAAGGAATCGGTGCAGTACATGAATGCTTTTTCCACGGCAGGTGTGTGTGCTCCCAGTCGGGCGGCTTTAATTACAGGCGCTTATCAAACGTCTATCGGTGCACAGCACATGCGAACTTTGGCAGCTTCTGCCGTAGCTTCGGATGATTATCCTCCGAGGTTTAAGGGCTATTCTGCGGTTTTGCCTGAAGGGATGAAACCCTACCCCTTGATTTTACGGGAAGCAGGCTATTACACTTCGAATAATTCCAAGGAAGATTACCAATTCCGAAGTCCCGTGACCATGTGGGACGAGAGTAGCCCAAAAGCCCATTACCGCAACAGAACGGACAAAAGCCAGCCTTTTTTCTCCATTTTCAACTTTACCACCACCCATGAATCCCAGGTGTGGGCTAGGGAAAAAGAACCCCTGAAAGTCGATCCAGCCAAGGTAAAAATCCCTCCTTACTATCCGGATGATTCCATTAGTCGCTATGTCATGGCCCGATTTATCACCAACGTGATGACTATGGATGATCAGGTCGGTGAGGTAATCCGGCAATTGAAGGAGGATGGATTGTATGACAATACGATCATCTTTTTCTATTCCGATCATGGGGATGGTTTGCCTTACATCAAGCGTGAGCTTTACGATCGGGGATTGCGGGTTCCCTTGTTGATCAAGGCTCCATTTCTGCAAGCTGGCACCCGAAATGAAGAGCTGGTCAGTTTTGTGGATTTTGCACCCACCCTTCTTTCATTGACTGGAATTCCCATTCCCGGGACTATGCAGGGTCAAGCCTTTTTGGGTCCTCAAAAATTAGGTCCAAGGAAATACATCTATGCCGCACGGGATCGGATGGATAGTGAATACGATCGGGTGAGGGCTGTTTTTGACGGGCGATTCAAATACATCCGAAACTACATGCCCGAGAAGCCCAACTATCAAAATATCCGCTTCCGGCTTCAAAATCCTCTGATGCCCCATTTATTGAAGCTTCATCAGGAAGGAAAGCTCAATCAAAACCAAGCCCGTTGGTTTGCCACGTCCAAACCCGTGGAGGAATTGTACGATACCCACTCCGATCCTTATGAATTCAAAAATCTGGTATCTGATCCCACTTTCTCGGAGAAGTTGGCGGAGCTGCGCAAGGCCCATGAGCAGTGGATCGCAGATTATGGAGATCTGGGAGCAGTGAATGAAATGGAAATGGTTCGGACTTGGTGGAAAGGGAAAGACACTCCTCCAATGACTCCTGCTGCTCAACTCAAATTCGAAAACGGCAAAGTTCACCTGACTTGTGCCAATCCAAGCGCTTCGATTGGCTACCGTTTTTCTGAAAAAGAAAGCTGGAAGGTGTATACTGCACCCTTTGAAGCCAAAAAAGGGGAAACCATCTATGTTAATTCAAATCGGATTGGATACGAACCCGCAGTAGTTTCTCTCGTCATTCAATAAGCGCTCGCTCCTATGAAAAAAGCAATCGTTCCTATTTCGATATTCCTGCTTTTTCAGTTATCAAGGGTTTTTGCTCAAGAAAGCATGCTCTGCCAAGGCGCTTACTGGACAGAGGATGAGGCGGCCATTTTCATGAAACAAACCGCTTCCACCTGGACTTCGCAAGCGGAGTGGGAAAAGCGAGCCGAAGTAATCAGAAAAGGAATTATCGAGGGAATGAAGCTTGAGCAAATGCCTGCCCGAACCGCTCCATTCAACACCATCATCCACAGCACGCGAGAAATGGATGGCTATATCGTGGAGAACATCGCCATCGAAAGCTTTCCCGGATTTTTCATCACGGGAAACCTTTACCGTCCGCTAAATCCAGCCCCATTTACCAAAAGTCCTGCAATTCTCAGTGTACATGGACATGGGCCGGATTTACGATTTGGAGAAAGCATGCAAACCCGAAGTGCAGCATTCGCCCGCATGGGTGCGGTGGTATTTGCCTATGACATGATAGGGTATGGCGATTCCAAACAAGTGGATCACAAAATCCCGATTGCACTCACCCTTCAAACCTACAATTCCCAACGGGTGATCGATTACCTGATTTCTCGTCCGGATGTGGATCCTGAGCGAATCGGTGTGACGGGAGAATCCGGTGGTGGAACCCAGTCGATTTTGATTACTGCTTTGGATCCTAGGATCAAAGTTTCAGCGCCTGTGGTGATGGTCTCGGCCTATTTCTTCGGAGGCTGTACCTGCGAAAGTGGGATGCCGATTCATAAAAGTTCAGATCACCAAACTAATAATGTGGAGATTGCCGCTTTGGCTGCACCTCGGCCAATGCTGCTGGTTTCCGACGGAGGAGATTGGACCAAAAACAATCCACGAATCGAATTTCCCTATGTGCAAAAAGTCTATTCCACTTACGAGGTAGAGAGTCGTGTAGATAATGTCCACCTAGCAGGCGAGCGACACGACTATGGAAAAAACAAACGGGCTGCGGTCTATAATTTCTTTGGGCACTACCTCGGACTTAATGCCGGGCGAATTCCCTATCAGGATGGGTTTGATGAAAGTTTTGTGACCCTGCTTTCGGCGGATGAACTCAGGGTTTTTAATGAAAAAAATCTCATACCAGAGCGTGCACTAAATGGTGATGACGCGGTCATGAATTACCTGAAATTGAACTAAGGCATCTTCAACTTATGAAGTTGAAACCGTCCTCCTCTTAGGACATTCAGGTCAATTCGCTCTTCAATTCCTTCCAAATTTCCTTCTTCAGAAAATTGCCAGATGACCCAGTTTTTTGTTTCTGGTTTATCGATGGGATTGTAATTGGCAACCCAAATTGGGTATTCGTCGAAGCCTTGGCCGTGAAGGACGTCCCAAAAAAAACGGTCACCCGTATATATCATAGGTTTCACGCCAAAATGAGCTTCAACCAAATTCAACCAGTTCTTGATCCCCTGCCTTAAACGATCCCGACTTTGAATAGTACTATGCTTTTCAATATCTAAAACGGGAATCATGTCACCGGATTGGATCTTTACATTTTTGATAAAATGCTGGGCTTGTTTGGTGCTATTCTCATTCGGGCGATAATAGTGATAGACCCCTTTAACTAATGGCAGTTTGGAAGCTTCTCTCCAATTTTGTTTAAATCTTTTATCTATTCCGTCAGAACCCATAGTGACACGGATTACCATAAATTCAATGGGGCGATTTTGGAGTTGTAGCTGTAGTTTCTGAAAATTGATTTCCCCCTGATTTTCTGAAATATCCACTCCCAGAATTCCTTCTGGAAAATTTTCAAATACCTTTCCGAATTTGTAACTCTCAGTCCATTTGGGAGTGGGTCGAGTATAATCTGTAAACTCCCTTTTGATCCAGTTTGAATGACGGAAGGTAAAGACCCCAGCCGCCAAAAGAGTCAGAAGTATCAAAACGATGACCCAAATCCGGGAAGAATACTGTTTTTGAGGCATGGTTTATTGAAACCTATTGGATTTCAAACACCGCCGACTCCCATGGCCCAAAATCCAAATCGATCTCTGCACCTGTGTCGGTCACTCGAAGTTTAGTCTTCTTTTTCCCAAACATGAGCTCCTTGATTTCCCGCTCTCCAGCTTTCAAGTTCCATGCTTTGAGCAATTCCGGAGAAAGTTTGAGCGTTGTTTTCACCGATTGGAATTCGTCGAAGTTGGTCACGACAATCAGCTTTTGGCTTTCATCCCATCGGGCAAAAGCGAAGGCTTTATTGGTATAGGCTGGGTTTTGCTTGCGGTTGAAGGAATGGAGTTCTAGGTATTCTCCCATTAATGCCGTGCTGTTGCGGGTGAAGTTGAGTACTTCAGCGTAGTAATTTCTCAGTGCTTTTTCATTTTCAGATAATTGTCCTCCATCAAACTTTCTTCCGTTCATCCATTTCTGATGCTGAGGTACCCCTATGTAGTCAAAAATGGAGGTTCGGCTAGGATCGCCAAAACCTGCATCTTCTGCTCCCGGCTCGCCCACTTCCTGCCCGAAATAGATCATAGTTGGTGACGTCGAAACTGTAGCAGAAACCACCATCGCAGGCATGGCTTTCCAGGGATTCCCAGCAAACTCTGGGCTGGCAATTCGCTGCTCGTCGTGGTTTTCCAGAAAGTGGAGCATGTGGTGCTCAATGTCTTTCAATCCTTCCAGGATCGGCACCAGATTATCCGTCAAACCATGACCCTGCATGATATGCTTTAAGGTGTCATAGAGCTCCACCTTGTCGTAGAGGTAATCCATTTTTCCCTTGTGGATGTAGTCTCTGTAGAGACTTGGGTTGTACACTTCGGCCAAAAGAAATGCCTCCGGATTGGTCTTTTTGATATGGGAATTGAGGTAAGACCAAAACTCCACCGGCACCATCTCGGCCATGTCGAAACGAAATCCATCCACGCCTTTGCCCAGCCAAAACTGGGTGATGTCTTTAAATTTTTTCCAGGAATCCGGCACGTCTTTGCCCTGCCAAAAGTCATAATGTGCTTTCCAATCTAATTTTTCAGCTCCGGAAGGCAACTCGTCAAAATCCTTTTTTCCATCGGGACTTACTCCGTAATTGATCTTGACCGTCTCGTACCAATCGTAGAAGTCAGGCTGGGCCAATCGTGAACCATTACCTGTCCACTTGGCTGGATTCTCGTCAAATTTCCCGTCAGCCAAGGGGTGCTTTTCTCCACCGAGAGGTTGGTAGCCATTTTTGGATTCGGGAACCTGAAATGCTTTTCCGGGGATGTAGTAGAAATTATTGTTTTTGGTATATTCCACCATTTTGTCATCATCTGCTCCAAAGTCGCGCACTCCAGCAGGATTGTTTTTCCCTTCATAAAAGCGAGACACGTGATTGGGTACGATGTCGATGATCACCTTCATCCCGTGCTTGTGCGTTCGGGCGATAAGCGCCTCAAACTCCTCCATCCGCTTAGTCACATCTACGGCCAGATCTGGATTGACTTGGTAGTAATCCCTTACTGCATAAGGGGAACCCGCACGGCCTTTGATCACATCGGGATCGTCTGAGCTCACCCCGATCTCCGGAAAATCCCCAATCACGCCATGGTGCGGCACACCGGTGTACCAAATGTGTGACACCCCGAGTTTTTTGATTTCCTCCAACGCGGTATCCGTGAAGTCGTTGAACTTCCCGACCCCATTTTCTTCCTTGGTTCCCCATGGTTTGTTGGTGGTATTCGTATTGCCAAAAAGGCGGGTAAAAACCTGATAAACGACGATTTTTTGGGGCTTCATAGGTTCGGATTGTTGAGGTTCGGGTGCTTGGCAGGAAAGGGCCGCTGCAACCAAAACCGCGGGGATAGACAATTTCTTCATCAGGTTATCGGGTCAATCGGTACAGAAAGATCGTATTTCTTTTGATCAAATCGGGAAATTGCTTCATGTTGATGGTCTCTCCGGGAGCATGTGCGCCAGTTCCCGAAGCTCCTAAGCCATCCAGACAATCCATAAATTCAGCCACGAAGGAAATGTCACCTGCGCCTCGGCTTCCTGGATCTCCGGGCTTCACAGGACCGTAGCCCATGTCCTGACTTACCTTGCTGAGGAATTCTGCCAAGGCATAATTTCCTTCCGTGGGTTCCATGGATGGGATGTAGTCGTTAAAAGTGATTTCAGCCTCGGTTTGGTGGAGGTTTTTTGCTACGATCTCCCGCATTTTTGCGCGAGCTGCTTCTTTTTGTGCTTCTCCTAGAAAGCGAAGGTCACCTGTTACGATTGCTTCTCGGGCGACGATATTGGTCTTGCCAAGAGAGGTTCCTGCTCCGCTGATGGGATCTAGTTTTACATCCGAACCTCCAATAAATTGACCCGGATTGAAGGTGAGGTATTTTTCACCTGCCAAGGCTTCTCGGAATTCGTTCAGGATGCGCGATGCTTCATAAATCGCTCCATAGCCTGCATTTTGGCCAAAGACACCGCTGGAATGGCCTTGTTTTCCGCTGGTTTTCAGAGTCCAGCCTCCAGCTCCTCTTCGGGCAACGGTGGCGGTGGAGAATCCCTGAGCGGTTTCATAGCCCAAAGCAATGTCGTGCTGCTTGGCTTGTTCGATAAAGTCCTTTCTGGAAAGTGCTGCATTTCCTGTGCTTTCCTCGTCGCCATTGAAATACACAGTGATCGTGCGGTCATCAAGCAGTCCCAACTGGTGCAGGGCTTTCAAGCTGGCCAACACCAACACATCTCCGCCTTTCATGTCATTGGCACCTTGGCCTGTGGCGGTGGAGTCATTGAGATAAGTAAAGGGAGTGAACGGCATGTCTTTTTCAAAAACCGTATCCAAATGCCCGATCAGGAAAAGTTTTTTGCCTTTGGTTCCTTTGCGGGTAGCTACAAAATGCCCGGCACGATTCACTTCGGCTGGGAGTTCGATCCATTCCGTCTGGAAGCCGATTTTCTGGAATTCCCGTTCGAAAACCCGTCCAACTTCCCGTACACCTTCTTTATTTAAAGAACCTGAGTTGATATTGATGACTTCTTCAAGGATAGCTAGGGTTTCCTTGTAGTTTTTATCGATCAGTTCGATCAGTTTTTGTTCTTCTTTAGTGAGTTTTTGCTGGGCAAAGGAGATAAGCGGGGAAACCGCCAGAATCAAGATCAGGGTGATTTTTTTCATGATTGAAAAATAGGTGAAAAACCGGGTGAGGGCAAGGTTGGGATTTTAATCAGGGGTGATTGGGGTGAATTTTGTTACAGATCGCCCCGTTGGGGCTCTATTTTGCTAATTTGTCGTAATACCCCAAATTGAATTTGGGGCTGTCACAGTACGCACCTTTTGTGCTGCAACTGATAAATGCCAAAGGCATTTTTTGTAATAGCCCAGAATTTCAATTCTGGGATAAATGAATGACCCGTTACATTATTTAGAGCCCCAACGGGGCGATCTGTATTTTATCCACCAATCAATCCCACACATATTTCTCATCAAATTCAATACGATATTCCTCCAAAAATCTCCGATACTCGGTTTGGAAATCTATTTTTTGATGATGCTTTTGCTGGTTTTGGATATATTTTTTGACTGTCTCCAATTTGGATTGGCTAACTGAAAATGCACCATAACCCTTTTGCCATTCGAAGTCGCGATGGATTATTTCTTTGTACTTGATGGAACTGGAGATTTTGACATTTTTCACCAAATCGGCAATAGAAATTGTTCTTGGGAGCGTACAAAGCCAGTGAATATGATCTGGCATCATGAAAATCTCTTCTGTAAATGAGCCCAAACCCGCACCGACTTTGACAAAATAGGCTTGCGCATTTGGTCTAATTTCTTCTGAAATCATCGGGATTCGATTCTTGGTAGAAAAAACGACATGAAGGTAAACCTTCGCTAGTGACTGTGGCATGTTTTGAAAAATCTAGGATTGAAAAATCGATTACAGATCGTGCCGATGGCACTCATGAAAATACAAATTTGATTTTAAAACCCAGAATTGAATTCTGGGCTATCACCGGACTTGCCGTTGGCACTTTTCCAAAACTGACCAGTTGAAAAGCACCAAAGGTGCGTTCTGTCCCAGCCCCAAATTCAATTTGGGGTAAAGAATCCAGCAAAAGGTAATCGAGAGCCCCATCGGGGCGATCTGTGTTTTTAAATTTCCTGTATTTTTTCCCTATAATTATCCTCTCAATAAACCTATTGTAAATGGCAAATTTTAACATCGATGCCGATAAAAACCTGACCTATGACGCCATCGTCATCGGGTCGGGAATCAGTGGCGGCTGGGCGGCAAAGGAACTTTGCGAAGCCGGTCTAAAAACCCTCGTCCTCGAGCGGGGCAGAATTGTGGAACATGTGGTGGACTACCCCACCATGACGCTCGATCCTTGGGAACACGACCTTCGAGGCGGTCTCACACCTGAGCAAAAGGCCAAGCACCCCAAAGGCGGTCGTTCCGGCTTTATTGGAGCCATGAACGAACATTTTCATGCCAACGACTTAGAAAATCCATATACTGAAGTCAAGCCATTTATGTGGGTACGTGCCCATCAGATGGGTGGACGCTCACTGCTTTGGGGTAAGCAAACTTATCGATGGTCGGACTTGGACTTTGAAGCCAATGCCAAAGACGGGCATGGAGTGGATTGGCCGATCCGATACAAAGACCTCGCGCCTTGGTACACCCATGTGGAGAAATTCGCAGGCATTAGTGGGGAAGCATTAGGTCTTCCCCAGCTTCCTGATTCTCACTTCTTACCTCCGATGGAATTAAACTGTGTGGAAAAACACGTCAAGGAGCGGATCGAGAAAGATTTCAAAGGAAGAAATATGATCATCGGTCGGGTGGCACACTTGACCGAACCTCTGAAAGGAAGAGGCAAATGCCAATACCGCAATCGCTGTGACAGAGGATGTCCTTATGGAGCCTATTTTTCCAGTAATGCCGTGACTTTACCAGCTGCTAATGCTACAGGAAATTTGACAATCAGACCTTTTTCCATTGTTCAATCTGTGGTTTATGACGAGCAAAAAGGGAAAGCCTCCGGTGTGCGGATAATAGATGCTGAGACCAGCGAGGAAATTGTCTACAAAGCCAAAATTGTCTTCGTAAACGCCTCAACTTTGAGCACAACTCAGATATTGCTGAATTCAACTTCCAATCGGTTCCCAAATGGATTGGGAAATGACTCCGGTGAACTCGGACACAACCTGATGGACCATACTTATAGGGTAGGTGCTATGGGAACGGTGGAAGGATTCGAAGATCAATATTACAAAGGCAGACGTCCAAACGGGATTTATATCCCGCGCTATGTCAATCTCAAAGACGGCCCGCAATCAGATAAATTTGTCCGAGGGTTCGGCTTCCAAGGCGGAGGTGGAAGATCAGGATGGGGAGCTGGAAGTAATCAGGAAGCATTTGGAGGTGACTTCAAAGACCGTCTGATGAAGCCTGGACCTTGGGAATTTTTCATTACCGGTTTTTCGGAATGCCTTCCTTATCATGAAAACCAAGTATATCTGAATAAAGACGTCTTGGACAAGTGGGGTCAGCCCACGCTGTCTATCGATGCAGAATGGAAAGCCAATGAATTGGCTCTCAATGACCAGGCACGACAGGATGCCAAGGAAATGCTGGAAAGAGCAGGGTTGAAGGACATCATGGAGTTTGACAACAAGCATGAAATGGGCTTTGGAATTCACGAGATGGGTACAGCCCGAATGGGTCGAGATCCTAAAACCTCCGTCCTCAACGGGACCAATCAGGTACATGGATGTGCCAATGTCTTTGTTACTGACGGCGCTTGCATGACCTCTTCTTCCTGTGTCAACCCTTCCCTGACCTACATGGCGCTCACGGCAAGAGCTGCCAATCATGCGGTCTCCGAACTTAAAAAACAGAATCTTTAAGCCATGAACAGACGCGACGCACTCAAAAAATCGGCTTTAGCGCTTGGAGCAGCGGCTGGAGCCCCAACTTTGCTCAGCTTGCTTCAGGCTTGTGCAAAAACAGATCGATTGACTTGGACGCCTGTATTTCTTTCTGAAGACCAAGCGAGTTTTATTTCATCCTTTGTGGATTTTCTGCTTCCCAAAACTGAAACTCCCGGCGGCTTGGATGTCAAAACAGATGTTTTCATTGATCTGATGTATGCCAAAACTTACGACGAGGCAGGGCAAAATCAGGTGGTAGCCGATATCGAGAAATTCAACGCAGACTGCAAAGCCAAATTCGGAAATGTCTTTGCCGAGCTGAGCCCTGAAGACAAAGCCGCCTGCTTCAAGGAGCACGAAGCGAATTCACCTAAATTCCCGAAAACCGTATGGGGAGGGGCAGTGGGTCCACGCGAACCAGTAGGTTTTTACCGCAGCCTCAAATCCACCGCCCTTTGGGCGTATTTCAGTTCGGAGGAAATTGGGAAAAATTTATTGAGCTACGATCCGATTCCGGGAGAATACCGAGGATGTATGCCGCTTTCAGAGGTGGGAAATACCTGGAGTTTATAAGGGTTTCTTTTGCTGAGCTGGAATACTTGGCTGGATAATTGGAAGTGAAGGAAGTCACTTCAAGTGATCTTTTATCTTTTAGAATTTTATAACCAGTAGACCATGAAAACAAAAGCAGCAGCCATCCTTGGTTTGGCATTTATTGGAATGACAGCCCTTTCCTGTGGGGAAAACAAGGGGACTAGCTCCGATGAAAGCCTTGTGGAAATTAACGTAGACTTCGAGAAGGAGCGGGACAAACTGAAATCTGAACTGGAGAAATTGGAGTCGGAAGTCGATCAGAAAATCAAGGAATTGGAAAAGCAGAAATCCGAAGCAAGCGAAGAGGCTCAGGATGAACTTAGAAAGATGGAGAAGCAGCTCAAGAAGGAGAAATCTAACTTGGAAAACGCGATCGAGGATGTCGAAAAGGCCTCAGAAAACACCTGGGACGATATCAAATCCGGAGTAAACAAAACCACCAAGGATATTGAAAACGAGTGGCAAAAGCTCAAAAATAACCTCGAGAAAAACTTCGAAAAGAAGAACTGAGAAACTTATAAATCATCAAAAGGCCAGTCAATTTGACTGGCCTTTTTCATTTGGATCAAAATACCTGTAATGAATTCCCTGAAGGAATATGATGCACAGGCAATCCGGGCATGTGTTGATTCAGCCAGTTTTTGACAAATTCGGACCCCCCTTCTTCGCTGGCAGAGTGGCCGATTTCAACCATAGACAGCTTCATTCCCAGTTCATTTGCTGCACGAACATATTCTGGCGTTTCCCATTCGTTGGACTCTCCGCATACCAAAACATCCGGGCGATGTTCCATAATCTGGGTGATCTGCATGCGTCCTCCCACAGCCCCTGGAAGGAGCAGGACTTTGGAGCAGGATTGATCCAAGGCTCCGACATAGCGCATCGCAGGTACTCCCAATCGGGATTTAATGTGATTGATCAGTCCGCGAAGGTCTGTTTTGGGTATAGTCAAAATTCGGCTTCCCGGCGTGTAGTACTCGTTCCAGCCTAAATCTCCCACCACGCCCACTCGAACCCCATCGTCTTTCATCCGATGGACATAGTCATGATTCCGCCACAGGGTAATTCCATGCTTTTCCATGAGATCGTACTTGGCTCGGAATACAGGGTCATTTTGCAGGTAGTCCGTGTCATCCTGTCCAGAGAAAAAAGTAGGTTCGTGTGGAATGATCAGGTTTGCTTTTAGCTCGATGGCTTTGTGGATGATTTCCATTGTGGTAAACATCGTGGTCACCACTCCCGTCACCACAGTTTCTCTGGAACCCACTTTGATCGTATCCACCGTTTGGGCAAAAGGAGCATTGGGAACCTGAGCGATGAAGGCGTCCATGATTTCTCCGACGGTCCATGTTTTTTTCTGAGCAAAAGAAAAAGCATCAAGGGGATTAGCAATAAGACCTGCTCCGATCAGCGCTCCTGTGTTTTGGATAAAGTTTCTTCGGTTCATGGGTTTGATTTTGAGTCTGGACTAAAAGTAAAAAAAGCCGTGAGTTATCCCCACGGCTTGAATTTATTTTACGCTGATGGCTACTCGACTTTTACATTGGTCAGCCAAATGAATCGGTTACCATCCTGCCCCATGTGATCTTGAGCGAGTTTGATCGGGCCAAATTGACTGACATTTTCCCAAGTCCAAGTGCGGCCTTCTGCACCATTACCTCTTCTGAAGGTCCATTCGAGGATCATCTTATTTTCATCGATGTACAAGTCGTAGGCATCTCCCGGAGTGTAGCCCATGCCCGGAGCTTTAGGTTCGCCAGAATTATACACGATGGTCAATTTGGTGGAATTGGTTCCTTTCAATGGGGAAGGGACATTTTCAGCAGTCTCAAAGGTGTATCCGGTGTCCCAAGCCAACTGAAAGGGCATCATTGCCCAGTATTTGTCATTGATAAAAGCTCCGTCCTGTTTTGGAAGGGAATCTGCTGTAAGACTATAGGTGAAGGTGGTGTCAGGACCTGAATAATAAACAGTACTGTCTTTGATGTTCCACTTCCAATCCCGTGAGACGACATTCACCGAATCCCGCTGCACATTCCAAGTGTAAGCAATGGAGTTGATCTGGTCAAGATTTTCAAAGCCATAAGCCTTGGCTACTTGGAAAGGCAGCGTATCAGGAAGTTCAGGCTTTTGCTGGCATGCACTCATGGTGCCAAGTAGTGCTAAAATGAGGAGGTGTTTTTTCATGGATAAAGGGTAGTGGGACGAGTAGTTAGAACTAGAGGGATTCAGCTTTGTTTTGAAAGCCAAGACTTGAATTTACGATATTCCAGCCACTGGTATATCGGTAAAATCACCGGAAGGAAATTATTCAGGATGAGCATGATTCGGAAAAGAGTTGAGGGGAAAATCTTCTGTTTACCTGATGCAACACCCAAAAGCATTTTCATTGCCACCGTTTCCGGGAGTTGAAGAGGAAATGCCTTTGGAATTTGATTGCCTGCTGTTTCAAAAAAACCTGTCGAAGTGGCAATTGGAAACACTAGAGTTAGCCAATCTCCTGACTTTTCTGCCCAAACCGTCCTTGCCCATTGGAGCAGTGCCGCTTTGGTGGAGCCATAGAGGCTGTAGCCCGGTACTGCCCAATAACCCATCGCCGAACAGGTGATCACGTGCCTGAATTTTTTCTCGGGAAAAAGCACTTTCAGCGCTATCCCCAATTGGATGGGCGAAAAGACATTCAGTTGGAAAAGGGACTCCATTCCTTTCCAGTCTTGGTTTTCGGCTGCATGGTAAGCTGCTTTTCCTGCATTGGCAAAGCAAAAATCGATGCTTTCCCAATTGGATTTGATCCATTCAAGAATGACTTGATTTCCTTCTTTTTTGCTCAAGTCAGCTTTAAGAATGCCTGTTATTTCTGGAAAGGAGGATTTGAGATTTTGTAGATTTTTCTCTGAAACATCCACAGCAAGAATATTCTTAGTCCAAGGGTATAGCTGCTTTACCAGCTCCAAGCCGATGCCCGAACCTGCCCCTGTCACCATTACAACGGCATTCTTAAATGAACTCATCCCCATAGGTGGGTTCAGGGAAATGAATTGTAAATGGGTTGACCTTGACTGCCATCAAGGGTTTGATACCGCCGAAGTCAGGAAAAAAATCGGGATTTATGTCGAGCTTTTTGATTTTGGCCAATTTGCCCCAGCCACTACCATAGGGTTTCGTGTAGAATTTCACCTTGTCCAAGGTCTGACAAAGTCTAATGGGAAGCAATGAAGTGGAGACAGGGAAAGAAATTCCCCCATGTGTGATTTCTGTTGAGAAAATCTCCTTATCCCCTTGCTTAATTGAGATTAGATCTTTTCCTTTTTCTTTTGTCCAAGTGAATGGGAGTGTTTCTTTTGGGATGCCCCAATTTTTTCGCCCGTTGATCGTACTGGCTTCCGAATCCACATAGATTTTGGTGATGGCCTGCATTTTCGTTTTTCGAAATTTTCCCGGGATAATCAAAAGCTCATGGTAAGGTCCAACAGGTGATTCATGATAGTCGACTAGCATGACATAGCCAAGCCCTCCGCGGAATTTACCTATAAGATGCTTAGGCAGGTGAGCGTATTCTTCCACCCATTCTTTTTTGAACTTGAAAATCAAAATAATCCCTTCCCCCTTTAATTTCCAAGGTGCTGGTGCCTTCAACACCAATCGGAGATTCTCTACCGTAGGATATTCAGACATACGGAGATGGGCTGATTGCGGTCCAGCCTCCGTCTACGATTAGTGTCTGTCCGGTGATGTGCCTTGCTTGGTCAGATAGTAGAAAACTTGCAGCTTCTGCAATGTCTTCCGGAGTGGCAGGTCTGCCTATGGGTGTCAGTCTGGACCAAGTGCTTGCATAGTCAGGGTCTGATGTAGTTCGCTCGGTGAGGGTAGCACCTGGTGCAATGGTGTTGATTCGAATACCAAGTGGAGCAAGTTCCAATACCAGATTTTTGGCAAGCATTTCTATCGCCGCCTTGCTCATCGCATAGGCCGCCAGATTTTCATGACTTTGATGAGCGGTGACAGAAGAGGTGAATAGGATGGAACCGCCGGATTCTTGCTCTTTCATGATCCGTGCCACTGCTTGGGTTAAGAAAAAAGTTCCTGCCTGATTGACTCGGGAGACTTCCATAAAATCAGCCCAAGAATAGTCTAAAAAATTGCCGAACAGTGTGATTCCTGCATTGCAGACTACCTGATCGATGTGGCCAACTTCTTTCATTGCCAATCCCACAAGCTCTGAAATCACCTCGGGGTTTGAAGAGTCACCCGAGCAGCCCAAGATGTTTCCCATACCGATTCTGGAAAGATTAGCTACAGCTTCCTCAGTGAGGCTTTTCTCCAAGTCATTGAGAATGACGTAGGAGTCGGTCTCTAGAAGTTTACGTGCAATGGCAAGTCCGATTCCCTGACCTGCACCGGTGACGATGGCTACTTTTGGGTTTTTCATTTTAAAATTGATAGAGGCCTGTCAGGTTTTCAAAACCTGACAGGCCTCAGTGAAACCAACTCAATGCGAATCTCTTTTTACTTCCGAACCGGAAGCACCCTGAAGGAAGTCGAAATCCACTCCTTCGTGTGCTTGATTGACTTTGTCCAAGAATAGGTTGACGTAACCTCTTTCATAAGGAAGCTGAGTAGGTACAAAGTCCTTTCTTCTGGCTTCAAATTCCTCTTCTGAAATCAACAAGTTAAGCGTTCTGTTAGGTACGTCTAGCTCGATCAGATCACCATTTTGAACAAAAGCCAAAGGACCTCCAATGGCTGATTCTGGAGAAACGTGGAGGACCACCGTGCCAAAGCCCGTACCGCTCATTCGACCGTCAGAGATTCTGACCATGTCTTTGACCCCTTTTTCTAGGAGCTTCTTTGGAAGGCCCATGTTGCCTACCTCGGGCATACCTGGATAGCCTTTTGGCCCCACATTTTTCATCACCATGACACAGGTTTCGTCAATGTCCAGATCGGGATCATCCACTTTTGCTTTGTAGTCATCGATGTTTTCGAAAACGACGGCTCTTCCGGTATGCTTGAGTAAGCTTGGAGTGGCTGCGGAAGGCTTCAGTACCGCACCATTCGGGCAAAGGTTACCTTTGAGCACGGCAATCCCTGACTCTGGCTTGATTGGGTTTTCGAGCGTGCCAATGAGGTTTCTGTCCCAGCATTGGGCATTGGCGATGTTTTCACCGATGGTTTTCCCGTTGACTGTGAGTGCATCAGTGTGCAGGTGTTTTTCGATTTCCTTCATGACGGCAGGCATCCCGCCTGCATAAAAGAGATCTTCAACCCAGTGTTCTCCCGAAGGCTGCACATTGGCAATGAGTGGGATTTTTGCAGAGAAATGGTCAAAATCCGTGAGGTCGAGTTCTACGCCGATCCGCTTGGCGATGGCCGTCAGGTGCAGGATGTAATTGGTCGAACCGCCGACTGCTGCATTGACCATGATGGAGTTTTCAAAGGCCTTTCGGGTCAAGATTTTATCCATGGTCAAGTCTTCTTTGACCATTTCCACGATCCGCATTCCTGCGAGATGGGCCAGGACTTTTCTTCTAGAATCGGCAGCCGGAATGGTGGCATTGTCAGGTAGGGCTAGTCCAAGTGCTTCGACCATGGCTGCCATGGTAGAGGCTGTGCCCATCGGTGCGCAATGGCCGACAGATCTCGACATGGAGGATTCTACCTCGATCATGTCCTCTTGGGTGAGTTTGCCCACCTTATAATCCTCGGCAAATCTCCAGATGTCGGAGGTTCCGATTTTTTTGCCTCTAAATCTGCCCACGAGCATCGGTCCACCAGAAAGCACGAGTGTTGGAAGATTGACCGAGGCAGCACCCATGACCAGAGATGGAGTCGTTTTATCACAGCCACACATGAGGACTACGCCGTCCATCGGATTGGCGCGGATGCTTTCTTCCACGTCCATCGATGCCAGATTGCGAAAAAGCATCGCGGTGGGTTTGATGGAGCATTCGCCGAGGGACATCACCGGAAACTCCAGTGGAAAGCCACCTGCCTCCCAGATCCCTCTTTTCAAAGCTTCTGCCAAATCCCTAAAATGGGCGTTGCAGGGGGTAAGTTCGGACCAGGTATTGCAGATGCCGATGACCGGCTTTTCTCCTGTAAAAAGGTGGTGGGGGAGTCCTTGGTTTTTCATCCAGGAACGGTAAATGATGCCGTCTTTGCCGGTGCGTCCGTACCATTCTTGGCTACGGAGTTTTTTCTTGGTCATAGGTTGAAGATGGGTTGTAAGAATTGGCCAAGAAGTTACCAAAAAATTGGAGAAAAGGGCAAAAGGGAATTGTCAAAGGGGAAAAGAATCCTTTGAGTTAGGTGATTATTTTGGAAAGTCAGGCAGTTTCAATTTCGATAAGTGCATGGCTTAGCGCTTCCGGATCTATGGTGAAATCGGTCATGATGGTGTCTTTACTGTCTCCAGAATTGAGCGTGTAGAAATAAGGAAGGTCTAATGCAGACGCCAAGTTGAAATAACATTGGGTGATGGCATCCCCCACATTTCTGAGTTCGAGGACTTTGGCAGTTTTGGGGAGAAAAAGCATATTGGTCAGTGCGGCACCATGAAGGCATACCAAAAGGCTTGTCTCGGACATTAGTTTGATTTGTTCCAATAGGGAAAGCTTCTCGGCATAGACGATCTCAAATCCTTTTTCTTTTAGGTAGCTTTCTACCTGCTCTTCGTTATGTGCTTTTCGTTTTGGAGCGAGTTTTCGGCTGATGTACACCTTTTTCCAAGGTGTTTGGGTAGGATTTATAGACAGCCGTTCTCTGGTTTTTTTAGCTAAGGGTTCCAAAAAATTAGGGAAAGAGGATGTTCTGGCGGTCAGTGTCAGTTCAGCGATTTTCAGATTTTCATTTTTTGCAAAAAAGATCACCTCCAAACCTGCCAGATTCAGGGAGTCGGTCACATACCTCAGGTTTTCGAAGGATTGAGGAAGCAAAATCGGGGAATTGGGAGCCATTTCTATTCCTTCCCAGATTCTTGGAAGGCAATCGGTCATCCAATGGAAATAATTGGCACTCCACTCGTCAGTCACCCATATGGCTTTTGAGATTTTTCTCCAGGTCTTTGGAAGACAATACACCATCCGCTTGGCAAACTGAATCGGGCCTAACTTGGCGTTGTGCGTGCGGGAAGAGTGAAAGGAAAGGTTGGCAGGATCAAACACCGTATCTTCCAGAATCCAGACATTCTTCAGACTGACAGGATTCAATCTCTGAAAAGTAACCTCCATCGATCCACTAAAAAGTGCCTCATCCTTTGGATTCAGGTTGGCGGGAGGAGTTCTCTTTACGGTGATGTTCTGGGTCAATTCAAAAATGAGTTAACTAAAAAGGAGCCGGTGTTTCCATCGGCTCCCTTGGTGTATTAATGGATTCGCTCGATTTTGGCTCCCAAGGCATTGAGGCGTTCGTCAATGTTTTGGTATCCTCTGTCGATTTGTTCGATATTGTCAATGATCGAAGTACCACTTGCTGACATCGCAGCAATTAAAAGTGCAACACCTGCACGGATATCCGGTGAAGTCATCCGGATGCCTCTTAGTGGGTATTTTCTATCCAAACCAATCACTGTGGCACGGTGTGGATCGCAAAGGATAATTTGCGCACCCATGTCGATCAGCTTGTCCACAAAGAACAAACGGGATTCGAACATTTTCTGGTGAACCAGTACCGTTCCTTTGGCTTGTGTGGCAGTGACAAGTACAATAGAAAGTAGGTCAGGCGTAAATCCCGGCCAAATCTGATCTGCTACAGTCAAAATCGACCCGTCGATGAAAGTTTCGATTTCATAATGCTTTTGTGCAGGCACAAAGATGTCATCCCCTCTGAATTCTAACTTGATTCCCATTCTGCGGAAGGTATCTGGAATAATACCGAGTCGGTGAATCTGGCAGTCTTTGATGGTGATTTCGGATTGAGTCATCGCCGCCAGTCCAATGAATGAACCGATCTCAATCATATCCGGCAGCATGGTGTGAGTGGTGCCTCCAAGTTGTGTTACCCCATCGATGTGGAGGAGGTTGGAGCCCACGCCGGTGATTTTTGCTCCCATGCGGTTGAGCATGTCGCAAAGCTGCTGCAGGTAGGGTTCGCAGGCCGCATTGTAGATGGTGGTTTTTCCTTCAGCCATTACAGCCGCCATCACGATGTTGGCTGTACCGGTGACGGACGCCTCATCGAGGAGCATGTAGGTGCCTTTTAGGTTTTTTCCATCGATGTGGAAAATCTCATTTTTGGCATCGTAGTGAAATTCAGCACCGAGTTTTTGGAAACCATAAAAATGCGTATCCATCCTTCGGCGTCCGATTTTGTCTCCTCCCGGTTTGGAAAGTTTTCCTTTTCCGAATCGGGACAAAAGCGGTCCCAAAATCATTACCGAGCCGCGAAGGGCTGAGGCTTTTTTCAGGAAATCTTCTGTCTCCAAGTAGTCCAAATTGACCTCATCTGCTTGAAATTCGTAAGATTCCGGGCCTAGTTTGTGGACTTTTACGCCCATATCTGCCAAGAGCTCGATGAGTTTGTTTACGTCCCGGATGTTGGGCACTTTATGAATGGTGACTTTTTCGGAAGTCAGCAATACTGCACATAGGATTTGGAGTGCTTCGTTTTTTGCACCCTGAGGGATGATTTCTCCCTTGAGGCGGTGTCCTCCTTCTACTTTGAAAGATGCCATGTACTTATCTGCGTTTTTTGAAACCGTTGTTTCGGTGTTTTTTTCCACCGTGATTCTGGTGCTTTTTCTTTTGCTGCTCTTCCTCTATGTGAGGAATTTTGAAATCGCGTCGTGTATTGGATTCAAAAAGAGCATTTTCCCTTACCTTTTCCAAGTCGATATGTAAGCGGCCTTTGGAAAGGGTCTTGATGTCATCGAGAATGATCCCATCATCGAAGTTATCTCTATTCCAAGTGGAGTGGAAGCTTCTCATCAGCTGACCGATGTAGATGATGGCATTTTCCTGTTCCTCATCGTTCTCGATTTCAATGGCTTTTTCAATCAGTTTTTCGATGTTTCTGCCATAGTGCTTGAATTTTACCTCGCCTTTTGGATACCCGATTGGCTGGGGCTTTTTGCCCAAAAGTTCCTTTTCAGGCATTGGGAATGGACCGTCTACGTCAAGTTTGAATTCGGACATGATGTAGATATCGTCCCAAAGTTTTTGGTCATTTTCCTGCTTCATCGCAGGGAAAAGTTGCTTGATGATTTCGATGACGGTGTAGGCGCTTTGGGTGCGCTTTTCACGATCCTCAATACCGGTAATGTGATTTACCAGCATCTGAATATTCTTTCCGTATTCTTTCAAAATGTGTGTGGTTTTCTGATTCTATTTGCTCTCTATCGCTTCCTGTTTTTGCCATAAATAAGGTACAAAAAATCACCAAAAGGCAGGGAAGCAGGTGATTAGTCTATAATTCTGAGCTTGGCAAAGCTAAGCAATAATGTTTTCTCGCCAAAATGCTCAAAATCAATGGTTGCTTTTTTGTTAAGGCCTTCGGTTTCAATTTTTTGGACTTTACCAAAACCAAACTTCGGATGCTCTACCAATTGGCCTGCCTGGAGGTTGTTGGTATTGCTGGGTTTGAAATCAGGGCTTGGGGAATGGATTTTCAAGGTAGAAGCAGGTCTGGTTTCAGGCTGTTTTTTGATTCCAATGAATCCCTGAGCTCCCGGTAGTCCTTCTCGCCGGAGTGCGCCCGGCATTTCTTTGGTGGCAGACATCCGCTTGTTGACCTTGATGGTCGCCGGGTCCACTTCTTCCAAAAATCGGCTGGGTTCACAGTTGAGCAAGCGTCCAAATCGGTAGCGAGTCAGTGCATAGGTCAGGTAAAGCTTGTCCATCGCCCGTGTGGAGGCCACGTAAAATAAGCGCCGTTCCTCTTCCAAGTCTTCTCTGCTCTGCATCATCATCTGGGATGGGAAAAGATCCTCCTCCATTCCTACAACAAATACCTGCTTAAACTCCAATCCCTTGGAAGCATGAATAGTCATCAAGGTGATGGCGTCAGTCTGGTCTTTGTCTTGATCGTTGTCGGTCAAGAGGGCGATTTCCTGGAGAAAAGCACCCAGGCTCTTGTCTTCATTTTCAGGATTGTCTACATACTCCTTGATTGCGTTGAGCAATTCCTGGACGTTTTCGTATCGGTTGAGTCCTTCGATGGTTTTGTCCTCGTAGAGCTCGCGCAAAAGTCCACTTTGCTTGGCGACTGAGCTTGCGGCTTCAAAGGCATCTTTTCGCTCGATCTCGATCTGGAAAGCTTTGATCATTGTCGAAAAATCATCCACGGAACTGCCGGCTTTTCCACCCAAAAAGCTGTGGGCATTTTGTACCACGTCCCAAAGTGGAATGTCGTGCTCGTATGCGGAAACCAATATTTTCTCCACTGAAGTATCTCCAATTCCCCGCTTGGGGTAGTTGATGATCCGCTTGAATGCTTCCTCATCGGCTGGATTGACTGCAAAACGAAGGTAGGCCATCAGGTCTTTGATTTCTTTTCTCTGGTAGAAAGAAAGGCCACCGACGATTTTGTAGGTCAGGTTCATTTTGCGAAGTGCTTCCTCGATTGCTCTGGACTGGGAGTTGGTTCGGTAGAGGATGGCAAAGTCGCTGTTGTTCAGCTTTTTGTTGTTTCGCTCTTCAAAAATGGTGTGAGCTACTATACGTCCTTCCTCATTGTCTGAGGTAGCTTTGATGAGCTCGATCAGGTCACCGTCGGGGTTGGAGGTCCAAACGGTTTTTTTGAGCTGAGCTTTGTTTTTGTCAATGATCGAGTTGGCGGCTTCGACGATGGTCTTGGTGGAGCGGTAGTTTTGCTCAAGTTTGACCACAAACAGATCGGGATAATCCTTTTCGAAGTTGAGGATGTTTTGGATGTCCGCTCCGCGAAAGGCGTAGATACTTTGGGCATCATCACCCACCACGCAGATGTTTTGGTGGACAGCAGCAAGTTTTTTGGTAATCAGGTATTGGGAAATGTTGGTGTCCTGAAACTCGTCCACCATCACGTATTTGAAGCGCTGTTGGTATTTATTGAGCACATCGAGGTGATCACGGAAAAGTACATTGGTATTGAAAAGCAGGTCGTCAAAGTCCATCGCGCCGGCTTTGAACAGGCGCTCTTGGTATTTTTGATAGATCTCACCCATTCTTGGCTTTTGCGCAGCTTCATCATCTGCTTTGACAAAAGGATCATTCTGATAGGTCTGCCAAGAAATCAGTCGGTTTTTGGCTCCTGAGATTCGGGAAAGCACCACACTCGGCTTGTAGACCTTGTCATCTAGCCGCATTTCCTTGACGAGGGTACGGATCAGTGATTTGGAATCGTCGGTGTCGTAGATGGTGAAATTGGAAGGATAGCCGATTTTGTCAGATTCTACGCGGAGAATCTTGGCGAAAATGGAATGGAAGGTTCCCATCCAGGTATTTCTAGCCTCTAGACCGACGAGTTTTTCGATCCGATGCTTCATTTCTGCCGCCGCCTTGTTGGTAAAAGTCAGCGAAAGGATATTAAAAGGATCGATCCCTTTGGAGTAAATCAGGTGCGCAATGCGGTAGGTGAGCACCCGGGTTTTGCCCGAACCAGCACCTGCAATGATCATTACGGGTCCGTCGGTTTGCTCTACGGCCTGTCGCTGTGGGGGATTGAGTTCCTGTAGGTAATCCATTTTTTTTAAGATACTAGACAAAAGAAGCAAGACACTAGATTGTTTTTCGGGTGTTTCGCTTGTGATTTATTTCCTTTTTAAAAGGTATTTAGATTCCATTTAATTCAGCGCTAGCAGGTGATCAAAAGAGCTTAATTTTTGCGTGAGTTGAAAGCTAGCTACTTCCAGACTTCCTCTCTTTCTAACTCCCCTACTTCCAATCTTCCTTACAACTTCCAGCGCTTGTGACTCCAAAGGTACAAGTCTGGTTGGAGGTGGATGTTTTTTTCCAAGCGATCACAAAAAGCATCGGTGATGCTATGTGCTGCATGCGCTGCGTAGGGGCCTTTCGAAAGGAGTTCGTATGTGGCTTGGTAGTGGCCTCTTCCTTTTTTGGTGATTTCACCAAAGTAAACCGGGAGGTCCATGCTTTTGGCAATGTTTTCAGCGCCTTCAAAAAAATGTGCAGGACGGTTCAGGAAGGACCTTTGATAGCGGGTTGCTCTATTTGTAGGGCGTTGATCTGCAGCTAATTGTACTACGCGATGCTGTTCTACAAGCGTTTTCATCGTGTTTTTAAAGTCTCTTTTCTCCGTAATAGTATTTCCGAAGCGAGTTCGTGCCTGGTACATGAGTTTGTTAAAAAATGGGTTGTTGATCTTCAAGTATACCCCTTCCGAAGGTACTTTACTGAGCACGGCTGCTTGCTGAAGTCCCAATTCCCAATTGAAAAAGTGACCGGCGAGTAACAAGACACTCTTCCCGTTTTTCACTTCCTGGTCGAGCAGATCTTGATTAGTAATGGTAAACCTTTTGGAAAGTTCGGCTTTGGAGATCGTGATGGATTTGATGGTTTCGGCGATGGAGTCTGTGAAATTTCGATAAAACCGGTTGCGGATCGCTTTTCTTTCTTTTTCTGTTTTTTCCGGAAAAGCATGGAACAGATTCTCATCGATAACGTGTTTGCGGTAGCGGATGACATACCTGGCTAAGAGGTAAAGTACGTCTGAAAAAAGGTAAAGTATCCCTAGTGGTAGCCGGGAAAATAGCTTGAAGAAAAGCATGCGTCTGGTTTGGATTGGGAAAATTGCTCCGTACCTGGAGCGATATCAGGTACAAAATAAACGAAAAGGAGGGAAATGGGACGGGAATCTAGGTATAATTTAGGGCAATGATTACTTTTGGTGCTTATGTCTGAAGTACAGCGAAGGAAATATTCACAGGAAGAAAAGTCGGCCGTCTTTGATGGGGAATTTATGCCCCACATCGATTCTATGTACAACTTTGCCTTTCGACTCACCTTTGATGAGGACGATGCCAAGGATCTGGTACAGGATACCTACATGAAGGCCTTCCGTTTTATCAATTCCTTTGAGCAGGGGACCAATGCGAAGGCATGGCTTTTTCGGATCCTCAAAAACAGCTTCATCAACGAATACCGAAGGAAGAGCAAGCAGCCTGCGAAGGTAGATTATCAGGAAGTAGAAACTTTCTACAACTCGGATGATGTTGACTACCAAAGTACTACTGATCTACGGGCAGAGTCTGTTAAGGATATGCTTGGTGACGAGATTTCCAATGCGCTCAATTCCTTGGCGGTGGACTTTCGTACGGTGATCATTCTGGCTGACCTGGAAGGATTCACCTATGAAGAAATGGCGAAGATTCTTGATATCCCCATCGGGACGGTAAGGTCTAGACTTCACCGAGCTCGAAATCTCTTGAAGGATAAATTAAAAGGCTATGCCCAATCAATGGGCTACAATACGGACGAAGAGGAGGAAGAATAAACGATTACCTATGGAAAACACAGATTTATCATCCGGAGAGCGGAAGCTGCAGTGCAGCGATGTAAGCAAATGCTTTCAGCTGCTGGAAAGTATCCTGGACGGAGAGTTGGGAGAAGAAGGAAAAGAGCTCCTGAAGCAAAAGTTGGATAAATGCCAGCCATGCTTCGAGCATTTTCACCTGGAGCAAGCCATCCGGGAGGTGCTAAAGACCAAATGCACCAAACAACCTTTACCAGAAAAATTGGCGGAATCGATCCGTCAAATGATCCAAGACGTCCGATGAGCAACCCTTCAGGCAAAGCCATTATCTTTTCTGCTCCCTCAGGATCAGGAAAAACCTCCCTTGTCAAACATTTGATTCAGCATGTGCCCAATTTGGGATTTTCCATCTCGGCTTGTACCCGGGACAGAAGGGGAAGACATGAAGTGCATGGCAGAGACTATTACTTTTTGAGCATCGAGGAATTCAAGCAAAAAATTGATGAAGACGCCTTCGTAGAATGGGAAGAGGTGTATGAAGGTAATTTTTACGGCACCCTGAAAGAAGAGGTGCAGCGCATTTGGGACAGTGGTAAAGCAGTTATTTTTGATGTGGATGTGAAAGGTGGATTGGCTCTGAAAAAGTATTTCGGAGAGCAAGCTTTGGCCATTTTTGTAAAAGTTCCGTCTATGGAAGTGCTCGCTTCCCGACTCAATGACCGGGGCACAGAAACTCCCGAATCCCTTTCCCGACGAATTTATAAAGCCAAGTTTGAGATGACCTTTGAGCCGCAGTTTGATGTCACCATTTTGAATGATGATTTCGAGCGCTCTTCGGCAGAGACGGTAAACTTGGTCTCTGAGTTTTTGGCAAAGTAATCATGAAGATTGGGTTATACTTTGGCAGTTTCAACCCGATCCACATTGGGCATTTGATTATTGCACAGACGATACGGGAGCGGAGTGGTCTGGACCAAGTATGGTTTGTGGTCAGTCCCCAAAACCCATTCAAAAGACAAGAATCACTTGCTCATGAACTCGACCGGCTTCGAATGGTCGAGCTGGCTGTGGAGGACAATTTCCATTTCCGTGCTTCAGACGTAGAGTTCCGAATGCCTAAACCGAGCTATACCATCGATACCCTGACTTATCTCAGCGATAAGCATCCGCAGCATCAGTTTTCACTTTTTATGGGTTCGGATAATCTCAAGCATTTTCATAAGTGGAAAAATCACCAAGCTATTCTCGATCAATACGACTTGCTTGTGTATCCTCGTCCAGGGGAATCGGATTTGCCCAACTATCCGCAAGCCAAACTGATCGATGCACCTTTGCTGGATATTTCAGCCACTTTTATTCGACAAGCTATTCAGTCAGGCTACTCGGTACGCTATCTCCTTCCCGAAAAAGTGGAACAATATATCCTGGACAAAAAGCTCTACAGGTAAAACTATAACTTCGTAACTACCAGACTTAAATCGGTCTTTGAAAGCGGTCAATTCACTTTTTCTAAAATTCAAACCATCCAAAAAGACAATTCAAAAAAAAAATCCCCCGATGATTGTCCATCGGGGGATTTTCATTTTTCAGCTTTCTGATTTCAGCTTTCTAGAAGGCTCTTTCCTCCAGGTGTTCACCCAATTTCAGTCTAGGTACACCCTTGCTCATCCATTCAGGGGCAGGGAGACCTTTCAAGTGGTGATCGAAAAACTCCATCATTCGCACACTATAATCTTTGCGGTTTTCGAGTTTGCCTAGGCCGTGATTTTCACCAAGGTATTGCACCATGATCACTGGCTTTTTTAATCTTCGCAGCGCATTGTAGTATTCCACGCCTTGGGTAAAGTCCACTGCACCGTCTTTGTCATTGTGAAGCACGAGTAGTGGCGTCTGTACATTTTTCACATGGTAGATCGGGCTGTTGCGCTCGTAAGCCTCCCAGTTTTCCCATGGGCCACCAAAGAACCTTCCCTGAGATGCTTCGAAGATGGACATGTTTCCGCCACCGGAGTTCCAGTAGATCAGGTCGTACATGGAGATCATGTTGGTAAGGGGTGCACCGGCCGCTGCGGCTTTGAAGCGAGTAGTCTGGGTGATGAGGAAGGAAGTTTGGTAACCACCCCAGCTGTGTCCGTGAAGTCCCATTTTGTTTTCATCGATCACCCCGGTTTTTATCGCGGCATCGACCGCAGGCAGTACTGCCCATACGGCTGACATTCCTGGATCATCCATTTTGTACACGATATCTGGAATCAGTACCGCGTAACCATTGCTGGTGTAAAGAGAAGGGCTCCAACCTGTACCACTGTAGCCTGGATTAGACCAATTGTGGAGGGTTTGAGAGAGTTTTTCGTAGTAATACACCACGGTAGGGTACTTTTGGCCTTCCACATATCCTGCAGGTAGGAAAAGTGCAGCCTGTAGCGAATCACCTTTGGCAGTCACATAATCGATCAGTTTAACTCCGGTGGACCATGCAAATTTTCCTGCGTCAGGAGCGTTTTCGGTGACCTGCTTGGCATTGGCCAGGGTGGCATCAGTCAGGTAAACCTGGGTAGGTTGATTGAATTTTTCTTTGGTAAAGGTGTAGACCGCAGCCTTTTTAGCCTTGGTTAAGCCTTGGATGTTGGCATCTTCCCATAGCAGTGTTTTGGCACCTGCTGTGAGGCCTGACTTGGCAGGACTTAGTGTAGCAAAACCACTCTTCTTCGTGTTTTCGCCATAAGTACGCAGGTACACCGTCTTGGTCAAGTCGATTCCTTTTTCATCCGAATCTAAGCTGATGCGGTATTGATAGCGGATTTTTTCCTTCTTCCCATTTTGAGTCAGGTTAAGTGGAGTTTCCTTGGCTGACATGGGGATTTGCCAGATATCCCAACCGTCACGCACGAGTACATAGCGGCTGTCACTGCTCCATCCGAGTGGATTGTAGAGTGGCTTGATCACGTTGTGATCGTCTTCCACGTCTACCATACTTACAGGCAGTTTTTCGGTGAGGTTGGTGTGGGTTTTAGCCGTGATGTCATAGACGTAGAAATGTCCGTCTTTTCCATAGAGCAGCTTTTTGCCGTCAGTAGAAGGTCGCGGCATGGAGGCAAAAGAAGGCTGGTAAAACTTCTCGAAAAGGGGAGTTTTGGCCCCTGTTTTCAAATCCACGATAAAATAATCTCGGTACGTTTGACCGTTGAGATTGATGTCGAGTTCGTAGGCTTGCTGATCCGATCCCAAGGCAAACTGCTGGTAAGGCAGTAGGCTGAGATCCCGCATGCTGCTGTCCTGCAGGGCAAAGTGCTTTTTGCCTGTGACATCATACATGGCCCAGAAGCTGTAGGTTTTATCCATGTTTTCCATCACTTGCTGACGGGATTGGAGGCGGTCATCATTCCAGTGCCAGATGGTCATTTCCGGCTTTTTGGCATCGTTGGCTTTCTTGTCGTCTAATTTGGATGAGTTGAGTTTGCCGATGGCTTTTTGCAGGTCAGCGATCGACTTGATGGTCGTATCAGCCATGATCTTGGCCAGGTTTTCAGATTCAGCCAGTTTGAGTGAATCGGTGTTTGTTTCCTTTTTTGGGCTTTCTTTTTCTGCCAAAACCAAAGGATGAATGCCGTAGAAAAGGCGTGTCAGATCCTCTGACCACATTGGGCGGCGATTGGGGCTGATGGTATATTTCTGATCAAAGCCGGTCGAGTCTTTTGCTGGCTCATATAGGGTTACCTGAGGATTAGAAAGGTTTTTTACGCCTAATACTGCCCCTTTGTCCTGCTTGTATTTCTTGTCCTTCTTCATTTTCAGAGCAGCAAAAGCTTCCCCTTTTTCCGTCCAATTGATGCTCTGATAGCCAGCCTCATCTGAATCCAGTACCTGGATGGAGTTGCTTGCCATGGTGAGAAGATACAGGCCATTTCCTTGAGAATTGGCCGCATCGACGGAGTAGGCGAGGTGAGTGCCTGCTTTGTTTGCCGCATGTTCACGCACATTGCCGAGGTTTTGAGATTTGCCGGTGGCAAGGTGGTAGATCAGGAGATCAGAGCCTTTAGCATCCCCGTTTCCTTCTTTGGGCAGCGTGATGACGAGGTGAGAGGCGGCCTCGTTGTTGAATGAAAATCCACTGACTCCTTCAAACGTCTTTTTGTCCTCACTGCCGAGTTTGATCAAGTGGAGTTTTTCCTTGAGGGGCTTGCCTTTGGCCTTTTCGTTGGCTTGCTTTTCGGCAAACTTGGGGTATTCCTTGAAGGCGATCCACTGGCTGTTTTCGCTGAATTCGAAGCTGGCAAAGCTGGCATTTCCGATCGAAAAGGACTTTTTGCTAGCCGGATCAGCGGTTTTTTGGAGGATCAGTTCACCATCCGCTTCGATTCCGGTAAGGACATAGGCCAACCATTGACCGTCGGGCGAAAGCTTGTATCCTCCGCTGGGCATGGATTTCCAGGTGGCCACGTCTTTCCAGGACATGGGTTTGGGTGCATCTTGGGCAAATGCCACCTGAACGGTCAGGGCAAAAAGCCAAAGAAGAAGTAGTTGTTTTCTCATGGTAAGTAGATTAGGTAGGGAAAATAAGGGATTTTTCTGGAGGTCAGTATGTAAATGTGATGGATCAGCAAAATCTGATGCTCTCAAAAAATAATGAATGGTCGGACTTTTTATAAAAAGCTGTTTTGGAAAATGCTGAGTAAAAAGAAAGTTTAGGTAGGGCAATTAGAAATTATTCCAGCATCTACTGAAAAGTGACTTCCTAAAAATCCTGAGCTGAACCAGAACTTTCCTATTGGTAATTATATCGATGCAAGGCCTCCCTGGTCAAATTTCTGGTTCGACGGTCGAAAAAGCTGGAGAACACATTCAGTCCGATTCCGGTAAAAGTCATAGGGAGTAACAGTTGGTTTTGAGTGGACGATTGACGCTCAAACCCTATGGCTACAAACATAATTCCGAATCCAAGAGCTGAATTGGCCACATTAGTTATAGTACTCACTTTTTGTCTTTTGATGACTTGCTCAAACATTCGATGGGCTTCCTCATTGGATTGAAGTCGGGACAGCACTTGGGCATTTTGGAGGAGCATTGGCCCTTCATAGATATCGATTCTTGACCCAAAAAATCCAGCACTTTTATCCATACTTAAAAATGCATCCGCACCTCCTGAATAATGAAAGGCATTGAAGTCATTGATAGTTCGTTGGATTCTTCGCTCTGAATCAGCGATGAGAATGTTTCCAGTACTGTGTAACATTCCTCCTCCAAAAGAAGTCCAAAACCACGGGCGGACATTGGCCGGTGTAATTTCATTGGTAAAGAGATACGCGATGGTACCGAGAGTCACGGATATTCCCGAAAGACGGATTCCATAACCCAAATTCTTTTTCCGTTGATTCTGAAGAAATCTAAAGTCCTCCGTTTGGACCGATTTAACCAAATTCGCTACCTCTTTTGGGCTTGATTTTTCACCTTCAAGGTAGTAAGTGGTTTTGTTGAAAAAGCCCTCTTTGAAGGTGATGATGGGCTGCTGAGAATAGCTTCCCGAGAAATAAGCGTGGGAGCTTGGTGTGGTTTGGGAAAAAGCTATTTCTACCGGAAACAGAAAAAATAATAAGAGAGGCACTTTCCAAAATTTGTTTTCCATAAGGTTGATTTTTATTTACCAACTACTTAATCCGAAAACGAACGATTTAAATGAAAGTTGTTTCAATGAGTTTTTAAATTTCTTTTTTATTCCTTTTAAGAATTGTATAAAAAAAGACCTTCCAGGTTTTCAAAACCTGGAAGGTCAAACTCAGATTTATGACTTGAGATTTCTTAATTCTACCTTTTGAACACTACTTTTCCCCCCACTACAGTCATCTGCACCTTAGTTTGCAAAATTTCATCCTCGGGGATTTCCATAATGTTTTTGTCGAAAACGGTGAAGTCTGCAGCCTTTCCTGCTTTGATGGATCCTTTGAAATTTTCCTCAAACTCAGCAAAAGCGCCGTCTAGGGTGTAGGACTTCAAGGCCTGCTCACGGGTCATTTTTTGTTCGCCTTCATAGCCTCCTTCCGGAAGTCCCAGAAGGGTCTTGCGGGTCACTGAGGCGTAGAAAGATGGAATCGGATCTACGGGTTCCACGGGGGCATCGGTACCGTTTGCAATTCGGGCACCGGTCTTGAACAGACTCTGCCACACATAAGCCCCATCGATGATGCGCTTTTCACCCAAGCGATCGATGGCCCAAGGTCGGTCCGAACTCAAGTGAATCGCCTGCATGGCCGCAATCACGCCCAACTGACCAAATCTCGGAATATCATCCGGATGCAAATGCTGGGCATGCTCGATGCGGAAGCGATGATCTTTGGCCTCGGGATTTTTAGCAAAAGCCGCTTCGTATCGATCCAAAATCTCCTGATTGGCTCGGTCGCCGATGGCGTGGGAGCAAACCTGAAAACCGAGCGGAAGGGCCTTTTCGGACACCTCTGTCACCACAGACATCGGAAGTGTTTCATGGCCTCGATGACCGGGCTTGTCGGAATAATCTTCTAGCAACCAAGCTCCCCAAGGACCAAGGGCTCCGTCGCAATTCAGTTTGATCGAGCGCACCGTAAGGAAATGATCAGGGTCGATCATCGGGCCTTTCTTGTACCAAGTTTCCAGCAACTCTGGCTGACGACCAGTCAGCATGATGTACATGCGGGAGGTGAGTTTGCCTTCGTTTTTGAACTTTTGAACCAAGTCGATCACATCCTGACCTGAACCCGCATCGTGGAAGGAAGTGATTCCTTTTTCGGCCAATTCCTGTAGGGCCAAGGTGAGTGCTTCCTCATTTTTCTCAGGAGTCGTTTCAGGGATGAGTTTAGCTACCAAAGCGGAGGCTCGCTCTACCAAAACTCCGGTTGGGTTGCCGAGTTCATCACGGAGGACTTCGCCGCCCACTACTTCCTGTGTGGGTTTTTCACTGCGTAAAGGCGTGATACCAGCAAGTTCCATGGCCTTCTGATTGACAAAAGAGGCATGACCGGAAGCATGGGCGAGGTACACTGGATTATTGGGTGTGACCGCACTGAGGGCATCATGGGTTTGGAAGCCCTTGACAGTTTTCTCGGGCATTTGCAGCCATTTGTCCTGATGCCAACCACGACCAGTGATCCAGTCTCCCGGCTTAGCGGTTGCGGCGGCCTCGGCTACTTTTTGGATGAGTTCGTCGTAGGTTTTGACACCCATCAGGTCGATCTCCAGCTTGTTGTAGCCGATGCCCATCAGGTGGGCATGGGATTCAATAAATCCCGGCGTCATGGTTTTGCCCTGCAAGTCGATCACCTCGGTGGACTTGCCGACGTAGGCTTGGATTTCTTCGGTCGAGCCTACCGCCAGGATTAATCCGTCTTTAACGGCCACGGCTTGGGCTTTGGGATTAGCTTCGTCGACGGTGTAGATGATGCCGTTGATGTAGACTGAATCGGCGGGATTTTCAGGGCCGGATTTACATGCCCAGGCGAAAAGCGCCAAAAAAAGGAAGGAGTAGATGTTCTTCATTGGATTTATAATTCTATTTCGAAGCTAGATGTTTTGGGGGAGGTGGGCAAATGGGATTATTTGGAAGGAAAGGTTCTAGTTCCCACAGATTTTCACAGATGAAAATCACAGATCATACAGATTTTGTAATTATCATTCAGTGGGAAGCTAAAATGTCATATTATATCTGTGCGAATCTGTGAAGAAAATCAGTGTAAATCTGTGAGAAACAAAAATCACCTCACCAGCACCTTCTTCACCACCACTTTCCGATCCTCGGTTTCCAGTTGTAAAAAGTAAACTCCGGGCTGAAGGGCTTGGGCTTGTATTTCGATTTCCCGGTTGGCGGGAACCTGGATTTCATCCAAAAGGATTTGTCCCAAGGAGGTGATCAATCGGGCTTTGGCAGGGGTGTTTGAGACTACCTTAAACGGCCCTGATGTCGGATTGGGATAGAGTTTGACCAAGAGTTCACCATCTGTGGGAGAATCTGACTTTACGGATTTCAAATAGGTAATTCCCCCGCCTCGACTTCCCAAAATCAAATCTACATTCTCATCAAATCCCGGATTGACGACTGATATCCAGGTATTTCTTCCCAGTCGGAAAGGAAGGTTTTGTTCTCCGATTTTTACCAAGACCTCCTCCCGAACATCGGAATTCATCATGTCTTTGACCAGAAAAATCCGGCCAGTTTGGTCCACGGAGTACAGATCCGGTTTGTCTTGAATTCGCACCGCTACACTCAGGTTTCGGTTGGCGGGATTGTCCTGGTAGCCTAGAAAATTGGCCGTTTTCAGAGTTGCCATCCGAGACTCTAAATCCACCTCATAGAGTGTCAGGCTTCCATTTTGCGCAGCAATTAGTAACTGATCTTTTCCCTGGTAGGGGAAGAGGGTTAGCTGATCTCCTACCCGAAGCGTCAGGCCAGCTAGCTGAAAATCATTCCAGTTTTGACCTTGACTTCTTAGGAGCACCTGACTTGGAACGCCATTGATGGTCCGCACTCCTGAGGCTAGGAGGTAAGATTGGTTTTTGATACTTCCATACTCGATGATTTGGAGCTCCAGGAGATTCAGATTGGAAAGGCCGATGTAATCCGAATTCAAAAGTTGAAATTGGTCTCCTGAATAGCTCAGGCGATTGGCTTGCCCTTGAACCGCATTTCCATTTTTGACATTGGCAGTCAGCCAAAGTTCCCCGGCAAAGACATTCCCCTTGAAATACGGCCTTACGTTTTCTCCCAAATCGAACAATTGATCCTGAAGAATCGGACGAATAACGCCTGTATTTCTCTCCAGCTTCACTACCGAATTGGCAAAGTCAATGCGAAAGGGAGCCGCAGTTTCATTGGTATTTAAGCTGACGATCAACTCATCTCCAATCATTCTACCCACATGAAATCTCGGGAATTGAGGCAGGGAACCATAGCCGGGAACTTGAGTAGAAAAGTTGCTGAATCGTGGGTTGACTGAGGTTCCCAAATTGGGAAGGAAATACAGGGTATTGCACTCGTCCCGACCCAGCAGCAAATCCGGAATGCCGTCACCCGTGAAGTCCCGATACAGGATGCTATGCCCTCCTGCATGCTGGATTCGGGCGTTTTCATCCTGCAGATTTCCTGAATTCAAAAGTCTTCCGTCACAGGTTTGCCCAAAACTGATTTGAGCGCAGGCGCAAAACTCAAAATTTCCCCAATGCCGGACAGGAAAAGCAAAACCGTCGATGTCGGGCGTACCTTTTCGCTCCACAGAAGTATTGCGGTAAAACTCCAAAAAGTCTCCCACAGCAAAATTGAAAATCACCAGATCCAAGTCCCCGTCTCCGTCCACATCCTGCAGCAGAGGCGTGTCTAGGTTGTTGGCGGGGATGTTATTGGCTCCATCCAGGCGGAGGAAGTTTTGTGCCAAAGTCCAGGCCACCTGAGTTCCTGAAGAAGTATTTCGAAATGCCCGGATGCCTAGCGGCGTGGATGTGAAGAGGTCCTTTTTTCCATCCCGATCAAAATCAGCCAATACCAAAAACCCGCTGATCTCCGCCGGGAAAAAATAGCTGAGCTCAGGTCTTAGACTAAAGTTTTCACCTTTTTGCTCAAACACCTGAAGTTGCCGGGAATTGATATCCCATACCACCCATTCTTCGACGCCATCACCGGTAAGATCGATGGTTTGGATTTGGGCGGAATTGATACCTTGGGAAAAACCGATAGGAACAGTTTCACCATTTACCTGCACAGATTTGCCTTGATCCCATTCAAAAATTGCCTGAGTGAAAGCGGGAGAAGCGATCAACAGAAAAATCAGGACAAGGAATTTTTGCATGGAAGGGTAAAATGAAACTCTAAAATAAAACGAATCGAGCTCCGCAAAGATGTACCGTTTGCGTTATTTTGTGGCAAATTTTCCCGAAAAATGAACATCGAACTCCTTTACCAGCTCTTTCTGCAAAGCACCGGCGTCAGTACCGATACCCGCAAGATCGATGCGGGAAATCTCTTTTTTGCGCTGAAAGGACCCAATTTCAATGCGAATGACTTTGCCGCGAAGGCCTTGGAAATGGGGGCTTCTGCCGTGGTGATCGATGAGGAGAAGTACTTGGTGGAGGGCGACGAGCGCTATTTTTTCTGTGAAGACGTGCTCACTGCTTTGCAAAAACTTGCAACGCACCACCGAAGACAGTTTGACATTCCATTTATCGGGCTGACAGGATCTAATGGGAAAACCACTTCCAAGGAGCTGTTGCATGCTGTTTTGAAGCAAAAGTTCAACACATTGGCAACCATTGGTAATCTAAACAATCACATTGGCGTGCCTTTGACATTGCTCAGGTTGAAACCTGAACACGAGATCGCCATCATCGAAATGGGAGCCAATAAGCAAGGCGACATTCAAGAGCTTTGCGATATCGCGGAGCCTACTCATGGTTTTATTACCAATATCGGGAAGGCGCATTTGGAAGGAATGGGCGGGCCGGAGGGAGTTCTCAAAACCAAAACTGAACTGTATCAGCACCTTAGAGCAAACAAGGGGACAGTTTTCATTAACTCTCAAGACCCGATTTTTTCCAATATGATCAAGCGCTTTGAGAACCCGGTTCTCTATCCTGCCAAGGGGGATTTTTGCGAAGTCACTTTTCTCGGGGCCAATCCCTTCGTGAAGTTTGCTGTAGAAGGGGTTTCCGGTGAGCACTTGACCTCGTTGATTGGAGCTTACAATTTCGGAAACATAGCCAATGCACTGACGATAGGGAAGTTTTTCGGAGTGCCCATGGAAAAAGCCGTGGAGGGGATTGTCAATTACAAACCCGAAAACATGCGTTCCCAACTTATCGAGAAGCGCAGCAATCTGATCATCCTGGACGCTTATAATGCAAATCCGTCCAGCATGGAAGTGGCCATCCGCACTTTTGGTCAGATGACCGGGAAAAAGCATAAAATGATCATCCTAGGGGATATGTTTGAGCTTGGGGTACATGCTGAGGAAGAGCACCGAAAGCTAGGAGAAATTGTCAGCGAATATCCGATTGATAAAGTTTGCTTCACTGGAAAACTGATCGTCTCTGCACTGGAAAAAGCGCCAAAGGCACTGTATTTCCCTGATCCGTTCTCCTTTAGAAATTGGTTGGAAGACAGCAAGCTGGAAGATTACCTCATTCTGATCAAAGGTAGCCGTGGGATGAAGCTGGAGACCTTGGTAGATTTTATTTAAACCTAACCTCATTTAGGCGGTTTTAAACTTTATTATTTAGCCTTCAAAATTCTGCGTTCCTATGCGTCCCTACCTCGAGTTTCTTTCAGCCCTCGCTAAAAACAACCACAAAGACTGGATGGATGCCAATAAGAAATGGTATACCGATACAAGAAATCGACTCTTGGAAGATGTGGAGGTTTTGCTGAAAGAAATGACTGAGATCGAACCTGGGCTTTCCGCTTTCAAACCCAAAGATTGTGTCTTTCGCCAAAACCGTGATGTGAGATTTTCAAATAACAAGGATCCTTACAAGACGAATTTTGGGGTTTATTTTTCGGTTGGCGGCAAAAAGTCACCCGGTCCTGGATATTACCTTCAGATTCAGCCTGGGAATTCATTCTTGGCAGGAGGTATCTGGATGCCTGAAGCGGATACACTAAAGAAAATCCGAAAAGAAATCGACTATAGCGGTGCCGAACTTGAGCGAATCGAAAACGATCCGGAATTCAAAAAACTTTTCCCATCCATCGAAGGAGATAAGCTCAAAACCAGTCCGCGAGATTATGAAGCAGAGCATCCTTACATCGAGTACCTGAAGCTGAAAAGCTTCACGGTGTCGCATCCGATCTCGGACAAGGCCGTGGATTCAGGTGCTTTTTTGACCTTTGCCTTGGATGGTTTTCGGACCATGAAGCCGTTCAATGATTTCCTCCGACAGGCGATAGAGGAGGTCGAGGATGGTTCGGGTTTGCTCTGAGACTTTACTTTGAATTAATCTCTTCCATCTGGCTGCTGCGCAAAATCCCCTTACCTTTGCGCCATGGTTGATTTCAAACAAATCCTTTCTGTTTCGCTGATCCTTTTTTCCGTCATTGATATCCTCGGATCAATACCGATCATTATCAATCTCCGTAAAAAAGTAGGTCATATTCAATCCGAAAAAGCCACCTTAGCCGCAGGGGTGTTGATGATTGCTTTTTTGCTGGTAGGAAAATCCATCCTGAGTCTTTTTGGCATCGGTGTGGAGGATTTTGCCATCGCCGGGGCATTGATCATTTTTGCTTTGGGGGCGGAGATGATCTTGGGAATTGAGCTATTCAAACCCGATCCTGAGGCTACTTCCAGTGCTTCAATCGTCCCGATTGCTTTTCCGCTGATTGCAGGAGCAGGTACCTTGACTACCATTCTGACCTTGAAAGCAGAGTTTGAGCAGGTCAATATTGCCATTGGAATCCTGCTCAATTTGATTTTTGTCTACATCGTCCTGAAAAGTACCACTTGGCTGGAGCGCAAACTTGGAAAAACAGGAGTCGATGTGCTCCGTAGGATTTTCGGTATTATACTCTTGTCCATCGCAGTGAAAATCTTCAAATCAAACGCCTTTCCAATCACAGTTGGATAAACTTAAGGCCGGAGACCCCGGCTTTTTTTATTTCTTTGTGCCATGATTATCATTTTTACCGACGGTGCTGCCAAAGGAAATCCCGGTCCGGGAGGCTATGGAGTGGTGCTCAAATTTGGCCAACACCGTAAAGAACTCTCCGAGGGTTTTCGACTTACTACCAACAATCGCATGGAATTGCTTGCCGTGATCCGTGCCCTTCAAGAGCTCAAGACCACTGAATTTCCTGTTCAGATTTACTCTGATAGCAAATATGTCGTAGATGCCATCGAGAAAGGCTGGCTTTGGGGCTGGCAGAAAAAAGGCTTCAAAGACAAGAAAAATCCCGATCTCTGGCTTCGATACATTCCTCTTCACCTGAAGTACAAGCCTAAATTCATCTGGGTAAAAGGACATGCCGGTCACCCCGAAAACGAACGCTGTGATCAACTGGCAGTGGCTGCCTCAATGGGTGCCAATCTTCCAGCTGATAAAGGGTATGAGCAAGGATTGGGGAATTGATTGGCTACAGGCTTTGGATTTTATGGCGAGGAGAGGAATTCTTTTAGGAATGTTCTGACTGGGATAAGCCTGACAGTTTTTTCTTCCAGAGTTAGTTTGTCATTTTGGTCCATCGTTATGATGAAGCCCTCCTCTTTCCCGAAGAAGGTCATAGCCTCTACTAATCCATCCAGTTCTCGTTGCTTGTTATCCCCGTGCACCTGTTCAGTTACTTGGATGACCCACTTGCACTGCTTATTTTCCATTACAACGAAATCACATTCTCTTCGCTCATTGAAGTAGTATAGCTCAAAATCTTTTTTTCTCAAGAGGATAAAAACCAAGTTTTCCAGGAGTCTACCGTTGTCATTGCTGAAGCTGAGTGAGTTTGCTTTTGCAAATCCTGTATCGATAGCATAGACTTTTTTAGGATTTTTCGAAATGCTTTTAGCGGACCAACTAAACTTTGGTACGAAAAAGAACAAGTAGGCATCTTCCATCCAAGATAAATAGTCGGAGACTGTGCTGGGAGAGCCCACATCAAAGGTTTTTCTCAAACTATTGATGCTCGTCGCCTTTCCCACATTGGACAGGAGAAATAGAGCGATCTCCATCAGCGTTTTGGTGTTTTTGATACCATAGCGGATGGCAATATCCCTGAAGACAATGTCTTTTAGAAGATTCTGAAGGACTTCGGGATTTCGGTCTCGAAGAAATTCAGGAAATCCTCCTGAATACAGATAGTCTAGGAAACTCTCCTTGCTGTCTTCTTGCTCGCTGTATGCTAAATATTCAGAGTAGGAAAATGGAAACATTTCATAGGAAAGGTGGCGTCCAGTTAGCCTTGTACCCAACTCGCTGCTGAGAAGAGAGGCATTGGACCCGGTGATATACACTTTGCTTCCGCGGTCGTGTAGCTGTCTCACAAAAACCTCCCAACCAGTGACATTCTGGATCTCATCAAAAAAATAAACGGAAACTTCCTCCCCAAACACTTCATCCAATTTAGAAAAGTCACTGACCTCAAATCCGAATATTCTTGGATCTTCAAAGTTCAGATAGGCAAATTCTTGATGAGTATTGGTTATCAGCTGACGCATGAGGGTATTTTTTCCACAACGTCGTATGCCTGTGATTACTTCTATATGAGTACTTGAATGCTTAAATCCAGCGATTGCTTCTCGTTCAGTGAGCTTGGTTTTTTTTGATAGTCCTTTTTTCTGCCCACTCACTGCTGCCGCTAATTCTTCCTTAAGTACCATTTCTCTAGTGGGTTAAAGGCCTAAAGATATGATTTATTTTGAGGAAGTAAAAATGTTTACTTTTGAAAAGTACAAAAGTTTACGCTGTCAACGTAAAATTTTGTACGGTTTTAGATAAATTATAGAGACAACTTAGCCCAAGTCATCCATCGTCACCAACGGAATATCAACCCTGTTCAAATCCTTCAGAGGCGCATATTCCCGAGAAGGATAGGTCCAGCCCTCATCGGTGAGTTCCCATAGCAATGGGGCTAAGTTTTGAACAGCTGCTTTGCATCCTTGGACGATGGCTCCCATTTTTCCGGTTTGCTTGGATAGGACTGCCTCATTTTCAATTTCAAAGGGTCCGGAGAAGCCTTTTTCTTTCAGCACATTCACAAAAGCCCTCCAATCCATGGAGTCTCCTAATCCAAAGCCTGGAAGCGTAGCTTCGTAATGATGCCGGTCCCAAGGATTTTTACTGGAGCTGATGCCCAGTTTTTCAGCCCATTCCGGGTGGATTTGCTGCATTGGGTACATGTTTCCCCAAAATGGATCTGGTACATTTCGGGTGGACTTCACGTGAATCCGCTTTAGGCGCGACATATCCGTATGTTTCATCACCTCTACCGGATCGGTATGCTGCCATACGTCATGGGAAGGGTCGTAAATTTCCCCGTGATTTTTTTCAGGGACTAGTTCGTACATGAGTTTGCGTGCAGCAAGTACACCGGTCAGGTTATTGAACGTGCCAGTAAAACCCGAACTTCTCCAGCCTTCCATGGGGCAGTTTTCGTAGAGTACAGTCACCCCAAGGCTGTTGGCATAGCGGATAATCGGTCCAAAAATCCGCTGGTATTCCAGCAGGTTTTTTTCAAAACCTCCCTCCTGATTGCCCAGTTCGTGATTGTATCCTACGAAGGTTCCAACTTTTACATCATTTTCATCACCTCCAAGCAGATAAGCCATTCGGATGAGACGCAGCAGGTGGTTTTGATTTTTGACTCTATGGATAGGATCGCCTCCAATCAGATTTTCAAACGCTCCGATAGAAAGTCGAAGTTTTGCTCCGTTGAATTGATCAATCAGTGCTTTCGCTTGGTCAGGGCCGAAGTTTTCATAATCTAGATGTGTAGCTACAAAGTCATCTCGGGTACCGTCTTTTCTAAACACGCAGAGATCTAATCCTTGAACGCCGATTTCAATTGCTTTCTCGACGGTCTGATCCAGATTAAGCTGATCAAACGCCGAAGTCATGATCCAGATTGGGTTTGCCATGGGTTTTGGGTTTGGCCTAAAAATAAAACAAAGACTTTAAGTAGGAAAACACCCTCAGTACAGTCGGTAAAAAAGATATCAAAGAATATTTTAGGCTACCTTTGGAAGATGCGCAGCGGAAAGAAAACGATCCAAGGAAGAAAATTGGAGATCATCAAAGGAATTTTGGAAATCGAGGATGTGGAGTCCATCGAATTTTTAGAGGCCTTTCTCAGAAATAAAATAAGAAGAATCTCCAAGGAGGATTTATTAGAGGGAGGTTCTGCTGCAGAAAAAGACCTTACTTAAACCCAAAGAAGAGGGATTCGTGATTATCCCTCCGAATATTTTCTTCTGATTTCCACCTTTTGCTTTTGTCGTTCCCAAAGGGCTTTAGCTAAATCAGAAGCCACCTGGTCAGGATCTGATTCGTGAAGGATCTGCTTCAATTTGTTTTCAGAAAGATCCACCCGATAGCAGATTTGAAGCAATCGTTCCAAGTTGCGGTCCATCAATTGGCTGATGGCTTTGGCTAGAATTTCAATTGCTTTTTCCTCAGAAAATTCTTCTTTGACTTCCGGCAGCTGAAAGTCCTTGGTGATAAGCGAGTAGGTTTCCTGAGAGATAGGTTGATCCATAGTCATGTCCAAGAAAAAAGCCCCGATCGCTCAGGGCTTTGGAAAATTAGGAGTTTTGCTCTGTTTCTGTACTTTCTTGAAGCACTTCAGGAGCACTTTTTCGGATCAATTGATACCATGCGTTGAGTTTTTTGATATCGGAGATATACACTCGCTCTTGGTCAAAGTCAGGAAGGACTGACTTCAAAAAAGCTCTCAATTCTGAATCGGAGGAAGTAGAATCTACTCCCGTGTCTCCTTTGTATTCGGCTTCGATTTTTTTCATCACGGACTCGAGAGGTTCGGCGCCTTCTTCGGTCATGGTATAGATCGAAATATCGTTGAGGATGGATACTCTCATGGACATGCCAGCTACCAACTTGGCTTTTTTCTCATCCAGAGACTCCAAAATTACACCCGAACGCGTCGGCTTGATAATTTTATACAAACCCGGCTTTCCGGCTACTGTTGCAATGTCTTTAAAGTTCATGGTCTTCTTTATTCAGGCTGCAAATATAGAACTCTCGATTAATTTCTTCCCTCGGCTTCAAACTCAGACACCAATTCATAAAGGAATCCGCTCAATTCCTCTTTCCCTTGCCCTTTCTCAGCCGAGGTTACGAAGTAGTCGGGTGTTTCTCCAAAAATTTCCACGAGCTTATTCAGGAAGGTTCTGACGTTTTTTTCGGTTTGGGTTTTGGATTGTTTGTCTGCTTTGGTAAATGCTACCGCAAAAGGAACGCCTTCTTCTCCACACCAATTCAAAAACTCCAGGTCGATTGTCTGAGGCTCCAGTCTGCTATCAATCAATACAATTACTCCGCAAAGATTGGCGCGATTAGTCAGGTAATCACTGATCATTTTTTCCCACTTCACCTTTTTGTCTTTACTCACTTTGGCAAAGCCATACCCGGGTAAATCCACCAAATACCAGCGATCGTCAATAGTGAAGTGATTGATCAACTGGGTTTTGCCGGGTTTTTGGGAAGTTTTGGCGAGTTCTTTGACTCCGGTGAGCATATTGATGAGGGAGCTTTTTCCGACATTAGATCTTCCGATGAAAGCGATTTCTGCCCGGTCAGGCTTTGGACACTTTTTCGGGTCAGTATTACTTACTAAAAAGGTTGCTTTTCGGATCATAACTTTTCAATTCGTGGCAAAAATACGTTTTTATTTCGTAAGGGCTTTTAGCCTTTGAGCTCAACAATTTTCGATTCCTCGGGTTTGTGTAGTAATATTGTGCCACCAAAGAAGATTCGTGATGTCCGTCGTACCCTACAAAGATAAGCAAGACCCAAAGAAGGCACAGGTAGCTGAAATGTTTAATAACATCAGTTCCAAATACGATTTACTCAACCATGTGCTCAGCTTGGGGATTGATATCATCTGGAGAAAAAAGGCTGTGCAGATGCTCAAGAAAGATCATCCAAAGCTCATTTTGGACATTGCCACAGGCACAGGAGACTTCGCCATCGAAGCGCTTGCCTTGAATCCTGACAAAATCATCGGAGTAGATATTTCGGAGGGGATGCTCTCTGAGGGAAGAAAGAAGATGATCAAGCGTGGCCTTTCAGACAAAATCGAAATGCTCCTAGGTGATTCCGAAGGTTTGCAGTTTGAGGATAATAAGTTTGATGCGGTCATCGTTTCATTTGGAGTCAGAAACTTTGAGAATCTGGAAAAGGGTCTGGCAGACATGTATCGGGTACTAAAGCCAGGAGGTAAAACCGTTATTTTGGAATTCAGCAAGCCGAAAGCTTTCCCAATGAAGCAGGCTTATGCGTTTTATTCCAATGCGATTTTGCCTCAGGTCGGAAAAATTGTATCCAAAGACAATTCTGCCTATACTTACCTTCCTGAGTCTGTACAGGCCTTTCCGGATGGGGAGGATTTTCTGGCAGTTTTGAAAAAAGTCGGATTTCACAGCACCGTATGCAAGCCACTCACTTTTGGAATCAGCTCCATCTACGTAGGTCAAAAGTAATTTTCCTTTTTGCTTCTTTCTTCTTGTTGGGAGTACAAGCGCACGCTCAGGGCTTATTTGGTCTAACCAGTACATCTGGTTCAGATGACAAGACGGTTTCTTATGGATTTTTCTTGGCAACTCACACCGCCACCTACCAAATCAAGTATTCCGATCTCTATTTCAATCAAGCAAATACGATTGGTAATCAGATTTACTCCATTTACCCAAAGTATAACCCCGGGTTTTCATTGGGATTCACGGGAATATTGAGACTTCATGACCAAACCAACCTCTTGTTCACTCCGAAAATCGGATTTTATGAGTACAGGGTGGATATCAATTATGTAACGGGTTCCACAATCACTTATCCCGGCACTGGAAATAATGTTGATCCTGTGCAAAGTAATCTTGGATACAGAACAGAAGAATTAGTCAATGAAGCGACCATTGTAGAGCTCCCGCTTCTGTTCAAGTACCGCTCCCAGCGATTCAATAATACCCGAATGTACTTCATTGGCGGAGGTAGTTACCAATTTCGTACGAAGTCTCAGGATGAGGCCAATCTGGATCCTATAGTAACTACAGGGCAAGACTTTACCCTTGAGGCGGGCATGGGATTCGAAGTTTATTTCCGATACTTCAAGTTTGCCCCGGAGATCCGTTTTTCCCATGGATTGAATAACCTGTATGTTCCTGAGAAAAACAATCCCCAATTCAGAGATGCCATTTCTTCTATCCGAAGAAAAGGAATTACCATCTACTTCAATTTTCAATAAGTTCCGAAATTGATTCCGTAAAAACCTGACTTTAAAGGTTCTTTGGAAACCTTTGATTTCAGGCCAAACACTGGATTATTGCTATTTTAAGCCGAACAAGCAAAAAAGCCTGTTCGGCTTTTTCATTCCCAACCTAACCCAATAACCTGACGATGACTTTCAAATCATGGCATCTTCTTGCCACAGCGGTACTTCTGCTTACGATAGCTGCCTTTTGGTGGATTTTCCAAGAGGGTAAAATAGACCCTATGCTGGGATCAGTCCCTTTCGTTTTTTGGACCAGCTTTGCGGTGACCCTATTAATCGTGGTAGCCACTTTTATTGGTTCTAAAATTTTCCCACATCAAGAAGATTCGAAATCATGATTGGCTGGCTGATTTTCTTCTTCACCCTATTCTTGGCTTCTCTTGGGTACGCCTCTTACAGATCCTACAGCAAAAACCGTAGTTCGGATGACTTTATGTTAGCCGGCTCCAATATTGGAGCGATATTGGGTTTTTTGACCTTTTCGGCCGCCTTGTTTAGTGCGTTTACCTTTATGGGTATGCCGGATTTCTTTCGGGTTCATGGTGTAGGTGCTTGGATTTTCCTTGGACTTTCGGATGCCCTGATGGTATTCTTTCTGCTATGGTTTGGATACAAGCTTCGAAAAAGAGCAACAGAAGTCGGCTATAAAGGGGTGGCGGGATTTGTTCAAGGTTGCTTTCAAACCCAGTGGGCAGGCTATCTATTGTTTCTCAGTTCCTTTTTGTTTTTGATCCCTTATGTAGCCATCCAGATCCGTGGGATATCGATTTTCTTGGATGCCGCTTTTCCCGACTTGATTCCGGGCTGGGGATGGGCGTCTCTTTTGGTGGTTTTGATGCTGGTTTACTCTGAAATTGGCGGACTTAAGGCAATCATGTACAGTGATGCCATCCAAGGATTGATCATGCTGGTAGTAATCTGGATTATCGGATACACTTGTTTGCAAATGGCCGGCGGCTTGGAAGCCGGAATTGCGAAAGTAACGGAGTCCAATGCAGGTCTCCTTAGCTTGCCGGGCCCAAAAGGGCTATTTAGCAGTCCTTTTCTGATCGCGTCAGCAATTGCGATTGTGATGATTCCGGTCTCCCAGCCTCAATTTACCACGCGACTGGTGGTGATGAAAGACCTCAAGTCGGTGCATAAAATGGCTTATGCGGTGGGCTTTTTTGCCATTTTGGTTATCCTTCCCACAGCCTTTATTGGACTTTATGGCGCAGTGAAGTATCCTGATAGCACAACCGCTGAGTTTCTTTCAGCAGCCTTATTGTTTGATCAGGCTAGCCCTGTGGCGGCATTGGCTGTGGTGGGCCTTTTTGCTGCGTGTTTGTCCACAACCAATGCTCAGATCTTTGCTTTGGGCACAGAATTGAGGTCATTGCTGACAGGTTCGGACAAAAAGGTCATGCGCATTACTCAGGTTGCCATCTTTGTTTTTTCCATCATCGTGTTGGTGTTTTCCACTTACATGAGCGATGAATTGGTGCTTTTGGCAAGAGTGAGTTTTGCAGGTACTTCCATGATCGCTCCGGTGGTTTTGGGAGCGGTGATGTTTAAGCATCCGCCCAAATCACTCCTTTTTTTATCAGCATTTGCGCTCGTTTATTTTGTGTTTTCGCTGGCCGAATTGGTCCCTGCCGGATTTGCGGGATTACCTACAGATGCAGCGATGTACCTCATCCTGATTCCTGCCACTGTGATTCTTATGCTTATTCATCATTTCAGTTCTAAATCTTCCCATGAAGCTTGATTTCAATCTTTCTTTAGAAAAAGTAAACCAACAACTCCCTCGATTCTGGGAGCTTTCGGGTCAAAAAATCCGATCCATCGAATCCACCTTTGATACGGGCAAAGGGGCTCCTGTCTTTACCGAAAAAGGAACCTATGTCACCCGAGGCTGGACTGAATGGACACAGGGTTTTCAGTATGGATCGGCGATTCTGCAATTTGACGCGACGGGTGAGACTGACTTTCTAGAAATAGGCAGAAAAAATACAGTAGCCAAAATGGCTCCTCACCTGACTCACATCGGAGTGCATGATCACGGTTTCAACAATGTCAGCACGTATGGAAATCTCCTTCGCCTGATTTTGGAAGGAAAGATTGAGGGTTCCGATTGGGAAAAGGAATTTTATACCCTAGCACTGAAAGTAACAGGAGCCGTACAGGCTACCCGTTGGACCACCATTCCAAGTGGAGGATTTATTTACTCCTTCAATGGTCCTCATTCTTTGTTTGTGGATACCATTCGCAGCTGTCGGGCCTTGGTCGTTTCACATCAGCTAGGACATGTACTTCAGGCAGAAAATGACAAGCGAATTTCCCTTATTCAGCGTGCGGTTCAGCATTTGTTGAGTACGGTTCGCTTTTCGATTTTCTATGGAAAAGGCCGAGACAGCTACGATATTTCCGGCCGAACAGCCCACGAAATCATCTTCAATACCAACGATGGCAATTATCGTTGCCCCAATTCCCAACAAGGCTATACCGGCTTTAGCACTTGGACGAGAGGTTTGGCATGGGCTATTTGTGGTTTGGGTGAGACTTTGGAGATTTTGGATCAGATCAAAGAGTCGGATTATTCCGATGTCATTTCCAAAAAAGATCTGATCGCCGAGCTTTCCCAGGCTGCCATCGCAACATCTGAGTTTTACCTAGCTCATACTCCTGTCGATGGCATCCCCTATTGGGACACCGGAGCCCCAAATCTTCATCGATTGGGAGATTACCTCAATCGGCCTGCAGATCCATTCAATGAATTTGAACCCGTGGACAGTTCAGCAGCCTGCATCGCCGCCCAAGGACTGATCCGCATCGGCAACTGGCTAACAGCCTCAGATCCCAAGCGTGCCAAAACCTATCAGCAAGCAGGGATTCAACTGGCCAGTGTTCTATTTTCCGAACCTTATCTTTCTACTCAAGTAGCTCATCAGGGTTTGATTTTGCACTCGATCTACCATCAGCCGAACGGCTGGGATTATGTACCGGAAAAGGGCAAAGTAGCCCATGGCGAGTCCAGTATGTGGGGCGACTACCATGCCAGAGAATTGGCCTTGCTCATTCAGCGGATGGCTAATAAGGAACCTTATTACACTTACTTAAACTGCGTTCCGGCATGAGCGGAAAGTACAAACCCCAATATCCACGAGTAGCTCAGTTGAAAACGGCTGAGCAGTTTGGGCAGCATTTGGAAAAAGAAGGAATTCAGCTGGGTTTTGATTCAGAATTGGTTGCGGGGGAAAGTTCTCCTTTCGGAAAAGCACATACCCTAAGGTCTGGTAGAACCATCGGAAATGCCATGTGCATCCTACCCATGGAAGGTTGGGATGGCACGGAAGACGGTAGACCTACCGATCTGACCAAAAGACGCTGGAAAAACTTTGCCCTAAGTGGTGCCAAGCTCCTTTGGGGCTGTGAAGCAGTGGCTGTCCGGCACGAGGGACGCGCCAATCCCAATCAGCTTTTGCTCAATGAAGATACATTCTCTGAATTCGTGGACTTGTTTGACTTGGTTCAAACTACCCATCAAGAGCATTTTGGAGAAACGTCCGATTTGGTAGTAGGACTTCAGCTTACCCATTCGGGGCGCTTTTGCAAACCGAATGACAAAAAGCACATGGAACCTAGGATCCTGTATCCTCATCCGGTTCTGAATAAGAAATTTGGACTGTCAGAGGATTATCCCTTGATGACCGATGAGGAGATCGATTCGATTATTGCAGATTACATCAAGGCTGCGGTGCTGGCACAAAAGGCCGGATTCCATTTTGTGGACATCAAGCATTGCCATGGCTACTTGGGACATGAGTTTCTCAGTGCCTATGATCGGGAAGGGAAATATGGAGGAAGCTTTGAGAATCGTACTCGATTTCTGAGAGATATCGTTAGCGGAATTCGGGCAGCCGCTCCGGGTCTGGAAATTGGGGTTCGACTGAGCATTTTTGACTGGGTACCTTTTCAAAAAGGCCTGGAAGAAAAGGGAGTTCCTGCTCTGGGAAGTCCCTATCGCTACGCTTTTGGGGGATCTGAAAAGGGAATAGGAGAAGATTTTGAGGAATCTTCGACATTTCTGAATGTCTTAAAAGAATTGGACATCGAGCTCCTCTGTACTACAGCAGGCAGCCCGTATTACAATCCCCACATTCAGCGCCCGGCCCTGTTTCCTCCTTCGGATGGGTATTTGCCTCCCGAAGATCCCCTCCATGGTGTTGCCCGTCAGATCGCAGCTACGGCTCAGTTGAAAAAAGCTTTCCCGGAATTTTACGTAGTAGGTTCGGCGTATTCCTATTTGCAGGAATGGCTACCGAATGTTGGTCAAGAAGTATTGAAAACTGGAAAGGCGGACTCTATTGGTTTTGGGAGAATGGTGTTGAGTTATCCGGATATGCCAGCGGATATCTTGTCGGGCCAAGGCTTGAAGCGAGGCAAAATCTGCCGAACTTTCTCCGACTGCACTACTGCGCCGAGAAACGGCATGATTTCAGGCTGTTTTCCTTTGGACCCGTTTTACAAATCCATGCCCGAGTACGACCAACTTAAAACTCTGAAAGGCGAATGAGAAAGACTGCATTGATCACCGGAGGCACGCGGGGAATTGGGCTTGGAATTGCCAAAAAGCTGGCCCAAGAAGGAATCGACTTGGCCCTGAATGGAGTCAGACCTGAGTCTGATGTGGAGGATATCTTGGAAGAGCTTCGCAAGACTGGAGTTCGGGTGGCGTATTTCCAAGGGAACATTGCCGAAAAGGCTGATCGGGAACACATTCTGGAGGGAGTCAAAGCCAAGTTTGGCTCCCTGAATTTCCTTGTCAACAATGCCGGAGTGGCTCCTCGGGTTCGGGCAGATGTACTCGAAGTAGCTGAAGAGGACTTTGATCACCTGATGGATATCAATTTGCGAGGGACTTTTTTCTTGACACAGGCTATTGCCAATTGGATGCTGGAATTGAAAAAAGCAGGTGATTCTTCCGATTTTTCCATTGTCACCATCACTTCCGTGTCTGCAAAGCTGGCTTCGACCAATCGTGCTGCCTATTGCATGGCTAAGTCTGGACTATCGATGATGAATCAGGTTTTTGCGGTGCGATTGGCAGAAGTTGGGATACCGGTTTTCGAGATTCAGCCCGGAGTGATCGAGACCGATATGACTGAGAAGGTCAAGGAAATCTATCAGGATCGAATCCAAAAAGGCTTGACCTTAGAGCCAAGAATGGGTAAACCCGAGGATATCGGAAAAATCATAGCGGCCCTTCTCCGGGGAGATTTGAGTTATGCGACCGGACAAATTATTGCTGTAGACGGAGGGATGATGGTGGGGCGGCTTTGAGGAACTTTATTTGGGCTGAGCCGATTAAATCAATATTCTTTTTAAATTGAGTTATGCAAATCGAACGTACTGAAAAAGAAATCATTATCAGGGTTTCCTCAAAAACTGATCTCAGCGGATTGCAGCGGATTCTAGATTTTATCCGAGTGAAAGAAATGGGTGCGGAAAATATGGTTTCTGACGTGGAAATTGAGGAATTGGCAAGAGAATCCAAATCGACTTGGTGGAAGGAAAATAAATCCCGATTCATCAAGTGAATATTGTCGTAGATACGAATATCATTTTTAGCGCAATACTTAATCCCAATGGCAAAATCGGAGATTTACTTCTCGATCCTCTTGATCGATTCGCTTTTTTTGCTCCAGATTTTTTGACCACGGAATTAGCCCGACATCACAAAAAACTGATTTCTCTATCCAAGCTTTCCGAAAGCGATATTTTGTTTTTGAAAAAGCTGGTTTTGTCAAAAGTGAATTGGGTTGATTTGGATACTGTCAGTGAAGAATCTTGGATGAAGGCGTTCCAACTAGTTAAACAAATCGATGAATTTGATGCTCCTTTTGTCGCTTTGAGTTTGAATATGAATAGCTATTTATGGTCTGGCGACAAAAAATTGAAAAACGGGCTGAAGGATTTGAGTTATGACAAAGTCATTGAAACGGATTCTCTTTTGGAAATCAGAAATGCTTTAGATTAGTGTTATTCCTTCATTTACTGATGTATCCAAAATCCCACCACCTCAAAACCGAAATCCTCGCAGGAATCTCCACTTTTCTAGCCTGCTTTTACATCATCATCGTCAATCCGGCAATTTTGGCTGAGGCGGGAATGCCGTTCTCAGCAGTGCTTACTGCTACCGTTTTGGTGTCTGCATTTGGGAGCTTGATGATGGGATTGTATGCCAAAAATCCGATTGTCGTGGCGCCGGGCATGGGGATCAATGCCTTTTTTACCTACACCGCTGTGAAAGGCTTCGGATTGAGTTTTGAGGAAGCACTGGGAACAGTCTTTTGGTCGGGAGTGATCTTTTTGCTGCTTTCAGTTTTCAAGACCCGTGAAAAAATCATTCAGGCAATTCCTTCCGCTATCCGACATGCAGTTTCGGCAGGGATCGGATTGTTCATTTGCTTTATCGGTTTCCAAAATGCCCACTTTATCGTAGACAATCCTGCTACCTTGGTCGGGATGGCGATGTTCAAAGATCCGATTACTCTAACTTTTTTAGCTGGACTGTTGATTACAGGATCTTTAATCATCAGAAAGGTTTCCGGAGCGATCATCTTTGGGATTCTGATTACGACGGCATTGGCTTGGCCCATTGGACGCTGGTGGGGAGATGCGGCTGCTATCAATTTCGGGGTTTCTACTCTGGTCAATTTCACAGGATTTTTTTCATGGCCAGACTTTAGTCTAGTGGGCAAGGCCGATATTCTCGGTTCGCTCAAGTACAGCTACATCCCCGTGATCTTTGTATTCACATTCACGATTTTATTTGACGGGATCAGCACTTTCGTAGGGTTAGCAGAGGCCTCAGGATTGAAAGACCCGGATGGAAATCCCCAAAACATGCGCAAATCGCTGTTGACTGATTCCTTTGCTACTTTGTTTGCAGGATTGGTAGGGAGCAGTTCGGGGACGGCTTACATTGAATCGGCAGTAGGAATAGAGGAAGGCGGGCGAACCGGAGCTACTGCGGTGACAGCAGGCCTGCTGTTTCTACCCTTTATGTTCTTTTCCCCGCTACTATCCATTATTCCATCGATCGCAAGTTCGATTGCCTTGGTCTTGGTGGGTTCCTTTATGGTCATTCCTTTGACCAAGATCAACTGGAAAAAACCGGAGGAAGCCTTGCCTTCATTTCTGACCATCGTTTTAATTCCCTTTACTTACAGTTTATCCATAGGTATTTCATTTGGATTTATTTCCTGGACCCTGTTGAAGTTGGCTTCGGGAAAAATATCCGAAGTCAACCCTATTTTAGCCCTGATCAGCGTACTTTCGCTTTTCTTTTTGTGGCTATGATCAAAAAACTCCTTCTCGCGTTCTTTCTGATTGGTTCCCTTTCAGCAAACGCACAACGCATTGCCATCATGGGGGCTTTGGATCAGGAAATCGCCATTTTGCTTGACTCCATGAAGGGGAAAAAGGAGGTGGAACGATCCGGCTTGACTTTTTACACCGGAAAACTGAAAGGTCAAAAAGTAGTCGTGATCAAATCCGGTGTGGGAAAAGTCAATGCCGCCTATAGCACGGCTATTCTTTTGGATCGATTTCAGCCTTCCCAACTGATTTTCACTGGCGTGGCGGGAGGATTGCATCCCGAGGCTTTGCCTGGCGATATCGTCATCGGAACCGAGCTGGTTCAGTTTGATTTTGGACAGATTGATTCTACGGGATTTAAGGTGTCTCCATTTCGAAAGCTCACCGGGGGTCGACATGATGAGCTGTACATTGCTGCGGACGCTGAGCTTTTAAAGCAAGCGGAACTCGCTGCCGGAAAGGTTGATTTTTTGTCCATATCGGGAAGGAAGCCAAGAGTTTTTTCAGGAAGAATTGCTACTGGGGATGTTTTCGTAAGTGATCAGGAGACGGCGGAAAATCTTTACCAAAATCATCAAGCGCTCGCCACAGAGATGGAAGGTGCTGCTGTAGCCCACCTATGCCGATCAGTAGGGGTGCCATTTCTCGTTATTCGGAGCTGCAGCGACAACGCCAACCAAAATGCTCGCGTAAATTTCAATCAGTTTGTAGAACCTGCTGCTATCAATTCTGCAGGATTGGTTCTAAAACTTCTCGAATGCCTCTAACCAAATTCCAAATAATTAATCCTAGTTTTGAAGAATTTATCAAATGGTAAATTTTCAAAGACTTCAAAAACTCTCTTCTTCAAACTACCTATGATCCTTCAACTTATTCTTCTGGCAGTTGGTCTGGTTTTGTTGGTCAAAGGCGCAGATTGGCTCGTGGACGGAGCATCCGTTCTAGCCAAGAAAAACAATGTGTCTGACCTAGCTATTGGTCTGACTATCGTAGCTTTTGGTACCTCTGCACCAGAGCTGGTCGTGAATGCCGTAGCTGCCTCCGGCAATTATCCGGACATCGTGTTCGGGAATGTGATCGGCTCCAATAATTTCAATTTGTTCATCATTTTGGGCATAGCAGGGCTGATTGTTCCGCTTTCTGTTCAGTCCAGCACCGTCTGGAAAGAGATTCCTTTCTCGCTTTTGGCAGCGATTGTGTTATTCTTTTTGGCCAACAATTATTTCTTTTCCGAATCAGCTGAGCTGTCCCGCTATGATGCCATCCTCCTTTTGGTTTTGTTCTGCGCTTTCCTGTACTACGTGGCTACTCAGCTGAAGACTGATCCGGATGCCGAGGTGGTAGCTGCCAAAGATTATTCTACCATGAAAATCTGGGGATTGATCATTATAGGTCTTGCCGGTTTGGTCGGTGGAGGTAAGCTGGTGGTCGATAATGCAGTTGCTATGGCTCAATCTCTGGGTGTCAGTGAAAAAATCATCGGACTCACCATTGTGGCTGCAGGTACTTCCCTTCCCGAATTGGCTACTTCAGTAGTAGCTGCGATGAAAAAGAATGCAGACATTGCCATAGGAAATATCGTGGGGTCCAATATTTTCAACATCCTGCTTATTCTTGGAATGAGTGGATTGATCAGGCCTTTGGCCTATACCAATTCCTTTAATACAGATATTTACATCTTGAGTGCAGGTACCATCTTCCTTTTCTTAGCGATGTTTATCGGCAAAAAGCACCGATTGGACAGATGGCAAGCACTTGTTTTGCTTAGCTCTTACTTGCTTTACACCGGTTATTTGGTCGGGTTGGAAATGTAAATCAATAAAAGCACTTGAATTATTTACAGGGTTCTAAGTTTTGCTTGGAACCCTATTTTTTTCCACTTGTAAAAATCAGAGCAGCAAAACGCGTGTTTACTTCTATTTTACAGCTTGTTAATTCGTGTTTATTTCGAGATTAACCAGCCCAGCCTAACCTATGAAGCCTAGATTTACCTTTCACTTCCCTTTTATTTTATTCTTACTCCTCGGAGTATTTATCAGTAATTCGACTTTTTCCCAACAGCGAGGTAGGATAAAAGGAGCAGTGACAGATAAAGCCAATGCACAGCCCCTGCCTTTTGCGACGGTGGGAGTTTTTTCTCAAAAAGACAGTCTTATCGGTGGGGGTATCACCGACGAAGAGGGGAAGTTTCAGGTGGATTTACCCTTTGGGCAGTATTATGCCTTAGTCGAGTTTATGGGGTTTGAAGCTATAAAATCCCCTGTTTTCACTCTTTCTAGAGAGAATTCCAATCTTGACCTCGGTATACTGAGTCTTAGCGTGACTGCTTCTGATCTCAACGAAGTCGTGGTCCAAGGTGAAAAAACACTTATGGAGCTTTCGTTGGATAAACGGATTTTCAACGTAGGAAAAGACTTGGCTAATGCCGGTGGAAATGCTTCCGACATTCTCATGAATCTGCCCTCCGTGGCAGTAGATCCTGAGGGAAATGTAAGCCTGAGAGGTTCTGCCAATGTGCGGATTTTGATCGATGGCAAACCATCGGGCCTTGTCAGCTTCAAAGGCAGCAGTGGACTCCGTCAGCTTCCTGCCAATCTTGTCGAACGGGTCGAGGTCATCACCAATCCTTCGGCACGCTATGAAGCCGAAGGGATGGCCGGAGTCATCAACATCATCCTCAAAAAAGACAGCAAACAGGGATTCAACGGTTCGGGCGAACTCATCACCGGCTACCCTGTCAACCTTGGCTTTACTGCAAATCTCAACTACCGAAAAAACCGCATCAACTGGTTTATCAACTACGGCTTGGCCCACCGCAAGACTCCCGGTATCAGCGAACTGTATCAGGAAGTGTACAATGAGGACGGCACCACTTCACTTTTGGACCAAAACAATACCACCACAGTCACCGGCTTCAACAATAACCTGCGCGGAGGTTTGGATTACTTTTTTAGCGAAAAAAGCATCCTGACAGCTTCCTACGTGTGGAGGCGAAGTGACGTGCGACGAATCACAGATATCCGCTACAACGACTACCTCAATTCCTTCGACAATTTTCTCGGCTACAGCATGAGAAGACAGGATGAAACCGAGGCTGAACCCAACAAGGAGGCCATCATCAATTACAAAAGGTCTTTTGAGCAAAAAGGACATGAGCTCAATGCCTCCTTTACCTACCTGAACTATTGGGAAAGGTCAGATCAGCTTTTTACCGAAAACTCTTTTTCCCCTCAGGGAATCATGATCCCAGCTCGTGCACTTGTGCAGACCTCGCTGAATGACGAGTATGAAAACCAATACCTTCTTCAGGTAGATTACACCAAGCCTTTTTCCAAAAAAGGGAAAGTCGAAACAGGTCTCCGTACCAGCTTTCGTGAAATGGAAAATGACTACCTCGTGCAGGAGCGAAATGAGTCAGGAGACTTTGAAACCTTGCCGGGACTGGACAATATTTTTCTCTACAACGAAAATATCCTAGCCGCCTACGGAATCTTGGGGAATGAAATCGGAAAATGGAGCTATCAGGCTGGGTTAAGAGCAGAATACACCGATGTGGAAACGATCTTGGTAGAAACCAATGAGTCCAATCCAAGGGATTACACCAACCTGTTTCCAAGCGGACACTTGAACTACAGGCTCAGCGAGGAAAACGCCTTCCAACTCAGCTACAGTCGCCGGGTGCGTCGGCCGGTTTACAATGACTTGAGTCCGTATGTGACTTTTTCTGATCAGCGAAACTTCTTCAGCGGTAATCCAAACCTCGATCCTGAATTCACGGATTCCTACGAGTTGGGGTATATCAAGTATTTGAAGAAAAGCACCCTGTTTACGACAGCCTATTTCCGAAATACGACTGACAAAATCCAGAGGATCCGGACTGTTCAGGAAAATGGGTTTTCGGTCACGGTACCGTTTAACATCACAGGAGAGGTTTCCTACGGCCTAGAGTTTAGCGGGGATTATGCGGCAACACCGTGGTGGAAGCTGGATTTCAATGCCAACTTCTTCTACGCCGACATCGATGGCAGCAATCTGGATCAGAATTTTCAGGCCACCACCACCTCGTTGTTATTCAGACAAACTTCCCGCTTTACCATTGCTGATAAGTGGGATCTTCAGGTCCGTGCAAACTATGAAGCGAGGAGAAAAACTGCCCAAGGAGTGCAAAAAGGCATTTTCTTCATCGATCTGTCAGCCAGCCGAAAAATCATGAACAATCGCGGTACCCTGATTCTCAACATCACCGATTTACTGAATACACGAATCAACCGATACATCACGGAGGGCGCCAATTTCTTCACCGAAGGCGAAGCCCAAATGATCAGAAGGCAGACCAATTTGACCTTTACTTACCGAATCAAGCAATGAGTACTGCCGGTTGCTAGCCGGCCAACTTCCCCAATCCCCCCATTATGCGTACCCTGCTAGTTAGTATTATCCTCCTGCTTTTGCATCCTTTTGTTTGGGGGCAAAAAATAAATGCCTCCTATCGACTTCCTATCCAAAAGGCAAGTTCGCCGATTGTGGTGGATGGGGTTTTGGATGAAAAAGCCTGGATGGATGCAGAGGTGGCCACGGACTTTTTTATGATTACGCCGATGGACACGAGTTTTGCGAAGGTCAAAACCGATGTGCGGATGACTTACGATGAGCAGCACCTGTATTTGATCGTGGTCAATCACCATGCGGTAGAGGGTCCCTACATGGTAGAGTCGCTTCGTCGTGATTTCTCTTTTGGGAAAAATGACAACTTCCTGCTCTTCATGGATCCTTTTGATGACCTGACCAATGGATTTTCCTTTGGAGCCAATGCGGCAGGCGCCCAATGGGACGGGCAGATGTACAACGGTGGCGCTGTGGACCTGAGTTGGGACAATAAGTGGGTGTCTAAAGTGAAAAACTACGAGGACAAATGGGTATTTGAAGCCGCCATCCCATTCAAATCCATCCGTTACAAAAAAGGCATTACCGAATGGGGGATCAATTTTTCCCGACTGGATCTCAAGACTACAGAGAAGTCAGGCTGGGCACCCGTCCCACGTCAGTTTCCTTCGGCATCGTTGGCCTATACAGGTACGCTCGTATGGGACAATCCACCACCGGATGCCGGTGCCAATATTTCGGTGATTCCCTACGTATTGGGAGGTGTCAGCAAAAATCATCAGGCAGAAGGCAAGGAAGTCTATCGCAGGGAAGTTGGAGTGGATGCTAAAATCTCCCTTACCTCTTCCTTGAATCTTGACCTGACGGTCAATCCGGATTTTTCTCAGGTAGAAGTGGATAGGCAGGTGACCAATTTGGATCGATTTGAGCTCTTTTTCCCGGAAAGGCGGCAATTTTTTCTGGAAAATGGGGACTTGTTTGCAGGCTTTGGCTACACGACGATCCGGCCATTTTTCTCTAGAAGAATCGGTCTCAATGCGCCGATTCAGTTCGGGGCAAGACTCAGCGGAAAGCTGAATAAAGACTGGAGAATCGGTGCCATGAACATGCAGACAGGTGAAGTGGCCGAATCGGCCCTCCCTGCACAAAACTTCACCGTGATGGCCCTGCAGCGCCAAGTAGGGGCGAGGTCTAATATCGGCGGGATTTTGGTGAATAAGCAGTCACTACGCTACGATCCCGATCAGGTGGTGGATGGGAAGCCGGTCTATTCTGAGTTCAACCGAAATGTGGGCTTGGAATACAATCTAGCCTCAGCCAATAACTTGTGGACAGGAAAAGCCATGGTGCTTCAATCCTTTGGGCCGGAGAATCAGGGAAGGGGATTTGTACATGCAGCGAACTTGAAGTATGCCAGTGGAAACCTGACCTGGAACTGGCAGCATGAGTATGTCTCCGAAAACTACACTGCTGAAGTAGGCTTTGTTCCTCGAAATGGGTTCTACCGAATCAGTCCGATGATCGGCTACCGCTGGTTTCCCAAAAGTGAGAAAATCCTAAGCCACGGCCCTGATTTCAATACCTCGATCTTTTTCAATAAGCAGGGAGAGCAGACAGACAATACCACCTATGCCACCTATAATGTGCGATTCCGAAGCCAGAGCAATCTCTTGGGCTGGGTAGCTTATGACTTTGTGAAGCTTCAGCGGCCCTTTGATCCGACCAATTTCTCAGGCAAAACCTTGGATTCTGGGACCGAGCACAGTTGGAATGCGGTGGGACTTGAGTACACTTCCAAGCCTCAGCGTGTGTTTACCTATGCATTCACGAGTAGAGTTGGAGGGTATTATGCAGACGGGCAGCGATTTAATTTCACCACGGATTTTGGCTACAGATTCCAGCCCTATGTGAGCTTGGCTTTAAGCACCAATTTCAATCAGATCAACCTTCCACAGCCTTGGGGCAAGACACAGTTTTGGCTGGTAGGCCCTAGAGTGGATGTGACGATGACCAATACCGTCTTTTTCACCGCCTTTGTCCAATACAACGAGCAGATCAAAAACATCAACCTCAATACCCGATTTCAGTGGAGGTTCAAGCCAGCCTCTGACTTGTTTTTGGTGTACACGGACAATTACCTGCCCGCACCATTCCATGTGAAAAACCGCTCGGTGGTATTGAAATTTACCTATTGGTGGAATGTGTAATCTGGTCAATCAAAGTTCACATTGATAAATGTGGCTATACCCACAAGTGGTCTGGCCCTTAGGAAATTTCCGTTTTCAAATCCTGCGGCAAGCTCCACTCTGAAAAACCGGAACAGGTTGTCAAGTGAGTAGCCGATTTCGGTGTAGTGCGGGGAGTTTTCGGTCTTGAGGTAATTGACAAAGATATTTTCCCTCACCCCCGAAAATCTGAGCATGGGCAATTGGGTAAACAAGAATTTCCTGAACTGATAATGTGCAATTGCCGACACATAAGCCCCCGAAGTGCTGTAGCGGTAGTAGTCCATTACCCGAAAATTAGCAGCAGCGCCCATGTTGGAAAACAGGGTTCGATTGCCTCCAAAGTGCTTGAAGTCTTGGAAGAAAACCTGATTGGCATTTAGAAAAGTGCCTCCTGTGACATTGAAGTCCAGCTTTCCGCTGGCGGCAAATTTGACGGCATGCTTCACAGAAGCTTCCACTTGGTCAAAGTCTGCCGCCAGGCCATTGCCAAAGATTCCCGGGATTGCCTTTTGATACATCAGCGTGACTTCGGGAGACCGGTCGTAATTCGGGTTTTTTCTGCCATTTCGGATCGAGTAGGTGAGTCCCGGTCTCCAGTCCAGCGAAGCGTGAATCCTGGCTATCGAATGACTGGCAAACGAACCTACCGAAGCTTCCACATTATCCGGTCGGTTGGCGGTGTAGGTTCGCTCGGGTTTATTGTACAGGCTATAGTCGCTGGTGTTGAATAGCTCCCTTCGCTCGGCAAGGTGAAAATTAACCCGATAAGTCAGCCCGTAGTTGACTCGGTGCGACCAATAGACTCTGGCAAAATCCTGCTCGTAGAGCTTCATGTAATTTTTTCTGACCAAAAGCGAGTAGGCCGCATTGACCTGTTCCTGGATGGGGTCATCGGCATTGAACTGATAGATGTAGCGGCCACCTTCCAGCCCCCAGGTTTGACCCGAGGTGGGTTGGGTGTGGGACCATCGGAAGTTGACTTTTCCATAAAACCGCTGACTGGAAAAACCATAGCGGAGTTCGGGTTCGATGTTGAAGCTTTTGCGGACTCGATTGACGGAGTCTGCCAGCTTGATGGTCTCTTGTTTGCGATAGAAAAAGCCAAGCCCAACCTTCCAGCCTTCGACCGTATTGAATGAAAACTTGGTGAGGTTGGTAGGGAATCCTACGGAGATTCCTTTGCCGAAATTGTAATTGGCTCCATACAGAAAATCGAGCGGCTCGTATTTGCTTCGTGCCTTTTTTGCGACTGAGTCGACTTTACTCACTTTGGCAGCCTCGATGACTGCGAGGCTATCGTCTCTTTTGTAGCCTTCGACTTCTTTGAGCGTGAGTGGTACAGGTCGGATACTGTCCCAATAGCTTAAGCCCCGCTTTTTGGCAAGGGAATCCACACTGTAGCTGCGTTCGGAGATTACGTCTTTCTTTTCCGGTTCACTCTCCTGCATGACGACTTCTTTCTCGTATTCAATGAGGAGTTTGCGATATTCCTTGCGGGTTTTGGGTTCCTCACTGGCAAGCTGCTCGAGGGCAGAAAGTGATTTGGAAGGTTTGGAAGCAGGCACTGGTACCGCTTGGACCTTTTCATCAATGATTTCCGGCTTGGACGCCAAGTCGGGATTGAGCTTTATTTTGTAGTCCCGCGTAGAGGCTAGGTATTGGAACTCTCCCGCAAAGCCAAAGATTTTACCTCCAAAGGTGTAAGTGTGGGTCAAGGGCATCCAGACATTTTCGGCCACGGGGGCGTACTGTTGTTTGGCGCGGATTTGGAAACCTAGGAGCGAGGAGGTCAGGTCAAGGCTATGTATCGCCCATAGGTCTTCGATGATGTAGATGTGCCCTTCAAAAACCCGCTCGCCCCGAGACCGAGGAGTAACCCGGATTTTGCTGACCATGACATTTTGGTCAAAGAAGCTGCCTTCGTAGCGGAATTGGTAATACTGAAAGGCATAGCGTGACAAAGGGGACACGATCTCATTAATCTGATCCTGGTAAAAAGAGGTCTGTATATAAGGTGCAGGAGAAGTTCCCTGATTGTCGCCGTTGGTACGGATCGAAATCACTTTTTCATCCACCTTGTCAGGGAGCGAAAATGTAATTCTGGAAACTGACTCTGAGGTGTACGCTTCATTGAGCTTGAGGCCTTCCTCTTCCAGTTTTTTCTTCAGGAAAAATGGCGCATCCGTGAGTTGTCCCGTGCCTTTGAGGTACACCATCATGGAGTACTCTTGGAGCTGGAGTCGATGGTACTTGGCTTTGGAGATTGCTTTTCGCATGATGGTGAGCGCAGGGTCTTCGGCACCTGCCTTTACTTCCACCGTGCTCAGGTTGTAGATTTGGGGTTCGAGCGAAAAATTCAGCTCTACCCAGTCGTTTTTGACTTCTACCGTTTGGATTAAGGATTTGTATCCGAGGTATTGAATGACCACGTCATAAAAGCCCGGTTTAAGTCGGAATTCGTAGAGGCCATTTTCATTGGTAGGTACGCCATCTTCCAAGTTTCGGATAAAGACAGATGCAAAGGGCAAAGGCTCTCCGTCCTTGGTATTCACTTTTCCCTTGATGCCTTGGCTGGATGCTTCGATAACCGAAAAAAAAAGGAGTCCTGAGAAGATGATTAAGAGGCGTAGATTCATAAAAGTAGGCGATGTTTTTTTTGCATAGATGGTGAAAAATACGGAGTGGTTGCATCAGGAGTTGAGTTAAAAAATATGAATGCAGGAAATAGAGGATATATAAACGGTAGGTAAACCTATATAAAAGCGATAAGTAATTATTATGTTGAATATATTCAACGTTTTTATTAATTGATATTTAAAACAAACCCGAATGACTTTCTGAAAAATTTTATAAATGTTGAAAATCCCTTAAAATCCTTCAAAAAATTTTATGGTAAATTTTCATTTAATTAATAAAAATTGATTTTTTTAATTATCTACAAATGGAAAACGTTTTCCATTAAATTATTCTCACTATTATGGCAGCATTGTTAATTATTTGTTAAAATATGCCTAATTCCGTTGGAAATAGGTTTTTCGATTGTGCAAGAGGCCATTTGTTAAGAATTGCAAAATCAAAATTTAAACTTCACTTTAGAATCGAAATTAAGTACTCATACCTATTTCGCTTTTTAAAAAACAACAAACCCTATGAGAAATTATTTACCAAAGCTCAAGTCATTGATGCTTGCTGTGGCGCTCTTCTTGGGAGCGATCATCGGTGTCAATGCCCAAAGTCGCTCCATCTCAGGTACTGTCCTGGATGCGTCGCTTGGAGACCCTGTTCCGGGTGCAACGGTACTTGTTAAAGGTACTACCCGAGGTGCTGCCACTGATTTGGACGGTAAGTTTACCCTCCAACTCCAGCCGGGAGATCAAATCCTTGTCGTTTCCTTTGTGGGTTACCTCACGCAGGAAGTAGAAATCGGCAACCAGTCTGTATTGACGATCAACTTGAAGGAGGATATCCAAAGCCTTCAGGAAGCAGTAGTAATCGGTTACGGTTCTCAGGACAAAAAAGAAATTACCTCAGCCGTAGTAGGTGTCAAGCCTGACGACTTCAACCGAGGTAACGTGACCAACCCTACGCAGTTGCTCCAAGGTAAAGTGGCAGGTCTATCAATCACTAGACCAGGTGGTAACCCAAACAACGGCTTCAACATCCGTTTGAGAGGTCTATCTACCTTCGGTGCCAACTCTTCTCCATTGATCGTATTGGACGGTGTGATCGGTGCTTCGCTTGAAAACGTGGACCCGAATGACATCCAGTCTATCGACGTATTGAAAGACGGTTCGGCTGCTGCGATCTACGGTGCGAGAGGATCTTCAGGTGTGATCTTGATCACGACCACCAAACAAGGTAAGAGAGAAGGTACTACAAACGTGACCATCAATTCTTTCGGTACATTAGATCAGGCTACCAATTTGATTCCTGTACTTTCTCCTGAGGAATTTGTGGCAAGAGGCGGTACTGACTTTGGAAGCAAAACAGACTGGAGAAATGAATTGATCAGCGATGCGCTTTCATTCACAACCAACGCGAGCGTTTCTGGTAGCTTTGACAATACTTCTTACATGGCATCTGTTAACTACCGTGACAATAACGGTATTGTTAACGGTGTAGGTAATGAGCGATTGAACACCCGTTTGAACCTTTCTCAAGGTGCCTTGAACAATACCTTGAGATTCAATGTCAACCTTTCTTTCACCAATGTTGATTCCGAGTCTATCAATGATGCAGCATTTAGATATGCTACGATCTACAACCCTACTGCTCCAATCTTCGAAAATACCGACCTAGCTAATCAGCGTTTTGGCGGGTATTTCCAGAGAGACTTGTTTGACTTCTTCAACCCAGTGGCTTTGGCAAGACAGCAGCGATTTGTAGGTGAGACGAAGACTGCTTTGACTTCTTACAAAGTAGAATATGACATTCTTCCAAACTTGACTGTTTCCGCTCAGTATTCTCAGGATAGAAGAAATACACTTTCCGGTGGTTTCTGGTCAATCCAAGATTACCAAGTAGGTTTCGGATCTCAAGGTTCTGCTGAAAGAAATACCTTCGACAGAAGCCAGAGAATCTTCGAATCTACACTTCGTTACGAGACAGATTTGACTAGCAAATTGAACATGACACTTCTTGGTGGTGTGGGTACTCAGTTTACTACCAACCAAGGTTTCAATGCGAGAGTTAGACAATTCCTATTCGATACAGGTTGGAATAACCTAGGTGCCGGTGCACTTCGTTTGGGTAGCAATACCAACGTATCTTCTTTCGCAAATGAAGATCAGTTGAATTCTGCGTTCGGTAGAGCTAACTTCAACTACGACAACAAATTCTTCGTATCTGCTTCAGTAAGAGCGGAGACCTACTCTGGTTTTGGTGCTAACAACCAAACAGGTGTGTTCCCTGCATTCTCTGTAGGTTCTGATTTCACGCAGATTTTCGATATGGGCGTGTTCAATCAATTCAAGCCAAGAGTTTCTTATGGTGTGACTGGTAACCTTCCTCCATCTCCAACCTTGGCGCTGGGTGTGTTTGGTAACGGTAACCGAATCGACTTGGATGGTGATCCATTGTCTCAAAATGACATCTTCGTAGGTATCAACCAGTTCTCTAACCCTAACAGAGACCTAAAGTGGGAAACTAAGAAAGAATTTAACGTCGGTGTGGACTTCGGTTTGTTCGACGGTAAAGTGACAGGTAGCATGGACTACTACACCAGAAATATCTCTGACTTGTTGTTCAACGTACCGGTGGCTACAGGTGCTCCAAACCCATTTGATCCAGGAAGATTCAATACAGCGTCTTCTACTTGGGTTAACTTGGCCGACTTGAGAGCTGCAGGTTTTGAATTCCTTGCTTCAGTAAATCAGCTGGGTAAAGGAAGCTTGAAGTGGACTCCAACGTTCAACTTCACCATCTATGACAAGACTACAATCGAAAGCTTATCAGCAGGTGAACTTGGATTTGAAGAATTGAGATTTGCAACTCCTGGTTCTCCAGGTCAAAACAACAACCCAATCATCTACAACAGAGTAGGTCAGACTTTGGGTGATTTCTATGGTCCAAGATTGACCGGTTACACTGAAAGCGGCCAGTATATCCTTTCTACAACAGATCCAAACCAATTCGAAAAATTGGGTAACGGTCTTCCAAAAGGTGAATTCGGTTTTGCTAACAGCTTCATGTACGGTCAGTGGTCATTGAACGTATTCTTGAGAGGTACTTGGGGACATGATTTGTACAACTCTTACAGAGGTTTCTACGAAAATGCTGACGCTGCTTCTAACACTTGGAACTCTGTAGTAACGAGCAAGACACCAACCAGCCCATTGGTAACTTCTACTCCTACGTTCAATAGCTCTTACGTGGAAGATGCTTCTTTCATCAGATTGGACAACATGGAGTTGGGTTATAACGTGAAGACTAAGTCTCCAAACTTGTCTACCTTGAGATTCTACCTAGCTGCTCAGAACCTATTCACTTTGACTAACTACACGGGTATCGACCCAGAAGTAAGAGTGAATGACGCTGAAAATGGTGATGCATTTACTACGTCACTTTCTCCGGGTATTGAGCGTAGAAATACTTACTTCCAAACTCGTTCATTCACTTTGGGTGTAACTGTAAACTTTAAATAACCAATCAAATTCAACTGATATGTTTAAATCTTTTCGTAAAATCGGTTTAGTGCTTCCTGTGGTATTTGCCATGGGAGCATGTCAAGAGCTGGAGCAAGAGGTGTTGGATGGAGTTACGGCCGAGGATATTGCTGCAAGCAACAATCCGAATTTGATTAACGTCCTCAAAGCATCTGCTTACGCTCGTATCGTAGGTTCTTGGGGTGGTCACAACAGCATCTGGTCTATCCAAGAGGTAGCATCTGACGAAATGGTCATTGCACATAAAGGCGCTGACTGGGAAGATGGTGGTCAGTGGATCCGTATGCACAGACATACTTGGAATCCACAAGAAGAGTCTTTCAACAATTCTTGGAACTATTGCTATTCAGCAATCGGTGAAATCAACAACTTGATCATCAGCTACCCGAATGTCCCTGCCCTTAATGCAGAATTGAAGGTGCTTAGAGCTTTGGTCTACATGTGGTTGATCGATAGCTGGGGAAATGTTCCGATCATTGACGAAAACTCTACCGGTGGTAACCCTACCAATGCGACAAGAGCTCAGGTATTCGCTTTCATTGAATCTTCAATCAAAAACAATATCGACCTTCTTCCTGCAAAGTCTGGTAAATACACCATCAATAAGATTACTGCCCAAGCAATGCTTGCTAAGTTGTACATCAATGCCGGAGTTTACACAGGTACTCCTAAGTGGGCTGAAGCTGAGGCTGCTGCCAATGCAGTAATCAACAGCGGTGATTATTCTTTGACTTCAAACTACTTTGCAAACTTCTCTGAACGTAACGGTGGTTCTACAGAAAACATTCTGACGCTTCCTTACGATCAAAACAACGCAGGTGGTTTCAACCTTCCTCAAATGACGCTTCACTATTCAAGCCAGGCTACCTTCAACTTGCAGGATCAGCCTTGGAATGGATATGCTTCATTGGAAGAGTTCTACAATAGCTATGATAAGAATGATGCCCGTATCAACTCATTCCTTGTAGGTCCTCAGTTTTCTTCTGATGGAAAAAGATTGATCGATATCTCTGCAGAACCAAACGATCCAGATGGTCAGCCTTTGACTTACACTCCTCAGATCAACATGCTGACTCCAAACTCACTCAGACAAGCAGGTGCTCGTGTAGGTAAGTTTGAGTTTGCTACAGGTGCTGCAAACAGCTTGAACAATGACTATCCATTGATCAGATTGGGCGATATCATCCTGATCAAAGCTGAAGCTGCTCTCCGTCAAGGTAAAACTGCGGATGCATTGGCTGCGGTAAATCAAATCAGAAATCGTGCAGGCATGCCAGCTTATACTTCGATCACGTTGGACGAGTTGTACAATGAAAGAGGTAGAGAAATGTTTGCTGAAGCGACCAGAAGATCTGACGCGATCCGTTTCGGAAAGTGGAACCTACCTTGGTGGGAAAAGCAGGCTTCTCAGCCTTTCAGAGCCTTGTTCCCAATTCCTCAAAACCAGATCAATGCTAACCCTAGCTTGAAGCAAAATCCTGGTTATTAATTTGAATTGACCCAGTTTAATAAAGGAAGTGTCCTTTGGTACACTTCCTTTTTTTCTGAAAGGTCTAGCCTAGAATTGAATTTTAACTGAATCAAATCTGTCTATTGCTTAGAAATCAGCAGGTTTTTCAAATTTACCCGTGAAAATCAGCATCCTTTATCTTTTCAGCTTTTCAGTGCTATTTTCCTGTGGGGGAAAAAAGAAAGATGCTTCTTCCCTTTTCCGTCTTTTATCCGAATCTGAGTCTGGCATTGAGTTTAGAAATGACCTTACCTATACTGAGAAAGTCAACCCTTATACTTTTCGTAATTTTTACAACGGGGCTGGTGTCGCCTTGGGGGATGTTAACAATGATGGGCTGACTGATATTTTTTTTGCAGGGAATCAAACTTCCAATGCCCTTTATCTCAATGAGGGTAATCTTAAATTCAAAAATATCACAGACCAAGCCGGCCTAAATTCGACGGGTTATTGGTCCACCGGTGTCAGCATGGCAGATGTCAATGGGGATGGCCTATTGGATATTTATGTCTGCAAATCCGGGCCTCCGGGTGGAGACAAACGGCACAATGAATTATTTATCAATCTTGGAAACGGTAAGTTTCAAGAGAAATCCAAGGAATTTGGCTTGGCTGAGGAAGGACTCAGTCAACATGCCGTATTTTTTGATTACGACAAGGACGGAGACCTGGATATGTACCTCCTCAGCAATTCCGGTCGGTCAGTTGGTCTTTTTGATCTTCGGGAGGGTCAACGCGAAATCCGTGATCCTGAAGGTGGTAACAAACTTTTCAGAAATGATGGGCAACGATTTACCGATGTTTCGGAAGACGCAGGGATATATGGAAGTGCCATTGGTTATGGTCTAGGTGTAACAGTGGCTGACCTGAATCAGGATAATTGGCCTGACTTATATGTTTCCAATGATTTTTTTGAACGGGATTACCTCTATCTCAACAATCAGGATGGGACTTTTTCTGAAGTCTTGCCTGATCTTTTGCCCGAAATCAGTATGGGAAGTATGGGGGCGGACATCGCCGACCTCGACAATGACGCCTTGCCGGATATTTTCGTTACCGAAATGCTTCCAAATGACTTGGCTAGAGTCAAAACCAAAACACCTTTTGAAGATTGGGACAAGCATCAGGCAAGTGCCAAAGCAGGGTATCATCACCAATTTACCCGAAATACGCTGCAGCGGCATTTGGGTTTTCGTCCAGGGACGTCTACTCCTGTATTTTCCGAAGTGGGTAGACTGGCAGGGGTAGAAGCCACAGATTGGAGTTGGGGTGCTTTGATCTTTGATGCAGATCTCGATGGGTTTAAGGACATTTTTGTGGCCAACGGCATTGTAAAGGACCTGACTGATTTTGACTTTGTAGACTTCTATGCCAATAATCAGGATCAGGTGGCTACTTTCAAAAAAGATTCAATTTTGGTGACCAAGATGATTGATGCCTTCCCTTCAGTACCTCAGCGCAACTTTTTATTCAAGAATAAAAGCCAATGGCAATTTGAAAATCAGGCGGAGCAATTGGGCTTGAATGAATTGACATTTAGTACAGGATCTGCCTACGGCGATCTGGATAATGACGGAGACCTGGATTTGGTAGTCAACAACCTGAACGAACGAGCCTTTGTCTATCAAAACACAGCTGTCGAATCTAAAAAGGGCAATTACCTGACCCTTGATTTGGGAAGAGCATTTGGAGCTAAAGTCACTGCCTTTGCAGGAAATCAAACCTATTACCAGGAGTTCCAGCCTGTCAAAGGTTACATGTCTTCGGTCGATTCCAAAATTCATTTTGGCTTGGGCTCGATCTCTCAGTTGGACTCACTCCAGATTCGATGGCCGAATGGCACCGTTAGTACCCTGACTTCAGTCAAAGTCAATCAACACCTTCAAATTTCCCCGGGTACCGAAGCAACCACCGGGCAATCGTCAAGTGCAGCTGAAGTCACGTTGTTGGCACTGCGCAATGTATTGATCCCTTTTCGTCACAAGGAAAGTGATTTTGTTGATTTTGATCGTGATCGCCTTCGGTTTTGGATGGTAAGTAATGAAGGACCAAATGCAGCCAAGTCAGATATCAATGGGGATGGAAGGGAAGATTTGTTTATTCCCGGTGCTAAAGGTCAGGCTTCCGCACTTTTGGTGCAAAGTTCATCTGGTACGTTTACACAAATTCAAGCATCTCTATTCTCAGAAGATAGCTTGGCTGAGGATGTGCTTGGTCACTTCTTTGATGCCAACGGTGACGGGCACCCGGATTTGATTGTTGGAAGTGGTGGGATTGAATTTTTGGATTACTCAGGGATCTATGCTGATCGACTCTATCTCAATGATGGAAGGGGGAAATTCTTAAAATCCACACAGGTTTTTGCGCCTACCCCGACCTCGTTTATACTTTCTTCAGACATAGATGGCGACAGGGATGCTGATTTGATAGTGGGAAGTCGATCGATTCCATTTGGATATGGAATTCCCACCAGTTTACAAGTATGGAAAAATGATGGGAAGGGCAGCTTTACAGACGTCACCCAAGAAGTAAATCCTTCTTTTCTCCAAATGGGAATGTTGACCGCAGGTGCATTGGCGGATTTGGATGGAGATGGTAAATCCGAACTGATCGTAACTGGAGAATGGATGCCTATTCGTGTTTTTTCTCTTACTGAAGGAAAATTTCTTGAAAGAACTGCTGATTTTGGCTTTGAAGATACCCGAGGACTCTGGAATTGCCTCTTGGTAGAGGATGTCACAGGAGATGGAAAGCCCGATATCCTGGCAGGAAATCAAGGCCTGAATTCTCGACTTAGAACCTCGCCGGATTCTCAGTTACGAATGGTGATCAATGACTTTGACCAAAACGGAGCATTGGACCATATCCTTTCGAAGTATGAGAATCAAAAAACCATTCCTTTGGTTTTAAAGCCTGCGCTACTTAAGCAAATCCCTTCCTTGAAAAAGCAGCTACTGACCTATGAGTCTTATCAAAACAAGCATCTGGAGGACCTTTTCCCTCAAGCAGTATGGGCAAAATCTTTAACTTTGCAGGCAGATCAGCTGGCGACCAGTCTTTGGATCAATGAAGGAAATGGAGCGTTTAAGTCACAAGCTTTGCCTATTGAAGTTCAATCCGCCCCGGTTTATTCCATAAGTTCAATTCCTGGAAAATCAGGTCTCCCTTACCTGATCTTTGGTGGAAATCAAAGTCGAATCAAACCAGAACTCGGCTCCCAACTCGGAAGTTATGGTTGGGTGCTCAATCCTGTTTCCGCCAATCTCTGGAAAGCGATGAAACCTCAAGAAAGTGGGTTTTTGGTCACCGGAGAAATCAGAAGCATGCTGCCTATTCAAATCGAAAACAAACCCAACTTAGTCGTCTTTAGAAATAATGAAACACCGATCGTTTTTACTATTCGCTAGCATTCTCTTCCTATTCACGACCTTGGCTTGTCAGTCTCCTTATGAAAAATTGGAGTCCGAACAGCTCGCCTCCGGAAAAGTAGCCAATGACCTTTTTCTAGGCCTACGTCTTGGAATGGAGCGAAAAGAGTTCTTTGAAACCTGCTGGGCGCTTAATAAAAAAGGGATTCTCAATAATGGTCCTACAGAGCTTTCTGTCGAGTATAAAGCAGAGATGCCTTCCGGAAACCCTGCGAAAATGCGTTTTTACCCCAAATTTGAGGATGAAAAAATCTACCTCATGCCTATCGAATTCACCTATGAAGGTTGGGCACCTTGGAATGAAGAGCTCGCAGTAGAGAAGCTTCGTGAAGATGTAGTCAAACTCTTTGAACAATGGTATGGCCCAGGGTTTATTGAAGTGTCCAATGAGGACAAAAGCCAGATCGCATTTGTCAAAATGGATGGAAACCGAAGAATCAGAGTCTTTAAAAAACACATTTCTGTGGTGAGGGCTGAGATTTCCGACCTCCCAATTGAGAAAAAACTCAAAGAAATCAAACCTTCATGAAAAGTCATTTTGCCGGACTCCTCTTGTTGGGGTTGATATATGCCTGTGCTCCAAAAGCCGAAAAAACAGTCACACTTTTTGAAGACTTGTCTTCAGACAGTACAGGCGTGAATTTTAAAAACGACCTGAGCTTCAATGAAGACTTTAATATCTTCACGTATCGTAATTTTTATAATGGTGGCGGGGTGGCCATCGGGGACGTCAACAATGATGGATTGGCAGATTTATATTTTACTGCCAACCTCGGTCCCAACAAACTTTACCTCAACAAAGGTGATTTCAAATTTGAGGACGTCACCGAAAAGGCAGGCGTAGCAGGTACCCGTGCCTGGAGTACCGGCGTGGCCATGGCAGATGTCAATGGTGATGGTTTTCTGGACATCTACGTCTGCAACTCAGGCGATATCTCCGGTGACAACAAGCAAAATGAGTTATTTATCAACCAAGGAGACGGTACCTTTAAGGAAATGGCTGAGGCCTATGGCCTGGCAGATCAGGGATTTTCCACCCATGCAGTTTTCTTTGACTATGATAAAGATGGAGACCTCGATGTCTATCTGCTTAACAACTCCTACCAAGCGATCGGTACTTTCAACAAAATGCAAAATGAGCGTCCTAAGCGGGACCCGGTAGGTGGAGACAAGCTTTTCAGAAATGATGGGGAAAAGTTCACCGATGTCAGCGAAGCCGCCGGCATATACGGTTCCATTATCGGTTTTGGATTGGGAATTACTATAGGTGACGTCAATCAGGATACTTGGCCGGATATATTTATTTCCAACGACTTTTTTGAAAAAGATTACCTCTACATCAATAACCAAGACGGCACCTTTACCGAATCACTCGAGTCCTACATGCGCTCGATCAGTGCGGCTTCTATGGGAGCTGACATCGCTGACCTCAATGGAGACGGGCTATTGGATATTTTTGTAACCGACATGCTTCCCGAGTCACCCACTAGGTTAAAGCAAGTCACCACATTTGAAAATTGGGATAAATTCCAGTTTAACAAGACGCATGGCTACCATTATCAATTCTCCAGAAATATGCTTCATGTCAATAACGGAGATGGAACATTTAGCGAAATGGGCCGGCTTGCCAATGTCGAAGCGACAGACTGGAGTTGGGGAGCCTTATTGTTTGACATGGACAATGACGGCAAGCGGGACATCTTTGTGGCCAATGGCATTTATCAGGATATCACTGATTTGGATTACCTCAACTTCATCGATGATGAGGAAACCAAGGTCAAAATTATCTCTGACAAAGGCGTTGATTTTAAAGCTTTGGTGGATCCGATACCAGTCAATCCTGTAGCAAATTACGCCTTTCGCAATTTTGGAAATCTTCAATTTGAAAATGTTGCGGATCAATGGGGACTTGGAGCTCCAATCCATTCCAATGGTTCGGCATATGGGGATTTGGATAATGACGGCACCTTGGATCTGGTGGTCAACAATGTAAATAAGCCAGCTCAGATTTTTAGAAATCAAGGCAAAACCTTACAGCCTGAGAACCATAGTATCCAATTCCAATTGGTGGGAAAAGGGAAAAATACTGCGGCGATTGGAACGCAAATCCAGGTAAAAGTCGACGATCAGCTCTTTTACACCGAGCAGATGCCCAATCGTGGGTTTCAATCCAGCGTTGATCCTAAAATCACCATTGGCTTAGGGCCGATCACTACCTTGGATGAGATTCGGGTACTCTGGCCGGATGGCAGCTATACCGAGCTGAAAAATCAGAAAGTAGATCAATTGCTCACCCTGAAATGGGAAGAAGCCCAAAAATTACCCGAGGGAGTTTCCTTTTTTCCTGCTTCGGTATCTCCTATGAGATTTGCGAAGGTTCAAAACCAAGGTCTGGATTTTACCCATGTTGAAAATGAGTTTGTGGACTTTGATCGCGATCGATTGACTTATCACATGTTTTCCACCGAAGGTCCTGCCTTTGCCAAAGCTGACATCAATGGTGATGGTTTGGATGATCTATTTTTTGGAGGAGCCAAATCCTATCCAGGGAAAATCTACCTCGCTCAGGCCAATGGAAGGTTTGTGGAAAAAGCACAACCGGACCTAGTTGCAGATGCACTTTCTGAAGATACCGATGCAGCATTTTTTGATGCAGATGGCGATGGAGACCAAGATTTATTCGTCACTTCAGGTGGAAATGAGTCAGGTTTTGGAAGTCTTGATCTGACGGATAGACTCTATCTCAACGATGGGAAGGGCAATTTTTCCAAGAGGTTTTACACCGGGATGATGGGAATTTTTGGCAGCAGCGCTGTCGTGGAAGTTTTTGATTTTAATGGTGACGGAGCTTTGGATTTGTTTGTGGGTGGTCGATTGGTACCGTTTACCTATGGTGCTCCTGCAGACAGTCAGCTTTGGATCAATGATGGGAAAGGAAGCTTTTCCGAGCAATCGGCCTCGTTTGCACCCGAATTGAAAGCATTGGGTATGGTGACCGATGCCAAAGTAGTTGACTATGATGGAGATGGGAAGCAAGACCTTGTGGTCGTGGGCGAATGGATGGCACCGACTTTCTTCAGAAATACCGGAAACAAATTGGAAAAAGCCACTATCACCGGTATGGAGCAGCTTAAAGGCTGGTATCGAACCCTTGAAGTAGGAGATTTTAATGGGGATGGAAAACCTGATTTGGGGCTTGGAAATCAAGGATTGAATACCCGAATGAAAGGTTCTGCCACTCATCCCATCAGGATGTACCTCAATGACTTTGACCAAAACGGGGCCATTGAGCAGGTCTATACCCAGCAGGTGGGGGAAGTTCAGGTGCCTTACACCTTGAAGCATGAGTTGGAAAAGCAGGTGCCCAGTATCAAGAAAAAATACATCCGATATGCAGATTACAACAACCAGTCGCTCTCGGATATCTTCCCAAAAGAAGTAATCGACCGATCCATCGTGCAGGAAATGAATCACCTACAGTCCGGAGTGTTGATCAATATGGGGAATGGTGCATTTGAATGGAAGGCATTTCCGGTAGAGGCTCAGAAAACATGGGTTTTTGCCATTCAGTCCATGGACCTGAATGGAGACGGAATCGAGGATTTACTTTTGGGAGGAAATCTTTCTCACGTCAAACCTGAAATCGGAAAATACGATGCAGGCTATGGGGAGATTCTACTTGGAAAAGGGGATGGCACCTTTTCTTTCTGGCCAAACCGAATGCATGGCTTAAAACTCGAAGGGGATATCCGGGCTTTTTCCCCACTCGGGAAAAATCAGTTATTGGTCGTGAAAAACAGCGCTCCTGCTGAAATCTGGACGTATTGATGCGGAAGTATTTCGTTTATTGGGTTCTACTTGGAGTTGGGGTTTTAGGGATGATTTCCTGCGAAAAAAAGGAAATCGAACCCACTTCGGATCCTCTTTTTGAGTTGAAAAGTCCGGAACAAACTGGAATTCACTTTGAAAATCGACTGACTTCGACTCCTGAAGCCAATATTTTGGAGTACCTCTATTTCTATAATGGGGGCGGAGTAGCCGCAGGAGACATTGATCAGGATGGCTTGATCGATTTGTATTTCACCGGAAATCAGGTTCCCAATAAGCTTTTCAGAAATAAAGGAAATTTCCAGTTTGAGGACATTACAGAATCTGCCGGTGTTTCAGGTGATGGAGGTTGGTCCACTGGAGTGACCATGGCCGATGTCAATGGTGATGGACTCTTGGATATCTATGTCTGTCAAGTAGGGGATTACGGCGCAATCAAAGGCCAAAATAAGCTCTACATCAATCTAGGTGAAAGCAAGTTTTCCGAATCTGCAGCCGAATACGGCTTGGATTTCAAAGGCTTTTCCACGCATTCCGTATTTTTTGATTACGATCGGGATGGGGATTTGGACCTCTACCTACTCAACCATAATGTGAAGTCACCGGAGGTTTTTGCCAAGTCAGAAAACCGGACCAAAGCCGATCCAACTGGTGACAAACTCTATAAAAACCTCCTTTCCGAAGGAAAAACCGGTTTTGAGGACGTGACCGAATCCTCAGGAATCTATTCCAGTATCCTAGGTTTTGGCTTGGGGGTCTCCGCAGAGGATTTTAATGCCGACGGCTGGTTGGACCTCTATGTGTCCAACGATTTTACCGAAAACGACTACCTCTACCTCAACAATCAGGACGGCACCTTTCGTGAAGCACTGGAAGAAATGATCCCCTCCACCAGCCGCTACAGCATGGGAAATGATGCTGCTGATCTAAATGGAGATGGCTTGCCGGAGATTTTTACCACGGACATGCTTCCAGAAAATCCGGAGATCTGGATGAAATCGGTGGGCGAGGACAAGGCCGAGGTCTATCAGATCAAGAAACAGTTTGGTTATCAGGATCAGTATGTGCGCAACCACCTCCAAGTGAACCAAGGGAACGGTCGCTTTGCAGAAGTAGCACTTTTCGCGGGCGTATTTGCTTCCGATTGGAGTTGGTCTCCGCTGATTTTTGATATGGACAATGACGGGTTGGTTGACATTCACGTGAGCAACGGAATTGTCAAGCGGCCTAATGACCTAGATTTTATCCAATATTCACAGGAGGCAGATGCGAGCACGCCTTTGGCAGAGCTGCGCAAAAAGCAGATCGACATGCTTCCAAGCCTGAAGATCTCCAATTTTGCCTGGAAAAATCTGGGAGATCTGCGCTTTGAGAATCAGTCAAAAGCCTTGGGCTTGGATCAGGAGTCCTATTCCAACGGCTCGGTGTATGCCGATTTGGACAATGACGGAGACTTGGATTTAGTACTCAATAACCTCGATCAGGAAGCCTTTGTCTTTCAAAACCGAAGTGAGCGATTGGGCAACTCCTACCTGAAAGTCACCCTCAGTCAGGATGGTTTCAATCGCCAAGCGATCGGTGCTCAGGTCAAAATTTTTGCCCAAAACCAAAGCTGGACTCAGCGAATCAGCACCAGTCGCGGATTTCAGTCGGGACCTGCAGCCGAACTTGTGTTTGGCTTGGGAAAAACCCAGCAAGTCGATTCCATCCAAGTTGCTTGGTCAACTGGTGAACTCGAGATCTTCTCTGGAGGACCAGTAAATCAATCGTTGAAACTTGTCAAAGGAATTGGTAAGGTGATCGAATCGATTACTTCCGAAACCCCTGCATCTGTTTATTTTCCTCAAATCTCCTGGACTCATCTGGAAAAAGACGAAGTAGACGAACTCAAGCGTGAGTATTTGGCTCCAAAGAGCTTTGCCCGAATGGGACCGGCCTTAGCAGTAGCAGATGTCAATGGAGACGGATTGGATGACGTTTATTTGGGTGGCGCAAAAGATCAGCCTGGAGCAATTTTCATCCAGTCGGCTGATGGAAGTTTTACTGAAGTAGCTAATCCCATGTTTACCCAGCTGGCCAAGGCTGAAGATACCGTGGCCGAATTTGCAGACCTGAATGGGGATGGACTCTTGGACCTCTACGTAGGTAGTGGAGGTTCGGAATACGAGTCAGGCAATCTCTTTTATTTTGATCGGGTCTTCTTTGGTGACGGCACGGGCAAGTTCTTTTTCTCCATGAATTCACTTCCTCCCATCGGGGAAAATACCTCCGCAGTGGCATTTCATGACGTGGATGGTGACGGTGATTTGGACATTTTTGCAGCGGCTAGCCATCGTGCAGGAGACTATGGAGCGAGTCCAAAAAGCAGCCTGCTAATCAATCAGGGAAGAGGCCAGTTTAAAGACCAAACTGAGGCTTGGTTTGGGAAAGGAGCCGAACTGGGAATGCTGAATGCAGCTTCTTTTGCGGATTTGGATGGAGATGGAAAAGCTGAATTGATCTTGGCTGGCGACTGGACGGGAATTCGGGTTTTTGACTTATCCGGAGGGAAAGCGACTGAGAAAACTCCAAAAGGATTACAATTTTCCTCCGGCTGGATCAGTTCGCTAGGTATAGCCGATGTAGACAAAAACGGCAAACCCGACCTGATTGTGGGCAATTTGGGACTGAACTCCAAGCTAAAAGCCAGTGCTGAAAAACCAGTGTGGCTGTACCATCACGACTTTGACGCAAATGGGCAGGCTGATCCCATTTTATTTCATTACATGGGTGAAAAGCTTGTGCCTTTTCCAACCCGTGATGATCTGATTCGACAGATTCCAGGAGTAAAGCGAACCCATGCTTCCTATGCCGACTATGCCAAAATTAGCCAGCCATCTGATCTTTTCCCTGAAGACCAACTCGAAAAAGCCAGAAAACTGCCAGCCTATGAGTTTCGATCCGGCGTCTATTTTCAGGATGAAAAAGGAGAATTTTCCTTTGTGCCTTTTCCGGATGTAGCCCAGTGGGGACCGATCTTAGCACTCCAAGTAGATTCCGAAACAGGTCAGCTTTGGCTGGGTGGAAATTTTGCTGGTTTCCGCGCTGATTTAGGGAGATCCATGAATCTGATGCCACTCTCTTTCCGTTGGGAAAATGGAAAATGGCTTGAAGAACCGGTCAATTCCAGTTTTTCCAAAGCCTCAGAACTCAGACAACTGAAGCAACTGAAGGTGAAAAATGAGCCTTGGATTCTGGGTGTTCAAAACTCAGGAGCACCGATTTGGCTGCGCTAAAAACCTGCGATAAATCATTTGGGATTGATTCCCTTATACTTAGATTTGAGCCTACATGTAAGGTGGTAAAATTCTCACAGACCCAATCAGGAGAATCGATTTATCACACTTAACTCAACAAAACCCTATGCGTACGATTAGAATTCTGATCATTCCGGTGCTGATTTCCCTGTTGGCTTTTTCTTGCCAGGAGAAAAAGGACTATTCACAAGCCATCACCGATGGCAGCTATTTTACCAAAGCCCAAAATCGGGTGACGGAGACAATTATTCACGATATCTTCTCCCCGCCTGTAGCTGCAAGGATTTACTCTTATTCCTCCTTAGCAGCGTATGAAGTGGCTGCAGCCACTGACCCGACCAATTATGCCCCCCTGATGGGGCAGCTGAATGGTTCGGAGCCTCTGGGACTTGCAGTACCAGAGGGCATCTATCCTCCATTGTCTGCCTTGGCAGCTTACTACCACGTGGGTACGGCATTGATCTTCTCGGAAGAAAAAATGAACGAGCACCGAGATGCAGTCTTTGCCGAACTCAAGGAAAAAGGAATTCCGGAAGATGTATTTGAGTCTTCTGTTGCTTATGGCCAAGAGGTAGGTAAAAAGGTGATTGAGTATGCCAAAAAGGATAATTACCACCAAAGCCGTTCTTTTCCTAAGTACACCGTGACCAATGAACCAGGTACTTGGCAACCTACTCCTCCGGCTTACATGGAGGCAGTGGAGCCGCATTGGAACAAGATCCGAACCTTTGTGCTGGACTCAGCGGCACAGTTTAAGGTATCTCCTCCTCCGGCATTTTCCTCCGATCCCAATTCTGACTTTTACAAGAGAGCCATGGAAGTGTATGAAATCCAAAAGAACATGACTTCTGAGCAAAAAGACATCGCGATGTTTTGGGACTGCAATCCCTACAAGATGAATGTCAAAGGTCACGTGATGTTTGCTGAGAAAAAGATCACTCCTGGTGGGCACTGGATGGGTATTGCCTCTATTGCTTCTGCTGCTGCGGGAAAAGACTGGAGAGGCACCGTGGAGGCTTTGGCCATGACAGCTATCTCCCTCAATGAGGCCTTTATCGCTTGCTGGGACGAAAAATACCGTAGCCGCACCATCCGTCCTGAGACGTACATCAATCAGCACATCGACGAGAATTGGGTTCCCCTTCTTCAGACTCCACCTTTCCCAGAACACACTTCAGGACATAGCGTGGCATCTACAGCTGCTTCCTATACGTTGGCCCAGCTTTTCGGAGATCAACTTCATATCGTGGACAGCACCGAGGTAGCCTATGGGCTCCCGATTCGGGAGTTTGACTCCTTCTCCCAGGCAGCTGCCGAGGCAGCCATCAGCCGATTCTACGGAGGCATCCACTACATGCCGGCGATCGAAGAAGGAAGCAAGCAGGGCAAAAAAGTAGGCGAGCTGATCTGGCAAAAGATATCGACTAAGCCGGATCGGGTGGCGATGAAGAAGTAATTTCTTAGACACAAGAATTGAGAAATTCAGATCTTGGTTTTATAAACAAATAAATCCCGGGCGAGAGCTCGGGATTTTTTATAAGATCTAAACTCAATTCAGTTTTGGAGGAGTCTTATCAGTTTATTGTACTGGATTTGTCCTGAGAATGTTTACTAAAGCTTTGATTTATAGAGCCAACATTAAAACTGTAGTATCCAGGAGAAAAATTTTTCAGAGCCGCTTTTTTCTAATAATCAAACCGGACCAGATTTGGCTCTTGGTCGGTAGTGACCCCATAGATTCGTCTATTCCTTTCATCCACGGCAAAGCCAAAGAGGGGAAAGTCAAGTTGATATTGGGCCAGGGGTTTACCAGAATAGTCAAATTCAAAAATTCGATTGATATCGGTCATTTCACTAATTGCCGAGTAAGATTTACCACTGAAAAGAACAAAAAAAGAGTTTTCTCCGGCAAATACATCTCTATATCGAGTAGTAGAAGTTTCAGGTGGAAAAGTAGGCATTTGATAACCCCCTGTATTTCCTATTCTAAAATCCTGAATGGTAGATTCAGGGCCGATTAACGTAGTGATCGACTGATCTGAAAGGCGAACAATGTCAATATAATCTACCTTCAACCCCGCTTTTACCGCATAGGTACGGGAATTGTTAACCCGTAAGGGACCTTGGAATACGTTACTTACCAAATTAGCATCCAATTCTTCCTCTTTATACCCATTTGGTAGCTCCCTGCCTTCAATCATATTTTTCCAATTTCCAAATGCGCTCACCGTGTCTCCAGAAATAGTTAAATGAAGATATTTTGTCCAGCCATCTACCAAATGGGCTATAAATGAAGTATCAGAGGTAAAAGCAGCATCGGTAAAAAAAAAAGCAGTATCAGGCGCTCTAAATTGCCTTTCGGCCAAACGAGAAGAATCTGAAAGATCGAAGACAGAAAAAACATTGAGTTCAGGGTCATAAGTCAGGATCTTGCGGGGATCTTGAAGTGCTTCTATTTGGGTGATAACCGTAATTTCACCTGGACCCATGCCATCAACCCCCTTAGATATGAGGTAAGTATCCTCCTGAAGATCAATGATATGGAATTTACTATCAGATGTGTTTTTTCGCTCGAAAACAATGGCTTTATTTCCAACTATCGAGATTCCTCGTGGATTAAGGACTTCTGGAAAATTAAATTTGTGACCTTTCAGCATGCTAGCTGGAGGAATGTCCTTTTCTGTAAAGTTTAATTCATTTTTCCTAGTTGGTTCTTGAGAACACCCCAAAAGAAGATAAACTAAAATAATAAATGATAATCTGATCTGTTTTCTTTTCATCGATTGAGAAATAAGAGCGAAAAAAGCGGGGTTGAAACAACCCCGCTAACTAACTTAACTGCAAAATTTGATACCATCAATCCATGTGGCATCTGCAACAAGTCCATACTTTGGATGGCGGCAGGATTCTTCAGATTGACAACAAACACCACCTGAGGAATTGCCACCCTCTCCTGGTTCTGAAGATTGTGCCTTCGCACCTTGATTAAACATGAGGACTGATCCCAAAAACGCCAGTCCGAAGAATACTTTTTTCATAGTTTTTTTTAAAGAGTTAGAATTAATTAAAAAGCTTTTGGCCAAAAACGGCTTCATTTTGAAGTTGAAACTAAGTTAAGTTTAACTAGATGTCGACGCAATACTTAGTCTACTATTTTTAATGGTAATTACAGGAAAGGCGTTTTTTTTTGCAGGCGGTAGATTAAAGTAGGCGAGCTGATCTGGCAAAAAATCTCTACTAAGCCGGAACGAGTAGCGATGAAGAAGTAATTTCTTAGACACAAGAAATTAGACGCAAGAAGAATTGAGAAATTCAGATCTTGGTTTTATAAAGAAATAAATCCCGGGCGAGAGCTCGGGATTTTTTGTTCGTGAATTTGGAGTACGACTTTGGTTTTACTCTTTCAAAAACTCTTCCACTTGCTCTTTAAAAAGCTCAGGAATGCCAACTTGGGGTGAAGAAAAATACACATCATCTTTGGTGAAGAAAAATTTAAGACTGCTTTTGGGATTGATACCCGGTTGGAGCTCATTCAGCTCGAAAAACCTGTTTTCCGGATCATAAATAACCTGAAAGGGAAATTTAGCCTGCTCCAAACTTCGGATCACATAGTCTCTATCCCGTTTCTTTTCAGGGTTTTGCCCGGCGATTACCCAGATTACTCCAATTTCAGGATACTTATCCCGTATATCCGTCCAAAAATCCGGATTCATTCTAAACAAATACATGGAGTTGATTTCCAGGTGGAGGTATGCAATCAGTTTTTTGGAGCAGCTCAAACATAGTTCTTTCGAATTTTCCCCATATCCAACTGCCTCAAGGGCTTCAGGTATTCTTACCGTTTCGCGCTCCTCTTTCTCCTTACATGCGAAAAAGCAGCTCATAAAAACCAGTGATATCAAAATTCGCCTCATTTTTTTCTATTTGAGTTTTGCTTTGATCAGAATAGGATAGTCAAATTCCTGCTCCGAGATTTTCTCTAGGAGTTTAGGTGATAAGATGAATTTTTCACTTTTGTTCAGAAATGAATGATAGGTCAAAAACAGGACGAGATCCTCTTCCAAACAGACAGGATCATTCCAGATTTCTGCTTCCTGTTTGGGATAATCCAACCCTTGAAATTCTCCCGTGATTCTGTCGTAGAAATAAACCTTCTTTTGAGTACCGATCTCATTCCCCTGAAAATGGATATTGGCGACTATTCTGGATGAATTGGCGAAAGCAGCCTTGAATACAGCAAATCCCCGCTCTTGGATCAACTGATAGCCTTGCATCAGGTCCATCTCCCAAAATTCCTTCGGAACCTGAAAGCGCCCCATATCCAGATTTAGTATAGGTTTTACCTGCCCGTTTTGAATAGTGTATAGCGTATCGTTGAAAATCTCAGCCAAAATCAAATCCCCACCTGCCGTTTCGTAAAAATTCCGCTCGGTCATGGGAAGCATTTCATTGGTGTAATTATTGGGAAAATAGGACTGCAAAACTTTACCGGAGGAGTTTGTCCTTACCAATCGGTGGGTCACCAAAGGCTTATTGTAACTTCCATATAGGTAAAATTCATCGTTCTCAGCAAGAGTAAATGCACTTGCCAAATATTCCGAATCCGCGAGTTTCTGAAGTTCTCCCTGCTCACTGACCTGATAAATGGTCGTTCGATCACCTAGCGTAGCGAGGACAAAAAGCCGCTCCTCCGCATCGATCTGAAAGTCCTGTAATCCTTTCAATTCATTGGGCGCCTCACCTTTGACCGCTACGGTTTTTAAGAATTGTCCTGCTTCTGAAAAAATATGGATTCCATCCCGCTGTGCGATATCCATCACGTAGATTTTGTTTTTACTCTTTCTCACCCTCAGGTCATTTCCCATCAGGTTCTGAGCATTGGTTTCCAAGGGAATGAGGTCTACTATCTCCAACTCGGAACTCGGCAAGTTAATTGCATCCGAAAGGGAAAGTCTTAAGGAATCAGGATTGGAATTATTAGATTCTTTGGATGTACATCCGTAGAAGAAAAATAGAACAGGCAGTGATCTCAACAAGAAATATTTCATAATGATCGTCTAAAATAATGAGGGAAAGAGGCGGCTTATTGCCGCCTCATTATTAGTTACAGCTGTAGCATTGTTCGTAATACCTTGAGCACCTTGTACCAGTTTGATAGGATTCACAATTGTAAGCTTCCACCCTATCTCCACACCAATACATCCGCTGATAGCAGGAACCACCCTCTCCTGGTTCTGAAGATTGTGCCTTCGCACCTTGATTAAACATAAGGCCTTATCCCAAAAACGCCAGTCCGAAGAATACTTTTTTCATAGTTTTTTTTTAAAGAATTAGAATTAATTAAAAAGCTTTTGGCCAAAAACAGCTTCATTTTGAAGTTGAAACTAAGTTACATTCAACCCGATGTCGATGAAATATCTAGTCTACTATTTTTAATGATAATTACAGGAAAGGCGTTTTTTTTTGCAGGAGGTAGATTAAAGTAGGCGAGCTGATTTGGCAAAAAATATCGACTAAGCCGGAGAGGTTAGCGATGAAGAAGTAATTTCTTAGACACAAGAAATTAGACGCAAGAATTGAGAAATTCAGATCTTGGTTTTATAATCAAATAAATCCCGGGCGAGAGCTCGGGATTTATTGTATGATGTGATGCATTTTCTTTATACTTGATTTGAGTAAATAGTTCAAATCTCAAACTAGAAATCAGGCGAATTTTTTAATAGATATTTTCTGTTATTGGCTATAGACTATTTTTTATCGAACGTTTCTGCTTTTAAAATAGAGTGTAGTACAGGGTCAGTTTATTAATTTGAGACAGACTTTATACCTTAAAGTCTCACTACTAGATTTCGAAATTTTCTCTAAACTATTTCTTCAATATTCAAACACTGCTATACCTGGTTCTTTTTCAAAAGTTACTCCATAAATCCTTCTTGAGTCTGAATCTACAGACAATGCCTTGATTGAACGGTCTAGCTTATAATGAATCAAGGGAACACCATTAAAATCAAACACAAAAATATCTTTTGACATAATTCCTGACTTAGATATCTCTTCATCACTCCGGCCCATGTATACAAGAAAAATCCCATTTTTATCCATAAATACCTGGTTATATCCATTTTTCATGTTAGGATTCAAGTATGGGAAGTTCTGCTTACCGTCAAATTCAACGCTATATTTTAATTCTTGCTTCATCGGCCCAATTACCTTAGTGATTTCTTGGGTTTTTAAATCAATGATTTCAAAAGAATCTGTACTTACTTGTGCCAAAACAACATAGTTGGCATCCGGAAAAACGCCTACACTCCCCTGATTGATTGTACTCAAAATAAAGCTCTCATTTTCTAAAATACTTGAATCCCCTGTAGTATTCCAATACCCAATATTTCTGATTCTTTTGCCTGAAAGATCAAATACTGAAAATCGAGATGGGCCTACATTTTGGTAAGCAATTATCTGGTCCTTTTCCAACCAATTCATGGATAAGCTCTGGAAAAAGTCTCCGCTCTGCTTTATCTTTTTTTGGGGGCTATAGGAGTCATCTGACAACGAAAATTCAGAAAATTCCTTCCCGGAAATACTGTAAACCCAAAATGTACTGTCATTTAATCCTTTGTCCATTCGCCAAGGTTCAAAAATTTCATCCGGCCCCTGCCCACTCTTGCCTTTTGAAGACTCAAGTTTCATTGTCTCCGCATCTATTATGAATAGCTGCTCAGAAGAACTTAAGCTTGAGACAATCAACTTTCCGGATTTATACAAAACATGATGTGGTACAAGGATTTCTTTAAAGAGATACTTTTTTGATTTTAACTCTGCGGCTTCCTTAAAATCCTCAAAACCAAAATCCACCTCATGATACCCTTTTTGTTGATTTTGAGTCTCTTTACCGCAAGACAAAAAAACCAAGAAAATCATATAAACAAACCGCTTCATAATTATTCAAAAATGAAAAGAGGTTATCTCAACATGTAAAGATCTCACTACAGATAAACTTCACTTATTGAGATAACCAGCTTTCCTAGTTAGCATTTAGCCTTCTTTTCAGTGCCATGATGTGCGTTCCCTTCCATGTCAGTACATGAAATATCCTTACTAACTTGACAACATACCCACTTTTCTCCACCTTCTCCTGGTACCGAAGCCTGTGCCTTCGCACCTTGATTAAACATCAGGACTGATCCCAAAAACGCCAGTCCGAAGAATACTTTTTTCATGTTTTTGGAGCCATTTGTGGGGACACAAACGGCGGCAATCTGATTAAAAAATTTTTGGCCAAAAACAGCTTCATTTTGAAGTTGAAACTAAGTTAAATTTAAGCCGATGTTGGTGCAATACCTAGTGTACTAATTTTAATCATAATTACAGGAAAGGCGTTTTTTTTGCAGTCGGATTAAAATTAGTTTTAATAGTTCCTTTAATTTTCTCCGACTAATAATCGAATCTGGCTGGTTGGGCTTTTGATTGGTTTTTAAAAAGCAATATATATTAAGGGTATTTTTTAAAGTTAAAATACCGGTGACTTTTTAGGTTTTAGAAATAGAATGATGATTTGATCTTCTAAGCTCTTTCCATTTACTGTATTTTGAAAGTCTTTACTTGTATTTTTTATGTCAATTACTGCCAAGTAATCTGGAAGAATCACATTAACCAAATAGCCATTTTCAAATCCCATGTGTTCAAACAGGTTGAAATTGTCATTATCATTTATCAGTTTTTTTGAATTTATGATTGTATTTGTGTTAGTAAAATGATAGAAGCTGTGAAGTTTCAACCTTCCTTTGTCTCGGTGATAATAGTTAAAGCTAACAAGATCTGGTGAGACATGTAAGTAGTCAATATTTGAAGAATATGGGATATCCATGTAGGCCTGATTCACCTCATCAATTGATGAGTATATTCCTTCAATTGGATCGGGAAAAACTACTTTTTGCTTACCAACGATCGAATTGCTCTTTGGAGAATACTTATAAATGGTATCATTGAAAGACTGCGTGACATGAACCATACCGTCAGAAGGGTCCTTGGCAAGTCCTTTGAATTGAAATCGAGAGTCAGTACCGAGCTGGGGAATGTCGGAAAATGTAAGTTTACCTTTATCCCAAACCACGAGATTGTTTAAGACTGATTCATCCATGAAAAAGTTCTCCTGCGCGAGGTAGCACAAGTATTTTCGGTTTGATAGTTTGACGAAATTTTCAAGAAACAGATTAATCTTGAAGGATTCCAAGAAGTTGAAGTTCAAATCAAAAACTAGTATTTCCTGTTTTCCTTTGTCATACAGTTCAAGGGTTTGTGCATCCGAATCAATCAAGAATCGATGCAAATAAATGTATTCTCCTGGACCCTCGCCTTTTCGATCAAGAAAAGCAATCATTTTCCCTTCTTTTGAAAATCGAAAAATTTTGCTTTGCTGTTTATCTAATATGAAAGTTTCATCATTGTGGAATTCAAGTTGGTCAACCCGTGAAGGCATAGCTTCATTTTCACTCCAAAGTCCTAAGTACTTGATCTCATCAAACAATTGGGACACTAAAACCTGGTCAATCACCTGAGGCACTATCAATGCCTCAGGTGTTGCATTTGGTTTTGAACAACCAGATGCTAAAATGCTTGCATAAAGCACCAAAATAGAAAAGAACAATCTATTCTTCATCCTCCGCTTGATAAACAAGTTACGCCGACAGGGGTATAGTTTTGACATGACACATAGCCGCAATAAAATAATCCTCCGGGTTCACAGCATCTGCCTTCTACTGTAATTCTATCCCCATTGGGACATGTGACTGTGCCGTAGTAATCCTTTTGTGTACCTTTGTCGTCTGCAAAAGAAGGAATTGAGAGGGCCCAAAATGCCCCAATTACTAATACTTTTTTCATAGTTTTTTTTTTAAGAGTTAGAATTAATTAAAAAGCTTTTGGCCAAAAACAGCTTCATTTTGAAGTTGAAACTAAGTTAAATTTAACCCGATGTTGGTGCAATACCTAGGCTATTAATTTTAATGATAATTACAGGAAAGGCGTTTTTTTTTTTTGCAGGCGGCAGGTTAAAGCAGGCGAACTGATCTGGCAAAAAATATCGACTAAGCCGGTTAAGGTGGTGATGAGGAAATGAGTGAATAGAGATAAGGAGATTAGAGATAAAGATGATCTGGATATAATTGAAAAATCCCGGGCGAGAGCTCGGGATTTTTTTTGAGTTTACCGTAAAACTTCTCTGGAAATCACCAGCTTCTGTATTTCAGAGGTACCCTCACCGATGGTGCAGAGCTTAGCATCTCGGTAGTATTTTTCTACCGGATAGTCTTTGGTAAAGCCATAGCCTCCAAATATTTGTACAGCTTCATTGGCTACCGATACCGCTACTTCCGAAGCGTAGTACTTGGCCTGAGCTCCTGCTAGGGTTACTTTTTCCCCTCTGTTTTTAAGATCTGCAGCTTTGAAAGTCAGTAATCGGGCAGCTTCTACCTGTGTGGCCATATCAGCCAATTTGAAGGAAATCCCCTGAAAACTCGAAATCGGCTTATTAAACTGATGGCGCTCTTTGGAATAAGTAATCGACGCTTCCAAGGCTCCCTCTGCGATGCCAAGGGAAAGGGCTGCAATGGAAATTCGGCCTCCATCCAGGATTTTCATGGATTGGATAAAACCTTCGCCCACCTCGCCGAGCACTTGGCTTTCGTGAATTCGACAATCTTCAAAGATCATTTCCGCTGTCTCCGATGCCCGCATTCCGAGCTTGTCTTCTTTGCGGCCTCCTTGGAAGCCCGGAGTTCCTCTTTCTACAATAAACGCTGTCATCCCGTGGCTGTCTCCCACTTCGCCGGTGCGGGCAATGACTACCACCACGTCGCCCGAACAGCCATGGGTAATGAAATTCTTGGCCCCATTGAGCACAAAGTACTCCCCTTCTTTTTTGGCAACGGTGCGCATGTTGCCTGCATCGCTGCCGGTATTGGGTTCGGTGAGTCCCCAAGCGCCAAGCCACTCGCAGGTGGCAAGTCTGGGGAGGTATTTTTGCTTTTGCTCCTCATTGCCAAACATCAGGATATGCCCTGTGCAAAGTGAATTGTGTGCAGCCATGGAAAGACCTACGGAGGGATCGAGCTTTGCCAATTCGGAAATGGCGGTGACGTATTCGAAATAGCCAAAGCCCGAGCCTCCATATTCCGTGGGCACGAGCACGCCCATAAGGCCGAGGTTTCCGAGTTTTTTGAATACATCCAAGGGGAAAAAGGATTGATCGTCCCATTCTTTTCGAAAAGGGGTGATCTCTTTGGCGCCGAAATCCCGGATCATCTGCGCGATCATCCGCTGATTTTCATTCAGTTCAAAATCTAACATGGGTTACTCTTTGGGTTTATATCTCATTGTTCAAACTCCAAGTTTTTGAATTGGTTCGGCTTTGGCAAATGGATGCTCCCAAATAAAATCCTGTTAAGGAATTGTTTTGACTGCATTTAATTCGGAAAAAATTCAGTTTATTTAATTTCATGAAGGGCTAAGTCCTGTTACTTCCTGATTTGTTTGTTTTAAGAAGGTTCGAAAATAAAAATCCATATGCGGCATAGATTGATTCCATTGATCCTCTTTCTGGCTTTTTCATTAAACCATCTCAGGGCCCAAACCCCACGCAAAATCATAGACAGTTTGCTGGTAAGGGTTCAGGAAAAGCTCCCTGCCGATCAGTTGGCCAATATGTATGGAGAGCTGGGATGGCAGTATGCTGCGATCAACTTGGATTCTGCGATTTATTTTGGACAAAAGGCAGTCGAAAAAGCAGAGGAAGCCAAAGATCCCAAAATTCTTGCTCAGGCTTACTCAGACTTGGGAAGCGGAATTTTACAAAAAGGAGACCTCCAAGCCTCTAAGAAACTCTACCTCCAATCGTTGAAAATCCGAGAAGAAATCAAGGATTCTTTGGGTATGGCTAAATCCTACAATGCCCTAGGATTTATCTACCAGCGAGAGTACCTAACCGATTCAGCAATCGCCTATTTCCTGAAAGCCTTGCCTGTTTTTCAAAAATCCAACGCCCAACTCAATGCCGCTGCTGTACTCAACAACCTCGGCGTGATCTATCAAAATCTCCCGGACTACCAAAAAGCCAAGCAGGCCTACGAGCAGGCAATCGCTATTCGGGAGGAGTTGGGAGATTTCCGATCTGTCATCGGGACTTACAATAATCTGGGTACGGTGTACAAGTATTTGGGAGAATTTGATCAGGCCGAATCCTACTTTCAAAAAGCCATCTCCAAAGCCACAGAGCTGGAGGATCCCATGAACCAGGCGATATCGTATCGGATATATTCCATGTTTTTGTTGGAAAAAGGGGACTTAGATAACCTGGAAGAGATTGCAAGAAAAGGGCTGGAGGTAGCAAGGCAAGTAAATACCCAGTACGAAGTGGCAGCGCTGGAAACTGCCCTCGGATCTGCCTTGAATGCCAAAGGTAAATTCAGAGAAGCAAAGCCGCTCTTGCTTTCAGCCGCCGCCAATTTCAAAGTGCAAGGTTCGGAGGAAGATGTACTGTTTCCCTACTTCGAACTGGTATCGCTCTATGCTGCCTTGGGTCAGGCGGACAGCTCACGGTACTATTCCAATCTCTATCAGCAGACGCTCCGAAGCAAGGTTGAAAAAGAATCCAAAGAAGTGGTAGCCGAACTCGAAACCAAGTACCAAACCGAGCTGAAGGACTTACAAATCGCCGAACAGCAGCTTCAAATCCGCAATCAGAACTTACTCATTTTTGGTTCCTTGGGCTTGGCTTTGATATTGGCAGTGGTGGGCTATTTGCTGTACAAGCAGCAAACACTCAAAAATCGTCAGCTCCAGCAGGAAGGTGAGTTGAAGGCTGCTTTGGCACAACTCGAAACCCAAAACAAACTGCAAGAGCAGCGCATGCTGATATCCCGTGATCTGCATGACAACATCGGCGCACAACTCACCTTTATTATCTCGGCGATCGAAAATCTCAAGTATTTTGAACCGATCAAGGAGCAGCTGACGGTACGGTATGACACCATCGCCAGCTTTACCAAGCGGACCATCACTGAGCTACGGGATACCATTTGGGCGATGAACAGTGGGCAGGTGACTTGGGATTCGCTGATGTTGCGTATTCAGGACTACGTCCAAAAGGCACGCGAGTCCAAGTCGTCCATGCACTTTTACTGTGAGGTGGCAGAAAATCTCGATTCCCATTCCTTATTGGCGTCAAGTGACAGCATCCAAGTGCTGCGAATTGTCCAGGAAGCAGTGCAAAATGCGGTAAAGTACTCGGAGGCTTCACAGGTGCAGATCAAGTTTCACGCGACCAAAAAGGACCTTGTCGGTACCATTCATGACAATGGAAAAGGCTTTGACCAGGAGACGATTCTACTCGGAAACGGGCTGTATAACATGCAAAAGCGAGCCGAAGAATTGGGAGGTAAGGTGGAGATCAAGTCCGGCTTGGGACAAGGCACCACGGTGAAGCTTACCTGGCCAATGTCCGGTTCGAAAGAAAAAAACTGATTTAGTCAGCAGCTGAATAGGTTGTTTGCCGTATTCCTTGGAATGTCGGATTGACCTAGTTTTGGTTTTTGTTGTGCTATGTCGGGTTTCTGGCTTTTTGATACGTTGATCATTCTATTGGCCCTTGCAGTGGTGCTTGCGGTGATTGCACTGTATTTTTTGATTTTCAGAGAATACCAAAAGGGAGATAAATTACACCTCTCACGGATTGCCGATCTGCAGCGATTGGTAGAGTTGGAGTTGGAGCGATCCAGGTATTTTTCTGATCAGGTGGATTTCTTAGCCAAGCAAAAGGACCATACTCAAGACCAATTGGACCTAATCAGGCTACAGGTGGAGGCGATGAAAATAGGGGAGAAATAGTCTTAAATGAACCAGAAAAGGCCTAGATCAACGTTACTCTTACTTTTTTCTCCTTCAATTTCAAATTGTTGACTTTGGGAAGGAGGGTTTCCAGCATACTGGTTTTCACGGCTACAAAGGCACAATCGGTCTTCAGCTCGATGATCCCTAGGTCCTCCTTTGTAAGGCCTCCTTGCTTGAAAAACAGGCCTGCGATATCGCCTTTGGAGATTTTGTCTTTTCGTCCTCCCGACACAAAAAGCGTGGACCACTCTGAAGGGTCAGGAAGAGGGGAAGGGATGAGTATTTCCTCAGGGAGATTTCCGATAAAATCCGGAAGCGAATCCTTTTCATAGTGCAGGACATAGGCTGTTCCCTCACTGTTCATTCGGGCAGTCCGACCGTTTCGGTGGATAAACTCCTCGCTTCTGACAGGGAGGTGATAATGGATGATAAACTTAATCTCCGGCACATCGATTCCTCTCGCCGCCAAGTCGGTAGCCAAGAGAATCTGATGGGTCCCGTTTCTGAATTTGATCAAGGAGCGCTCACGGTCTGTCTGCTCCATTCCTCCATGAAATGTACCGTGGGAAATCTCATGCTCGCTCAGAAAATCGCTCACGCGCTCGATGGAATCTTTGAAATTGCAAAAGATGATCCCATTTTGATTGCCCAAGTGCGAAAGCAGATCAAGAAGGGTTTCGAGCTTGTCTTTGGTGGGGGAAAGTACTTTTTTGATCTGAAGTTGGGAGATTTTTTCCTCCAAAAAATCAACAGTTACAGGTGCTTTCAACCCTACAAATCGAGGGATTTCCACTCCATAGGTAGCCGAGGTGAGGATCATTTTCTTCACTCGTGGTAGAAGGTGAAGAATATCCATCATTTCACTTTCGAAGCCGATTTCAAGGGATTTGTCAAATTCATCCAGTACCAGTGTTTTGATAAAACCGGTTTCAAAAGCTTCCCTTCTCAGGTGATCGGCGACCCTTCCAGGTGTACCTACCAAGACTGCGGGCCTGTGCTTGATTTCGATCCGATCTTTGGAACCTGCCCTTCCTCCATAGACAGCATTTACTTTGTATCCGGTCCCCATTTCCCGCATGACCTGCTCGATCTGAATCGCCAGTTCCCGGGAAGGCACGATGATCACCAATTGGATTTCGTCCAACGTCGGATCCAGCTCTTGAATCAGCGGAAGGAGAAAAGCCAACGTTTTCCCTGTTCCTGTCGGAGAAAGCAAAATGATCTCATTGGAGGATTCAATGGCTTGTGCTGCAGCGAGCTGCATGGGATTCAGTTGTTGAATTCCCAGTTTGGAAAGAATCTCCGACTGGCTTTTTTGAGGGGTAGACATGGGGCAAAGGTAGCCTTTTGGAATTTTTAAAGGCAGACTAATTTTCCTTCACACGATCATCGGGATGATTTGATCAATCAGGTAGGGCAAAAGCCACGTAGGCATCCCCGCTCTTGGTACCTTTGCCTCCTCCACATGCGATGACGAGGTATTGCTTTCCGTTTTTCTCATAAACCGCCGGAGTAGCATGTCCTGCTGCAGGGAGTTGGGCTTCCCAGAGGAGTTTGCCGGTTTCCTTGTCGAAAGCACGGATTTTCTCATCCTTGGTCGCAGCAATGAACAGCACGCCGCCAGCCGTTGCTACAGGTCCGCCATAATTTTCTATGCCAGTATTTTCAAATCCCATCGTTTTCAATGAATCGATACTTCCAAGGGGAATTTGCCATTTCTTCAAACCTGTATTCATATCAATGGCGGTCAATAGCCCCCAAGGCGGATTGGAACCATAGATTCCCTCTTTGGTGGTGAGTCGCTGATAGCCTTTCATGTAGTAGCGGGGGTAGAGTTTGGCGCTCTCGGCTTCCAATTCTTTTTTGTCTCCTGCATCGGCTTTTCCTAACAAATAGTCTATCAGGATTCCTCTTTCTTCTTTTGAGATATGAGAAAAGGCAGGCATGGCACCACGACCTTTTCGAAGCAATTGATCTAATGAATCTGTCGTGTATTTATCTTTTAATCCCAGTAAACTCGGTAATGCAGGCGGGTTGCCTTTTCGATCCAGTCCGTGGCAATTGCCACAGTAATTGGTGTAGATCGATAAACCTGCATTATCAAAATTGGCATTGGGTGTCATGGTGATCAGCCAAGGGATCTGATTGGCATTGATGTACATCGTTTGAGTTTCGGGATCAAAGGAAGCCCCACCCCATTCTCCGCCACCGTCCATTCCGGGGAAGAGCACGATGGGTTGCTCAGGATGTGGAGGTGCCCAAGTGTCTCCGATGATGCCATTGGCCAGTTGATTACGGATGTCTTTTTCCCATTCCGGAGTCAGATTGAGAATGTCTTTTTCCCCATAAACCATGTTCATAAACGGCTCGGGAAGGGAGGGAATCGGCTGGGTTTTGGAGCTGACCTCTCCCGGCATCACGCTTTGGGTCACCGGAGTTTCAATGATCGGCCAAATCGGCTCACCGCTTTCCCGATCAAATACATAAGTCATTCCCTGCTTGGAAATCTGTGCTACGGCATCGATCCATTTTCCATCTTTTTGGATTCGGATCAGGTTGGGATTGGCGGGGAAGTCCCGATCCCATACATCGTGATGAATTGCCTGAAAATGCCAGATCCGCTTGCCTGATCTCGCATCCAAGGCCAAAAGTGAGTTGGCATACAAGTTATCTCCCGTGCGATAGCCACCCCAAAAGTCATAAGTGGCCGAACCCGTCGGCACATATACAATTCCTCGGGCATAGTCCACGGTCATTCCTGCCCAGTTGTTGGCTCCGCCGATTTGTCGGATATGTTTTGGGTCCCAGGTTTCATAGCCTGCTTGACCTTCCTGCGGAATGGTGTGAAAAATCCATTCCCGTTTGCCGGTTTTGATATTATAGGCTCGGATATGTCCCGGAGCGGCATCGAGCCCTTCGGAAAGCCGCATCCCCAGGATCAACTTGTCTTCAAAAACTACTCCGGGCGAATTCGAAGTCAGTAAAAAATCCTCTAAATCGGTGTCGAGATCTTTTCTCAGATCCACTTTCCCCTGATTCCCAAAACTCAAAATAGGCTCTCCGGTGAGTGCATTTACCGCCATCAGCCAGCTGCCTGCCGTGAATAATATCCGCTTGTCTTCGCCCTCTTCCCAATAGCTCACTCCACGGTTGGTACCCGCCCATGAATTTTCTCCTCCTAAAATCTGAAAGGGATCAAATCGCCAGACTTCTTCACCGGTGGCTGCATCCAAAGCAAAGACATTCAGCTTGGGAGTCGTAGCATACAATAATCCATTGACCACGATGGGTTGGCATTGAATCTGACTTCGCTCCGTCGCATCGCCGGTATGGTAGGTCCAAGCGACTTCAAGTTGAGCGACGTTTTCTTTGTTGATTTGGGTCAAGGCAGAATACCTCGATCCGTCCTCCGGGCCACCGTAATGAGACCAATTGGTGTAGTCGATTTCCGGTGCTTTTTCAGCGCAGGCAAAAGCCAAAAGGCAGGCTACGGTATAAAGAGGTTTGGGGAAGGTCATTTGGGTGAATTTTGAGGTTCGATAAACTCAGGCGAGGTGCTTTTCCATGTTTTGGGCTTTCGAGTCTGTTTTAGCCTGGGTCACCTGATCAAACTTTTTTTCATAATCTTCTCGGAGTGTACCGAAAAGTCGATCCCAAATCAGGGTGTAAAGCCCGTAGTTGCCATGGAAATACTGATGGTGTTGGTTGTGTGCCGTGCCGGTATTGATCCATTTTCCGATCCAGGTTCGTTGGAAGTTTTTTGGATACAGCTCGTAGCCCAAGTGCCCGTAGACATTGTAGGAAAATTGGAATAGCATGAATAATCCAAATGCGGCCTGATGAACGGGCAGCACAAATCCCAAAACCAGAATAATCCCGGCCTCGACCACCGCTTCAAAGGGATGGAAGGCATACGCTGTCCAAGGGGAAGGGTTGGTGGATTGGTGGTGAACTTTGTGGATGACTTTAAACAATCGGGGATGGTGCATCATTCGGTGAGCCCAATAGAAATACGCATCATGGATCAAAAACATCAAGGGAAAACTGAGGTAAAAGTAGGCCCAACCGTATTTTTCCACATCGCGGTAATACAAGGTGTAGGGATCTAAAAGAACAAAAACCACCGCCGCCATGGTGGCAAAAATCAGAATGGTGATCAAGGAATAAGTGATGTCTCTTGAATAATCTTTGAGCTTGGGGAATTTGGCCTGCATCTTTCGGCTAGCCAAAATACCATGTAGAATAAAGTAGAAAAGAAAGAATACTGTGCCTGCAATCAGGAAATAGCGAAAGGTGACATTGCTGGCAATCCTAGTCCATCTAATCAAGAAATCATCCCAAATCATAATCTAGCCTTGAAGACTCTCAAGTTAATCAGAGAATCCTTTCCAAACCAAATGATGCATTTGGTCTCCTAGAGGAAACGAATATTCAAAAACTCAGGAATGTCTTTCAGTACTTTAAAGCTTTCACTTTCTAAATCCATCCCAAAAAATCCTTTTGTGCTCTAGGGTCTTTGTGGCAAAAAAAAGTATCTACCTTTGGATTATGTGGAAGGAAATCTCGGTTTTGGTCCGAAAGGAAATCACCCTCGAGTGGAGGCAGAAATATGCCCTGAATGGGATTCTGCTCTACGTGGTTTCGGCCGTTTTCATCACCTACCTCAGCGTGGGTGCCAAAATGGGCAACCTCTCCATTCCCACTTGGAACGCACTTTACTGGATCATCATCCTTTTCTCTGCTGTGAATGCCGTAGCCAAAAGCTTTGTGCAGGAGCATCAGGGCAGGCAATTGTACTACTACATGATCGCTTCTCCTGAATCGATTATTCTTTCGAAGATTTTTTACAACACTGGTCTGACGTTGATCTTAGCCTTGTTGGGCTACGGAGTGTTCTCGGTCATTCTGGGTAATCCCGTCCAGGATCAAGGGCTTTTCCTGCTCAATTTGGTGTTGGGCTCGGTGGGTTTTTCGGCCAGCTTGACCATGGTCAGCGGGATCGCTTCCAAGGCAGGGAATAATGCCACATTAATGGCGATTCTGAGTTTCCCGGTGATTATCCCAATTCTTTTGATGGCAATTCGTATTTCCAAAAATGCCTTGGATGGCTTGGATTGGAGTGTAAGTGTGGACAAATTGGTCACGCTTTTGGCCATCAATACGATCGTCGGTGTGACGGCTTACATCCTGTTTCCGTATTTGTGGAGAAGCTGAGGGGATTTACGAATTACGATTTTTGATTTAGGATGGAAAGAAGAGATCAACTTTTTTCATTGTGAAATCTTGTATTTCCTATCCCAATCTCTAAACCTCTCACGCTCCTAATCTCTCAATCCTCTTATCTTTAACCTCATGAAAACAAAAATCGCTCTGATCACCGGAGCCACTTCCGGGATCGGAAAAGCCTCCGCAATCACGCTAGCCAAAATGGGCTTTGATATCATTGCAACTGGTCGTAGGAAAGACCGATTAGATGAATTAGAGAAAGAAATACCTGCTGGAGTTCGGTATTATCCTTTGGTATTTGACGTGCGTGATCGAGAGAAAGTCGGGGAAATTCTCGGTAATCTTCCAGCGGATTGGGCTGCAGTCGATGTGCTGATCAATAATGCCGGAAATGCCCACGGACTTGACCCTATTCAAACAGGGAGCCTCGATGACTGGGATGCTATGATGGACATCAATGTGAAAGGCCTTTTGTACGTCTCCAAAGCGATTATCCCCGGCATGACCGAGCGCAAATCCGGGATTATCATCAATATCGGTTCGATCGCAGGGAAGGAAGTGTATCCTAATGGAAATGTGTACTGCGGCTCCAAGCATGCCGTGGATGCAATCACCAAGGGGATGCGGATGGACTTGAATCCTTTTGGGATCAAAGTGATCGGCATTCATCCCGGATTGGTGGAGACAGAGTTTTCCCTAGTGAGGTTCAAAGGAGATGAGAAACGCGCCGAGACTGTCTACCAAGGCTTTGAGCCCTTAGTCGCTCAAGATATTGCAGACATTGTGGAGTTTGTGGTGAATCGACCTTCTCACGTCGTTTTGGCGGATATCGTGGTGCTTCCTACTGCCCAGGCTGCTGCTACTTTGGTTAAAAAGAACTTGCCCTCATGAGAAAAACCCCATTGATTCTAGCCGTATTGGCAATTGCCTGTTCTTCGCCAAAAAGTGATCAGGAGACCTTTTCCGAGCAGCAACGCGATGCGCTTTTTGTGAGGGGTGAAGCTGAAAATGTGGAAAGCTTACCTGAGTTGGAGCTGACACTGAAAGCCCAGGGTTTGGTGGACATTGAGAAAGTCATTCCCGGGATCAAAGTCGAACTGAAATACTCGACAACCGATAATTTTTTTGGCAAAGATGTGTATGGTGACCATGTGCGCTGCTACCTGCAGCCGATCGTTGCGGAGATGCTAGGCAAGGCTCAAGCGGCCTTAGTGAAGGATTATCCCAATTTGACCTTGTTGGTGTACGATGGGGTGCGGCCTTTGAGTGTACAGCAGATCCTTTGGGATGATCTGGACAAGCCGGACAGCATCAAGCCTTTGTATGTCTCTGATCCAAAAATCGGAGGCTTGCACAACTTTGGCGTAGCTGTAGACTTGACCATTTTTGATACGGAATCTGGAAAGCCCTTGGATATGGGGACGGCTTATGATTACTTTGGCTACCCTGCCTATCCAGACCGAGAGCTACAGATGCTCGCAGAAGGCAAAATCACCCGAGCTCAAGTAGCCAACCGTGAGATCCTCAGAAAAGTGATGAAAGGGGCAGGTTTTACAGGAATAGGTAGTGAATGGTGGCATTTCAATGCATTTTCACGAAAAGAAGCGGGAGAAAAATTCCAACTGATCAAGTAATTCCTTTGATGGATTTTAGAGGTCAGAACAACGTTCTTTCAATCCGAAATCCGATATTCCAAATTCGAAATCAAAAACCCAATACCTATGAATCTAAAATCCGCGTTCTTCACTTTTGCTTTGGCACTCTTGATCAGTGTTACAGCCTTTGCCCAGCAGGGCGGTCAGTTTCGAGTTTTGGTTTTCTCCAAGACAGCCGGCTTTCGGCATCAGTCCATCCCCAATGGTATTATGGCTATCAAAAAACTTGGTGTAAAGCATGTCTTTTCTGTTCACACCACGGAAGATGCCAATCACATTACAGATGAAAATCTTGCCCGATACGATGTGGTAGTTCTGATGAGCACCACAGGTACCATTTTCAATGAGGCTCAAAAAGCTGCTTTCCAAAAGTTTGTCCGGAGTGGCAAAGGCGTAGTGGGTATCCATTCTGCTACCGATACCGAATACGAATGGCCTTGGTATAACCAATTGATCGGCGGGTACTTTTTAGCCCATCCAAGAAATCAGACGCTGCGATTACAAGTGGTGGACAAAAATCATCCGGCAACTTGGCACTTGCCTGAAAATTGGCTTTGGACGGATGAATTGTATGAATTCAGAAACATCAATCCCAATATCAAAGTACTCTTGAATGCGGACGAGTCTACCTATGAGCCAGCCAAAGCAATGGGGGCAAACCATCCGATGGCTTGGTACCATGAGTTTGACGGAGGTAGAGTTTTTTACACAGCGCTAGGTCACGTGGATGAAGTATGGGAAGATGCTGACTTCCTCAAGCATGTCTATGGTGGGATATGGTATGCTGCCAAAGGAAAATTGCCAAAGTAATTGGTTAAAAAATCTAAGGCTTCGGAACTTCCGGAGCCTTTTTTGGTTTTTCCCTACAACTAATCCTGAATACCATGCTCAAAGCACAAGCACGTCCCGTTCACCTCTACATGGAGGCCAATCCAAATCCCAATTCTTTAAAATTTGTAGCCAACTTTGTGTTGGTGGATGAGGGAGTCAGTTTTGATTATCCGGATGCCGAAAGTGCTACCAACAGTCAGCTTGCCAAGGAACTCTTCAATTTCGCTGCAGTTCAGCGTGTATTTATTGCTTCCAATTTTGTAACAGTAACCAAGTCTGAGGAGGTAGAATGGGCCGAAATCCAGACCATCATCAGAGACCACATCAAGCAATACCTAGAGTCAGGTCAAAAGGCTGTTCAGGCTACTTTTGAGAAAGACCCCCTTTTCAATGAAAACGATTCAGAGATCGTCAAAAAAATCAAAGGAATCCTAGACGAATACATCCGACCTGCTGTCGAGCAAGACGGTGGTGCTATCGTTTTTCATTCTTTCGATGAAGGAGTGGTCAAAGTGCTTTTGCAGGGTTCCTGTTCTGGCTGTCCATCAAGCACAGTAACTTTGAAAGCGGGTATTCAAAACTTGCTTACCCGTATGCTTCCTGAAGTGAAGGAAGTGCAGGCGGAAGGAATTTAATCGAGCTAAACATCCATTTATGGGCAAAAGAGACTGGTCCTGGGCCTTCCTGGGAGTATTGGCTTTGGTCATCCGGTATTTTGCCATTCAAAATCCCGAGGCCACAGACGAGCTTTACTCCAGAAGGTTTTTTCCTGGAATTCGTAATGTAGTGGATATGACAATGGGGCATTTGCCATTCCCCAGTGTCTACCTGTTTGTCCTGATCGTGCTATTGATTTTTGGACTTTTCTTTTTTCGCTTCGCAAAAAGGCAGGGGTGGAAATCCAAAACATTATACACGGTAAAGGCAACTTCCAACGGAGTAGGGGCCTTGGTTTTTTTCTTTTTAATCCTTTGGGGGTACAATTATCAGCGGACTCCCATCTTCCAGCAACTCTCACTCAAACCGAAATCATTGAATCTCCTACAGTTGGAAGCTGAGGTAAAGATTACCCATCGCCTGGTGGAGCAATATCGAAAGCGGATCAAAGCAGATTCGTTGGCGATCACAGAGATCATGGATTATCCGGATTTGGAGGATCTTGTCCGTGCCAATATGAGCGAAAACATGGAGATTCTGGGTCTTAATTTTACCGGTAGACCTCGGACCAAGCAATTTCCTCCTCCGGGTTTTATGCGTAAAATGGGGATTTTGGGCATCTATTTTCCATTCACAGGAGAAAGCTACATCGACCCGACACTTCACCCATTGGAGAAGCCCTTTACCATCGCGCATGAAATGGCCCATAGTTATGGAGTGACTGATGAGGGCGAAGCCAACTTCATCGCCTGGGTGATCTGTACCAATTCTGATGATCCGCTTTTGAGGTACTCCGGACACCTTCGTTTGCTCCAATACCAGATGAGAGACTACTACCGAATGGCCCCAGAGGAGTTTAAGACGTGGTATAAGTCCCTTTCTATCGGTGTCAAGAATGATCTGGTCTCGCTGCAGGAAGCTGCTAAGGCTATTAAACCATTTTCTTTAGAACTGAGTAGAAAGTCCAATGATATTTTTCTAAAGACCCAGGGAGTGAAAGCAGGTATCAATTCTTACCAACAATTGCCGATGCTGGCATTTGCATGGAGAAAAAGAATGAATTTGGAGGATTAACATCTTTTTTCGAGCCAATTCCAGCAGCATGTAATCCTTCCGAAAAAATGATCTTATTGAATTTTGGCAGAAAAGTGAACTCGAGGCTTACTTTTTATTTCCTACCCATACGCCCAATATCACCGCGGCAATCCCGATGTAGTGGCCAAAGAGCAACACTTCTCCATCTAGTACTCCCCACATGATCGCTACAATTGGGATGGTGTAGGTCACTAAACTGGCGAAAAAGGGACTTGCACTTTTTACCATGATATTAAAAAGGATTAGACCTGCCGCAGTGCCTACCATCCCTAATATGGTGACATAGCCCAAAGCCTCCCAAGCTTGCGGATGGGTAGCCAGCTTGTACGAAAAATCTGTTCCGGCAAAGAGGTAAATCAAGGCCAAGGGCAAAATCATCAGTAAAGAAATCGATGAAATTTCGATGGATTTGAGTTTCGTAAATCGTGTTTTGATGACGTGAAGGTTAAAGCTGTAGCAGATACAAGCTGCGATTACAAACAGCGCATAAGCATTGATTCCGGCCAGAGAATCCCATCCACCACTTTCTTTGTAGGCGACCAAAATAACCACTCCAACAAAGGCAATGACCAATCCGATGGCGTTTCTATTGGTAATTTTGGTATTGAAAAAGGCACCACCTACCAACACTACAAATAATGGAGTAAGCGCGTTGAGTACCCCTGTGAGCGAACTGCTGAGTTGGGTTTGGGCTAATGGAAAAAGAAAGGCAGGGATGAAACTTCCAAGCATTCCGGCCAAGAGTAAATTTTTTACCTGGGTTTTGTTCAGGTGCTTGATTCGTGGCAGCGAAAGAGGCAGAAGCAAACTTGCCGCAGCCACCATTCGGTAGGCGCCTACCTCTCCGGGACTAAACACTTCCAATCCACGCTTGATCAAGATAAAGGAGGTGCCCCAAATCAGGGTCAGAATCACCAATAGGGACCAGTTTTTCAGGCTATTTTCAGAAGTGGTGGCGCTCATTTTCGGGGTGGTGATTGGGTCTGCAAAGGAAACAATTCTGTCAGAGAATTGGGGTAAAAAAGAACCTCAGAGCTTAATTTTCTGAGGTTCGGTTATTTTCAGTTTTGAAATTCATAATCAGCATAGGCCTCGGCAACTCGCTCCAATATTTCGCTCACCTGCTCGTAGGTCTCTGCGGTGACCATCTCCGTTCTAAATGGCTTGAAGTTGGGCATGCCTCTGAAATAATTGGTGTAGTGTCTTCTCATTTCCAGAATCCCTTGTTTTTCACCTTTCCACTCGATGGAGAAATCCAGATGCTTTTTGGTCACTGCGATCCGTTCAGCCAAATCCGGCGCTGGGAGTTTTTCACCTGTCTTAAAATAATGCTTGATTTCGTTGAAAATCCATGGATATCCGATCGAAGCACGGCCAATCATCATTCCATCCACCTGGTATTTGGCGCGGTATTCTGCTGCTTTTTCGGGAGAATCGATATCTCCATTTCCAAACACAGGGATATGAAGTCTTGGATTGTCTTTGACCAGATTGAGGTAAGACCAATCCGCATCACCTTTGTACATCTGCTGACGTGTGCGGGCATGGATGGAAATGGCCTGAATACCAACGTCCTGAAGGCGCTCAGCCACCTCTACGATTCGGATGGTGTCGTGGCTCCAGCCAAGTCTAGTCTTGACGGTCACGGGAATATTGACCCGCTTCACGATCTCAGCTGTCATGGATACCATTTTGTCTATATCCAAGAGAATACCCGCACCAGCACCTTTGCAAGCTACTTTGTGCACAGGACAGCCGTAGTTGATGTCTAGAATATCCGGTCCGGCTGCTTCTGCGATGGCAGCAGCTTCGCGCATGGATTCGATTTCCGCACCAAAAATTTGAATGCCTACCGGGCGTTCGTAGTCGTAGACATCCAGTTTCTGGACACTTTTGGCAGCATCGCGGATGAGTCCTTCGGAGCTGATAAATTCGGTGTACATGAGGTCTGCCCCATTTTGCTTACATACCGCTCTGAAAGGTGGATCACTCACATCTTCCATGGGGGCGAGAAGGAGAGGAAAGTCTCCCAACTCTATATTTCCAATCTTAACCACTTCGCAATTCTAAATTTGACGTAAATTTAGCCCAAATATGGAGATTTACGAAACTCAAGCCGAAATAGCCAAACGCCACAATTGGCTTTTGTCCCTGGTAGTCATTGTTTTAGTCACATTTGGAGTGTTGGTTTTGCTTCAGGGATTGGCAGTGGCATTTATTCCCTCACTCTTTAACATTTCCTTAGAAGACTTTATGTCTTTAATCTCCGGTAATTACGATGTGCCCAATGGGAGAATGGCGATGCTTTTTGCACAGGGGTTGGGTTCGGGAATTGGTTTTTGGGCAGCTTCTTGGTTCATTATCCGATTTATAGAAAAGGCAGAGTTGCATTGGGATATTCAAAGGGCACGGTTTAATGGGAAAAATCTTGGTTTGATTGTGCTGATGACCCTGGGAGGCATGTTTTTCAACGGTCTTTTGGTTTATCTGAATGCTCAACTGGAGCTACCGGAGGTAATGGCAGGGATCGAAACCTGGATGAAAGAAATGGAAGCCCAATTGATGGAGCTGACCAAGTTTCTGACAGACTTTCAGAGTGTGCCGGAGCTATTGACGGGCATATTGGTGATTGGGGTTTTTGCAGGTGTGGGTGAGGAGCTGTTTTTCAGAGGATTGATTCAGCCCAAGATGCAAGGCTATTTTAAATCTCCGCATTGGGGAATTTGGATCACGGCAATCATCTTCTCAGCGATCCATGTGCAGTTTTACGGGTTCTTGCCAAGAGTATTTTTAGGCGCACTTTTCGGTTACATGTACCATTATTCAGGCTCTTTACTTTTTCCGATTATCGCACATATTTTTAATAATTCACTGACAGTGGTGGTCGTCTACCTTTCCAATCAAGGCCTTTTTGATTTTGATCTGGAATCCACTGATTCGGTTTCCTATCCGGCGGCAATAGCAGGTTTCTTGGTTCTTATTCTTGGATTCCTTTATTTTAAAAAAGTCAACACGTTGGAAGATGGAAAATTGGATAAGGGTCTTTGAGGATCAGAATCAAATACGTGCAGAGATTGTGAAGGGGGTGTTGGAAGAAAAAGGAGTGCCTGCCGTAGTGCTCAACAAAAAAGAAACTGTGTACCAAGTACTCGGTACTTACCAAGTTCTAGTTCCAAATGATCAGGCTATCCCTGCCCTCCAATTGATACAGCATGAGATCGAGTTTTAATATCAATAATTACAGCAATCTCGCTCAGCGTGCTATCACTGCTTTGATTGGAGGATTGGTGGTGGTTTTGGGGTCTATCTATTCCGACTGGACCTATTTTTTGATTTTTGCCGGAATTTTAGGTTTCTCCCAAATGGAGTTTTATAAGCTTTCCGGACTCGATGGCATGCTGCCCTTGAAGAGCTTTGGGACCTTTTTGGGTTTGATGATCTTCGTATTGACGTTTATGATTGAAAAAGAGCGTCTTTCCCACGAATACCTCTACCTGATATTCCCGCTCGTTTCATTGACCTTTTTCATCAAGCTCTATAAAAAGACGGATAAAAAGCCATTTACGGGTGTGGCCTTCACCTATTTGGGAATTTTTTATGTAGCCGTACCTTTTTCTTTGCTCAACTTGGCCGTTTTCTCAGTGGATGCCGTATACCACTACGAGATTTTGATTGGATGTCTCTTGATTTTATGGGCGAGTGATACGGGAGCTTACTTTGCAGGAACCAAGTTTGGCAAGACCAAACTGTTTGAACGAGTTTCGCCTAAGAAGTCCTGGGAGGGATTTTTGGGTGGTGCTTTCTCGGCCATTGCAGTGTCTTTTGTGATCTCTCAGTACTTCACGGTGATAGCCGATTGGAAGTGGCTGGTGATAGCGGGTATCATTATCATTGCCGGTACGTATGGAGATCTGATTGAGTCCTTATTTAAGCGATCGATTGAAATCAAAGACTCAGGAAAGGGGCTTCCCGGTCATGGTGGATTTATGGATCGTTTTGACGGATTGTTACTTTCAGCCCCATTTATCACTGCCTTTTTGAAAATCTTCTAACTCAAAGGGGCTCTCTTTGAAAAACTGATTAAGTTTGTACCGCAGTTCACTTTATTAAAAAAACCCAATATGGCTTACCTAGAACCGGCTCCGATTAAGGATAGAGAAAATCCTTTGGAGTCAATGATGGAGAGATTCAACATTGCCGCAGAGAAACTCGGCTTGTCTGATGAGGTGTACAATGTGCTGAAAAATCCTGCCAAGCAGGTGATTGTGTCCTTGCCCATCACGATGGACAATGGGAAGATTCAAGTTTTTGAAGGGATTCGAGTCATTCACTCCAATATTCTCGGGCCTGCTAAAGGCGGGATTAGATTTGCTCCTGACGTGCACTTGGATGAAGTAAGGGCCCTTGCTGCCTGGATGACCTGGAAATGTGCCGTAGTGGATATCCCTTATGGAGGAGGCAAAGGAGGAGTAAGATGTAATCCCCGGGAGATGTCAAAAGGGGAAATCGAGCGTTTGATGCGCGCCTATACCATGGCAATGATTGATGTTTTTGGTCCTGATAAAGATATTCCTGCACCAGACATGGGGACAGGGCCTAGAGAAATGGCTTGGTTGATGGATGAATATTCCAAAGCACACGGAATGACGGTGCCTGCAGTGGTTACCGGAAAGCCTTTGGTTTTGGGAGGATCTCTTGGAAGAACAGAAGCTACAGGTAGAGGGGTGATGGTATCGGCTTTGGCGGCGATGCAAAAGTTGAAAATCAATCCTTTCCAAGCTACCTGCGCTGTACAGGGATTTGGAAATGTGGGTAGCTGGGCAGCAAGACTTCTGGAAGAAAGAGGTCTGAAAGTTGTAGCAATCTCTGACCATACCGGTGCTTTTTACAATGAAAAAGGAATCAATGTCGTGGAGGCAATTGCTTACCGTGATGCCAATAATGGTACTTTGGAAGGCTTTGCCGGAGGCGATAAAATGGAAAATGCAGGCGACCTGTTGACTTTGGAAGTGGATGTGCTTGTACCTGCTGCTGTGGAGGACGTCATTACGATCGCCAATGCAGATAAAATCAAAGCCAAGCTAATCGTGGAAGGTGCCAATGGGCCGACTTCAGCCAAAGCTGACGCGATCCTGAACGAGAAAGGAATCATGGCTGTGCCGGATATTTTGGCAAATGCAGGCGGTGTGACGGTTTCTTACTTTGAGTGGGTTCAGAATAGACTTGGCTACAAGTGGACTGCTGACCGGGTAAACCGTCGTTCGGATAGAATCATGAAGGATGCCTTTGACCATGTGTATGAGGCCTCAGTGAAATATGATGTGCCGATGAGGATCGCAGCCTACATCGTAGCGATAGATAAAGTAGCGAAGACCTACACCTTCCGAGGAGGTTTCTAAGCCAATTCAGGGGAAAAAGTTAACTTTGGGCGTGGGGAGAGTTTCTCCACGCCTTTTTAATGAAAAGCGTATGATGACAATACATAAAGAAGGAAGAGTGCTTTTGTTTTGGATGATGCTCATCCTCGCCGGGCTCAATTACCTGTTATATTATTATTTGCCTGAGGAAAGGCTTTTAATGAATGTGTCCATTTTGGTCAGCGTGATTCTTTACCTGATCGTGCTTCAGTTTTTCAGAAACCCAGTTTTTGAAGCTCCTCAGGAAGATGGGATTGTATTTGCTCCTGCTGATGGCAAGGTAGTGGTGATCGAAGAAGCTGTGGAGGATGAGTATTTGAAAGAAAAGCGGAAGCAAGTATCCATTTTCATGTCTCCGATCAATGTACATGTGAACCGTTCCCCGGTCAAAGGTGTAGTGGAATACTTCAAATATCATCCCGGTAAATACCTGGTAGCTTGGCATCCTAAATCCAGTACAGAAAATGAGCGGACTTCGATGGTAATCAAAGACACTAAAGGCAACAAAATCATGGTCAGACAGATCGCCGGAGCTTTGGCCAGAAGGATCAAATGGTATGTGAAAGAGGGTTCCCCGCTTGAGCAGGGTGGAGAGTTTGGATTTATTAAGTTTGGTTCCAGAGTAGATCTCTACCTTCCCCTTGATGCCGAAATCCTTTGTCACCTGGATCAAGTGACCAAAGGTGCCCGTACACCGATTGCCAGATTAAAATAGTTGAATCAATCTTGGGATTACGATAAAATAAAGGCCTTCTGAATTATCAGGAGGCCTTTTTGATGCGGTATATCCAAGTGCCCAAGCCAATTGAAGCGACAAAAAAGATTAGACTGAGCCATTCAAATGGTCTTTTTTCGGAGATCTTTTTTTCGATTTCAGCATCTTTTTCAGCCAGAGCTCTTTTCAGGATTTGGCCCTCTTTTTCAAGTTTGATTGCAATGGATTTGTAGTCCTCTTTTTCTTGGGTGATGGTGACTTTTTCTATGGTACCCTGCATTCTTAGCTCTTCCATGATCTGATTATCTTTGATCAGGATTCGTTGCAGCCATTCGTTGGTCTCGATCATGTCCTTCTTGGTTCTGTTTCCAAAAATGCCCGTTTTCTTACTTTCAGAAGCCTTCCATTGAGTATGGAGTAGGTCTCGCTCCTCAATCATCCGCTGCAGCTTGGCGCTTTCGATACTGTCTGCCTGCCCTAAAGAGATAAAAAGCGTAAAAATAAAAGTCAGCATAACCAATCGTTTGTGCTGACTTTTGCAAAATACAAGCCAAAATAGTTTTCAGTAATCCGTGTTCAGTCTCAGTTTTCAACACTAGTTACTGATCACTTCTTACCGATCACTATTCTTCCACCCTCTTGTCATTTCCTTTTTTCCAGGAGGTCCCGGAAGTGTTTGGACTTCCAGACCCAGTTCTTTCAGGTCCCGTTTCAGTTGGCCCATCGCGCAATAGGTTGTGAAAAGTCCTCCCGGACGCATGGCCTCCACCACTTTTTCTAAGATTTCTTTTTTCCACAACTCAGGCTGTTTACTAGGAGCAAATGCGTCAAAAAACACCACATCTGAGGGGTAAAGCTGTACTTCCTCGAGTGTGGCCTGGTCTTTTTTCATATTAAAGTACTCAGATACAGGACCACCTTCACCCCAAGGGAATTGGTGCAGCGCTTCATAATATTTGTGGTAATGCCAAATGCTGTGGTCGTGCTCGATGTAGTTGAGTTGGGAGTAGATCTCTTTTTCCAGCGGAAAAGGCTCAATAGTATGGTAAAGAACTGGAATCTGATTTTGTTCTGCCCAGACTAAAGTTAGCCATGCATTGAGACCAGTGCCAAAACCCACTTCAAAAACCCGAATGGGATATTTCCTAGGGTTTCTTGCCAGCCATGAATCCAAGCCATAGATCATAAAGACGTGAATGGATTCTCGATAGGCTCCATGAAAGCTGTGGTAAGTCTCCTGAAGGCCCTCATGATAGAGTGAGTGTGAACCGTCCTCGGTGGTGATGATTTTTACTGGAGTGCTCATACTTTATAAATCAATGCGGTACAGTAAGCAGAAATACCCTCTTCTCTACCCACAAATCCCAGCCATTCAGAAGTAGTCGCTTTGATAGAAATGGCATCTTCAGTCACATTCATAACTTCTGCTAGGCAGGTTTTCATAGAAGGAATGTGTGGGTTGAGCTTGGGTACTTGGAGACAGACGGTGGAGTCTAGATTACCTAATTCGTAGCCGGCTTCCCGGATCATTTTCATGACTTCCTTCAGGAGAAGCTTACTGTCAATCCCTTTGTATTTTGGGTCCTTATCCGAAAAGTGGTATCCGATATTTCGCATATTGGCTGCTCCAAGTAGGGCGTCGCAAATCACATGGATGAGCACGTCGGCATCTGAATGGCCTACAGCACCTTTGACATGATCTACTTTAATTCCGCCTAGCCAAAATTCATAGCCTTCTTTCAACTGGTGGACATCATATCCAAAACCTATTCTAAATGGAGTCATGTTTAATTTGATTGATAGTATAGCACAGAGGATTGATCTTCTTTGAGAAGTTGATTTGCCCAGGTTTTGATTTCCTGAGCGGTGAGCTTTGATTTGTCTTCAAACTCCTGCCAATATAAACCCGGGTCACCCAAATGTGCATAGTATGCCAAATTCATGGCGCGGTTGAGGAGTTGTACGTTCTCATAGGTCTTCATCGCCTCACCTTGGTTTTTTATTTTTTGAAGGGAAAGTTCGGTGATTTCCCGAGACAGAAATTCTTCAATGACCTCATCCAAGGCTTTTTCAGCTGCTTTTGCCGAAATACCCTGCTCCATTTTGCCAGAGAAAACGAGGAGTCCCGGATCTACCGAACCGGTGATGTAAGCACCTACGGAGGCAAAGATTTTTCCATTCTTTACCAATCGCTGCTCCAGAAGGGATGACTTTCCAAAGCCCATCAAATCACTGATCAGGTCAGCCTCCAAGTAACCCGGAGCGCCTTTTTCAGGCATTTTATAAGTTTTATACAAGGCATCTGTTGGCACTTTGGCAGCTACTTCTTTGGTTTTCTTCGCCAATTGAGGCTGCTCTTTTGGAATAGAAACATGTTTTGTGGCTTGAGCTCGTATGGGGCCAAACCATTTGTTGGAAAGCAGCTCAATCTGGGTTTTTGTGACATCTCCCGCCACGACGAGGATGGCATTGCCAGGATGGTAGTTTTTCTTATAAAAATCCCAAACATCTTCTCGGGTGTATCCTTCGATGTCACTAAGATCTTTTCCAATGGTAGGCCACTGGTAGGGGTGAGTTTCAAATGCTAAGCCCCTCATGTGATGCCAAACATCTCCGTAAGGCTGATTGAGGTAACGTTGCTTAAACTCCTCCATGACTACTTTCCGCTGAGTCTCGATGGTCTTTTCACTCAAAGTGAGCTGTAGCATCCGATCTGATTCGAGCCAAAAGGCCGTTTCGATATTTGAGGCAGGCAACGTCATGTAGTAATTGGTGATGTCGGGGCTTGTGAAGGCATTGCATGAACCACCAACTCGCTCCAGTTCTCGGTCAAAAACCGGCACATTGGCCGAACTGCCAAACATCAAGTGCTCGAAAAAATGCGCCAGCCCTGTTTTCCCTCTTTCTTCAAATCTGGATCCTACTTTATACAGCAGGTTGAAGACGGCGATTTTTGAGCTGTGGTCTTCATGGACGATTACTTCCAGTCCATTATCCAAGTAAAAGCGGTGGTAGTCGAGCATTGGTGATATTGGTACGAAAATAAGTTAGGGAAGCAGGATTTTGTTTGGGTTGAATTTTCGTGAAAGAAGATTTTTTCACAAACCTTTACTCCTGCCATTGATGTAAGAAGTCCTGATTTTTACAAAAAAAACCGAACTTTGGTTCAGATCGCTAAGTTAGACTTCCCAAACATACTTCTCGCCCAATCTGATGAAAAAACACCGCGTAGACCTGAGTAAAACAGGACAGTTTTCCTCTTTTTTCTTAGACTATATTAAAGGTAGGGAGGAGCTCAAACCTTTTTTTTCCCATTCTCCCAACATTGAAAGCTTTAAAGATGCGATCAGGGCTAAGTCTTTCTCCTCGGAAAAAAGAGAAATTTTGGCAGATGTGCTAGAAAAGCACTATCAAGGTGTAGAGCTCTCTGAACTTTCACAGCAAAACCTCTCCTCCTTAATAAAGCCCAACACGTTTACCGTAACTACCGGACATCAACTCAATCTGTTTACCGGACCACTTTATTTCATTTACAAAATCGTATCCACGATCAACCTTGCTAAAAGCCTTCAAAAAGCTTATCCGGATTATCATTTTGTCCCGGTCTATTGGATGGCTACTGAAGATCATGATTTCGATGAGATCAATTATTTCAAATTAGACGGAAAAAAATACCAATGGCAAACGAATCAATCGGGTGCTGTGGGCGATTTTGAGCTGGATGCTACTTTCAAAGAGTTTATGAAGAGCGTGAGTTTCGCTCCTGATCTTTTCAAAAAGGCATATTCAGAAAGCAAAACCTTAAGTGAGGCAGTCAGAAAGTACGTAAATGAATTATTTGGAAAAGAAGGATTGCTGGTAGTGGATGGGAATGATTCTTCGCTAAAAGGTCAATTCCGAGACGTCATCCTCTCTGATTTATTTGATCACGATCCCTATCAAAAGGCGCATCAAGCGACCCAAGAGTTGGAGAAGTTGGGGTATAAGAGTCAGATTTTTCCTAGAGAAATCAACCTGTTTTATCTGGAAAAAGGCGTAAGGGAGCGGATCGAACGGGTAGGAGAAGTGTTTAGTGTGGTAAATACAGACCTTCGATTTACTGAAAGCGAAATCAGGTCATTGGTAGAGAATCATCCTGAGCGATTCAGTCCAAATGTGGTTCTGAGGCCTGTTTTTCAGGAAATGATTTTGCCTAATCTTGCTTACCTAGGAGGTCCGGCAGAAGTGGTTTACTGGCTTCAATTGAAAAGGGTTTTTGACCGATTCCAAATTCCTTTTCCTGTGTTAATGCCGAGAAATTTCGCACTGCTTTTGAATCAAACGGCTGTAAAGAAAATGGACCAGCTCCAGTGGGCTGTGGAAGATTTATTTGTCGATTATGAATCTTGGAAAAAAGAGTTCATTAAAACAAAGTCAGATCTGGATTTAAGCCTCACGGTTGAGCGAAATATGATCAAGGACTTATTTGAAAGAAAGGCAAAAGAAACTTCATCTTTGGACGCAACTTTGGTCCATGCCTTTGAAGCAGGAAAAGTGAGAAGCTTGAAGATTTTGGATCAGATGGGTGCAAAATTGAGAAAAGCAGAAGAACGGAAGCAAGAGGTGGAATTGTCAAGAGCAAAAACCGTATTGGAATATTGTGCACCTGGAGGTAGTCCTCAAGAGCGAGTGGTAAACCTGATGCAGTTTTATCTTGAATATCCTGGTCTTTTGGAAGCTTTCTTGGAAAGTTTTGATCCTTTTGATTATCACATGTTAGTTTTTGAAATTACCTGAAATCAACTTGGAGAAAGGTGATCAGCTGGATATAATCCGGCAGGAAGTTTATTCAAACAATTTTAGAAAATGCCATCTGGCCATTAAAGAAATAATTTAAATCCTGATGAAAACCAAACAGGAACTACGCTCTGCGTACAGACAGCTTAGGAAAAAGCTCAGCTCGGAACAGGTCAAGCAAAAATCCAAGGAAATATGCCGCCAAGTGGAAACTTGGTTAACTGAGAATCCAAATTTGGATCACTTTCATCTGTTTTTCCCGATTGACCGATTTAATGAGGTCAACACCTTTTATATAAAAGAGGTATTGGAAAATAAAGAAAAGGCAATCTACACCTCGCAAGTTCTCAAAGAAGAATTAGGGATGGAGACGCTGAAGCTTCCCAAGGATGCGGCATTTTTCCTAGACGAATGGGGAATTCCTGTTCCCCAAGAATCCATTATGGTGTCGCCCAATAAACTGCAGGTAGTATTTGTTCCACTTTTGGCCTATGACCAGAATGGAAATAGGGTGGGCTTCGGAAAAGGGTACTACGATGCTTTTTTGGCCACACTGTCTCCTGAGGTGATAAAAGTGGGGCTGAGCTTTTTCGAGCCAGAAAGTCAAATCATTCCTGAGGAACATGATGTGCGATTGACCATGTGTATCACTCCTGAAAAAGTGCTATTTTTCTAAATAACTTTAACTTGTATGAAAAAGGTCTTTTTTAGTTTCTTTTTACTTCTAAGTTTTTCATATCTCAATCAAACCTTCGCTCAATACCAAATGCGGGGGTACAATACCATGATAGGTTTTCGGGCGGGAACTTCATTTGGTGGTACAATCAAAAGATTTATTACCGATCATGATGCCATCGAAGCAATGGCTTTTAACAGATGGAAGGGATGGAATTATACCTTGCTCTATGTTCATCACATGGATGTGCGGGAGTTTCGAGGTATGGAGTGGTATCTAGGTGGAGGAGGCCACTATGGAATATGGAATGAACCCAAAGCCGAACCACCATGGGTATATAAAGGTACTACGGATTACAGAGCATATGGAGTAGATTTTATAGCTGGCTTGGAGTATAATTTCTATAATACCAATGTGTATTTGAGTTTTGATTGGAAGCCAGCATATAATTTTGTGGACTTTACAAAACTTTGGTGGGACGAAGCAGCCTTTACATTGAAATATTCCTTCTGAATTTAGAAAACCGGTTAAAAAATGAACCGGTTTTTCATTTTTTAGCAATAAATAGTCTAAAAAATTGAAAAAATTGAATCAATTATTTTGAAAATTCTCTTTTAGTAAATTTTATTTTTATCAAATAGAATATTTTTAAAATAATCTTAGGCGAAAACATAAAAAGCCTAAGTTTTATACTTAAAAACCACCAAAAAATCTCATTTCCCTGAGTTTTGAATATTTTTTTCAGAAGAAAAATTTTTTTTAAAATGTTGAAAAATGACGATTTTCCGAAATATTGTTTTGGTAATGTTAAAAAATCTAGCCTTTTGGGTTAATATTTGTTAATAATGATGGATCAAACCAAATAATTAGCTTTTAGGGCCATTGAAACGAATTTTTTACCGCTTTTGAAATTCAAGGCAAATAAATTTTCTTTACGGATCAACTAAACTAAATACCTTATGAGAAAAGCTTTACTCTTTGTTGTTGCGCTTTTCACCATGGCCCTCAGTTATGAGGTGTCGGCGCAGCAACGGGTAATTACCGGCAAGGTAATTTCCGAGGAAGACGGTCTAGGGTTGCCAGGTGCAACGGTTCTCGTGAAGGGTACGACAGTAGGTACTACCACCGATTTGGATGGTAATTACTCTATCAACGTACCGGCGGGTTCCGATGTGCTGATTTTCTCTTTTGTGGGACTTAAGTCCGCAGAAGAGGCAATCGGTAACCGGACTGTAGTCAATGTCACTCTGACGACTGACGCATCACAACTATCCGAAGTGGTAGTAACTGCGATCGGTATCGAAAGAGAGAAAAAAGCGCTGGGTTACGCAGTAACTTCGGTGGACAATGCTCAACTGGAGAACCGTCCAGAAGCAGACGTGGCCCGCGTGTTGCAGGGCAAGGTACCTGGGGTTAACATTACCTCTACTAACGGTATGTCTGGTTCTGGTACAAACATGGTAATTAGAGGTTATTCCTCAGCTACCGGTTCTAACCAGCCATTGTTCGTAGTAGACGGTGTTCCTTTCAACACCTCAACTAACGCACAAAACGGATTTACCACAGGTGGTGCGACAACCTCTTCACGTTTCTTGGATATCGATCCAAACAACATCGAGAGCATGTCTGTATTGAAAGGTCTTTCTGCTACCGTTCTTTATGGTGACCAAGGTCGAAATGGTGTAATCTTGATTACAACTAAGTCTGGTGCTACCAAGAGAAAGGCTGCTGAAGTGACTATCAACCAGTCTGTATTTACAAACGAGGCTGCGTCTTTGCCTACTTACGGTCAAATCTACGGTAACGGATTCCAGCAAGCTCCAGGTTTCTTCTTCTCTAACTTCGGTCCGAGAATGGATACTGGTCTTACGATCAACCACCCTTATGCAGTTTCTTCCGTTGCTGCTATCCGTAATGCCTTCCCTCAGTTTTGGGTAAATGGTGTTGTAGGTGGTACACCAGTTCAATATGAATACAAAGCATATAAAGACCCTTCTGAGATCTTCTTCAGACAAGGTTTGATTTCAAATACGTCTGTTCAGGTTGCAGGTGGTTCAGATAAAACAGGATTCAATGCCAGCTTTGGTTATACAGACGAAGAAGGTTTTGTTCCTGGTAACAACCTACAGAAGTATAACTTCGGATTGGGTTTGAACTCCGCAATTTCCGATAAGCTTTCTGTGAATTCATCTTTCACGTTTGCTATCACTGACCTAGTTTCCCCTCCTGCAAACGCTTCTTACGGTTCAGGTAGTGCAATCCCTTCAGTATTTGGACACGTTCTCTTTACTCCACGTTCAGTGGATTTGGAAAACCTTCCATTTGAGAACCCTGTGGACAGAAGTTCAGTATATTTCAGAGGTGGTAACGATATTACGAACCCTAATTGGTTGGTTAGATACTACAAGAATACCTCTGATGTAAGACGTTTCTTCAACTCTACCTCCTTGAATTATGATTTCAACGATAACTTCTCCATGACGTATCGTTTGGGTCTTGATACGTACAATGAACTTCAGGAGATCATGTATAACAAAGGCGGTGCTACTTCGGATTTGGCCACAAGAAATGGTTATTACAGAACTGTTAACATCAACAACACCATCTGGAACCAAGATTTGATCTTGAATTGGAAGAAAGAATTTTCTGACAAGTTCGGTATGAGTGCATTGTTGGGTGCTAACTCTCGTTACGACTCTTACATTCAGTCAGGTGTCGCATCTCAAGGTCAGTTGGCTTTCGGATTGTTCAGACACTCTAACTTTGCCCAATCTTCAAGTACGGATGCTTATTCAGGTGGAAACATGAACTATGGTGTTGATGAAAGAAGATATGGTGTGTACACTAACATTACGTTGGATTATTCTGATTACTTGTTCTTGAACTTGTCTGCACGTAATGACTGGACTTCAACTGTTGAAAAAGAAAACAGAAGTATTCTTTATCCAGGAGGTTCTGTTTCCTTCATTCCAACGACAGCATTTGACTGGAGATCTTCTACAGTAAATGATTTGAAATTGAGATTGGGATATGGTACTTCGGCTGGTTATCCGAGTCCTTACAGCACTCGAAACGTATTGGCTCAAAATGCTAGAGCTTTTGATAGAGACGGTGTGGTTACCACTACCCACTCAGTTTCCAACGTTTTGGGTAACCCTAATTTGAGACCAGAACTTCATGGTGAATTGGAGTTTGGTGTAGAAGGTGTGATGTTCAACAACAAATTGAGATTTGATCTTTCTTTGTATGAGAAAAATACACGTGACTTGATCACCCAGTCACCAATCGACCCTTCAACAGGATTTACTTCAACTGCTCTAAACATCGGTAAGATCAGAACTCGTGGAGCTGAATTCCAAGCAACCGTAACTCCAGTCTCTACTGCATCCGGTTTTGAATGGAATTCCACGATTAACTGGGGTCTGTATAGATCTATAGTTATGGAATTAGGCGGTGGATTGGAAGAAGTGATTGTTGCTGGTTTCTCCAATGACGTTGCCAACTTTGCAATCCCAGGTCAACCATTCAACATTATTAAAGGTGTAGGTTTTGACCGCGCTCCTGATGGACAGCCAATTATTTTGTCAAATGGTGTTCATAAGCCAACAAATGAATTGGTTATCCTAGGTGATCCAAATCCAGCTTGGAATGGTTCATTCATCAACAGCTTTACCTTCAAAGGATTTACTTTGAGTGCTATGATGGAATACAGACACAAAGGTGTGGTATATTCCAACACAGTAACGGCGACTTTGGCTCGTGGTGTGACCAAAGACCCAGTAGCTGATAGAGAAATGACTTTCATCATGCCAGGAGTAAGACAAGATGGTACCAATGCGGACGGTACTCCTCGTTACATTCCAAACGATTACCAAATTACTGCTGCTGACTACTTCTTCTCTGGTTATCAGGGAGCAACAGATGAGCCTAACGTATTCGATGGTTCTATGATTCGTTTGAGAGAGGTTTCCCTATCCTATTCTCTACCAAACTCTTTGATCTCGAAGACTCCATTCAAGAGAGCTTCTTTGGCATTGAGCGGTACAAACTTGTGGTTCTTGGCCCTTAACTTCCCACCAAACATGAACTTCGATGTGGACGTGTTGGGTACCGGTGTTGGTAACGGTCTTGGATTTGATTTCGTAACTGGACCTAGCTCTAGAAGATTGGGTGGAACGTTGACTCTTGCTTTCTAACCCCAAACTGAAATGACAATGAAAAGATTTATATATGGCTTGACGATGGCTGCCGGAATGGTATTGGCTACGTCATGTGCAGATAAACTGGATGAACTGTTAGAAAACCCAAATGCTGTTAACGCAACTACAGCATCTCCGGATTTCTTGTTGAACAGAATCCAGTTGGATTATCAAAGCTTATGGTTTGGAGTATCAGACCGTGGAGCTCGTTTGACTCGTATTATTAACCAAGGTGCTGCGCTTTATGAGTCTGCTTATACTGCTACCTCCACCAATGGTACTTGGTCAAATGCTTACGCTAATATCCTGGCAGATATTGACTTCCTTTTGCCTTTGGCAGAGAAATCTAATCTCCAGCGTCACATGGGTATTGCGAAGACGATCAAGGCAATGGTTTTGATGGACTTGGTTGATACCTATGGTGATGTGCCTTACTCTGAGGCCCTTGATCCTTCTAACTTTAATCCAAAAGTAGACAATGGTGCTGCTGTTTATGCTGCAGCTTTGGCTCTTTTGAATGAGGCTAATGGTCACTTTACAGTAGCCAATGCTGCAGGTACTCCAAACGATTACTTCTACAACAGAAACTATACTCGTTGGAATAAGCTTGTGAACACCATCAAATTGAAGTACTATTTGAATACTCGTTTGGTGGATGCTGCTGCTTCTAGAGCTGGAATCAATGCTTTGATTGCCGGTGGTCAGCTGTTAGCAAACGGAGATGATTTCGTGTTCAGGTTTGGTACTACCAACGCTGATCCGGATTCTAGACATCCTAAGTTTGCCGGTCAGTATACTAACGGTGGTGGAGATTATCAGTCTACTGATTTCATGCATCATTTGACAGTAGAAAAAGGATTTGATGATCCTAGAACTAGATATTACTTGTACCGTCAAGTTTTGACAAATACAACAAGTGTAGATGAACAGGAATGTATTTCCCAAATTGCTCCTCCACAGTATCTAGTAGGTAATTTCCCTTATTGTAATCCTGCCGGAAATAGAGGTTTTTGGGGTAGAGATCACTTGGATCCAGATGGTATTCCACCAGATGGTTTGAAGAGAACTGCTTATGGTCCATTCCCTTCAGGAGGTCGTTTTGATAACGATTCAGCTACACCGGTAAGTAATATTAACCTTGGTATGAGAGGAGCAGGTATTCACCCGATCATGTTGGCTGCTTATGTGGACTTTATGTTGGCTGAAGCTGCATTGACTCTTGGTACTACAGGTGATGCCAAAGCGTTGTTGCTTTCTGGAATTCAAAAGCATATGAACTACGTTAGAGCTTTTGCATTAACAGGTCCAGAGGCATCAGTTATCACAGCATTCGAACCAAATGCTACCTTTACTTCTAGAGTTAATAACTACCTTGCTTATGTTGGAAATCAATTTGATGCTCAGCCAAACGCAGACAAGAAGTTGAATGTGGTAGGTAGAGAATATTGGTTGTCTTTGTTCGGTAACGGCATGGAAGCTTACAACATGTACAGAAGAACAGGTAAGCCTGAAAGAATGCAACCAGCATTGGAAGAAAGACCAGGTCCGTTCGTTAGATCATTCTTGTATCCTCTTAACTACATGGTGACCAACGTAAATGCGGTTCAGAAACAAAATCTTGCGCAACAAGTGTTCTGGGATAAGAATCCTGCTTCACCTTGGATTTATTAACCAATTAATTTAGAAAAAATGAAAATGCTAAGATATAGTTTCGGCTTGTTGGCAAGTGCGCTCATCTTTCTAAGCTCTTGTAGAGATTTTGTAGAGCCTAATGTGCCTTACAAAGATTTCGATACTGGCGCTTATTTGAGAACCATTGCTAGAACAAGCACAACGTTTAACTTCTTCAACCTGCCAGGATCTAAGTTTGCGCTTACTCTTGAAGCTGTCGACATTGAAGATGGTAAGACTGTTCAAACGGTTGAAATCCGTGTACGTCACAGAAGATTGATACCTGGTGTTGGTCTTCGATATACTCCACAGAATGATGTGGTGGTTAAAACACTCCAAGCTTCTGATTTCCAGCCAAATGCAGACTCCAGATTCTTGAGGGCTTCATTTGAGGTAACAGCTGCCCAGGCTATTGCTGCGGTAGGTCTTACTGCCGCTCAAATTGAAGGTGGCGATGTGTTTGAATTTAGACTGGTATTGAATGATAAGTTTGGAAGATCTTTCTCATCCAACAACGTAACAACAAACGTTGCAGGAGCTCCGTTCTACGCATCTCCATTCCAATATCCAGTTTCTGTGATTTGTCCTTCTGATTTGGCTGGTACTTATCAGTTTGATGCACTCGAGACCTTCTGTGGAAAAACCTTCTCAGGCTCTACAGTTTGGACAGCGGTGGCTGCATCTCCAGGATCTTACACAGTATCTGATGGAACTTTCGGTGCTTGGAATGCTTGTTATCCTGATCCTTGGGGTAACGGTAACGTAAGGATCAATGATGCTTGCGGTAGATTAACCATGACAGGTACTGATAAATACGGTGATAGCTACTCTATGACAGTAAAAAGTGTTACTCCTCAAGTTTTGACATTTGAATGGAAGAATACTTATGGTGAATTTGGTACTGTTGCTGTTAAGTCAAATGCAGGTAAACCTTGGCCTTCTTTGAGATAATTTAGGCCATAATTAAGTTTTAAAAAGCAACGTCGAAAGGCGTTGCTTTTTTTTTAAGTACTTGGTAAATAATTAATATTTGGAAAAGCAAATAGGCAGTTTTTTTAAACGGGTCTTATCCCTTAGTTTTGTTTGTTCTCAAAAAATAACCATGGATAAATTCTCTTTCATAGCAAATGCTCATGTGTCTTACATTGATGAGCTTTATGCTTCGTACAAAAATGATCCAGCTTCAATAGACCCAAGTTGGAAGGAGTTTTTTGATGGCTTTGACTTTGCTCTAGCTAATTATGGTCAAGAAGAAAGTTCTTCTTTGCCTAAAAAGACTTCTGAAAGTGTTGTCCCTAATTCTATCAAAGCTCCTGGTTCCATCATGGATATGGAGTTTTTGCCGAAAGAAATTAAAGTCAGAGCCCTGATTCATGCTCACCGTTCCCGCGCTCACCTTAGATCCAAAACGAATCCAGTAAGGGAAAGAAGGGATCGTAGGGCAATGATTGATCCTGAAAATTTCGGATTGGGTCAAGAAGATATGAATACTGTTTTTCAGGCAGGGAATGAATTGGGTATCGGAAATGCAAAACTTTCTGAAATCATTTCGGCTCTGAAGACGATTTATGAGGGCTCGATAGGATTTGAATACCTCTACATTCGAGATCCAGAGATGTTGGATTGGTTTAAAGCTAAAGTTGAAAAGGAAGCTTTAGCATTTAATCCTTCCAATGAGGAGAAGAAGCGAATTCTGTTCAAATTAAATCAAGCAGTTGTTTTTGAAAACTTCTTGCATACTAAATACCTTGGTCAAAAGCGTTTTTCACTAGAAGGAGGTGAAAGTACTATTCCTTTTTTGGATGCAGTCATTAATACATCCGCCCTTCATGGGGTAGAGGAAGTTATGATTGGTATGGCCCATAGAGGTAGGTTGAATGTTCTTGCAAACGTAATGGGGAAAACTTACGAACAAATTTTCTCTGAGTTTGAAGGAACTGCCAAGCCGGATTTGACGATGGGTGATGGTGATGTGAAGTATCACATGGGGTATTCTTCTGATATCGTGACTCCAGATGACAAAAAGGTTCATTTAAAATTGGCCCCTAATCCTTCCCACCTTGAAGCAGTCAATCCTGTCGTAGAAGGATTTGTTAGAGCCAAAATTGATCACGAACATAAAGGAGATGCTAAAAAAGCACTCCCTATCTTAATACATGGTGATGCAGCAGTTGCAGGTCAGGGGATAGTCTATGAAGTAACCCAAATGGCAGGCTTAAAAGGTTACAACACAGGTGGTACTATCCACTTTGTAATCAATAACCAAGTTGGTTTCACTACCGATTTCGACGATGCCCGTACTTCCATTTATTGTACTGACGTAGCAAAAATCATAGATGCCCCAGTTATCCACGTGAATGGAGATAATGCAGAGGCAGTTGTTTTTGCTGCTAAACTAGCAGCAGAATTCCGTCAGAAATTCAGTAAGGATATTTTTGTGGACATGGTCTGCTACAGGAGACATGGTCACAATGAATCTGACGAGCCGAAATTTACCCAGCCTGAGCTTTATAACATCATCTCTAAACATCCTAATCCTAGAGAAATCTATGTTAAGCGCTTGACCGAACGGGGAGATTTTGATGCGAAAATCGCTGCCCAAATGGATGAGGAGTTTAGACAATTGCTTCAAGACCGTCTTAACATGGTCAAAGAAAAGCCGCTCCCTTATCAGGCAACCAAGTTTGAAAGGGAATGGGGAAGTTTGAGAAGGTCTAAGCCTGAAGATTTTGAACAATCTCCGGAGACATTTATCTCCCAGAATCAAATCGAAAAAGTAGCGGAGGCTATCACTTTTATTCCAAAAGGATTTAAGCCGATCAAGCAGATCGAAGCGCAGATGAAGCAGCGAAAAGAAATGTTCTTTGAGACCAAAGAGCTAAACTGGGCTTCTGCTGAGTTGCTTGCTTATGGATCTTTGCTTTTGGAAGGAAAGACAGTCAGAATCACCGGTCAGGATGTGCAGCGAGGTACTTTCTCTCATCGACATGCCGTGATCCATGATGCCAATACCAATCAGCCTTTCAATTCCCTTAAGGAAATGCAAGACAGAAAGGGACAGTTTCACATCTACAACTCCCTGCTTTCTGAATATGCTGTGTTAGGCTTTGAGTATGGTTATGCCATGGCAAATCCTAATTCTCTGACTATCTGGGAAGGTCAGTTTGGTGACTTCGCCAACGGTGCCCAAACCATGATTGACCAGTTTATCTCTTCTGGAGAATCCAAATGGCAGAAAATGAACGGTATCGTGATGTTGTTGCCTCATGGCTATGAAGGTCAAGGACCAGAGCACTCCAATGCCCGTCCAGAGCGCTTCCTTCAACTTTCTGCGGAATACAACATGGTAGTGGCCAATATTACTGAGCCATCTAACTTCTTCCACTTATTGAGAAGACAATTGACTTGGGAATTCAGAAAGCCATGTGTAGTCATGTCGCCCAAATCACTATTGAGACATCCTAAAGTAGTGTCTCCAATCTCCGAGTTTACCTCAGGAAGATTCAGGGAAGTTTTACCAGATACCACAGTGGATCCAAAAGAGGTGAAAAGGGTAATTCTTTGTACCGGTAAGATATACTATGACCTCGAGGAAGCAAGAGAAAGAGATAAGGTTAAAAATGTAGCCATTGTCCGTGTAGAGCAACTTCACCCGCTCCCTAAAAATCAGATTCTCGATGCTCTTAAACATTACAAAGGAGCAGAAGTAGTTTGGGTACAAGAAGAACCTGAAAATATGGGTTATTGGAATTACCTCCTTAGACTTTTGTACAAAGATCTTCCAATGAGCGTTATCGCTCGTAAGCCAAGTGCGTCTCCCGCTACCGGATACAATAAAGTACACGTCGAAGAACAAAAAACTATTGTTTCTCAAGCGTTGAAGCTTTAATCTTATAATGCCCCAGGTAAATGCTTGGGGCTCTTTCAAAAAAACAGTGTAAAACCTCCTTCTCACAAAATCCTGAAGGCAAAAATATATAACCATGAGCAAAGAAATGAGAGTACCTACAGTAGGGGAGTCAATTTCCGAAGTGACTGTAGGACAATGGTTTAAAAAAGATGGAGACCTTGTTCAATTAGACGAGGTACTCTGCGAGTTGGAATCAGATAAGGCAACATTCGAATTCCCTGCTGAGGCCAGTGGGATTCTCAGAATTAAGGCACAACCTGGTGATACGGTAGAAATTGGTGGATTGATCTGTGTAATCGAGGAATCTGCTGGAGCTACTACATCCACACCAATAGCACAGCCAAGTGCTCCTGCCGCTCAGCCTGTAGCTACCGGAGGTGTTAAAGAAATGATTGTTCCAACAGTAGGTGAATCGATCACGGAAGTCACTTTGGCCAATTGGATCAAAAAAGATGGAGATTTTGTGACGCTTGATGAAATCATTGCTGAGGTTGATTCTGACAAAGCAACTTTTGAGCTTCCGGCAGAAGCAACCGGAATTCTAAGACATGTGGCTAAAGAAGGAGATGTGTTGGAAATAGGTGGACTTATCTGCAGAATTGAAGTGACTGAAGGTGGTGCTGCCCAAGCATCAGCACCGGCTTCTACACCAGTTGCGGCAGTTGCTTCTGCTCCATCAAGTTCTTCTACGTATGCTTCAGGCCATGCTTCCCCTGCTGCATCTAAGATTTTAGCAGAAAAAGGAATTCAAGCTGCCCAAGTTTCCGGAACAGGAAAAGACGGTAGAATCACCAAAGAAGACGCCATGAGTGCCCAAAAACCAGCAACTGTTTCTGCTCCGACTCCTGTGGCAGCTAAACCCGCAGAATCGGTAGCAGCTCCAATCATTCCGGGTTCTAGAAATGTGAGAAGAGAAAAAATGTCTTCTTTGAGAAAGACTGTCTCTCGCCGACTAGTTGCTGTGAAAAACGAAACGGCCATGCTCACTACGTTCAACGAAGTGAATATGAAGCCGATCATGGATCTAAGGTCTAAATTCAAAGATCAATTCAAAGAAAAGCATGGAGTGGGACTTGGGTTTATGTCTTTTTTCACCAAGGCTGTTTGCGTGGCTTTGAAGGAATGGCCTGCTGTAAATGCGATGATCGATGGAAATGAAATTGTGTTCAATGATTTCTGTGATATTTCGGTTGCAGTTTCAGCCCCAAAAGGTCTGGTAGTCCCTGTGATTCGAAATGCAGAGTCCATGTCTTTTGATCAAATCGAGAAGGAAATTGTGAGGCTTGCGGGTAAGGCAAGAGACAACAAGCTTTCCATCGAAGAGATGACCGGTGGTACATTCACTATCACCAACGGAGGGGTTTTTGGATCCATGATGTCCACTCCAATCATCAATGCACCTCAGTCTGCGATTCTAGGAATGCATAATATTGTGGAGCGCCCAATTGCTGAAAATGGACAAGTGGTAATCCGTCCGATGATGTACATTGCCCTTTCTTATGACCATAGAATCATCGATGGAAGAGAATCCGTTAGCTTCTTGGTACGTGTGAAACAATTGCTTGAGGATCCTACCAGACTGTTGTTTGGGGTGTAATTAAGTTCGATTTAGGAATTACGATTTACGAGGGGCTGGGTAAAACCGGTCCCTTTTTTAACAAATTTAGACCAAGACCATTGTCTTGCGTTTAGCTTCTAAAATCTAAAAATCATGTACGACGTCATAGTAATAGGTTCTGGTCCAGGTGGGTATGTGGCAGCTATTCGTGCTGCTCAACTCGGGATGAAAACCGCAATCGTAGAAAAATATTCCACCCTGGGGGGAACATGCCTCAATGTGGGCTGTATTCCTTCTAAGGCACTGCTGGATTCTTCCGAGCATTACCACAATGCCGCGCATACTTTCAAAACTCATGGTATCAACTTGAGTGATTTGAAGGTGGATTTACCACAAATGATTTCCCGCAAGGATGATGTGGTAAAGCAAAATGTAGATGGTATTCAGTTTTTAATGAAAAAGAACAAAATCGATGTGCATCATGGATTGGGCTCTTTTGTGGATGCCCACACGGTGAAAGTGACCAAAGAAGACGGTACATCGACAGACATTCAGGGGAAAAACATCATCATCGCTACTGGTTCTAAACCTGCTTCTTTACCTTTCATCAAGTTGGATAAGCAAAGGGTAATTACCTCTACCGAAGCACTCAAGATGAAAGAAATCCCCAAACACCTCATCGTCATTGGTGGTGGTGTGATCGGGATGGAGTTGGGATCGGTTTATGGTCGATTAGGAGCCAAAGTGTCGGTGGTTGAATTTATGGATTCTATCATCCCGACTATGGATAAAACCATGGGTAAAGAACTCCAAAAGTCTTTGAAGAAGCTTGGATTTGAGTTTTATCTGAAGCATAAGGTCACTGCAGTAGAAAATCTTGGTGACGAAGTAGTCGTGAAGGCTGATAATGGAAAAGGCGAGGTAGTGGAAATCAAAGGGGACTATGTCTTGGTTTCTATTGGAAGAAAGCCTTACACTGATGGACTTAATGCTCAAGCAGCTGGTGTGAAGGTTACGGAGAGAGGTCAGATCGAAGTAAATGATCACCTTCAAACTTCCGTATCACACATTTACGCGATAGGTGATGTGGTGAAAGGAGCCATGCTTGCTCACAAAGCAGAGGAAGAGGGGGTATATGTAGCTGAAACCATTGCTGGACAAAAGCCTCATATCAATTACTTACTTATTCCAGGTGTAGTATATACTTGGCCAGAAGTGGCAGCGGTAGGATATACCGAAGAGCAGCTGAAGGAGCAAGGAAGAAAATATAAGGCGGGCAAATTCCCATTCTTGGCTTCAGGACGTGCACGTGCCTCGATGGATACAGACGGATTGGTTAAGGTTTTGGCTGATGCTGAGACTGACGAGATCTTGGGTGTTCACATGATAGGTCCTCGTACAGCCGATATGATTGCCGAGGCAGTTGTTGCTATGGAGTTCCGTGCCTCTGCTGAAGATATTTCCAGAATGTCACACGCTCACCCTACTTATACAGAAGCATTCAAGGAAGCTTGCTTAGCTGCTACCGATAATCGTGCTCTTCACGTATAAATTTTAAATGATAATTGAAAAGGCCATTCTCTTTGCGGAGGATGGCTTTTTCGTTTTCTCAAAAAAATGGCTTAATTCCCGAATGAAGTTCAAAATAGCAATCTTGGGAGCTGGAAATGTAGCTTGGCACTTGGCTCCAGCATTGGAAGATGCTGGGCATGAGATTACGGAAGTTTATGCTCGGGATATTCAAAATGCGATTGGAATCACCGAGAGAGTCTATTCTGCGGAGCCAAAAGATGATTTGGACTTCTCGGAAAGCCGGGCAAAAATCTTTATTCTGACGGTAAAGGATTCGGCGATCTCTGAATTAGCTGACCAGGTGATTTTGCCAGAAGATAGTATTTTGGTCCATACTTCAGGCACCATGTCTTTGGAGATTTTGGGTTATAGCTCGGCCAGTTATACAGGGATTCTTTATCCTTTACAATCCTTCACAAAAGGGAAAAAGGTAGAAATGGATGAGGTTCCTTTTCTCATAGAGTCAGAGGATGAGGGTACATTGCAAAAGCTAAAGAAGCTTGCGAAAACCATATCTCCTTTGGTTTACCAAGTGCGATCCAGGGATCGGAAAGCTGTACACGTAGCGGCTGTATTTGGAAGTAATTTTACCAATCACATGATTCGCATCGCAGAGGAAATCATGCAAAGACAAGGTTTGGACTTCGAAATGCTAAAACCTTTGATTATAGAAACCTTATCTAAAAGTCTGCAGATTGGGGCAAAAAAAGCACAGACAGGACCTGCCATTCGAGAAGATTACGAAACCCTCGATGAACATCATCGGTTTTTAGCTTATAATGAACAGCTGGCAGAAATCTATCGCCTGATCTCTCAGGATATCATTGATTCTTGACTGTAATTTTCAAATATTACCTAAAAAAACAAGCTTGTCTTTTTTGAAGAAAAATTTTGTAAAATTCTAATAATCTGAAATTTACCTTTGTAAAAATTTGACTTTCAGGATTTTTATAACTTAAATTCATCAATGTATCGGTGGACAGTGTTGGCAGACACTGCTTGATTTTTGAATTTCTTTTTTCTCACACTATAAACAATTTTGATTATGAGTTATGCAAATCGCACTCTCCGGTCCCTTCCTTTTGGCAGAATTATAAGCGGACCCATGGTAGCAGCCATTCAGGCGCAGGCACTGGCAGCCCAGTCTACAGTAAACTTCATCAAAGAAGTAGGATTCAAACGAACAGACGCAACCGCGGCTGCTGGCGAAACAGCAGATGCTGCAGGTGATATCGGGGAGATTCGAAATGTCACCTTTAAGTTTAAAAGAAAAACTTCTGATGGAAGCAGTGCTAGTGGTACTACATCAGGTGCAGGAGAAGAGGTGGTAGAACTGACGGTCCCTTTGTTGACCATAGTTCCGATTCCTTATATCCGGATTGACGAGATGACAATCCAGTTTACAGCGAATATTACCGAACAGCAGGAGTTCAAAACCTCTGCATCAACGTCAAATAGTGTTTCTACAGACACGACTGTCAATTTTAAGGCTGGTTCATTCCTATCACCCGTATCAGTTAGTATGAATGCCAAAGTGTCTACAAGACACAATAGCAACGTGAATACTAGCTCCAGGGTGAATAACTCTACGCAATTTACCATTGATATCAATGTGAAGGCAGTTCAGGATGAAATGCCGGCTGGTTTGGCCAAAATTCTACACATCATGGAGCAAGCAATCCTAGAGCGTCCTGCTTCTTCCACTCCTCCTGCTTCCTGATTTTTTAAACGTACTATTTCTATGAGTCAAATGAATCAGATCATTGCTTCATTGCTTAGTGATATTAATGAGGCTAAATCAAAAGCAGATGAGTCGTCAAGAAATCTCGCGCAGCTATATGCAGCAGATGAAATTTTGAGGTATTTCCCAGTGCCAAAAATCGGGATTCAAAATCTTGAAGTGGAAATCAAGTATGCCATAGAATCAGTCGAAGAAAAACCTGTACAAAGCAGTCAGTCTCAACAAAGGCTGACTGCCTTTATTCAAACTTTTTCGAATGATACAGCAAAAGAAATCCGAGCTGGCATAAGAAAAGCTATTCAAGAAAATGAATTGTACAAGAGCCTTGGTACTGCTTATCCTCCAGAAGCATGGGAAAAAAGCCTTTCCCAGTCAATAGAGGATGGATTTATGGGGATTTCAAGGGCTTCGGGTGATTTACAAAAAGCGATCAAAACTTCTTTTGAATCATTCGGTAAAGTTTTGCCTCAGTTTCTTCCGGTTGCTTATAAATCAGAATCTCTCGCGGCCATACCAAAGGTTTCTGGTGAATATCAACTAGTGGGATTGGCGAAGGATGGTACTCCGGAATTTACAGTATCCAAATTATATACTTCAGAAAAAGAAGCATTGATCGATGCAAAAATCCTGAATACTTCGATTTCAACAAAGAAGCTTGAAATCGTTGAAACTAGGAAAGATACAGTAGCAAAAGTGGATCTGGCCAGGATCAAAACCGGAAATCAGGAGTTCATGATAGAAATGGATAGCCAAAAGGTAGGGGCAGTTCAGCCCAAAGCCTTTTTTGAAAGATCATTCTCTGAAAAAAGTACAGCTCTGAATACACCCATACGTATCGCACCTTCTTGGTTGAGTGGTAGGATTCCAACAGTAGGAACTCCCACTCCACCCAGTAGTTCACAGCCTAGTGTCGAATTGAAAGAGGACGATGCATTAAAGGTCATTTCTGAAACAATTATGAAGAAACGCTTAGCTGATTTGGAGTTTGGGATATCTAAAATTTTGAATGAAAATAAAGCTACCACTATACAAGTAATGGTAGAAAGTGAAAAGTTGAAGCAACTGAAGCCGGAAAATTTAGCCACTATCAAGTTTTCTCTCAGTGCCCAAGACTTTACCATGATGGATGATGAAAGTAAAAAATCAATTCTTTAACCTTACTTCCTATGATTACTCCACGTTTTATTTCTGATCTTTTGGGTGCCCCAATGGCGGCAGTTGTTCAGGCGGAAGCTATTGCGGCAAGAGCCACTGCAGACTTTATCAAGGAGGTTGGGTTTTCTAATGGAGGAGATGCTACTTCTTCAGATTACGGCACCGTAAGAAATATTTCTTTTACTTACAACCGAGTGAATCCGGATGGAACTTCCCAAAATGCAAGTATCACTGTCCCACTTTTAACCATCATTCCTATTCCTTCCTTAAGAGTTGCTGAGGCTGAAATAGAATTTGACTTAGCACTTACTCAGCCTGATATCCATACGAATGGCGGAGGAAGCTCCTCCTCAGGCAACCAGATTTTTGACCTTAGAAATCAGCTTAAGTTAAAAGGTATTTTGGCTAAAAAGCCTGTTCCAAATGCTCCTGCAACTTCCACGACAGCAAATATGACAGTCAAGATTAAGCTCGCTCAGGCAGAACCTACCCTAGGAATGGTACAGCTGCTCAATATTTTGGATGGTGCAAAAAAAGAATGATCATGTGGAATTGGTTGATAAAAATCAAAAACTGGATATCCGGTTTCTTTCAAAAGAAAGAAATTGGAGCTGTCAAATCAGCTGCAATTTCAGAGCGAACGCCAGAAGTAGAGATTTCAAGAGCTCCAGGCATCAATTGTCCAGAGTGCACTACCAGACTTGTAGTGAGTATCCAGCATCTTATCAGTCTTGAGCCAGTTATTTGTCCTTCTTGCGGGCTTGAATTGCAGATCGATGCCCAAAAATCTCAAGGAGCTCTCGAATCCTTACGAAAGCTCCAGTCTGGGCTCAACCAAGCGGCAAAGGTCCGTCAAGAATCTCAATTGTGATCAGTGCTCCCAAGTACCAAACTTACCAGCTTGGTAATCTTGGTAAGCTTCATAAATCTGCTGTTGCGTATTCATTACAAATGGGCCTTGGGCAACCATAGTTTCGTTGAATGGCTTAGCATGGCCCAAGATCAAAATAGAATCTTCTAAGGCTTCTATTTCGATTGTATCTCCTGAATTGTCAAACTCTACCAAGTGGCGGAACATGATTTCCTCGCCGTTGACTTTCAATTCGCCTCTGACGATATAGAAAAATACGTTCTCATTACTAGTTATTTTTTTGTTGAACATACCGCCTTTTTCCAGATATATGGTACTCATCGTCAGCGGAAAAGTCCCTTCAAATGCACCATTGACCCCATTCCATTCCCCAAATAGTTGCTGGACCTTTATTTTGCCGCCAGCCATTTCAAATGCGGGAATTTCATCCTTTTGTAAGCCGATGTAGTTTGGGCTTACCATCTTTTTGGCTGCGGGCAGATTGAGCCATAGCTGAAGAATCTCGAGGTCTCCACCTTTTCGCTTGAATTCACTGCTGGAAACCTCTGCATGGATCAATCCTCGTCCTGCAGTCATGTACTGTACTCCTCCCGGGCCAATCACGGATTCATGCCCGGAAGAGTCTTTGTGCATGATATCGCCTTCCAAAATAAATGTGACCGTCTCCATTCCTCTATGTGGATGAGGTCCAAACGGAAGGCCTTGGTTTCGTTCAGGATACGTTTGAAAACCATGGTGATTTAAAAAAATAAAAGGATCAATCTGCTGAAGTGAACGTGTCGGAAGCGGGCTGTAGGTCACCAAATCGGCAATGGGGCGGTATTCAGCTTTATGGATTCGTTTGATTGGTCTCATGGTTATGGCAAATGATTGTATAGACATTTAATGTAAAATGAGCCAAAAAGGTTTGGATTCGATGAGATTTTACTTCAGTCTTTTATCTAACTCTAAAATGGTTTGCAATAAAACATTTGCTCCATTTGCGATGTCTTCTTTGCTCGAAAATTCTTCTGGGGCATGACTTATGCCGTCTTTACTCGGGATAAAAATCATCCCCATTGGAGCAATTCTTGCCATTTCTTGTGCGTCATGACCAGCACCACTGGGAAGGCTTTTGGTCGAAAGTCCCATTTTTTCAGCTTGATTTTTGATTATTTCCCTGATCATAGGATCTGCTAAGGCAGGTTTGCTTGCTACTTCAATGTGCTTGATTGCCAATTCGATTCCTCCTTCTGATGCAAGTTCTTTGGCTCTCTGCTCTAGATCTTCATAGATTTTCCAGATTTTTTCAGAAGAAAGGTCCCTTATTTCCACATTCACCTTGACTTCCCCGGGGATTACATTTCCAGCACCGGGAAATGCTTGAATTTTTCCTACGGTGCCCACTTGACGGCCTTCGTAGCTCGTTACGATTTCATTTACCGCCAAAACCAATTTGGCAGCGGGAAGCATGGGGTCTTTTCTCATATTCATTGGCGTGGTACCCGCGTGGTTTGCTTTTCCTTTGAAAGTAAACTCCCACCACTCAATGGCTACAATACCTTCTACGACCCCAATGTCCAGTTTTTCATTGTAAAGATTTCCCCCCTGTTCGATGTGCAATTCCAGAAAGGCTGCTACATCACCAGGGTTTCTTTTCATTTCGCTGATTCTACTTGGGTCTCCTCCTAGCAGCTTGATTCCTTCAGCCTGCGTTACTCCGGCATTACTTTTTACCTGAAGGGCTTCTTCGCTCAATGCGCCTACGATTGCCCGACTACCGACGACTCCGCCTTCCTCATTGGTAAAGATGATCACTTCCAAGGGGTGGTCTGTTACTATTCTGTTTTCTGATAGCGTATGAATTACTTCTATGGCCCCCAAAGAACCAACAGGGCCATCATAATCTCCTCCATTAGGCACTTCGTCGATATGCGATCCAAATGAAATGGGTTTCATTGATGGGTTTTTTCCAGACTTTTTACCAATAATGTTTCCTGCAAAGTCTACCGAGATTTCAAGACCAGCTTTTTGCATCAAATCTTTGATAAATTTTCTAGCCTCCACATCATGAGTGGAATAAGCCACTCGATCCGATCCACCCTGAGCGTTTTTGCCAAAAGAGGCGAGCGTCATCAAGTTACTATGAAGACGATCAGGGTTAGCCCTTGGAGTTTGGGCCAGCAGATTTTCCGTTAAGAAAAGGGATACTGCAGTAGCAAGGAGGAAATATTTCATTGGGGATGAATGATTGTTTTTTAAAGAATGCATTAAAAAAGTCCTTCTGTAAAGAAGGACTTTGGTATTTATTTAAGCCAAGCAAGCCGGACTTCGTCAGGGGCTTTCATTCGATCGGCGAGCCTCATGTAGCGGTCTGCAAGATTTGCCAAGTAATCTTGAGCTTTTGCCGCCACAGCGTCTAGACCGGTAAGTGTTTCTATTTTCCAAAACTCTACCAAGTGCTCAATGATTCTGGCATAATCCCAACCCGTATAGATTCCTACTTTTTGAGTGATTTCCGAAAAATCCTTGTAAATGCCTGGCTTAGGACCGCCTTCACCCATCAAGACCGCGGGCATTACGATTTGCTTTCTCATCATTTTTTCAAATGCTTTGATCGCACCGCTAGGGTCAATGTCGAAGATATTGGACATAAAAGTCTTGTAGGCCTTTTCGTGTCGAGCCTCATCACCTGCTATCGTCTTACAAATTCTTGAAAGGACATGATCTCCGGCTTTATCAGCTAGTTTCCCAGTATTGACATGGGAGATTTTGGTTGCTCTTTCTTGAAAAGAAGTGTAGATCATAGCCTGGTAAGGATCTGCATCGGTGTTAGCATCAAATCCATTTGCGATGAGTCTATGAATGGTTCGCTCTACTGCACCCATGTCAACTCTTCCTGTGAGGTAAAGATACTTGTTGAGTAAGTCTCCGTGTCTGTTTTCTTCCGCTGTCCAAGTTCTTGACCATCTTACCCAACCCGAAGGAGAAATGAGAGAACGCTCTTCATTTATCCCTTCAAGTAAGTTGAAATAAGTTTGATAGGAGGGGAGTGCTTCCTCTGTGATCATATTGCCGATCAATGAAGTCAGAACTGTATCGGGAATGCCCTCTGCTCTTTGTTGCAGAAGTTTAATATCTTCAAATGCTTCAGGATTGGAAAGGTCTGGTAAAAAATCAGAAGGTTGCCAACACTTTTCCGGATCGACCAAAATGTTATCCACCGCATCTCCAACCAGTTGATCTAGTTGGGAGATGACTTCCATGTTTTTTTCTAATTCGTAATTGATTTCGCCTGATTTCATGCGGGTACTGGTTAATCCAAGTGGAAATACTTGGACAGTTTGATTTTAATATCCAGAAAGGTAAGGACAAATCCTCGCATTAAGTTTATAAATATTTGGACTTATGGATTCGATTCCATGAATGGCATTTTTTCTAACCCATAAAAAAACCTCCCGAAGGAGGCTTGGTGCTGAAGTCGCTTAGTAATCAAGTTTGTACGCGGCGACTTTATTTTTATAAAATGTGGGCACATAGACAATTTTTTCAGCAGCGTTGTACCCAATGTCGGCCGTGTTGGATTCAGCAGCTTTAGTGTCAACCATTATGGTTTGGGTAGAATCGTTGGCAAACCAAATTTCTCCTACCCATCTGGAAGCTACAAAATTTCCATCTTCCAAAATTACCAAACCGTCTCCATCGGATACTTGATTATTTACCACAGTGGTTGTTCCATCTGCATTCCACTTTTTCAGTCCGCTGGCATCCAAGCCGTAAATCGTTCCGTCAGCAGCAACAGCTATTCCATTGATTGATTTATTTCCTTCGGAAATAGTAGAAATAGTTCCATTTGCAAAGGAGTGAACTTTGCCGGTATTCATATCTGTGAAATACACGGTACCGTTGTGAGCAGCGACATCATTCAGGAATTGAGCTCCATCTACTTTCCACTTGTTTGAAATCTTAGCCGTAGCGATGTCGATTTCCACCAATTCATCGATATCCGTCACATACAGTTTGCCATTGGAAATAGCCATTCCCTTGGGGGCATTCAGTCCCGTGACCCAAGCTGGATTGAGGATTTTGCCCGCTTTCGAAAGAATAGCAATCGACCCTTTGCCATCTTTTTGCAGGGGATCTTGTCCTTCAATATTGGATACATAGAGATTTCCGGATTCGGCATCAAACAACACGGATTCATTGGTCATGAGCGAATCCGCCGACTCCCAAAGTAAAGTGAGTGTAGGAGTTTTTACCTCTTCCACGATTTCTACAACTTCTGGCTTTTGAGGGCCGCATCCCACGGTTAGGATTGCAGCAGATAAGAATGCGACGAGAGAAAATTGAATGTTTGTTTTCATGAGCATTGCGATTGGTAATGTTGTTGGTCTGATATTTAAGATGAATTTCAGAATAAAATCCTGAAGGATTCCATTATGTTTTTTGAATGTTTCAAAAATTAGTCTGAAGGGCAAGTCTTGCCGATTAAAATTAGGTTTTGTGAGTTGTGAAAATTTGCCATCAGTGGATTTTTCTAGAATCATTTTTCGGAACACGCTATATTCCCACTAGATTATTTTACACGACTATGAATAGAAATTTTATTCTCGCGGCTCTCCTAGCACTTACTGCTTCATGCAGTCAAAAAGTGAATGCTCCCGATTATACCAAAATGTCGGATGAAGAACGGCTAAAGGCTGCAATAGAAATAGCCCAATCCACCATCATGGTAGATGGTCACGTGGACCTTCCCTATCGGATGAAAGTCGGAGGATTTACCCTTCAGCGTGAAATACTGGATGTTTCTGTCAGGACTCCTGACGGAAATTTTGACTATCCTAGATCCAAAGAAGGGGGACTCGATGCGCCTTTTATGTCAATTTATATTCCTGCAGGCAATCAGGCAATCCCAGGCGCTTCAAAAGCCTTGGCGGATTCCTTGATTTTGATGACTGAGCGATTGGCAAGCACGTTTCCGGACAAGTTTGCCATGGCATACAGCCCGGCAGATATTGAAGCCAATTTTGCCAAAGGGCTGATTTCCCTCCCTATGGGAATGGAAAATGGCGCTGGGATAGAGGATGATTTATCGAATGTGGAATACTTTTACAAAAGAGGTATTCGATACATTACCCTTACCCATGGAAAGGATAATCTCATTGGGGATGCAAGCTATGATACCACAGGTACACATGGTGGTTTAAGTGACTTTGGAGAAAAGGTAGTGGCAGAAATGAATCGGGTGGGAATAATGGTCGATTTGAGTCACGTTTCTGACAATACCTTTCGTGATGCTTTGGCGATAACCAAAGTTCCCGTGATAGCTTCACATTCTTCTGTCCGAAAATTCACACCGGGCTTTGAGCGAAATATGAGCGATGAACTGATTCAGGCTATGGCCAAAAACGGTGGAGTCATGATGATCAATTTCGGCGGTTCTTTTATTGATTCAGCGTATGCGGCAGGCTCAGCCAAAGTGCGTGAGCATATTGTAAACTGGCTTGCTGAAAACAATCTTTCCAGAAGTGATTCCGCAGCACAGGCTTATATCCAGGATTATTCAGAAAAGAATAATCCTTTTCCCACCGTTCAGAGAGTGGCGGATCATTTTGACCATGTGGTCAACTTGGTAGGGATTGATTATGTGGGCTTGGGCTCAGACTTCGATGGCGTAGGAGATTCCCTTCCTACTGGGCTGAAGGATGTTTCCATGTTTCCCAACTTGATTGCCGAATTGCTCAAGCGAGGTTATTCTCGAGAAGACATCGAGAAGATTTGTTATAAAAATGTATTCCGGGTCTGGAAGGCCGTGGAGGACTATGCGGCTAGTCAGAAGTAAGGTCTAATTCTAGCTTGAAAAGCTCCCGGCATTTCTAAAGACCGGGAGCTTTTGTTTTTTGGGCTTGAAAGGCAAAGGCTGACTTAAGGGCGTACTTGAGTAATAAATACTTACTTTTTTCTGTCAAATTTTCAGAAAATCCTTTCAAAAAGTCGTTTTTTAAGCCATTCTGACTTGGAAATCGCCTTGGCTGAGCATTTGATCCAATGGGAAGAAAGAAACTAACTAACCACTATCAACCACTATGGATTTCAAGCAATTTACCATCAAATCTCAGGAAGCGATACAAAAGGCTGCCGAGCTTGCGACGAGTGCAGGTCAGCCAAATATCGAGACTGCCCATTTGCTGAAGGGGATTTTCGCTGAAGACGAAAACGTTACCGATTTTCTCTTCAAGAAACTTGGAGCAAATAAGCAATTGATCGAGCAAAAGCTGGACGAGCAACTCGCCAAGTTTCCCAAAGTAAGCGGAGCCAATCAGCAGCCCTATCTCTCTGGAGCGACCAATCAAGCCTTGACAAAGGCGAAAGATTACCTCAAGACTTTTGGGGATGAATACGTCGCCATCGAGCATTTGCTTTTGGGGATTTTAGCTGGAAGTGATGCAGTCGCCCAGCTCTTAAAAGATCAGCGTTTGGCTGAAAAGCCCCTGATCGAAGCTATCAAGGAATTAAGAAAAGGAAATAAAGTGACTGATCCCAACGCAGAAAGCAAGTACAGGGCTTTGGAAAAGTATTCCAAAAACCTGAACGAATTGGCCAAAAAGGGTAAAATCGACCCAGTAATCGGCCGTGATGAAGAAATCAGACGAGTACTTCAAATCCTCGCGAGGCGTACCAAAAACAACCCCATTTTGCTCGGTGAGCCTGGTGTGGGTAAAACTGCCATTGTCGAAGGTTTGGCTCAGCGAATCGTCTCCGGTGACGTGCCGGAAAACCTAAAGTCAAAAACTTTGATTTCCCTGGATATGGGCTTGCTCGTGGCAGGCGCCAAGTACAAAGGAGAGTTTGAGGAGAGACTTAAAGCCGTAATCAAAGAAGTGACGGACTCAGATGGAGAAATTATTCTCTTTATCGATGAAATCCATACACTGATCGGAGCCGGAGGTGGAGGAGAAGGAGCAATGGATGCTGCCAACTTGCTCAAACCAGCCTTGGCACGTGGGGAACTCCATGCTATCGGTGCGACGACGCTGAAGGAATATCAAAAGTACATCGAGAAGGACAAGGCATTGGAGCGTCGATTCCAAGCGGTCATCGTGGACGAACCCGATGCGGCGGATGCGATTTCCATCCTTCGAGGAATCAAAGACAAGTACGAGCTTCACCATGGGGTGCGAATCAAAGACGATGCGGTCATTGCAGCGGTCGAGCTTTCGCAGCGGTACATTTCTGACCGTTTCTTGCCGGATAAAGCCATCGACTTGATGGATGAGGCAGCTGCCAAACTGAGAATGGAGATCGACTCCCTTCCACAGGAATTGGATGAGCTGAACAGGCGAATCATGCAGCTTGAGATTGAGCGGGAAGCGATTCGAAGAGAAAACAACAAAGACAAGGAAGCGATTCTGAGCAAAGAGATTGCAGAATTGGGTGAAAAAAGACAGTCCGTCAAAGCCAAATGGGAAAGCGAAAAAGCGGTGATCATGGGGATTCAGCGGGAAAAAGAAGCTATCGAAAAGCTGAAACTTGAAGCTGAACAGGCAGAACGTGCCGGCGACTTTGGGAAAGTAGCTGAGATCCGATATGGAAAAATCGGCGAATCGGAGAAGAAGCTGGAATCCTTCAAATCCCAGTTGGCGGAAATGCAGGCTGGTTCGCCGTTGCTCAAAGAGGAAGTGGACAATGAAGACATCGCAGCGGTAGTCTCCAAGTGGACAGGAATTCCAGTCATCAAGATGATCCAATCCGAGAGGGAAAAATTGCTGCATCTCGAAGACGAGTTGGGCCGAAGAGTAGCGGGTCAACGGGAAGCGATTGCCGCACTTTCGGATGCGGTAAGAAGAAGTCGTGCCGGATTGCAGGACCCTAAGCGTCCAATCGGGAGCTTTATCTTCATGGGTACTACCGGTGTGGGTAAAACCGAATTGGCCAAGGCCCTCGCCGAATACCTCTTCAATGACGATAACGCCATGGTGCGGATCGATATGTCCGAGTACCAAGAGCGACACTCCGTCAGCCGATTGGTGGGAGCACCTCCGGGCTACGTGGGTTACGATGAAGGCGGTCAATTAACTGAAGCAGTTCGTAGGAAGCCATACTCAGTGATCCTTTTGGATGAAATTGAAAAGGCTCACCCGGATGTCTTCAACATCTTGCTTCAGGTCTTGGATGATGGTCGTTTGACCGACAATAAAGGCCGAATCGCCAATTTCAAGAATACCATCATCATTCTCACTACCAATATTGGTTCGCACCTGATTCAGGAGCGATTTGCCGAGATGGAAGAGTGGAATAAGGAAGAGATCTTGGAAAAGACCAAAGTCGAGGTCTATGAGATGCTGAAAAAATCTGTAAGACCAGAATTCCTGAACCGTATCGACGAAACAATCATGTTTGAGCCTCTGAATAAGCAGGTGATTCGCAAGATCGTAGATATTCAGTGGAGAGAAATTCAGAAGCGACTAGCTGATTCCAACATTGAGATCGAAGCAACCACAGAAGTCTTAGATTACTTGGGAGAAGTGGGATTTGATCCAAATTTTGGTGCTCGACCACTCAAGCGTACCATGCAGCGATTGATCTTGAATGAACTTTCCAAGCAGATCTTAGCAGGCTATATTAAAAATGATTCAGCTGTTTTGGTTGACTTGGATGCAGATAAGCAGGTTTATTTCAAGAATATTGATGCGGTAGTGGAGGTTTAATCTTCGTGTAGAATAATTTAAATCCCTCGAGATCTCAGATTTCGAGGGTTATTTTATTTAAAGTTTTTTGAGAATGGATGATTTTCTGATTGATTTAATCAGTTTTTAATTCCTCCGGTTTTTATTTTGCTTGAACTTGATTTTCAAGTTTGAGTTATCGGATAAACTATTCATCATGCTCTTTTCCCATTCAGACTCTCCATCCGGAATTTGGCAGTCCATCAAGCATGAATTGCATCGCGGTGCGTTGGATCCCAAGCATCCGTTTCGTTATGTGAATTTGGGAACCATTGGAAAAGGTTTTCCAAAGGTTCGGACGGTGGTTTTGCGAGAAGTTACCCAGGAATTAGATTTCTTGGTATTCACTGATTATAGATCTGAAAAAGTGAGAGAAATCCAAAGCTCACCGATGATCGCAATTCATTTTTATCATCCCAAAAAAATGCTTCAGATCCGAGTGGAGGCAAAGGGAGAAATTCATTTTCAAAATGAGCTTTCTGAGCAGTATTGGAAAAAGATACCTGATGGTAGGAAGTCTGAATATACTGGAAGCTTAGCTCCTGGAACTCCCATATCAAATCCTGACTTTGGCTGGGAGTGGAGCGAAAAATCCTTTTTCACAGTTCTTAAAATCAGTCCTCAACGAATCGAGGCCCTTCAATTGAGCAAAGAAGGTCACCTTCGAATCCAATTTGAAAAAGAAAAAGACTGGGAAGGTCAATGGTTGGTCCCCTGACCTATTTTCAATAAAAAAAGCTCTGAATTTCTCCAGAGCTTGTGGTATCAGACTTTCATGATATCAGCTTCTTTTTTGATCAGAAGCTCGTCGATTTTTGCGGAGTAGTTGTCCGTGAATTTTTGAACTTGCTCTTCGGCACGCTTGATCGCGTCTTCAGAAGCGCCTTCTTTTTGAAGTTTTCTCAGGGATTCGTTAGTTTCTTTTCTGACGGATCGGATAGAAATTTTACCGGTTTCACATTCAGATTTTGCCTGCTTTACGAGTTGAACTCTTCGCTCTTCAGTCAAAGCTGGAATAGTGAGAATGATGATTTCCCCATTGTTTTGAGGAGCAAGTCCAAGGTCAGAATTGATAATTGCTTTTTCGATTTGGGAAATCAGATTTCGCTCAAATGGCTTAATCGCAAGAGTCCTTGCGTCTGGAGTAGTTACCGATGAAACCTGATTTAAGGGTGTAGGGGATCCGTAATATTCAACAAAAATGCCATCCAGGAGGTTTGGCATTGCTTTGCCCGCTCTGATTTTTACTAACTCTGCCGCAGTGTGATCCACTGCTTTCTGCATTAATTCTTTGGCTTCGTCTAAGAATAATTCGATTTCTTCCATGAGTATATTCTTGGTTATGCGGTGATCAATGTTCCGATAGTTTCCCCTTGTACCAATTTGAACAGGTTATCTTCTTTATTCATGTCAAATACAATGATAGGAAGGTTGTTCTCTTGGCAAAGTGTGAAGGCGGTCATATCCATGACGTTGAGGTTTTTCTTATATACCTCGTCAAAAGAAATGTTTTGATATTTGGTAGCAGTGGCATCTTTTTCTGGATCGGCTGTGTAAACGCCATCCACTCTGGTTCCTTTTAATACCACATCCGACTCAATCTCGATAGCACGAAGCGCAGCAGTAGAATCGGTGGTGAAATAAGGGTTTCCAATACCTGCACCGAAAATCACGATTCTGCCTTTTTCAAGATGTCGAATAGCTCTTCGACGGATAAATGGCTCGCAAACACTTTCTATTTTGATCCCTGACATCAATCGGGTATACATGCCGTTTTGCTCAAGTGCACTTTGTAATGCCATCGCGTTGATCAGTGTGGCCAGCATTCCCATGTAGTCTCCTTGCACTCTGTCAATTCCTGATTTTTCAGCCTGAACTCCCCTAAAAATATTTCCGCCACCGATGACTATGGCTATTTCCACACCCATTCCTTTCACTTTTTTGATTTCATCGGCGTATTGCTGAAGAATGGCAGGGTCAATGCCGTATTTCTTTTCTCCCATGAGGGATTCTCCACTGAGTTTGAGCAGAATTCTTTTGTATTTCATCGGTTGGCGAATAGTTTCTAAAGTTTATTCTCCCTACGGGAGAAAATTTGGGGTGCTATAATTTCAAACCTGGATTGGAAAGACTCTCCTCAAGCCAAAACAATCCGGCAAATATAAATTCTTCAATTCAGAATGCCAGAATCGATTCGGAAAATGCTTGGTTAAAATTCACTTTCATACTTTACCATAGGCACTCAATTAAAAAAAAGTGACCAAGGCCACTTTTTCAAAACTGGATCAATACCTGGTTTTTTTCTACACTCTGTTTGAGATTGACTTTGACCTCCTTTACCACTCCGTCGCCAGGGGATTTGATGATATTTTCCATTTTCATAGCTTCCAAAATCAACACCACATCACCTTTTTTTACCACATCTCCAGCGATTACTTTCAGGTCCAAAATCAAACCCGGCATAGGTGCTTTGATCTCCTTTAGACTACCAGTGCCTGAATTGGTCATCCCCATTTTCTCAAGCAAAAGATCAAATCTATCCTTCAATTCGAGCGTTGCCGTTTGGTAGCCAAGTCGTACTTGGAGACTTTTTGTATCGTGATCGATAGAAATCAGTTCAGCCTCAATTGACTCATTTCCTTTAATTAGATGAATCCGTCGGTCATCAATCCATTTGATATCCCAAGTCAATGGTTGATGGTTGACCAAAATATCATGATGTGATTTTTCGACCGTGTAAGTGCTATTTTGAAGGTTTACTGAAAACATTCCTGCTAATTTGGATTTACTTCTTTAATTATTACCGGTAAGGTCCGTTAGATTATCCCAAATATGAGTCAAAACCCAACCAGTCCAAAGCGAAATTTGATGTTCCTTCTTAGATTATTTCTACTTACAGGGATTTTCATGGTAGCATATGCATGCAAAACTCCGAAGTCTGCTACAGATGCCTCTGATATCCCAGGCATAAGTAAAGGAGCTGCAGAAGTAAGCCTAGCTGTAGATCAATCTATACTAAGGCTTCAGAAGGAGAAAGAGATCAAATCCTATCAGCCCAGCGCGAGACGAGATTTTGACATCTTGCATACCGATCTAGACCTGGAATTTGACTGGAAAAACCAGTCTGTCTTGGGGAAAGCCAGGATTCAAGCAAAACCTCATTTTTCACCGGAAAAAATATTGGTATTGGACGCTAAAGATTTTGAGTTGGGGGCAATTTCTTTAGTAGCAGCAGATTCCATTCAAAAACTCTCCTACCGGTATGATGAAAAACAAATCAGTGTTTTTTTACCCCGTGAGTTTACTTCCAAGGATACTTTTGAGATAGAAATCAACTACAAAGCGTTTCCAGAGCGAAACTCTGGTCGTGGAAGTGATGCGATTACAGATACAAAAGGGCTTTACTTTATCGATCCATTGGATACTATACCCAGTAAGCCTACTATGATTTGGACACAAGGTGAGACAGAGCATAATAGCAAGTGGTTTCCGACCATTGATAAGCCAAATGAAAGATTTACGCACTCGATAAGGCTCACTGTGCCGGACTCCATGGTTTCTGTCAGCAATGGAAAACTAGTCAAACAGGAGAACCTGGGGAATGGATCAAGGAAGGATTATTGGGAGATGAATTTGCCCCATGCACCGTATTTGGTAGCAATAGCTATTGGTGATTTTGGTAAGGTAGAGGCAACTCATGGGGATGTTCCATTGGGATACTATGTGGAAAAAGGCTTTGAAAAAGGTGCGTCAAAGGTTTTTGAGAACACGCCTAAGATGATGTCTTTTTTTGAGAAAAAGCTCGGAGTCCCTTTCCCCTGGCAGAAATACGATCAAATTGTAGTTCGTGATTTTGTTTCAGGAGCTATGGAAAATACCACTGCTTCTATTTTTATGGAGGAGTTGAGGTTGGATGAAAGAGAAGCTTTAGATTCCGAATGGGATTACATCATCGCCCACGAGCTCTTTCATCAATGGTTTGGTGATCTTGTTACAACTGAATCTTGGGCGAATCTTACCCTCAATGAAGCTTTTGCGAATTACAGTGAATACTTATGGAATGAGCATTATTACAGCTCTGACCAAGCAGCGTTGAAGCTCGTGGCAGAGATGGAAGGCTATTTTGCCGAGTCGGAAGAAAAGAAAGTAAACCTTATTCGTTTTGACTATAATGATTCCGAAGACATGTTTGACGCCCATAGCTACAATAAGGGCGGGGTCGTTCTTCATATGCTTAGAAAATACCTAGGTGATGAGGTGTTTTTCAGGTCACTTCATGAATATTTAAAGAAGCATGCGTTTCAATCCGTGGAAGTCCACGATCTCCGCCAAGCTTTTGAAAGGGTTAGTGGAGAAGATTTGAATTGGTTTTTCAATCAATGGTTTCTATCTAAAGGTCATCCGGAAATTGCTATAGAGATAGATTATTCGGAGCCAGAAAACATCCTGATAACGATTAATCAACTTCAAGATTTAACCGATTATCCTCTTTTTCAATTTCCTATTGAAATAAGTTGGTATGAAGGAAAAGATCGCAGAACCAAGCAGTTTATAGTCAAAGAAGGGCAACAGTCTTTTGCCATCGAAAATGGTACTCCTGTGGATTTGGTCTATGTTGATGAAGGAAAAAACCTTTTGGCTAGAAGAACTCAAAATTTATCCAACTCACAATTTTTAAAGCAATTCAAAGAATCCCAATTGGGTGTGGCTCGTTATGAAGCTTTAGACAGTCTTGCATCAAGGGAAGCAAAGGGAGAATTATCGGAAGTTTTGCCACTTGCTCTTAAGGACCCATTTTGGCCTATAAGAGAAACTGCTCTCGGTTATTTGCAATCCGATCCTGAATGGAAAGAGAAGATTCAAGGTATTGAAGAGTTGGTTTATGATTTAGTGGAAAACGATCCAAAGAACTCGGTCAGATCTGCTGCAATAGATTTGTTGGGACAATGGGCATCGGATAAATACTTTTTGACGTTCAAGAGGTTAACAAATAATCCTTCTTACTTGATTGCAGGGTCTGCGCTGATGGCGATGATTCAGGCAGAAGAGGTTTCAGTCGATTCCGATTTGATAAATAGCTTGGCAAGCATTAGGAATTTCAGGATAGTCATCCCTGTAGCTGAATATTACTTAAAAGAACATGTATCAGGCAAAGGTGGATGGTTTAATGAAAATCTTACCCATTTGACTGGAGAAGGCCTCTATTATTTTTTGGGGTATTATTCAGAATATTTCGTGAGGCTTCCTGCGGAAGGAAAGACCCAAGCGATAACTAATCTAATGGCGATTCTACAGAATAATTCCAAGGATTACTTGCGTATGGGCGCATTCCAAGCCTTACTTGGGTTTGCGGAAGACCCTGAAACCATAAAGTTGCTTGAAAAAGCTGCAGAGAAAGAGACCTCCACAGAATTGCGCAATTACTTTAATTATTTTCTGGAAATGCTCAAGGAATAAAATTAATTGGTTGATTTTGAAAAGATTGAAAGTTTATTCAGTAAAAAGTTTCCAATTTTCGAAGTCACCCTTTGATACTTTGTCAAAAGGCTATAATTTTGCCATCCGTTAACGTTACAAGGGTATCAGATCAATGAAATGTTAACTCAGTTGGGGGAATACCAAAGCGGCCAACTGGGACGGACTGTAAATCCGTTGACTTATGTCTTCACAGGTTCGAATCCTGTTTCCCCCACCCAGTTGCCTAATTGCAAAATTTTTTTCTAGTTTTGCAGGGCCAAAATATCCGGGTTACCGGAAATAAGCGGGAGTAGCTCAGTTGGTAGAGCGGCAGCCTTCCAAGCTGCAGGTCGCGGGTTCGAGCCTCGTCTCCCGCTCTGTGCTTTTATAAGTACACTGCGTAGTGCAAGCCGACGTAGCTCAGGGGTAGAGTACTTCCTTGGTAAGGAAGGGGTCACGGGTTCAATTCCCGTCGTTGGCTCAACACAGAAATTATTATCTAAACATATCTTTAAACTTAAACTGAGGATTTTCACGCATGGCAAAAGCAACCTTCGACCGTTCCAAGCCGCACGTTAACATCGGTACGATTGGACACGTAGACCATGGCAAAACTACCCTGACTGCCGCCATCACTACCGTTTTGGCTAAAAAAGGTCTTTCTGAATTGAGAGATTTCTCTTCTATTGACAACGCTCCTGAAGAGAAAGAAAGAGGTATTACTATCAATACTTCTCACGTAGAATATCAGACTGAAAACAGACACTACGCTCACGTAGACTGTCCAGGTCACGCTGACTACGTTAAAAACATGGTTACTGGTGCTGCTCAAATGGACGGTGCTATCCTTGTTGTAGCTGCTACTGACGGTCCAATGCCACAGACTCGCGAGCACATCCTTTTGGCTCGTCAGGTAGGTGTACCTCAGCTTGTAGTTTTCTTGAACAAAGTCGACATGGTTGACGATCCAGAATTGTTGGAACTTGTTGAAATGGAAGTTAGAGAGCTTCTTTCTTTCTATGAATTTGACGGTGATAACATTCCTGTGATTGCTGGTTCTGCTCTTGGAGCTTTGAATGGTGAAGAAAAGTGGGTTGAGACTGTAATGCAGTTGATGAACGCAGTTGATACTTACATTCCTCTTCCTGAGCGATTGATCGACAAAGACTTCTTGATGCCAGTTGAAGACGTGTTTTCAATCACTGGTCGTGGTACAGTTGCTACAGGCCGTATTGAAAGAGGTGTTATCAACTCTGGTGATCCAGTTGAAATCATCGGTATGGGTGCTGAAGGACTTAAGTCTACAGTTACTGGTGTTGAAATGTTCCGTAAGATCCTTGACAGAGGTGAAGCTGGTGATAACGTAGGTTTGTTGTTGAGAGGTATCGAAAAATCTCAAATCAAGCGTGGTATGATTATCTGTAAGCCAGGTTCAGTGAAGCCACATGCTCACTTCAAGGCTGAAGTTTATGTGCTTTCAAAAGAAGAAGGTGGACGTCACACTCCTTTCTTCAACAAATACAGACCTCAGTTCTACCTGAGAACAACAGACGTAACTGGAGAAATTAAACTTCCAGCTAACGTTGAAATGGTTATGCCAGGTGATAACGTAACTATCGAGGTTACTTTGTTGTCAGCAGTAGCTCTAGAGAAAGGTTTGAGATTCGCTATCCGTGAAGGTGGTCGTACAGTAGGTGCCGGTCAGGTTACTGAAATTCTCGACTAATCAATCTTAATCATATAATTAAATGCGATCCCGAAGAATATTTTGGGATCGCATTTGTTTCTAAAGACATTATTTCTAATTTTGCGTTCCGTTTTCGGGCGTACATTTTACACGGGCATAGTTCAATGGCAGAATAGCGGTCTCCAAAACCGTTGATGGGAGTTCGAATCTCTCTGCCCGTGCAGTAAGAAGATAGACTATGAATCTCAAAAACTTTGTCCTCGAGTCTTATGACGAAATGAAAAATAAGGTCACTTGGCCTAAGTTTTCTTTTCTTCAAAATAGTGCCGTATTGGTGTTGGTTGCTTCCCTGATCTTTGCATTGTTTATCGGTGTGGTCGATTTAGGGTTCGAGAACATTATGACATGGTTTTATGATTTATTCTAATTGAAATTACAGAATGGCTGAACATAAGTGGTACGTACTCAGAGTAGTTGCAGGTCAGGAGAAAAAGACTAAAACCTACCTGGAGAATGAAATCTTCAGACAGAAGTTGGACGAATTTATTCCTGAAGTGCTGATTCCGTCTGAGAAGGTATACGAGATGCGTAATGGAAAAAAGCGAGTCAGAGAAAGAAATTTCTTTCCTGGTTATGTTTTGGTCAATGCGGATCTTTCCAATGGTGAAGCCAATCACGTAATAACTAGCATTCCGGGAGTAATCGGTTTTCTTGGATCAAACCAGGGGGGAGCTTCCAAAACCCCTGAGCCATTACGACAATCAGAAGTCAACCGTATTTTAGGTAAGGTTGAGGAGATTGATGAGTTTGCCGAGAAGCAGGATACACCATTTATAGTCGGAGAGGCCGTTAAAGTAATGGACGGTCCTTTTAGTGGGTTTACCGGGACTATTGAGGAGATATTTGAGGAAAAGAAAAAGCTTAATGTTATGGTTAAGATCTTCGGCCGAAATACTCCTGTTGAATTAAACTTTATACAAGTAGAAAAACAAGACTAAGCAATGGCTAAGGAAATCACTGGTTATGTAAAACTACAGGTGAAAGGTGGCCAGGCTAACCCGTCTCCTCCAGTAGGTCCAGCTCTTGGTTCCAAGGGTTTGAATATTATGGAGTTCTGTAAACAGTTCAATGCGCGTACTCAAGATAAAATGGGTACAGTTTTGCCTGTTCTGATTACGGTGTATTCTGACAAATCTTTTGACTTTGTAGTAAAAACTCCTCCTGCAGCTAATATGCTGTTGGAAGCTGCAAAAGTTAAAAGTGGTTCTGCGGAACCTAACAGAAAAAAAGTAGGATCTGTTACCTGGGATCAGGTAAGAGTGATTGCTGAGACTAAAATGCCTGACCTTAATGCTTTCAAAGTAGAATCTGCCATGAAAATGGTAGCTGGTACGGCGCGAAGCATGGGTATCACAGTATCTGGTAAAGCCCCTTGGGAAGTATAAATAAAATAAAATGGCTAAGTTAACAAAAAAGCAAAAAGAAGCTCTTTCTAAGTACGACCCAAGCCAGATGTACTCCCTTGAGGCTGCTTCTTCACTGGTTAAGGAAATTACCATGACCAAATTTGACGCTTCTGTGGATGTAGACGTTCGTTTGGGCGTTGATCCTCGAAAGGCAGATCAAATGGTAAGAGGGGTTGTTGCCCTTCCTCATGGTACAGGCAAAGACATCAAGGTATTGGTGCTTTGTACTCCTGATAAAGTGGCGGAAGCAACCGAAGCGGGTGCAGACTACGTAGGTTTGGACGATTATATTGCCAAGATTGAAGGCGGTTGGACTGATGTTGATGTGATCATCACCATGCCAAACGTCATGGCAAAAGTAGGTAGGTTGGGTAGAGTATTAGGTCCTAGGGGCTTAATGCCAAATCCTAAATCTGGAACAGTAACCCTTGAGGTGGGTAAGGCAGTTAAAGAAGTGAAAGCTGGTAAAATCGACTTTAAAGTTGATAAGTTCGGAATTATTCACGCCGGTATTGGTAAAGTTTCTTTCACCCCTGAACAAATTCAGGACAATGTGAAGGAACTAATCATGACTATCTCAAAATTGAAGCCTTCGTCTTCAAAGGGTACTTATTTTAGAAGCATTCACATTTCCAGCACAATGTCTCCTGGTATCTCGGTAGACAAGGGTAGCATTCAAGGTATTTAATCATGACTAGAGACGAGAAAAAAATAATTATCGACAGTCTGACTGAGAAATTGAAAGAAAGCCCTTTCTTCTATATCACAGATGCAGGCGGATTTACAGTTGCAGAAGTTAACGCATTCAGAAGAACTTGTTTTGAAAGAGGTGTTGAGTACAAAGTTTACAAAAACACTTTGATCGCTAAAGCTCTTGAGAATCTGGATGCGGACTATTCTAAACTGGTAGGTGGTGCATTGAAAGGGTTCTCAGGTATTATTTTCTCAAAAGAGACAAGCAATTTGCCTGCTAAAGTTCTTCTGGATTTCCGGAAGAAAATGGGCAAAAAAGAGACTAGACCGGTATTTAAAGGGGCTGGTATTGATTCAGATGTAATTCTGGGTGAAAACAACCTTGAGATGCTCTCTAATCTCAAATCTAAGCAAGAATTGTTGGGTGATCTTATCGGATTGCTACAGTCTCCTGCTAAAAATCTCGTATCTGCTTTGCAGTCTGGACAGAACAACATTACAGGTGTTCTTAAAACTTTGGCAGAAAGAGATTCAAAATAATCTTATCAAATCATTCAAAAAACAATTAAATAATTAATACAATGGCAGATCTTACGCAACTTGCAGAACAGTTGGTAAACTTGACTGTAAAAGAAGTAAAAGAATTGACAGATATCCTTAAGGATCAGTACGGCATTGAGCCTGCTGCAGCTGGTGCTGTAGTAGTTGCTGCTGCTGGTGGTGCTGGTGATGCTCCTGCAGAAGAGGAAAAAACTTCATTCGATGTAATCTTGAAAGCAGCAGGCGCTCAGAAGCTAGCTGTAGTGAAATTGGTAAAAGAATTGACTGGTCTTGGCTTGAAAGAAGCTAAAGATCTTGTTGATGCTGCTCCAAAGCCTTTGAAAGAAGGTGTAGCTAAGGATGAAGCTGAGGCTTTGAAGAAGTCTTTGGAAGAAGCTGGCGCTGAAGTAGAGATTAAATAATTTGCTGATCCTTAACCCTTTAGGTTAGGGATTAAGCCGAAGACCTGACTTTTTTAGTCAGGTCTTTTCCTGTTTATGCGCGGGATAAAAATTGCATTATTTCAAGCGACAATTGTCGCTTTCTAATATTTAATTTAACTATAAACTATACACTACCTTGGCTATCAAGAATCAAACCGAAAGGAAAAGCTTCTCCTCCATTAAGGTGGTCAAAGACTATCCTGATTTTCTCGATATTCAATTGCAGTCTTTCAAGGACTTTTTCCAATTGGATACTCCGGCAGAGAAACGCAGGGCAGATGGGTTATTTAAGGTTTTTGCTGAAAATTTCCCCATCAGTGATTCCAGAGAAAATTTTACTCTAGAATTTATTGACTATGCAGTAGATCCTCCAAAATATAGCGTTGAGGAATGCATTGATCGTGGTCTCACCTATTCTGTTCCGTTAAAGGCTAAATTGAGATTGCTTTGTCATGATGAGGATAATGAAGATTTTGAAACTATTGAACAAGAAGTGTTCTTAGGAAATCTTCCTTACATGACCGAAAAGGGCTCTTTTGTGATCAATGGAGCAGAAAGAGTAATCGTTTCTCAATTGCATAGATCTCCTGGTGTATTCTTTGCCCAAAGCAAACATACCAATGGAACTAAGCTTTATTCAGCGAGAATCATTCCTTTTAAAGGTTCTTGGATCGAGTTTGCAACAGACATTAATAATGTGATGTATGCTTACATTGATCGTAAGAAAAAGTTTCCTGTAACCACACTTCTTAGAGCTATTGGTTATGGTTCCGATAAAGACATTCTTGATTTGTTCGGTTTGTCTGAAGAAGTACCTGCTACTAAATCTGCACTTAAAAAAGCAGCTGGAAGAAAGTTGGCGGCGAGAGTTCTTAGAAGCTGGGTAGAAGATTTCGTGGATGAAGATACCGGTGAGGTAGTTTCTATTGACAGAAATGAAGTATTGCTTGAGCGTGATACGGTATTGACAGATGAAGACATAGAAATGATTTTGGATTCCGGTTCAAAGTCCATCATTCTCCATAGAGAAGATGTGAACGTGGCGGATTTCTCAATCATCTACAATACACTACAAAAAGATAATTCTAACTCAGAGAAGGAAGCGGTTGAGGTAATCTATCGCCAGCTTCGTAATACCGAAGCTCCTGATGAGGCTACTGCTCGCGAGGTAATCCAAAGCTTGTTCTTCTCTGACAAGCGTTATGATCTCGGTGAGGTTGGAAGATATAGAATTAATAAAAAATTAGGTCTCGAAATAGAACCTGATAAGATTGTATTGACGAAGGAAGACATTATTTCCATCGTTAAATATTTGATTGGATTGATCAATTCTAAGGCGGTAGTCGATGATATTGATCACCTTTCCAATAGAAGAGTTAGAACAGTTGGAGAACAATTATACAGCCAATTTGGTGTTGGCCTTGCTCGAATGGCTCGTACTATCAGGGAGCGTATGAACGTTCGTGATAATGAAGATTTCAAACCGGTTGATTTGATCAATGCAAGAACCCTTTCTTCTGTTATCAATTCCTTCTTTGGAACTAACCAGCTTTCTCAGTTTATGGATCAAACCAATCCACTTGCTGAGTTAACCCACAAGCGTAGACTTTCTGCATTGGGTCCAGGTGGTCTTTCCCGAGAAAGAGCAGGTTTCGAAGTTCGAGACGTTCACTACACACACTATGGACGACTTTGTACGATTGAAACTCCAGAAGGTCCTAACATTGGTTTGATTTCTTCACTTTGCGTTCACGCTAAAGTCAATTCTATGGGTTTCCTAGAAACTCCTTACAGAAAGGTGGAAAATGGGAAGGTTGCCATGAATGCTGAGGATATTGTTTTCTTGACTGCAGAGGAAGAAGATAATAACAACATTGCCCAGGCTAATGCGAGATTAGAGGCTGACGGTACATTCGTAAATGAGAAAGTAAAAGCGAGATTTGAAGGCGATTTCCCAGTCCTAGATCCTAGTGAGATCTCATACATGGATGTTGCTCCTAATCAAATTGTATCTGTTGCAGCTTCTTTGATTCCTTTCTTGGAGCACGATGATGCAAACAGAGCATTGATGGGATCAAACATGCAGCGTCAGGCAGTGCCACTTTTGAAGCCAGAAGCACCTATTGTTGGTACGGGGCTTGAAGCTAAAGCTGCAATTGATTCTAGAGCTTTGATTATAGCTGAAGCTGATGGTGTAGTAGATTATGTAGATGCGAAAAAAATCAGAGTTAAGTATGATTTAACCTCAGATGAATTGCTTGTCAATTTCTCAGATGAGTATAGATCATATGATTTGATCAAGTTTAGAAGAACTAACCAAGATACCACCATTAACCTTACTCCTTTGGTACTAAAAGGTGAGAAGGTTAAAAAAGGCCAAGTGCTGGTAGAAGGTTATTCTACAAATAAAGGAGAGCTTGCTCTAGGTAAAAATCTTAAAGTGGCATACATGCCATGGCAAGGTTACAACTTCGAAGATGCAATTGTAATATCAGAGCGAGTAGTTCGTGAAGATATCTTCACTTCTATTCACGTTGAAGAATTCCAATTAGAGGTTCGTGATACCAAACGTGGAGAAGAAGAACTGACATCTGAAATTCCAAACGTTTCGGAAGAAGCGGTGAAGCATCTTGATGAGAATGGTATCATCCGTGTTGGTGCCGAAGTGAAAGAAGGTGATATTATCATTGGTAAAATCACTCCTAAAGGAGAAACTGATCCAACTCCAGAAGAAAAGCTCCTTAGAGCAATTTTTGGCGATAAAGCCGGAGACGTTAAGGATGCATCTTTGAAGGCTTCACCATCATTGAACGGTGTGGTTATTGAAACCAAGCTTTTCTCTAGACCTAAGAAAGACAAAGACAACAGAGCTAAATCTAAGGCTGAAGTTGAAAAACTGAAGGCGAAATATTCCAAGGACTTACTTGGTATCCGTGCCCGAATGATCAGCAAGCTTGTGACGTTGCTTGATGGTAAAACTTCTCAGGGAGTTAAGCACAAGTTTGGCGATGAGATCATTAGCAAGGGTGTTAAGTTCAATTTGAAGAATATTGAAAATAACCTTTTCCCTGCTAAGAATCCTTACAGAGACGAGTCTAACTACAACGTACCTGAAGAGGCAAACTTGATTTCGGACATCATTTTGGATGACTGGACTGAAGACGCACATACCAATGGTCTGATTGTGAAATTGGTTAAGAATTATACCAATTCAAGAAATGAGATCTCCGGTAGATTCAAGCGTGATCGATTTACTCTAGAAGTTGGTGATGAATTGCCAGCAGGTATAGTTCAACTTGCTAAGGTTTACATCGCCAAGAAGCGTAAGCTCAAGGTAGGTGATAAAATGGCGGGTCGTCACGGTAACAAAGGTATTGTTGCGCGAATTGTAAGAGACGAGGACATGCCTTTCTTGGAAGATGGAACTCCAATGGATATTGTTCTTAACCCACTAGGTGTACCTTCTCGAATGAACATTGGACAGATTTTCGAAACTGTCCTTGCTTGGGCCGGCCAAAAAATGGGTAAAAAGTATGCTACTCCTATTTTCGATGGGGCTTCTTTGGAAGAGGTATCTGCAGAACTGGAAGCAGCTGGAGTACCTGCATATGGAAGAACATACCTCTATGATGGCTTGAGTGGAAACAGATTTGATCAGCCAGTTACAGTGGGTGTGGCTTACATGTTGAAGCTAGGTCACTTGGTGGATGATAAGATGCACGCCCGTTCTATCGGTCCATACTCTCTTATTACTCAGCAGCCGCTTGGTGGTAAAGCTCAATTTGGAGGTCAAAGATTCGGAGAAATGGAAGTTTGGGCACTGGAAGCATTCGGTGCATCTCATGTCCTTCAGGAAATCTTGACAGTGAAGTCTGATGACGTAATCGGTAGAGCGAAAGCTTATGAAGCGATCGTGAAAGGTGAAAACCTTCCTAAGCCAAATATCCCTGAATCATTCAATGTATTGGTTCATGAATTGAGAGGCTTGGCTCTTGAAATTACCCTTGATTAATTTGGCTCAAAGGGCGGGTAACCGCCCTGAACATATCTCAAAAAATTATGTCGTTTAGAAAAAATAAAAAACTCAACAACGATTTCTCCCGAGTTACCATCAGCTTGGCCTCTCCGGAATCTATTCTGGATAGCTCAAACGGTGAAGTAACCCAGCCAGAGACTATCAACTATAGAACGTATAAGCCTGAAATGGGTGGTCTGTTCTGTGAGCGAATCTTCGGTCCGGTGAAGGATTGGGAATGTCATTGTGGTAAATACAAGCGAATCAGATATAAAGGCATCATCTGCGACCGTTGCGGTGTGGAAGTGACTGAGAAGAAAGTACGTCGTGAGCGTATGGGCCACATCGAATTGGTGGTGCCTGTAGCACACATCTGGTACTTCAAATCTCTTCCTAACAAAATTGGTTACCTCCTAGGTCTACCAACTAAGAAGCTGGATCAGATTGTATATTATGAGCGTTACGTGGTAGTTCAGGCTGGCATCAAAGCTGAGGAAGGGGTTCAATACCTTGACTTCTTGACTGAAGATGAATATCTGGACATCATGGACAAGCTTCCAAAGGAAAATCATATGCTTGATGATGACGATCCAAACAAATTCATCGCCAAAATGGGCGCTGAAGCTTTGGAAATGTTGTTGGCAAGATTGGATTTGGATGATCTTTCCTACTCTCTACGTCACCAGGCAGCTACCGATACTTCTCAGCAGCGTAAGGCAGAAGCCTTGAAGCGTCTGAAAGTAGTAGAAGCATTCCGTGATGCTAGAACCCGTATCGAAAACCGTCCTGAGTGGATGGTAGTCCGCATGGTTCCTGTTATTCCACCGGAATTGCGTCCATTGGTTCCTTTGGACGGAGGTCGTTTTGCAACTTCCGATTTGAATGATCTTTACAGAAGAGTAATCATCAGAAATAACCGTCTCAAGAGATTGATCGATATCAAGGCTCCTGAGGTGATTTTGAGAAACGAGAAGCGAATGTTGCAGGAAGCTGTGGATTCACTTTTTGATAACTCCAGAAAAGTAAATGCGGTAAGATCCGATGGTAACCGTGCTTTGAAGTCCCTTTCTGACATGCTGAAAGGTAAGCAGGGCCGTTTCCGTCAAAACTTGCTCGGTAAGCGTGTGGATTACTCCGGTCGATCTGTAATCGTCGTAGGTCCAGAATTGAAGCTTCACGAGTGTGGCCTTCCTAAAAATATGGCTGCTGAGCTTTTCAAGCCATTTATCATCAGAAAACTGATTGAAAGAGGCATTGTAAAGACGGTAAAATCTGCCAAGAAAATTGTAGATCGCAAAGATCCTGTGGTATGGGATATTTTGGAAAATGTGTTGAAAGGACACCCAGTGCTCCTCAACCGTGCCCCAACTCTTCACAGATTGGGTATCCAAGCTTTCCAGCCTAAATTGATCGAAGGAAAAGCGATTCAGCTTCACCCGTTGGTGTGTACAGCGTTCAACGCCGACTTTGACGGTGACCAAATGGCGGTACACGTACCACTAGGTCATGAAGCAATTTTGGAAGCTTCGACATTAATGCTTTCTGCTCACAATATCCTAAACCCTGCCAATGGAGCTCCAATTACGGTGCCTTCGCAGGACATGGTTTTGGGTCTTTATTATGTGACCAAAGGCAAGAAGTCTACTCCTGAAGAACCAGTAGCTGGTGAAGGAATGACTTTCTACAGCACTGAAGAAGTGATTATTGCACTGAATGAAGGTAAGATTTCTAAGCATGCCAACATCAAGTGTAAAGTCAAAGTAAGAACTTCTGAAGGCGAGATAAAAGAACAAATTATTGAGACAGTTGCTGGTCGATTGATTTTCAATCAGTTTGTTCCTGAGGAAGTTGGTTATGTTAATGAGCTATTGACTAAGAAAAAGCTACAGCAAATCATCGCTGAAGTTGTGAAAGTTTGTGGCATTGCCAGAACAGCTCAGTTCCTTGATGACATCAAGCACCTAGGTTTCCAGATGGCATACCAAGGGGGGCTTTCTATGGGATTGAATGACGTAATCATTCCTGAAGAGAAAGAACCGATGATCGCCAAGGCCAAAGAGGAAGTAGACCAAGTTTGGAATAATTACCTTATGGGTCTGATCACAGACAACGAACGTTACAACCAAGTAATTGATATTTGGACTCGTACCAATTCTCATTTGACTAATAATCTGATGAAGAAGATGGAGGAGGACAAGCAAGGATTTAATGCTATCTATATGATGATGCACTCAGGAGCTAGAGGTTCTAGAGAGCAAATCAGGCAGTTGGGTGGTATGAGAGGTCTAATGGCTAAGCCTCAAAAAAATCTTCAAGGTTCGGTAGGTGAAATCATTGAAAACCCAATCCTTTCCAACTTCAAAGAAGGTTTGGATGTATTGGAATACTTTATTTCTACTCACGGTGCTCGTAAAGGTCTTGCTGATACAGCATTGAAAACAGCCGATGCGGGCTATTTGACTCGTCGACTAGTAGATGTTGCTCAGGATATGATCATTACTGAGGAAGACTGTGGTACATTGAGAGGTCTTGTAGTTCAACCTTTGAAAGACAACGATGAAATCGTTGAACCACTTTCTGAAAGAATCTTGGGCAGAGTTTCCGTTCATGATGTTTACGATCTTGCAACTGATGAATTGATCATTCCCGCAGGAGTTGAAATCACAGATGAAATTGCCAAGCGAGTAGATGAATCCTCAATTGAAGAGGTAGAAATCAGATCGGTATTGACCTGCGAAACAAGAAGAGGCGTTTGCTCTAAATGTTATGGACGAAATCTTGCAACAGGCAAGATGGTTCAGGCAGGTGAGTCTGTTGGGGTTATTGCAGCACAATCCATTGGTGAACCTGGTACTCAGCTTACTTTGAGAACCTTCCACGTAGGTGGTACAGCTTCTAACATGGCTGTAGACGCCAGCATTAATGCTAAGTTTGATGGTGTAGTTGAATTTGATGAAGAACTAAGATACCTAGAAACAACCAACAGAGACGGGGAACCAGTAACTGTGGTAATGGGTAGATCAGGTGAAATCAAGATCAACGAAGCTAAGACAGGCAAAACTCTAGTTTCTAACCACGTTCCTTATGGAGCGATCTTGAATGTCAAGGATGGTCAGAAAATTTCAAAAGGCGAATCACTTTGCACTTGGGATCCATATAACGCTGTTATTCTTTCAGAATTTGACGGTTCTGTAGAGTTTGAAGCGATCGTAGAGGGTATCACTTACAAAGAAGTTGCTGATGATCAGACTGGTTTCCGTGAAAAAGTTATCATTGAAACAAAAGATAGAACCAAGAACCCTGCGATTGTAATCAATCATGGAGAAGATTCTAAAGGTTACAACATTCCGGTAGGAGCACACTTAGCAGTTGAAGCTGGTGAGAAAGTGAAAGCTGGACAGATTTTGGTTAAAATCCCAAGATCTGTGGGTAAAACGCGAGATATCACAGGTGGTCTTCCTCGAGTTACAGAATTGTTCGAAGCTCGAAATCCATCCAATCCTGCAGTCGTTTCTGAAATTGACGGTGTGGTTACTTATGGTGGTATCAAGAGAGGTAACCGTGAGATCATCATCGAATCAAAAGACGGTGTGATCAAGAAATACATGGTTTCTTTGTCCAAGCACATTCTTGTTCAAGAAAATGACTTTATCCGTGCAGGTGAACCCTTGTCAGATGGTGCTATTACGCCAAGCGATATTCTGGCGATCAAAGGACCAACAGCTGTTCAAGAATATCTTGTAAATGAAATTCAGGAAGTTTACCGACTTCAGGGTGTGAAAATCAACGATAAGCACATCGAGGTAATAGTATCTCAGATGATGCAAAAAGTTGAAATCCTCGATGCGGGTGATACTAATTTCTTGCAAGGTCAAGTTGTTGACAAGTGGGCTTTCCGTGAGGAAAACGATAACATTCTTGATAAGAAAGTAGTGATGGATGCCGGAGATTCTTCTACCCTCAAGCCAGGCATGATCATTTCTTCAAGAAGATTAAGAGATGAAAATTCCAGCTTGAAGCGAAAAGATTTGAAACTTGTACAAGTAAGAGATGCAGAGACCGCCGTTTCCGCTCCTACTCTTCAAGGTATCACGGCGGCTTCTTTGGGTACTGAAAGCTTTATTTCTGCCGCGTCTTTCCAAGAGACAACAAAAGTTCTTTCAGAGGCAGCGATCAGAGGTAAGAGAGACGAGCTTTTGGGATTGAAGGAAAACGTAATTGTAGGCCACTTGATTCCAGCAGGTACTGGACAGAGAAGATTCCAAAATATGATCGTTGGATCTAAGGAGGAGTACGAAAAGCTCTCTGAAAATATGGAAAGAACAACTTCCAAAAGATCAAGTGAAGCTATTCTATAAATCAATTTCATAATAAAATGAAAGGCCTGTATGTCATGTACAGGCCTTTTTTTAATCCGAATATTCCATGGAAGATCAAAATAGAAACGATCAGCAAATTAATGTTGAGCTTTCAGAAGAAATCGCTGAAGGTGTTTATTCCAATCTTGCGATGATTGCTCACTCCAACTCTGAGTTTGTAATTGATTTCATCAGACTTATGCCAGGTGTACCAAAAGCAAAAGTTAAATCAAGAATCATTGTTACTCCTGATCATGCAAAAAGATTGCTTTCCGCCCTCAAGGATAATATTGAAAAATATGAAGCTGCATTTGGCAAAATCAACCAAGGAGGAGGTGCTCCGACATTCCCTATTTCGTTTGGAACTCCAGGTGAGGCCTGACAAAAATATAACTGCTTAATTTTGTTACTCTTATTACTTTCTATACCTTTGCAGTCCAAAATTTAACAGTTTACAGGAAAACTAAATTTTATCAGTTAATGCCTACTATTCAACAGCTAGTAAGAAAAGGTAGAAATACACTGGAAATCAAATCAAAATCTCGTGCATTGGACGCATGTCCTCAGCGTAGAGGTGTTTGTACCAGAGTATATACTACGACCCCTAAAAAGCCTAACTCTGCGATGAGAAAGGTGGCAAGGGTAAGATTGACTAATGGAAAAGAAGTGAATGCTTACATTCCAGGTGAAGGTCACAATCTTCAGGAGCACTCTATCGTATTGATCAGAGGTGGTCGTGTAAAGGACCTTCCAGGTGTAAGATACCACATCATCCGAGGTGCATTGGATACTGCAGGAGTAAAAGACCGTAAGCAAGGTCGCTCCAAGTACGGTGCTAAAAGACCTAAAGCTGGCAAGGGTGCACCTGCTGCAGCTCCAGGCAAGAAGAAATAACAAAATACTTTAAGAAGAAATGAGAAAAGCGAAACCAAAGAAGAGATATATTCTTCCTGACCCAAAGTTCAATGATACTTTGGTAACCAAGTTTGTAAACTGTCTGATGATCGACGGGAAGAAGAGTATTGCTTACAACATTTTCTACGATGCAGTGGCAAAGGTAGAATCCAAAGTAGGTGAGAATGGTCTTGAGGTTTGGAAAAAAGCGCTTAACAATATTGCTCCATCCGTAGAGGTGAAGAGTCGTAGAGTTGGTGGTGCTACATTCCAGGTTCCTATGGAAGTAAGACCTGAAAGAAAGATGTCCCTTGGAATCAAGTGGATGATCACCTATGCTCGTAAGAGAGGTGAGAAGACCATGATGGACAGACTTGCTGGTGAAATCATCGCAGCTGCAAAAGGCGAAGGTGCCGCAGTGAAGAAAAAAGATGATACGCACAGAATGGCAGAAGCTAACAAAGCGTTCTCACACTTTAGATTTTAATTAGGATGGCAAGAGATTTAAAATTTACCAGAAATATTGGTATTGCGGCTCACATTGATGCGGGTAAAACTACCACTACCGAGCGTATCCTATTCTACTCTGGAAAGTCCCATAAAATTGGAGAAGTACACGAAGGTGCCGCTACAATGGACTGGATGGCTCAAGAGCAAGAAAGAGGTATTACAATTACTTCAGCAGCCACTACCGTTTTCTGGAATTACAGAAGCAATCAATATCAAATCAACATCATTGATACTCCTGGGCACGTTGACTTCACCGTAGAAGTAAACAGATCCTTGAGAATTCTTGATGGTCTTGTTTTCCTGTTCAGTGCTGTGGATGGTGTTGAACCACAGTCTGAGACCAACTGGCGATTAGCTGATAATTATAAAGTTGCCCGTATCGGTTTTGTTAACAAAATGGACCGTGCTGGTGCAAACTTTTTGGCAGTATGCAAGCAAGTAAAAGAAATGCTCGGTTCGTATGCAGTTCCTTTGCAGCTTCCAATCGGTGCTGAAGATAAATTTCGTGGTGTAGTTGACTTGATCAACAATCGCGCAATGATCTGGAATGAGCACGATATGGGTATGACCTATGAAGTAGTTCCTATTCCAGAAGATATGGAAGAGGAAGTAGCTCAATACAGAGAGCACCTTCTGGAGGCAGTTGCTGAATACGATGAATCATTGATGGAGAAATTCTTTGATGATCCAAATTCAATCACTGAGGCTGAGATTTTGAAGGCATTAAGAGCAGCTACAATTGACATGAAAATTGTTCCAATGGTATGCGGTTCTTCTTTCAAAAACAAGGGTGTTCAAACCATGCTAGACTTGGTAATGGAATTGCTTCCTTCACCACTAGATAAAGATGATATTATTGGTCACTCTTTGGATAATGAGGATGAAGAGGTTAGAATCTCTCCAAGTGAAGCTGAGCCGTTTACCGGTCTTGCATTTAAAATTGCTACAGATCCTTTTGTTGGTCGTCTCTGCTTCGTAAGAGCTTACTCTGGCGTTTTGGAGTCTGGTTCTTACGTATTCAATAGCCGTTCTGGAAATAAGGAGCGTATTTCTAGAGTATTCCAAATGCACGCTAACAAGCAAAACCAAATTGAAAGATTGGTTGCAGGCGATATTGGTGCTGTAGTAGGATTCAAAGACATCAAAACAGGTGATACACTTTGTGATGAGAAACGCAAGGTGGTTTTAGAATCCATGGTTTTCCCAGAGCCAGTTATTGGCTATGCTATTGAGCCAAAAACACAGGCTGACGTTGATAAGTTAGGTATGGCAATCGCCAAGTTGGTTGAAGAAGATCCGACACTTCAAGTGAACACTGATCACGAAACTGGTCAGACGATTCTGAGAGGTATGGGAGAACTCCACTTGGAAATTATCATCGACCGCTTGAAGAGAGAATTCAAGGTTGAAATTAACCAAGGTGCTCCTCAGGTGGCTTACAAAGAAGCTTTGTTTGGTTCAGTAGAACATAAAGAAGTTTATAAGAAGCAGACTGGTGGTAAAGGTAAATTTGCTGATATCGTATTCGAATTGGGTCCAAAGGATCCAGATCCCGAGACTGGCGAAATAAAACCAGGGCTTGACTTCGTAAATGGTATCGTGGGTGGTGTTATTCCAAAAGAATTTATCCAACCTGTTCAGAAAGGTTTCCAAGAGGCAATGAAAAATGGTCCTTTGGCCGGCTATCCAATCGAAGCCATGAAAGTTAGATTGTTCCATGGTTCTTACCATGATGTTGACTCTGACGCTCTTTCTTTCGAATTGGCAGCTAGAATTGGTTTCAAAGAGGCAGCTAAAAAGTGTAAACCTCAATTGCTTGAGCCTATTATGGCTGTAGACGTGGTAACTCCAGATGAATATACTGGTCCTATTACAGGTGACTTGAATAGAAGACGAGGATTGATGAAAGGAATGGATACAAAAGGTACTTCCACAGTTGTGAAAGCTTCTGTTCCATTGTCAGAACTGTTTGGCTATGTAACTGATTTGAGAACCATCACTTCAGGTCGTGCAACAGCTTCGTTGACATTCTCTCATTATGAGCCAGTTCCAAGTAACATTGCTGAAGCAGTGATCGCGAAAGTAAAAGGTGACAAAGCCTAATTGAAAAGAACATGAACCAGAAAATCAGAATAAAATTGAAATCATACGATCACAGCCTGGTGGATAAGTCATCAGAGAAGATCGTGAAGGCGGTAAAAGCGACTGGCGCTGTGGTAGTTGGTCCTATTCCGTTGCCAACAAAGAAGGAAAAGTTTACGGTGTTGAAATCCCCACACGTAAACAAGAAGGCAAGAGATCAGTACCAGCTTTGCACTTACAAAAGATTGGTTGATATCTACTCTAATTCTTCTAAAACTGTGGATGCCTTGATGAAAATTGAGCTTCCAAGTGGAGTGGATGTTGAGATCAAAGTCTGACCGGACCATAAATCTTAATGAAAGAAGACCTGCATGGATTGCAGGTCTTTTTCATTTACAGGGTAATTAGGATTTGGCCAGTTTCATACTGGATGCTTTCTCAAATACTTTTTTCCTAATTGTTTGAAAATATTAGAGTTGGGATTTGCTGCCAAATATTATTTCAGTAACTTTGCAGTCCTTAAAAAGGGCCCAAGTGTATAAACTCTTGTGGATTATCAAATTATCTTATTTAAGATGTCTGGTATTATAGGTAAAAAAGTAGGTATGACTAGCATCTTCAGTGCCGATGGACGTAACGTCGCATGCACGCTAATAGAAGCTGGTCCTTGCGTAGTGACGCAAGTAAAAAACGTTGAAACAGACGGGTACAACGCAGTGCAGTTGGCATTCGGTGAGCGAAAGGAGAAAAACACTCCCAAGCCATTGATCGGTCATTTTAAGAAGGCCGGCACCACGCCAAAGCAGAAAGTTGTTGAGTTCCGTGACTTCAGGGTCGAATTTGAAGGCCAAGTGGAGCTCGGAAAAACAGTAAGTGCTGGAGAAGTTTTCGTAGAAGGTGACTTCGTAGATGCTATCGGTACTTCAAAAGGTAAAGGCTTCCAAGGTGTTGTGAAGCGTCATGGTTTTGGTGGTGTGGGTGGACAAACTCACGGTCAGCACAACAGACAGAGACACCCAGGTTCCATTGGTGCTTGTTCTTGGCCATCCAGAGTATTCAAAGGCATGAGAATGGCCGGTAGAACTGGTGGTGACAGAGTAAAAGTGATCAACCTAAAAGTGTTGAGAGTTTATCCTGAGCAAAACCTTCTTTTGGTTTCTGGTTCAGTACCTGGTCCTAAAAATTCTTTTGTAATTCTTGAGAAATAAGCCATGGAATTAGCAGTAATCAATCATAAAGGACAAGAAACAGGTAGAAAAGTGACTCTTTCTGACGATATCTTCGCGATCGAGCCGAACGATAACGCAATCTACTTGGATGTAAAGCAGTACCTGGCTAATCAAAGACAGGGAACTCACAAATCAAAAGAAAGAAACGAAGTAGCAGGTTCTACTAAAAAGATCAAAAAGCAAAAAGGTACCGGCGGTGCCCGTGCAGGATCTTTGAAGGCTCCTAACTTCCGTGGAGGAGGTAGAGTGTTTGGCCCTAAGCCAAGAGACTATTCCTTCAAGTTGAATAAGAAAGTAAAGCAGCTTGCTCGTAAATCTGCTCTTTCATATAAAGCAAAAGAAAACAGCTTATTGGTATTGGAAGATGTGTCTTTCGACGCTCCAAAAACCAAAAACTACATCGCATTGCTGAATGGCCTTTCTTTAGCTGATAAGAAAACCTTGTTGGTACTTTCCGAAGAAAACAAGAACGTATTCTTATCAAGCAGAAATTTGCCAAAGGCAAAAGTAGTTACTGTAAATGATGTGAATACTTACCAACTCCTCAATGCTGACCATTTGGTACTGTGCGAAGGATCTGTAAGTAAGTTAGAAACCATTTTATCGAAATAAGACAATGGATATTCTGAAGCAGCCTTTGATCACAGAAAAGATCTCTGCACTTAATGAAAAGGGAGTTTACGGCTTTATTGTCGAAAAGACTGCCGATAAGGAGCAGATCAAATCCACTGTGGAGAAAAAATATGGTGTAAAAGTAGTGTCAGTTCGTACCATGAGATATGCTGCGAAACAAAAGACCCGATACACCAAGAATAAAATAGTATCAGGCTTTACCAATGCTTATAAAAAAGCAATCGTACAAGTAGCTGATGGTGAAGTAATTGATTTTTACGGAGAAATTTAATTGAATCAATATCATGGCAATTAAAAAGTTAAAGCCTGTAACTCCGGGAACACGATTCAGAGTAGCTCCTGCATTTGACGAGATTACCAAGTCAAAGCCAGAAAAGTCACTCCTCGCTCCTGCGAAGAAATCAGGCGGTAGAAATAATGAAGGCAAAATGACTGCTCGCTATATCGGCGGTGGTCATAAGAGAAGACTCAGAATTGTAGACTTCCAAAGAAACAAGTTTGGTGTACCAGCTACCGTAAAGGCTATCGAGTACGATCCAAACAGAACAGCCCGTCTTGCCCTACTTTACTATGCAGATGGTGCTAAGGCCTACATTATCGCTCCGGAAGGTTTGCAAGTAGGACAAACAGTGATTTCCGGTGAGCAAGTTGCTCCAGAAGTGGGCAACGCCATGCCTATGGCTAATATCCCAATGGGTACGATTGTACACAATGTGGAATTGAAGCCAGGTAAAGGTGGTGCATTGGCTAGAAGTGCGGGTGGATATGCCCAGATCGTAGCTAGAGATTCTAGATATGTGACGGTTAAACTTCCTTCTGGTGAAATGAGACTTATCCTTGGGGCATGTATGGCTACAGTAGGTACTGTATCTAATGCAGACCATATGAACGTTGTCCTGGGTAAAGCTGGTCGTAAAAGATGGCTTGGTATCAGACCTCGTACACGAGGTGTAGCGATGAACCCAGTAGATCACCCAATGGGTGGTGGTGAAGGTCGTTCTTCAGGTGGTCATCCAAGATCACGTAAAGGTCTTCTTGCTAAAGGTAAGAAAACCAGAACACCTAAGAAGTATTCAAACAAATTCATCATCAGCAAAAGATCTAAGTAATTATGGCACGTTCATTAAAAAAAGGTCCTTATATCGAACACCACCTGGTGAAGAAAGTAGATGCCATGAACGAGTCAGGCAAGAAATCTGTCATCAAGACTTGGTCAAGAAGATCCATGATATCTCCGGATTTCGTGGGACATACCTTCGCAGTGCATAACGGAAACAAGTTTATTCCAGTATTTGTAACTGACAACATGGTAGGTCACAAATTGGGTGAATTTGCACCAACCAGAAACTTCCGTGGCCACATTGCTAAAAAAGATAAAGGAAAGAGATAATCATGGAAGCAATAGCAAGATTACGTAACGTTCCTACTTCCCCTCGCAAAATGCGTTTGGTGGCTGACCTCGTGAGAGGTAAGAGAGTAGGATTGGCCCTTAGCATTTTGAAATTCACTCCAAATCATGGAGCTATCAAATTGGAGAAGCTTCTGCTCTCCGCTGTGGCCAACTGGCAAGCAAAAAATCCGGATGCCAAACTTGAGGACGCCGATCTATTTGTTAAAACCATTATGGTTGATGAAGGTCGTTCACTCAAGAGACTTAGACCTGCTCCACAAGGAAGAGGTCATAGAATCCGCAAAAGATCCAATCATGTAACTCTCGTAATTGATGCATTCAATTCCGGTGATGTTACCGCTGAGGTAGTAGAATCAAACGAAAAGGCAAATTAAGAAAAGACTATGGGACAAAAGATTAACCCAATAGGATTTAGACTTGGTGTAATCAAAGGCTGGGATTCCAACTGGTATGGTGGAAAAGACTTTGCCGAAAAGTTATACGAAGATCAACAAATCCGTAAGTACGTCCTTGCCAGAATACCAAAAGGCGGTATTGCCAAAGTGATTATTGAGCGTACGCTTAAAAGAATCACACTGACAATCCATACAGCCAGACCAGGTGTTGTTATTGGTAAAGGTGGAGCCGAAGTAGACAAGCTTAAAGAAGAACTCAAGAAGATCACCAACAAGGATATCCAGATTAATATCTTTGAAATTAAGCGTCCTGAATTGGATGCTAAATTGGTCGGTGAATCTATCGCACAGCAGCTTCAAGCTAGAATTTCCTTCCGTCGTGCCATGAAGCAGGCGATTGCTGCAACCATGAGAGTGGGTGCTGAAGGAATTAAAGTTAAACTTTCTGGTCGTCTAGGTGGAGCCGAAATGGCCCGTTCTGAAATGTACAAAGAGGGACGTATTCCTCTTCATACCCTTAGAGCCGATATCGATTATGCGATCTCTGAAGCACTTACTGTGTACGGAATCATCGGTATCAAAGTATGGATCTTCAAGGGTGAAGTTTATGGAAAGAGAGACCTTTCTCCGAACCAAGGAGCAGCTAATGAGCCGAAAGGTCAGCGTCCTGCAGCCCCTAAAGGCAGAGAAAAAGACGGTCCAAGACGCAGAAAAAGAAATAACTAATTTTCACCTTTCTAAGTGAGAAATCATGTTACAGCCGAAAAGAACTAAATATAGGAAGATGCACAAGGGCCGTGTCAAAGGTCTTGCTACAAGAGGCGCAGAGCTCTCTTTTGGTAACTTTGGCATCAAATCCCTTGAGCCAGGATGGATTACTTCTCGCCAGATCGAGGCAGCTCGTATTGCCATGACAAGAGCGATGAAGAGAGAAGGACAGGTTTGGATCAGAATTTTCCCTGACAAGCCGATCACTAAAAAGCCCGCAGAGGTACGTATGGGTAAAGGTAAAGGAGCTCCAGAATATTGGGTGGCTGTTATCAAACCAGGTACTATCCTTTTCGAAGCTACAGGCGTGAGCCTGGAGACCGCTCAAGAGGCGTTGAGACTTGCGCAGCAGAAGCTACCCGTAAGTACAAGATTTGTTGTAAGAAGAGACTACGCTGAATAATCAGGAACTATGAAAAACACTGAAATCAGATCACTTTCTGCAAGTGAAATCGCCGAGCGCCTTGTCGCTGAGCAGGAGAATCTAGGCAAATTGAAATTTGCTCATTCGATTTCTCCAATTGAGAATCCTAACAGAATCAGAGAGTCGAAGCGTCTTGTCGCAAGATTGAAGACAGCTTTGCACTCCAAATAACTAGCTAACAGAAAAGAAAATGGCTACGATTGAGAGAAATCTTCGCAAAGAAAGAATTGGGAAAGTCGTAAGCAACAAAATGGACAAGTCCATAACTGTAGCTGTAGAACGTAAGGTAAAGCACCCTATCTACGGTAAGTTTGTTGCAAAGACAACCAAATTTATGGTTCATGACGAGAAGAATGAGTGTAACCCAGGTGACTTGGTTAAAATCAGCGAAACTCGTCCGCTGAGCAAAAATAAGCGTTGGAGATTAGTTGAAATTATTGAAAGGGCTAAGTAATCATGATACAGCAAGAATCCAGACTAAGCGTTGCAGATAATTCCGGTGCCAAAGAGGTATTGGTAATCCGCGTGTTGGGAGGAACTGGTAAGCGTTATGCTTCAATCGGTGATAAAGTAGTCGTGACTGTAAAGTCAGCCCTATCTTCCAGCAATATGAAAAAGGGTACCGTCTCTAAAGCGGTAATTGTAAGAACCAAGAAAGAAATTCGTAGAAAAGATGGTTCTTATATCAGATTCGAAGACAATGCTGCCGTGTTGCTTAATAACAACGATGAGCCTAGAGGTACCCGTATTTTCGGTCCAGTAGCTAGAGAGCTTAGAGAAAAGCAGTTTATGAAAATCATTTCCTTGGCCCCTGAAGTACTTTAATCATGGAAAGAAAATTCAATAAGCAGCCCAAGCTGCATATAAAAACTGGTGATACCGTCAAGGTAATCTCCGGTGATGAAAAAGGAAAAACCGGGAAGGTTGTTTCAGTTGATACTGAAAATAGAAAGGCCATCGTAGAGGGATTAAACATGATCACAAAACATGTGAAGCCAACTGCAGCTAAGCCACAGGGAGGTATTGAGAAAAAAGAAGCTTCACTTCACATCAGCAATCTTATGCTTGTTGATCCTAAGACAGGTGAAGCGACTCGTACTGGCCGTAAAGTAGGTGAAAATGGTAAACTTGTAAGATTTTCAAAGAAAACTGGGGAGGTGATCAATGGCTAATCCAAGAATTAAAGAAAAGTATTTGAACGATATCGTTCCTGCTTTAAAGGAGAAGTTTCAGTACTCCTCTGTAATGCAAGTGCCTAAGTTGACAAAGATCGTCCTTAACAAAGGTATCGGAGCAGCGGTAGCCGACAAGAAATTGGTAGATCAAGGGGTAGAAGAACTTTCTTTGATCACTGGTCAAAAAGCTGTAGCAACTAAAGCTAAGATTGCAGTCTCTAACTTTAAATTAAGAGAAGGCATGCCAATTGGTGCTAAAGTTACACTTAGAGGCGAAAAAATGTATGAATTCCTTGACCGTTTGATGACTGTTGCTTTGCCTCGTGTTCGTGACTTCAAAGGAATTTCCGATAAAGGTTTTGATGGAAGAGGTAATTATACGCTGGGTGTTACTGAGCAGATTATCTTCCCTGAAATCTCAATCGAGAAAGTAAATAGAATCTCTGGCATGGATATCACGTTTGTGACTACAGCCGGTACAGATGAGGAGGCTTTTGCTCTGCTTAAAGCTTTCGGTATGCCTTTCGTCAACAAAAATAATCAAGAATAACCATGGCAAAAGAGTCCATCAAAGCTCGTGAGAGAAAAAGAGAAAGACTGGTAGCCAAGTATGCCAAGAAAAGATCTGAGCTGAAAGCTGCAGGTGATTACGAAGCTCTTGACAAATTACCAAAAAATGCCTCTCCAGTGAGACTTCACAATAGATGTAAGTTGACTGGTCGCCCTAAAGGATACATGAGAAAGTTTGGTATCAACAGGGTAACCTTCAGAGAAATGGCATCTGCAGGAAAGATCCCGGGTCTGACTAAGTCTAGCTGGTAAAATAACGACAGTAGTTTTTATTCTAAAAATCAATTCGTAACTTTGCACGCCCAATTTGGGTGCTGCTAGACTATATTAATATGACTGATCCAATAGCTGATTATCTAACTCGTTTGAGAAATGCCATTAAAGCATCTCATCGAATAGTTGAGATACCTGCTTCTAACATCAAGAAGGAGATCACAAAAGTATTGCATGATAAGGGATATATCCAGAACTATAAGTTTGAAGATAATGGTCCTCAAGGTGTTATAAAAATAGCCTTGAAGTACAATCCTACTACCAAGCAAAATGCAATTGTGAGTCTGGAGCGAGTTAGTACACCAGGTTTAAGAAAATATGCCAAGCATGACGAACTCCCAAGAGTCATCAATGGACTTGGTATAGCAATCGTATCCACCTCGAAAGGTGTGATGACAGACAAAGAAGCCCGTACCGAAGGTATAGGAGGCGAAGTACTTTGCTACGTATACTAATTTACTATCATGTCTAGAATAGGTAAAAAACCAATAAATATACCCAGCGGTGTTACTGTAGACGTGTCAGCTCATGGAACTGTCACTGTTAAAGGTCCAAAGGGTACTCTGACTCAGGATGTGAATCCGGATATTCAGGTAAAAGTGGAGGGAAAAGAGATCGTTCTTACTAGACCTACTGACTCTAAGCGTCATAAATCTTTACATGGACTTTATAGAGCCCTGATCAATAACATGGTCACTGGTGTCTCTGAAGGTTATAAAAAAGACTTAGAACTTGTTGGTGTAGGTTATAAGGCTTCCAATCAAGGTCAAGTACTTGAGCTTAGTTTAGGCTATTCTCACAGTATTTTTATGGCATTGCCTAACGAAATATCTCTAAAAACAGATACTCCGAAAGGTAAAAATCCAGTGATTACTCTGGAAGGAATTGATAAAGAATTGATCGGTCAAGTTGCTGCAAAAATCCGTTCTCTGCGTAAGGTTGAACCTTATAAAGGCAAAGGAGTGCGCTTCACTGGTGAAGTTGTTAGACGTAAGGCTGGTAAAACTGCCGGTAAAAAATAATAGGTTATGGCATTTAATAAGAATTCCAGAAGACTTAGAATCAAGCAGGGCATCAGAAGAAAAATTTCTGGTACTGATTCCAGACCTCGTTTGTCAGTTTTCAAAAGTAATACTGGCATTTATGCACAGCTGGTCGATGACCTTAAGGGTATCACGGTAGCTCAAGCTTCCTCTAAGGAGCTTGGATCTAAAGCAAATACCAACGTTTCTGTTTCTAAGGAAGTTGGTAAAAAGCTAGCAGAGAGAGCGGTTGCTAACGGTGTATCTGAAGTAGTATTTGACCGTAATGGCTACTTATATCATGGTAACGTAAAAGCTTTGGCCGATGGTGCCAGAGAAGGAGGCCTTAAATTCTAATCATTATGTCTCAAGTAAGAAGAAAACCCATTAGGGCTACAGATACAGAATTAAAAGAAAAAGTAGTTGCTATCAACCGAGTTGCCAAAGTGGTAAAGGGTGGTAGAAGATTCTCTTTCTCTGCTATTGTTGTTGTTGGAGATGGCCAAGGTATTGTAGGTTATGGATTGGGTAAAGCCAATGAGGTAACTGATGCAATCACAAAAGGTATCGAAGATGCTAAAAAGAATCTAGTTAAAGTTCCGGTTTTGAAAGGTACAATTCCTCATGACCAAATTGGTAAATTCGGTGGTGGTCTTGTTCTAATCAAACCTGCAGCTGCAGGTACTGGTGTAATTGCCGGTGGTGCTATGCGTGCAGTATTGGAATCTGCTGGCGTTACAGACGTTTTGGCAAAATCGAAAGGTTCTTCAAATCCTCACAACGTGGTTAAAGCAACTATTGATGCTTTGGTCCAACTGCGAGATGCTATTTCTGTCTCTCAGCAAAGAGGAGTGAAAATGTCTAAAGTCTTTAACGGATAATCATCATGGCGAAGATAAAGATTACTCAAACGAAAAGTATAATCGATAGACCGAAGGATCAAAAAGCTACAATTGTAGCTTTAGGCCTAGGTAGAATTAGTAAGTCTGTGATTGTCGAAAATACCCCACAGATTGCTGGTATGGTAAATAAAGTGAATCACCTTGTAAAAGTGGAGGAAGCTTAATTATGAAATTATATACATTAACTCCAGCCGACGGTTCAACAAAGAACCGAAAAAGAATTGGTCGTGGTACTGGTTCTGGTAGAGGCGGTACGTCCACAAGAGGTCATAAGGGAGCTAAATCTAGGTCAGGTTATAAGTCAAAAATCGGTTTTGAAGGTGGTCAAATGCCACTTCAGAGAAGAGTTCCGAAGTTTGGCTTTAAATCTTTGAATAAGGTTGAGTTCAAACCGGTAAATTTGGATACCTTGCAGGCCCTTGCTGAGCAATATAACCTTTCAGCTATCAACTTAGAAGCTTTAGTATCTCATGGATTAGCTTCCAAGAACGATAAAATAAAGGTGCTTGGTGGTGGGGAACTAAAAGCCAAATTGGAAGTAAGTGCACACGGATTTTCAGCTTCTGCAGTAGCAGCAATTGAAGGTCTTGGTGGTACGGTAAACAAGATTTAAATAAATGAAAAAGTTTATTTCAACAGTAAAGAATATTTTCTCGATCGAAGATTTGAGAGTCAGAATTGTTAATACAATTGGCTTTCTTATCATCTTTAGATTAGGTTCATTCATCGTTTTACCTGGTGTAGATCCTTCAAAACTTGGAGGTGCACCCGAAGGTATTTTCGGTTTAATTGATACCTTTTTGGGAGGAGCATTTAGCAATGCGTCCATCTTCGGTCTTGGAATAATGCCATACATTTCTGCATCTATCGTTTTGCAGTTACTTACTGTTGGAGTTCCATATTTTCAAAAAATGCAAAAGGAGGGTGAATCTGGGCGCAAGCGGATTAATCAGATCACTCGTGTACTAACCATTCTGATTACTATTGCTCAGGGAATTGGTTATGTTACAGCTACCATCTTACCTACAGGTGCCGTAATGGTTAGTACCTCTCTTTTTATGTTTAGTTCTTTGGTCCTTCTATCTGCGGGTACAATGTTTTGTATGTGGTTAGGAGAAAAAATTACCGAGAAAGGTATTGGTAATGGTATTTCAATGTTGATTATGATAGGCATCATATCAAGATTCCCGGGTGCCATTATTGCTGAAGGATTGGAAAAAGGTTCGTCTGGTTTGCTTTTGTTGATTATTGAAGCAGTCGTTTTATTCTTTGTAGTAGTTGGAGTGATTGCATTGACCGAAGCTACTAGAAGGATACCTGTTCAATATGCAAAACAAGTTGTTGGAGGAAAAGTATATGGGGGGCAACGTCAATACATTCCTATAAAGGTGAATGCTTCAGGTGTAATGCCAATCATATTTGCTCAATCTTTAATGTTTGTTCCTGCTTTGATTGCTCAGATTTGGGCTACCGAAAGTGATATTGCCAATTATATTGGTACTACTTTTTCGGATTTCACTTCCTGGCAATACAATTTGTTGTTCGCTTCCTTGATCATTATTTTCACTTTCTTCTACACGGCTATTACTGTTAATCCAGAGCAAATTGCAGAAGATATGAAACGTAACGGAGGTTTTGTGCCTGGTATAAAGCCTGGTGCACCTACTTCGGATTTCATCGATAGCATCATTTCTAAAATTACCCTTCCAGGTTCAGTCTTGTTGGCTGCTGTAGCAATTCTGCCTGCTTTGGCAATTATTGCTGGTGTTGGTAGTGAATTTGCCCAGTTTTATGGTGGTACATCTTTACTTATCATGGTAGGCGTCATAATGGACACTCTGAGACAGATTGAAAGTTATTTGCTTATGAGACACTACGAAGGGATGATGAAGAGTGGTAATGTGAAGAACAATCCTTCTAATTATCAGGTTGCTTAAAAATGATTTATTACAAGACTTCGGAAGAAGTTTTAAAAATTAAAAATAGTGCTGATATACTTGGTAGGGCTCATGGAGAGGTTGCCAAGTATGTTAAAGAAGGGGTAAAGACCTCTTTGTTAGATAAAATTGCTGAAGAGTTTATTAGGGATCACGGTGCTGTACCTTCCTTTAAAGGGTATAACGGTTTTCCCTCTTCACTTTGTATTTCTGTGAATGAAGTTGTCGTTCATGGATTTCCTAGTGATTATGAATTGAAAGATGGCGATATAATCTCGGTAGATTGTGGAGTCTTTCACCAAGGTTTTCATAGCGATTCCGCTTATACATACCCCGTCGGTGAGGTTTCTCCTTCTGTTCTTGCATTACTTCGTACCACCAGAGATTCACTCTATTTAGGAATTGATCAGGCAATATTTGGTAATCGTATTGGTGATATTGGTCATGCGATTCAAAAGTTTGTCGAGGCGAAAGGCTATACCGTGGTTCGTGAGTTAGTAGGTCATGGACTCGGTAAAAAGCTTCATGAAGCTCCTGAGGTTCCTAATTATGGCAAAAAAGGAAGTGGCCCCTTGTTGAAACAAGGGATGGTGATTGCGATTGAGCCCATGATCAATCTTGGATCTAGAAATATTGTTCAAGAGAGAGATGGTTGGACTATTCGAACTGCAGATCGAAAACCTTCAGCTCACTTTGAGCATACAATCGCGATATTTGAAGATAGAACAGAGGTCTTAACGACCCATAAATACATAGAAGAGATAGTTAAATTCTAAGATGGCCAAACAGACATCAATCGAGCAGGACGGTACCATTACTGAAGCATTGTCAAATGCTATGTTTAAAGTGGAACTGGAAAATGGGCATCAGTTGATTGCGCACATTTCTGGTAAAATGAGGATGAATTATATCAAAATCCTACCCGGAGATAAGGTTAAATTAGAATTGTCTCCCTATGATTTATCAAAAGGCAGAATTGTTTATCGGTACAAGTAATCTTGAGTTTACTCGAGGTGAAGCTTACGATAAGATTATGCCAGTAACATATGGCCGAAAAGTAAAATAATAATCATATGAAAGTAAAGGCATCTATTAAAAAAAGAAGTGCTGACTGTAAGGTGATCAGAAGAAAGGGAAAACTTTACGTCATCAATAAGAAAAATCCTAAGTATAAACAAAGACAAGGTTAATCATGGCTAGAATTGCAGGTGTAGACATACCAGACAATAAGCGCGGCGAAATTGGACTTACCTATATTTTCGGTATCGGTAGAAGCGCCGCCAAAGCGATCCTGAGCAAGGCCGGTATCTCTTTTGACAAAAAAGCAGGAGAGTGGAATGATGAAGAATCGACCGCTATCCGTAATATCATCGCTGAGGAATATAGAACAGAGGGTGTGCTTAAGTCAGAAATCCAATTGAACATTAAGCGTTTGATGGATATTGGATGTTATAGAGGTTTGAGACACAGAAAAGGACTTCCGGTTCGTGGTCAAGGCACAAAAAACAATGCCAGAACAAGAAAAGGAAAGAGAAAGACTGTTGCTAACAAGAAAAAAGCAACTAAATAAAATCTGATTTAGATCATGGCTCAGAAAAGAAACGATAAAGCAAAAGGTAAAAAAAGAGTTGTAAAGGTAGAAGCTGTAGGTCAAGCTCATATTAAGGCTTCCTTCAACAATATCATTATATCTATTACCAATAATGCAGGTCAGGTAATCTCGTGGGCTTCTGCCGGTAAAATGGGATTCAGAGGCTCTAAGAAAAATACTCCATACGCTGCTCAAATGGCCGCTCAAAACTGCGGTCAAGTAGCTTTCGACCTAGGTTTGAGAAAAATCGAGGTATTTGTAAAAGGTCCGGGTGCAGGTCGTGAATCAGCGATCAGAACTTTGCAAAATGTTGGTTTGGATGTAACTACCATCATTGATGTTACTCCGATGCCGCACAACGGTTGTCGTCCTCCTAAGCGTAGAAGAGTTTAATTTTAAAAAAGTTACAGAATGGCAAGATATACAGGTCCTAAAGCGAAAATCTCCAGAAGATTTGGAGAAGCTATCGAAGGTCATAGCAAAGCGCTTCAGAAGAAAAACTACCCTCCAGGAATGCATGGTCGTGGTAGAAGAAAGAAGCAGTCTGAATATGCAGTTCAGCTTTCTGAAAAGCAAAAAGCAAAATACATCTACGGAGTTTTGGAAAGACAATTCGCCAAGATGTTTGACATTGCTTCTAGAAAATCAGGTATTACCGGTGAAATCCTTCTTCAATTGCTTGAAGCGCGTTTAGATAACACCGTTTATAGATTGGGAATTTCTCCTACTCGTCGTGGCGCTAGACAGCTTGTGGGTCACAAGCATATCTTAGTAAACGGTGAAGTGGTTAATATTCCTTCATACACCCTCAAGCCAGGTGATGTGGTTTCGGTAAGAGAGCGTTCCAAGTCTCTTGAAGCGATCACAAATAGCCTAGCTGGAAAAGCAGCAAATAGATATCCTTGGTTAGAGTGGGATAATGCTTCTTTGACAGGGAAATTCGTCAGTGTTCCAGGCAGAGATGATATTCCAGAGAATATCAAGGAGCAACTCATTGTCGAACTTTACTCTAAGTAATATTTTACTATTTTCAGCTAAAAAACAGAACGAGATATATGTCCATACTAGCATTTCAAATGCCCGAAAAAGTGGTGATGGAGAAAGCCGACGACTTTCATGGCTTGTTCACCTTCAAACCGCTAGAAAAAGGCTATGGAGTTACCATCGGTAACGCTCTCAGAAGAATTTTGCTTTCTTCTTTGGAGGGATACGCCATCACTTCTATCAAAATCCCAGGAGTGGTTCACGAATTCTCTACCATTGAGGGCGTAGTAGAAGACGTGACTGATATTATTTTGAACCTTAAGCAGGTTAGATTCAAAAAAGTGCATGATGCATTTGATGGAAAGATAACTGTCGAGATCAAAAATCAATCCGTGTTTACCGCAGGGGACATTGCGAAGTTCACTTCTTCTTTCGAAGTCTTGAATCCAGAGTTGGTCATTTGTCATATTGATGAGACTAAAAACTTTGAAATCGAGATTACCATCGAAAAAGGAAGAGGGTATTTGCCAGCTGAAGAATCCAAACCAAAGGAGCAGGTTTTCGGTCAGATTTCTATTGATGCTATTTTCACTCCTATTAAGAATGTAAAATACAGCGTAGAAAATACTCGAGTTGAGCAAAAGACTGACTTTGAAAAATTGATCCTTGAAGTGACGACGGATGGTTCGATCCACCCAGAAAAAGCGCTTCAGGAATCTGCTAAAATTTTGATTCAGCACTTTATGTTGTTCTCAGACCAGACTATGGTTCTAGATTCTACAGGAGTTGCCGAGCCTGAACCAATCGATGAGGAATTCCTTCATATGCGTAAACTTTTGAAGACTTCCTTAAGCGATCTTGATCTTTCAGTTCGCGCTTTCAACTGTCTTAAAGCTGCTGATGTGAGGACTCTTGGTGACCTCGCAAGACTTGAAATTTCAGATATGATGAAATTCAGAAATTTCGGTAAAAAGTCTCTAGCAGAATTAGAGCAGCTCATTCAGGAGAAAGGTCTGACCTTCGGTATGGACATCTCTAAGTACAAACTTGACGAAGAATAATTAAAAATGAGACACGGTAAGAAAATTAACCACCTTGGTAGAACTGCCTCTCACAGGAAGGCAATGCTTTCCAACATGGCAGCTTCCCTGATTCTTCACAAGCGTATTTCAACGACGCTTGCCAAGGCTAAAGAATTGAAGAAGTTTGTTGAGCCTCTGGTGACCAGAGCGAAAGAAGATTCTACACATAATAGACGTATTGCTTTCTCCTACCTAAAAAGCAAAGAGGCTATCAAAGCTCTTTTTGGCGAGGTAATTGAAAAAGTAGGTACTCGTCCAGGAGGATACACCAGAATTATTAAGACTGGTTTTCGTCTAGGCGATAATGCTGAAATGTGTATCATCGAATTGGTAGATTTCAATGAGTTGATGTTGAAGGATGCTAAACCAGCTAAGAAAACCACCAGAAGATCCAGAAGATCCACTGGAAAGGCTGCTGATGCTCCTGCTGCAACAGCTACTGAAACCGACAATGGAGAACAGTAAATTGAAAGTTTACCTTCAAATATCAAAAGGATTGGACGCCCGTTCAATCCTTTTTTTTATACCCGAGCCTAATTTCCCCTCCCCAAGAATTATTAACTTTGGGCAATCTTCAATGAAATGATTAAACAAAAAGCTACCCTACTTCTAGCTGATGGGACAGTATTCTACGGTTCCCTGATCGGTAAAGCCGGCACCAATGGCGGTGAAATATGTTTCAATACTGGAATGACAGGATATCAGGAGATTTACACTGATCCCTCTTACACCGGTCAAATTGTAGTTACCACGACTTCTCATATTGGTAACTATGGGGTTCACGCCGAAGAAATTGAATCTGACCATCCATGCGTTGCAGGAATCGTGGTTAACAGTTTTTCTGAAGTGTTCTCAAGACTTGATGCGTCTGGTTCTTTGCAAGATTACCTTGTGAATTATGGAATTACTGGTATAGCTGATATTGACACCCGAAAACTAGTGAGACACCTTCGATCAAAAGGAGCGATGAATGCGATCATTAGTTCAGAGTTTGAAGGTAATTTAGAGGGACTCAAAGCTGAGCTTTCTAAAGTTCCGGATATGAATGGACTAGAATTATCTTCTTCTGTTTGTACTCAGGAACCTTTTTTCTTCGGTGATCAAAATGCTCCAATTAAAGTGGCCTGCCTTGATTTTGGGATCAAGAAAAATATATTAAGAAATCTGGCTTCCAGAGGTGTCTACTGTAAAGTCTATCCTGCCAAAACCAAATTGAATGAAATGGAAGAGTGGGGACCCCAAGCGTATTTCCTTTCCAATGGTCCAGGTGATCCTGCCGTAATGGAATATGCGGTTGACACAGTAAAGGACATTCTTGAAACTGGAAAACCTGTATTTGGAATTTGTCTTGGACATCAACTTTTGGCTGAAGCAGTAGGAATCAAAACCTATAAAATGCATCACGGGCATCGTGGATTAAATCATCCGATCAAGAATCTTTTGACTGGGAAAAGCGAAATCACTTCTCAAAACCATGGATTCAACGTGGTAAGAGAAGATGCAGAAAGTAATCCTCAAGTGGAAATCACTCACGTTCACCTAAATGACAATACTGTAGCAGGAATTAGACTTAAAAATAAGCCTGCTTTCTCGGTTCAATATCACCCCGAATCTTCACCAGGACCTCATGACTCAAGGTATCTGTTTGATGATTTTATTACCCTTATAAACCAAAATTAATTCTAATAAACCTTTTAAAACTATGACGTTGATTCAATCAATTCATGCAAGACAAATCCTCGATTCAAGAGGAAACCCTACCGTAGAAGTTGATGTAGTAACTGAAAATGGCGCATTTGGACGTGCAGCGGTACCTAGTGGTGCTTCTACAGGTGTCAATGAAGCAGTAGAACTCAGAGACGGAGACAAAAGCAAATATCTCGGAAAGGGTGTATTGAAAGCGGTAGCTAATGTCAATGATATCATCGCCCCAGAACTGGTAGGCATGGATGTATTTGAGCAAAATACCATTGATCAGATTATGATCGACCTAGACGGTACCCCTACCAAGAGCAAGCTGGGAGCGAATGCAATTCTTGGGGTTTCTCTTGCAGTGGCCAAAGCTGCGGCCATGGAAGCAGGCCAGCCTTTGTATCGCTATATCGGTGGTGTGAATGCTAATACCTTGCCTGTACCGATGTTGAATATCATCAATGGCGGTTCTCATTCCGATGCACCAATTGCTTTCCAGGAATTTATGGTTCGTCCGGTTGGAGCTTCCAGCTTCTCTGAAGCCATCCGTATGGGTGCTGAAATTTTCCACAACTTGAAAAAAATCCTTCATGACAAAAACCTTAGCACTGCTGTGGGTGATGAAGGTGGTTTTGCTCCAAATTTCTCAGGAGGTACAGAAGAAGCTTTGGCTTGTATCCTTGACGCAATTGCAAAGGCTGGCTACAAGCCAGGAGATGATGTGACCATCGCTTTGGATTGTGCTTCTTCTGAGTTCTATAAAGAAGGGAAATACGACTACTCTAAGTTTGAAGGACCAACAGGTAAGGTCAGATCGCGTGAAGAGCAAGTGGCCTATTTGGCCGAATTGACCGAAAAGTACCCTATCGATTCGATCGAAGATGGTTGTGCCGAGGAAGATTGGGCCGGTTGGGCAATGCTTACCGCAAAAATCGGCGATAAAGTTCAGCTAGTTGGTGATGACCTTTTTGTAACCAATGTCAAATTCTTGAAGAGAGGCATTGAAGAAAAGTCTGCAAACTCCATCTTGGTAAAAGTAAATCAGATCGGTACACTTACCGAAACTTTGAATGCCATCAGCATGGCTCATAAAGCTGGATTTACAGCAGTAATGTCTCACAGATCAGGAGAGACAGAAGATTCTACAATTGCTGATTTGGCTGTGGCCGTAAACTGTGGACAGATCAAGACTGGTTCTGCTTCTCGTTCAGACCGTATGGCTAAGTACAATCAGTTGCTCAGAATTGAGGAGCAGTTGGGAGAATCAGCAGTTTTCAAAGGTAGATTGAAATAATTCTCACACCGAATGTTCATTCCAAGACAGCCTCCTAATTGGGGCTGTCTTTTTTTTGCATCATTTTTGTACCTTCAGACCGAATCTGATCTATTCTTATGAAGAAAATCTTCAAGTACGCAGGCAATTTTTACTTCCTTTCCATTGTGTTTTTTCTCTTCTGGATGATATTTATCGATTCTAACAGTGTGATAATCCATCTCAGACTTACCAAGAAACTTTGGGATCTAGAAAATCAAAAGGAATATTACCAGGAGAAAAAACAGCAGATCAAAGCCGAAAGGGAAGAATTGATGAGTAATGCTGAACTTTTGGAAAAGTTTGCTCGTGAACGTTACCTGATGAAGAAACCAACCGAAGATCTTTATGTCGTTGTGGAGAAATAAATTCTGGATCTCTTTGACTTTTGTATGGGTCCTTTTCCAGTCCATAGCTTTTGGACAACGAGAAATTGACCCCGATGAGAATCCATCTTTCAAAGACAGGATGTATTTTGGAGGAAATTTGGGGTTGCAATTTGGTACGGTTACACTCATTGATGTTTCCCCTCTAGCTGGAGTAATGATTACCCCGAAGTTTTCATCTGGCATCGGTGCCACTTATCAGTATTATGATGACAACCGATTTCAAGGATCAGCCGGATCATCCTACGGTGGAAGGGTTTTTACCCGCTACAATGTCCTGCCTAACATCTTTGCCTATTCCGAATTTGAGTCGATCAACTGGAATGCCTACAACTTTTTCAATGATAGATTTCAGCGTACTTGGACGGATGCCTTCTTTTTAGGAGCGGGCTATTTTGCGCCTTTTGGGCCAAGAGGTGGCGCGAATTTTACTTTTCTCTATAATCTGATGCATGACAACCGCAATTCCTATTACAATGAACCTTATGTAATACGGGTTGGTTTTGTGATGTAATTGCTCCTCTTTTCCTCCATGAACTCTCTGGTATCAAAAATATTTCGCACTCATCAAGAGTGCTCGGATTGCCCTTCGCCGAAAGTGATTCAGCAGTTTTTTGAAGAATTGCTGGGTTTGTTATTTCCCGAATATGCGGTGCAGAAGGCCAAAAGTCAAGAAGAAGTGGCTGCTAGGCTGATTCTTTTGCGCGAACAATTGGCTTCGATTTTATCAAGAAACCACCATTTGCATTCAGGGATAGGTTCAATATTGGCGAAGGATTTTTTTGATCGGCTTGAGCTAGTTTTTGATTGGGTTCATCAGGATGTGGATGCCATGTATGCAGGTGATCCTGCAGCCAAGTCCAAAACAGAGATTTTGAGAAGCTATCCCGGGTTTTATGCTATTTCGGCCTATCGAATTGCCAATCTTCTTCATCAGTTGGGGATTAAATTGATCCCAAGGATGATCACCGAAATCGCTCATAGTCGTACCGGTGTGGATATTCACCCTGGAGCTACAATTGGTCAATTTTTTTGCATAGATCACGGTACAGGAGTGGTGATTGGTGAAACTACCGTGATTGGCAACCATGTGAAAATCTATCAGGGTGTTACACTAGGTGCACTCAGTGTGGACAAAGCTGATGCGGATGTAAAACGGCACCCAACAATCGAAGACAATGTAATCATTTACGCAGGAGCGACGATTTTGGGAGGAAAGACGGTTATTGGTAAAGATTCCGTGATTGGAGGAAATGTCTGGTTGACCAAATCAGTGCCGGCTAATTCCAAAGTCTATTACCAAACCCAAATTCACCATGAAGATGGATTGGTGACAGATCGATATGTATTCAAAAATGATTTCGATGCGACTCTTTGAACTGATTGGAAATACTCCCCTCGTGGAGCTTGAGCATATTCCTACCCATCCCAAGGTAAAAATCTTCTGCAAGATGGAAGGTCAAAATCCCGGAGGAAGTGTCAAGGATCGTGCAGCTTACAATATGTTGCGATCTGCCTTGGATCGAGGTGATATCACAAAAGGAGATAAGCTTGTAGAAGCAACCAGTGGAAATACTGGAATTGCTTTGGCTATGGTAGCTAAAGTGCTGGGTCTGGAAATGACCTTGATTATGCCTGACAATTCCACAAAAGAGCGCGTACTCTCCATGGAAGCTTACGGTGCCAAAGTAATTCTTACTCCTGCGGCAAAGACTATTGAATATTCCCGAGTATTGGCTGAGCAAATGCGCGATGAGGAAGGTTACTTCATGCTCAATCAGTTTGGCAACCCGGACAATTACCTCGCACACTACAAGACCACAGGGCCGGAGATCTGGAGAGATACGGAAGGAAAAGTCACCCATTTCGTTTCTGCCATGGGTACTACGGGTACGATCATGGGAGTATCTCGGTACTTAAAGGAAATAAATCCTTCGATTCAGATTGTTGGTACTCAACCTACAGACGGGTCAAGTATACCTGGAATTCGACGTTGGTCCCCGGAATTTTTGCCGGAGATATTTGAAAGAGAAAGAGTAGATCGGGTGATAGATGTCAGTCAACAACAAGCGACTGAAATGACTCGACGGATGGCAAAAGAAGAAGGAATCCTCGCCGGAATGAGCAGTGGGGGAGCACTTCATGCAGCTATAGAGCTTTCCAAAGAACTCGATGAAGGTCTCATCGTCTGCATCACCTGCGACAGGGGAGATCGATACCTGAGCTCGGATTTGTTTGGGTGAAAAAATGATGTGGCCCACGAGTTAACTCGTGGGCCACTCTTTTTAATCTTTAATCAGGACAGTTTAGAAAAACCGTTTCATCTTCTCCAATCCCTCTTTCACCACCATACTTGCGTCCATGGCATAGTAAGTGGGATTGAAAAGCTCCAGAGAGAGGATAATTTGTCCACCTTTCGACTTTAATGTCTCTGCCAATTCTTTCATCGGAGCACCCCCGTCACCAGGCATCACTCTATCTTTATCTTGTTGTTCTGTTCTGGGGATGCTGGCAGGGAAATCATTCATGTGAAAGATATCTATCGCATGCCCATCCAGCATTTTCATTCCTTCAAAACCGGAACCTCCTCGGAATAAGTGATAGACATCTGCGAGGATTTTGGCATCCTTGTCATCTGCGGCTGCTGCCACTGCCATGGCTTGCCCGAGATGGAAGAAAGAAGGAAAGGCCCCCCAAAATTCCAATTGAGGCATAACCCCAGTTTTTCTGCCCAACTCAAGGAGTTTTTTATAGCGTTCACCTGCCTTTAGCAAGTCTAGTGGGGCCTCGGTTCCGATAGCCGGTGCAGCTACTCGCGCACATCCCAATTCGGCAAGGATTCCCATTTCCTTTTCCATTTGAGCAAAACCAGCCTTGCTTTTCTCTTCGTCTTGGGCCATCCACGTCGGAAAACCGATGCAGTCGAAAAACTCAAGCCCAGCATCCGAAGCCAGCTTCTTTAGGGATGCAATGGTCTTACCTTCTTTTACATAGGCTTCGATTTCCATCATCCAAGGTTCAAATCCATCATAACCAGAACGAGCTGCCAATTCGATGATCTGGGGGAGGCTCAGTTTTTGACCTCGTATCGTGCTGGTGTTGAGAGAAAATTTAAACTGTGTCGATTCCTTGGAAGTAGTGGCAGCCTGCACAGAAGTGGCTGTCGCAGCGAGTGGTGCGAGGGCTAGTGTTTTTAGGAGTTGTCTTCTGGATGTCATAGGAGCTTTGTTTTTATCCGCTGAAAACATCTTGAATCCGTTTAAACATATTTTGAATAAATGGTTTCAATAAGAATTTTCAATCGTATTTTTCAAGATGCTTAAAATAGTGTTTTTCCTGAGTCCAGTTTTCTTTTTTCTGAGTAACGGAATTTCTGCACAAGTAGCGGGCGAAAATTTGCCCTATATCCCAGCCTATCGGGAGCAAATTCCCTATTTCCAGGAACTGATCACTGGCGGGCAATTTGCAGAACCATCTTCTCTGATCAAGGGCGAACCCTACTATGGTACCCGTCAGTTTGAGTCAGGCACACTAAGGATCAACGGAATTACCTATCCCGCTGTGCCCCTTGTTTATGATTGCTTCCGAGATCAGTTGGTTACTTTCCATCCCATTTTCAATCAGAAGATCTTGATCAAGCCGGAGAAAATCGATGGCTTCTCTCTTTCCAATGGAGACTTATTCAGACACTTTTCTGGTAATGAATCCTATTCCCGACACGGAAATGGGATCTATCAAGTAGTCGGAGAGGGGAAAGCAATTGCACTGGCAAAGCGCTATAAGACCACGAAGGCGCTCAGAGAAATGTCCCGATTTGACGAAGAATATCTCGAAAAAGTAGATTTCTTTATCCTAAATGATGGAGTATTTACAGTAGTGAAAAAGGCTTCAGATGCTTACTTGGCTTTGGGCTTGGAGCCAAAAGTCCTAAAGAAAGAACTGAAAGCTAAAGGTCTTCAATTCAAACCAAATCCAGAGGGATTTTTGAGTTTTCTAGTTTCTCACCCCAGCGTGGATTGATACAGATGAAGGGATTTTATAAAAGTTTGGTATTGCTGATGGCTTCTTTTTTCTTAAGCCAATTGGCCTTTTCCCAAGAGGAAAACAGGATTACAGGATTCTTTCCGGGGGTTACCTTTGATCGATTCGCTGAATTGGTGGAAAAAGAGACTTCTTATCGATTTTTTTTCAAGGAAAGCGATGTGGCAGGACTGACAGTCAATCTCCAAGCGAATAAGGACAAATTGGAAGATGTGCTTGCAGTGATTTTTCTGAAGACGGATTTGAAATTTTCCATTTCCGCCCAAAAAGAGGTCTTTGTTTCCAAAGGTGAAAAACTCCAGGTCGATTTTCTGCCAAATTATTTTCAGGCTCCAACTTCAAGTTTTTCCTCCTCAGGGGCTCAAGATGAATTTGTGCGCAATAGACGTTATGTAATCGGGATTCCAGGTGCAGGAAATGAAGCCAAACTCGTTGGGGTGGTTAAAAGTCTGGAAAATAATCAGCCCATAGAAGGAGCCATCGTCTATGAAAAAGAATCGATGCAACAAACCATCACGGATAAGGAGGGAAAATATGAAATCACTATTCCCAAAGGATACAAAACACTCCTCGTCCAGAATATCGGAGGATATACCGAGCAGCGACTTTTGGATGTTCAGGGAAATGGTACGCTTGACCTGAATATCGGTGAAGGAGTGTTTGCTCTGAATGAAGTAGTGGTTAGATCAGGAGCGTTGACCAATGTATCCCGGCCTGAAATGGGCGTTCAGTCTCTTTCTGTCCAGCAGATGCGTAAACTTCCTGCGGTCATGGGAGAAGTGGACATCATCAAAGGTATCCTGACCATGCCTGGTGTGAATACGGCAGGCGAGGCAAGTGTGGGCTTCAATGTGCGAGGCGGTGCTGCAGATCAAAACTTGATTCTTTTGGATCAAAATACCCTATTTAATCCCTCTCACTTATTCGGCTTTTTCTCTGCAGTCAATTCTGATATGGTACAGGGCGTGGAGTTGTACAAAGCGGGAGTTCCGGCTAGCTTAGGTGGAAGACTTTCCTCTGTTTTACAAGTGACTCCAAAAAAAGGCAGGACTGACAAAATCGGGGGCTCGGGTGGTATTGGTCCCATGACCAGTAGATTGAGTATCGATGGGCCGATAGGAGCTAATACGACCTTTATCTTAGGGACTCGACTGACTTATTCAGATTGGTTGTTGGATGCTTTGCAGGACAGGATTGACTTAGGTGCAAGCCGTGCATTTTTCGCGGATTTCAATGGATCGGTAGAGCACCGATTCAGTGAAAAGGATGCGATTCGAGTTTCCGGATACTTTAGCAGGGATGAATTCCAGTTTGATCCGGATACGGTTTACAGCTATTCCAATCAGAATTTTGCGGTGTCATGGACACACTATTTCAATGATGAGTTGGAGGCGACTTTTTCAGCAGGTCAGGATGGTTACGATTTTTTGGTGGAAGGAGAAGACAATCCTCTCAATTCCTATCAGTATCGCTTCGATATCAAGCAACAGTTTTTGAAGGCACAGTTTAGACAGGAAAAAGGAGACAGGCATATATTGACTTATGGTGTCCATGGGATTTACTACCAGTTAAATCCAGGAAAAATCAATCCATTTGGTACCCAAAGCATTGTCATTCCAGACCAGGTAGCTTCGGAAAAAGCCATGGATTGGTCGCTATTTATCGGAGATGAATTTGAAGTGAATGAGCAACTGACGATGAGTGGAGGACTCAGGTATAATTTTTACCGGTTCCTTGGGCCACAGACTTTGCCAGTATATGCTGCCGGAGAGCCTTTCCTTTCGGAAAATATTACGGGAGAAACCGTCTTCGGAAATGGGGAAAATGTCCAAACTTACCATGGTCCGGAGTTTCGGTTCTCGGCTAGATACGCACTTTCCAATTGGTCCTCTATCAAAGCAGGAGTCAACTCCATGAGGCAAAATATCCACTTACTGAGCAATTCTTCCGTGATTACTCCTACAGACACTTGGAAGCTTAGTGATCCATTCCTGAAGCCTCAGCGTGGGATCCAGTATGCTTTGGGCTTTTTCAGAAACATGAAGCAGGGGATGTATGAGCTTTCGACAGAAGTCTATTACCGAACCATGCAAAATCTCCTGGATTACAAGTCAGGAGCGCAGATCGTGCTGAATGATCGAATCGAACAGGACGTATTGGTAACTCAAGGCAAAGCTTATGGGGCAGAATTTTACCTGAGAAAACTCCAGGGTAAGCTGAACGGTTCGATTGCTTATACTTACAGCCGATCGCTACTTCAAACTGATCCTACAGAGAGAAAGGAGCAGATCAATCGCTCCGAATGGTATCCCAGCAACTTTGATCAGCCACACAATGCGAATGTGGTCATCAATTATGAACTCAGCCGTAGGCTAAACATGACCATGGCGGGTAAATACAGCACGGGAAGACCGGTCACATTACCGATCGCTAAGTTTGAATATGGTGGAGCTGAGCGAGTATATTTCTCTGACCGAAATTCCTTCCGCGTACCGGATTATTTCCGAATGGACTTTTCCATCAACTTGGAGGGAAATCATAAAGTCAAAAAGCTTGCTCATGCATCTTGGTCTTTTGGTGTTTATAATATTCTGGGAAGAGACAATGCCTATTCGGTCTATTATGTGCCGGAGGGAGGAAAGCTTCAAGGCTATCAGCTGGCGATTTTTGCTGAACCTATTCCTTTTATCACTTATAATTTCAGATTCTGATGAATAGAAGTTGGTTATTGTTTTGTGTTTTGATTGGGATCTTGAGTAGTTGCCGGACTCCTTTTGATCCAGAGGTTCCCGATACTGAACTTCGAATTTTGGTAGTGGAAGGCTATTTGGATACGGAGGGTAGGAAAAGCGAACTTAAGCTTAGCAGGACCGTGCCACTTTCCTCTTCAGCCTCCATGCTTCCCGAAATTGGCGCAACAGTACTCCTCCGAAGTCAAAATGGTCAACAGTTTTCCCTTTCTGAAAAAGGAAAGGGTATTTACCTCTTCGAGAGAAACATAGACGAAAAACAAACTTACACACTCGAAATAGTACTGAAGTCAGGTGAGCGGTATGCTTCTGAAGTACTCAAGCCTATCAACACTCCGGAGATCATCGATGGAGGCTTCAAGAGGGACCAAGATGGTGTGGAAATTTTTGTATCTACTCAGGGGAATGCAGAGGCAGATGATTTCCTTTGGACTTTTGAAGAAACTTGGATTTACAGGCCTAGAATCAGAACTCCCTATATCTACGACTCCCGATTGAGAGATGTGAGGCAAAGAACTGAGGCTGAGCAAAACTCTCTTTGCTTCAAGACCGAACCCAGCCCTGATATCGTTATTGAGACCAGCTCGAGGTTTCAGGATCAGGTAGTTTTTGAAAAAACTGTGACTGAAATTCCCGAAGGAGATGAGCGGATCATGGAGCGTTACAGTATTCTGATCTCCCAAAAGGGAATTGCCTCCAAGGATGTTCAGTTTTGGGAGATTTTAAAGAAAAACACGGAAGATATTGGGTCTATTTTTAGCCCTTTGCCTTCCCTGATTGGAGGAAATATCAAAAGCTTGGACAACGCCTCCAGCCCGGTGATCGGTCAAGTGAGTCTAGGCGTAATCCGACAAAAACGAATCTATGTCAATCGAGCTGAGGTAAGCCCTTGGAACTACATAGATCCTCAGTTTAATGATTGTGTAATCGGAGAGGTGGCGGTACTGAGAGCTGCATACCCTGAGACTTTTGGTAATGGTGCTACTGTGCCCGCTCGAGAATTAATGCAGGGAACTACCATCATTGGTTATTATCCTTCCTCTCGCCGATGTACGGATTGTACCCTATATGCATCTCCCATTCGACCGGATTTTTGGGAAGACAATTGATTTCTCTATGCTGTTAAAAACTTCAGATACTCATTTCCTCAAAATTTCCAGCTATTGGCTTGTCATCCTGACCATCTGGCTGGGCAATCAATCGGTCTTTGGTCAATCAATGACCAATCCAGTGGAACAGGTCAGTTTTCAAACCCCCAAAACCCTTTACTTCTCAGGGGAGAAAATCTGGTTTGATGCCAAAGTCACCATAGGAACGGAGCCCTCGGCCTCTCAAGTCGTTTATGCCGAGTTGGTTGACCGAAATGCTGTTTCCATCATTCACGCCAAAGTCCCTTTACAAAAAGGCGAGGCCGTCAATTACCTCAAAATTCCGGAACAGACCCCATCGGATCATTATTTACTGAGAGTTTACACCCGCATCAGTCCTTATTTGGATATCAATGCTGGTATTTCTCAGCAGTTTGTGACCGTGATCAATCCAAGAATACCACCCAAGTCATCCAATAATTCTCAAAAAGCAGTTATTCAAGCAAGTCAGCAAGTCGCTAAAGGCGCTACAGTTGAATTCCCTGCTTCAGTAGGTGGAGTTGCTATGGCGAACGCTTCGGGGATTTCAATTGCCAACCCTTTTCTTCCTGAGGAGCAGCATCAATGGAAATCAGATGAAGTTTATACCGATTTAGTAAAAGAAAATCTCTTGCCCGAGCTATTTGGTCATGTGGTCAAAGTAAAAGTCCCCACCGCAGATACCACCTTAACCTATTTTCTTTCGGTACATGGTGTCCAAAGTGCGCTATTTACAGACCATCCCGATCGAAACGGAAATTTGGTTTTTGACATAGGTGGCTTACGACATTGGGATCGATTGATCGTGCAGCTCGAAAATGGTCAGGAAATGCCTGGATTGGAGGTCATTTCCCCTGTAATTAAAACCACCTTTCGAAAGGAGTTTGACTTCCCTGAGCTGACCATCCAGGAATCCCAATTGGAAGAACTCAGCCGGCTGCTGAAGGCTTCCATGATGCAAACTTATTTTTTGGAGCGCTTCGAAAACGACTCCTTGGAAGTGGTGACTGGATTCGTGGCAGATTATACTTATAACCTGGATGATTATACCCGTTTTGAAAATGTAGAGACAGTGTTAAGGGAATACGTACCAAGTGTAGCCGTTCGCACCAGAGAGAAAAAGAAGGAGTTTCGATTGCTCAATGAGGCTAACAAAACAGCTTTTGAAGCTAATCCCTTGATCGTAGTGGATGCCATGCCTGTCTTTGATTCGGATTTGTTGGCTTCCTTTAATCCAAAATTGCTGCAACGATTGGAAGTACTTAATCGGGAGTTTTACCTCAATGATCGAACCTATCCCGGAGTATTGAGTTTTTCCAGTTACACCAATAATTTCGGACTGTTTCCGCTGGCGCCCTCTGCGCGCTTTTTTGATTACCATGGACTTCAGCCATTTATCGAATTGGACAAGAAGCAGTTTTCTTCGTCAGCTGCCAATGACCGGTTTCCGGATTGGAGAACCGTCTTGTTTTGGGGAGAAAATGAGAATAAAATCAGCGTACAAGCTCCTGACTTAGCTGGAATATTTGTCTTCTGGGAGCGAGAAATTCAAAATGGGGTTCCTTCGGTGAAGCGAACCTATTTCCAAGTCAAAAATTGAAGATTACTCTACCTTTTTACCCAATTCCATTTTGAAAAACTTTTGGAGTAGGTTTTCATAAACCTGGCTATCGAGTTGCTCTTGTCCTAACCCCTTTTTCTCGGGAAATGTCTCCATGTGCAAGGTTTGGGTAGGAAAGGCAAATCGTACCCCAAGCGTATGCGCCAGTTTGACGATCTGAATTAAGATTTCGTGCCTGGACTGGAGTTCTTCCTGAATGTTTGGGACCTCAAAGAAAATGTAAAACATCACATCCTGACTATAGCTCGAAAGGTTGTTGAAGTAGACATGATAAAGGTCTTTTCTGGTCTTGGGATGGCTTTTGATAATTTCACGCAAGCCTATGACAAACTGTTCTATCAATGCCGGAGGCGTGTCGTAGGTGATGGTCAGCGTAGTGGTAAATCTTCTGTATTGTCTCAGCCCGTGGTTGTCGACGACGGCATCTGCGATTTTTCCGTTTGGGACGTACATCAGGGAGTTCCTGAAAGTTCTGATTCGCGTGGACCTAAAGCCGACTTCTTCGACAGTCCCGTCGATTTCTCCCGAAGTCACCCAATCCCCTACCTGGAAAGGCTTATCGATAAAGATCATGATCGAGCCGAAGAAATTTTTGATGGTGTCCTGGGCAGCAAGTGCGATGGCCACACCGCCGATCGATAATCCGGTCAAGAAAGGAATGATATCCAAATCGAGTCCATCTCTCAGAATGAAAAGTGTGCCCACGATGATGACGAGTGCCTTGAGTGTTTTGCGAAGCAGCGGAACAAGTTGATCATCCAGCGTGGAGGCAGTTTTGGCGGCGAGACTGGCAAAATAGGCGGCAATGACATCTACTATTTTGTAAAAAATCACCATGATCAAGAAAGGCTTCAGCGTATTGAAGACCACTACTATCCAGGCCCAAATCTCAACCGGAAGATGCAATACTCTGATCAATAGCGATAGTAGCAGCACGATCAGGTAAAAGCTGGTAATTTTGGCGATTGGGAGGAGGTAATTTTTTCCGATATCCCCGTAACCCAATCTGCTCATTAGATACAGGAGGACTCGGTCTACCAAAAAAGTAAAAACCAAATGTGCCAAAAAGGTCATCAGAATCAGGATCAGAATACCCAGGATCTGCCAGAGCTGAAGTCCTAAGTATTGCTCAGTGCCCATTTTGGGCAGCAGATTGAGAAGCTTATCTGTTCCCAAAGGATAGGTTTCTGAATGTAGCTGAGCGATTTGGCTTACTGAAAAAGAAGAGAATTTCCATTGACTACCTTGCTTCTCCAAGTAGATGGCGGGAAGTCTTTTTTTATCAAAATAGTATTTGTGCTCCGCGTTTGAGGCAGAATCCACATAGTTTGGCTCATTTGGAATTTCGCTCGTGCGGATGATGATCCCCTTTCCCTCTAGCACTTGCTGGAGCTTTACAGCAAGTTCTTCTGGATCGCCAATTACGCCTCGTCGATCTAAGGTCCTAGCTGCTCGGTTGGGTTTAAAGTTTTTGGGATCCAGGTTGAAAAAGAAACTTAGGGTAGTGTGGTAGGGAGAGCTGAGATTTACTCCCTCAGGTAAAGGTTTGGAATCTTGTTCGTCAACGAGGAGCTGTCCAAATCCTTGACTTACTAACAGGAGGCTGAAAGAGCATATGAGGAGTAATTTCTTAATCATGAGCGATAGGACTAGGCTTTAGCAACTTTGGGAATTGTTAACGATTCGTGACCTGATTAGTCAGGTATGACGTATTCAAAGAGGTTTTTTCCGGATCGGGTACGAATGAGCAGTTGACCCAATTGAGGTTGGTGAGTGATTTGGATTTCACCTTCGCTTTCGAGCGGAGCATTGGTGAGCATGTTTCCCGAAAGGTCATATAAGTATCCAAACCCTTGTTCCAAGTCGGTTACCGCGAGGATTTTTCGGTTTGATCCAAAATCAAAGAAGCCAAACCATGCATGTTCGCCCGAAATGGGTAAGGTCATCAACGATTCCTCCTTGTCATTGAGTATGACTGTCTTGTTGAATTGCTTCATCAAAATAAGACTTGAGTTACCTTTTTGGTCTGTAATTAACTCAAAGCGATCATCTCGATTAGACTTTTCGAGTTGGTTTCGATACTGAATTTCCCCTGAAAATGATCCTCTCACCAATTCCCCTCCTTGGGTGATGGCCGAAAGAACTGGAGAGTTTCCTGAAATCAATTTTGCTGTGGAACTGATCTCTTTTCCCAAATCCAGGGGAGAGCCAGGCTGTTTTTCTCCTCTCCTATTGAAAAAATGAACTTTGCCCGACTTGCCTTGCGCGATCATAAAATCCCCTTTTCCGGGAACCCTAAAATGAAACGGAGCTCCAACGACCGTTTCCCCGAGTTGGAGTGGGCTCCAGCCTTCCAAGGCCTTACCGGTTTTGTCAAACAGCCAAAGGTTCCCTTTTTCTGTAGCGGCAAAATACCGGTATTCCCGAGTCTGTTCATAGTCCACCAAATTCAGGTTGGTGAGCTTGTCTTCTGGAATAGATAGTGGAAAACCAGGGAGAAAATTTCCCAATCGATCGATCGCATAGATTTGTTCCTCTGTGGCGAAGAGTAATTGCAGTTTCCCATTTTTGAAAAAGTCGATCTGGAACGCGTCTGAAATCACTGGTCCTGAAAGGGGAATAGTATAAACCTGCTCACCATCAGAATTGAGAAGGTAAAGGACGTGATCTTGATCCTGAATGACGAGATCTTGGGTGTTGTCATTAAAGTTTTTGATCACTTTTGGGCCATAGGTGATCTGTTGGCCAAGACTGATTTGTTTTCCTGATACCAGCTCAAATGATTTTTTGGTAGTAGTTTCAGCTGGCGTATTCTGAGAAAAATAAAGGGTTAAACTCCCCTCAGGGCCTGAGGGGTAGTGATTGATTTTGAAACTCAGGATCGGGAAAGCCTGGAATTCGGCTTCATATTTTTGCAGAAATGTACTCCATGTAGGATTGCTTGTCTGCACCCAATGATTCCAGATTTTAGTTAAAAAGAAGGTTTTGCTGTAGCCCGAAGACGGTGAAATGGCTTTTGAAAAAGAGTCTTTCGTAGATCTGGCCCAAGTATTCCCCTGGTAGTAATCGTCCATCAACAATTTCATTCCCTGTGCTGAATTGGTCATCACCAGGATGTCTTCCAAGAAACTGATATGAGTCTGGTCAAATCCTGAAAATTTCCCGTTAAACAGGTGTGCAGGGAATTCTTCTTCAGGGAAAAACAGGATTTCATTCTCTCTGTAAAAGTCACCCGACTCAAACTCAGAGTTGCTTCTGAACTCCTTGAGATAGGCCCAAATTTGTTCCGGTTGATTGGTTTTGACGAGTAGAGCCTGAATGTCGGTCTGATTGCCGATTGGTTCGAGTTGAAGCAAGTACATTTCTCCTGTAAAGTCGTCTAAAAATCCCCGCTCAATCAATTTGGTTTGGATTTCCCCGCTAAGTGTGGATATCGGCGTGAAAGCAGGATTTTGAAGTTTTTGGGTTTCAAGAATACCGTCCAGATTGATTTGAGTGATCGCTTGAGTTTTTGTAGAGATCAACTTCTCAAAATCGGGAAACTGGGCCTGAACGGAAGGGAGAAAATTGATTTCATTCCCCAATTTAACAGGTCCTTTAAAGACCAATTGATTCTCTTCAAATGCCAAATCCAAGGCGACCACGTAGTCCGAAAGACTCAATTCTTTGATCATATTGCTTTCCCGGGTGGAACTGATTCCGCTCAGTAACCTGCTCAGCCCCTGAGAAGTCAGAATCAGCCTGCCCAATCCAGAATTGGCTTCCAGTTGATCCCCTAGTTTATCCGAAAGTTGATTGGGTGTATCGCTTAGGTAAAAGCGAATTGCCTCCTCAATCACGAAAGAAGAAGAGGATATCAAGAGTACATTATTGAGTGTCGTAATTGACCATTTCCTGGAGTTGGAGGGATCCAAATACTCCAGAATCTCCAGATCACTGTAGTTTCGGGTTTGGAAGCGAGCTTTGGAAGGGATTTTAGACCTAAGATCTTCCAATAATTCTGTCGGAGGGGTATTCCCAAAATTGACAGTAAAAAGTAAGCTGAAATTATCTACTCCCGTGGCATGGTAACTGACGGTAACTTGCTTTTTTCGCAGAATTTTGGAAAGTGATCCGTTGCCACCCAGAAGGCTGTCAAGAGTGCCTAGTTGCGAAGCGATCGACTGGAATGCAGGGAATCTGGATAACGGATTCCAGACAGGTTGATTGACCAGTTCGTTCCAAGTTTGATCTGCTTGAGTGGATTCAAAAATGAAAATTGCATCCCCTGAAATCAGTTCTAGGCTATTGATTTTTCGTGAAAAAATATATTTCTCATACAGCACATAGCCTCCCCAAACCAGAAGGCTGAGAATCAGGATGACCAATAGACTTTTCCAGATTTTCACAGGGATAGGGGGTGATTAAACATTGAGTATACAAAAAAAGACCTAAGAAACTCCGGAATCATCGGAAGAATCTTAGGTCCAGATGGATCAGGTGTTTGGATTATTTACCCAAGCGGTCCAATACATTCATTACTTCTTTCACGTGGCCTCTTGATGTTTCCAAAAGCGCTTTCTCTTCTGCATTAAGGTCCAGTTCGATTACTTTTTCGATACCGTTTTTACCCAAAATTACAGGCACACCTAAGTAGCAATCATCGATTCCATACTCACCGTCAAGCTTGATACATACCGGGAATACTCTTCTTTGATTTTTAAGGATAGCTTCTACCATTTGAGCAGCTGCTGAGCCCGGCGCATACCATGCAGAGGTTCCCATGAGTTTTACCAGCTCACCGCCACCGAATTTGGTTCTTTCGATGATTGCATCCAGTTTTTCTTTTTCCACTAATTCTGTCACAGGGATACCTGCTACAGTCGTATATCTTGGAAGTGGTACCATGGTATCTCCATGACCTCCCATAAGGATCGCCTGGATTTCCTTACCGGAAACGTTGAGTTCCTCAGCCAAAAACGCTCTGTATCTGGCAGTGTCCAAGATACCTGCCATACCCATCACTTTTGTTCTTGGCAAGCCTGAAGTCAAGTGTGCCTGATAGGTCATGACGTCGAGAGGATTGGAAACTACGATAATGATGGCGTTTGGAGAATATTTGATCACATTTTCAGTCACCATTTTCACGATTCCAGCGTTGGTCTCGATCAAATCATCTCTGGTCATGCCTGGTTTTCTCGGAAGACCTGAAGTGATCACTACCACGTCAGAATTGGCAGTTTTGCTGTAATCGTTGGTAGAACCCACAGTGCGGCTATCGTACTGGTTGATTGGTGCTTTTTGCCAGATATCAAGTGCCTTGCCTTCGGCGATGCCTTCCTTGATGTCTACCAATACGATTTCTTCTGCTACCTCGCGATAAGCTAAAACATCGGCACAGGTGGCACCTACGTTACCTGCACCAACTACGGTTACTTTGCTCATGTTTCTTATAGATTTTTTTTATGTGAACTGCCTTATAAAGCGCCGCTAAGTTAATAAGCAATGCTTACGTAGAGAAACCTGCCAGAGATTAGTTTGTTGCCTTTTAACCGATTTTTGATGAATGAAACGTCTGACAGATGAGCTGTTTATTCAAACATTTGTCGGAGGCTGAAAAATCCAAATGATTCCCTGTAGGATCTGAATAACCGCTGATTATTGGTATTGTAGTATTCTGCCAAGGAAGTCATCATCTTGGCTTTGATTTTCGGGTTGCTGTCAAAAATCTCCTGTATGGCAAAGTGAGGAATCACAATCAGCTCGGCCTCGTCTGATGTTACCAAGGCGGTGTAGGTTCTTTTGGCATTTTCGAGCAAAGAATTCTCTCCAAAGGCTTCGCCTCGCTTCATTTGCAGGATCGTTTCAAAGTTGTCCCTGACATCGATGGTGAGATCTATTTGTCCTCTTCGGATCAGATAAAGAGCTTGGCTCGGGTCTTTGGTGAAAAAAACCACTTCATCCTTTACATACTTACGCTCGTGCATGGCAGGCAGAAATCGGGCAAGCTCTTTCTGTCTCAATCGCTCAAAAAATCTGATCCCCTGCATGAAGTCAAACATTTGCAGTTCCTTAGGTTCATAGGTTTTTGAAAAAGGATTTCGCATGGTTTAGCGTTTTTTGAAGTGAATGGTTTGGCGGGTAGCAGGGGTGATTTTTGCCCAGTCGGCAATCCTCATCCCAATTACCCAGGCAATTTTATTTCCTGAAACAAGCACCTTTACTTCCTGCTTTTTGGGCAAAGGCACCTTGAGATCGATGAGAAAATCCGAAATTTTCTTTTCCGATTGCATACCAAGCGGAAAAAATCGATCACCTTCTTTCCAAAGGCGAATCTCTAGTGGGAATTCCAAGCGATCTAAATCCAAAAGCGCATTTTGAAGTCGGAGATCGATAGCTTGAGGCTCCGAAGATCGAGAGAGATCATAGGTTCCCTCAGGCAGGTTTAGCTCAGGGTCATTTTTTTGAATGAGGAGGGTTTCAAAGGGAAAGGGTTTGGGACAGAGCATCATCTCCTTTCGGTCAAGCCATAGCTGAAAGTCTTTTCCGATGAACACGGTTCCCGGCTTTATTTCAGCAAGGCTTTCCCAAATCTGTTGGGTTTGGTCCGAATTGAACCCAAATGACCTCAGCCAAAAGTACAAAAGCGATGCTCCACCAGGCAGATGGGCAATGTCCGAGTACTTGAGAAGTTGGATTCCATCCTTTTCCACAATGCTTGTTGCTTTCCAATAGTCAAACAAACCTGAAAAGGCCCTCCCTGTATCCTTCAACCGTTCAAAGCTGGTCAGAAGGTTTTTTCGGGCATCAGCTTCCAAGCTAAGGATGGCGGGGAGTCCGTGGTGCCGCAGCTTGTTACGCTTGTAGTCTGATTTCTCGTTTGAGCTGTCTTCCCTCCATTCCAACCCGCCCGATTTCATAAAATCAGTTAATTCTGCTCTAGAAAATGGAAGCAACGGTCGAATCAGCCAACCCTTTCGCTCACTCATTCCGTAGACACCCTCGATCCCTGTTCCTCGGAGGAGGTTGAGGAAGATCGTTTCCAACTGATCATCTTCATGATGAGCCAGTAGGATTCCGTTTAGGTTGAATTTGGCTCGGATTTCTTCGAAAAAGGCATATCGGATTTCCCGTGCAGCCATTTGAATGGAGATTCCCTGAGAAAGTGATAAATACTTCGTATCAGCAATTTTCAGGTGAAAATTGATTTGGTGCTTTTGGGCCCAGTTTTCCACGAAAGATTGATCTCCATCGCTCTCCTCTTCTCTCAATTTGAAATTGACATGAGCTATATCAAAGGGAATGCCTGCTTGCAGGAGTAAGTTTGCCAAAGCCATGCTGTCCATTCCGCCACTGCAGGCCAAAAGGTATCGATGCTGAGGTAATAAAAGCTGACGGGACTGAATGTGGGAGATAAAGACTTCGCGCATTAATCAAAAATAGCTTTTTCTGCTAATTTTGCCGACATCCAACGATTTATGAACATTCGTTTTTCTCCTTACTTTCTATTGCTGCTGATTTTCCTGACTCCATCAGGCACAAGTTGGGCACAGCGGTCTTCGACTTTGGAGATTATCAGTGCGGATTTGCTTCAAGGGGCTAGCGGTTTTGAAAGGCTACTTGGCGCAGTCAAAATGAAGCATCAGAACTCGTTGATTTATTGTGACTCTGCGCATTTTTATCGAGGCGAAAATAGAGCCCAGCTCTTTGGTAGGGTTAGGATAGAAGACGAGAAAGACCCGATCACTACCAAAAGCTCTTATGCCGAGTACGATGGAAATACCAAAATCGCCAAACTGAGAAAAAATGTGGTTTTCACCAATCAAAAGACCACGCTCTACACGGAATTTTTGGATTACAATCGGGAAACTAACGTTGCCAATTATTTTGATAAAGGCAAAGTGGTGGACTCGGTCAATGTACTTACCAGCGAAACTGGCATCTACGAGATCAATTACGAGCGAATCAGCTTTCAGCAAGATGTGGTTTTGGTCAATCCCGACTACACGCTGAAAACCAATGATTTGATCTATTTGACTGTTCCAAAAACAGCTCAGACACAAGGCCTGACCAATATTGTCTCCAAAGAAGGCTACAACCTGGATGCTCAAAATGGAAGCTTTTACGATACTCAAAAGAAACAATTCCGGTTTTTTGATGGGCTAGTCGAGACCGACGAAAGCCGGGTCAAAGCAGACGAATTGTTTTATGACGAGTTGGAGGCCTATTATGAAGGAAAGAAAGATGTACGGGTATTCAATAAAGAGCGGAAAGTTGAAGTCTTTGGTGATGTGGGTAAATATTGGGAAAAACGGAAATACAGCGAGGTTTTCGGCAATGCCCTAGTTAGAAGGTATTTTGAAAAGGATACGCTTTTTATGGTAGCGGATACCTTGATTTCTCATGACAATGAGCAAGATTCTGTGAAATACTTGCTGGCCTACCATGGTGTAAGGTTGGTCAAGTCTGACTTATCAGGAAAAGCAGATTCTCTTTTTTACAACTATTCAGATTCTTCCATTCAGTTGTTTAAAGATCCTGTTATGTGGAATCAGAAAAGCCAGATTTCAGCCGATAGTATGGTGTTTTTTATAGCAAATGAAAAGCTTGACCGTGTTTACATGAAAGACAAAGCTTTTGCAATCATGACGGACACGCTCTTGAATTTCAATCAGATGAAAGGAAGGAAAATGACCGGCTATTTTCAGGAAGGTCAGATTCAAAAACTATTTATCGAAGGAAACGGAGAGTCTCTTTACTATGCGTTGGAGGCAGATACGCTGACCCAAGGGGTCAATCGAATTTTAAGTGCCACCATCGAACTTGGCTTTGAAGATGGATACATCAAAAAATCAAACTTTGGAATTCGCCCTGACGGCAAATTTATTCCTGTCCAAAAAATTGATGAGAAAAATGGCCAACTGGAAGGATTTAAATGGAGGATTGGAGATAGGCCTAATAGGAAAGATATTGATGAATGGAGAAAGGTCATCGAAATCGATCCAGACCTGAAAACGTTCTTTAATGATCCGGATGTCCGCTTGGAAATGCCTACGGATGAACAAATCCAAAAGGCCCTTTATCCCGGAAAAAGGATGGAAAGACTCCCAAACCTTCCGTGATCGTTCATAAGATCAGGGAGGTTTTGATTTTTTTTCGAAGGTTAACAACAATTAACCGCCTTTTTTAAAGTTTGGGTATCCGTTTGGATATTTTTGTCCGTATATTAAATACTCGTTACAAACTGGTTCCGCTTATTGATTTTACTTCTACATGAAATCCTTCCTACTCATTTCCACATGGCTGATGCTATTGCTACCTGCACTTGCAGGTGCACAGCAAGTTCGTGTGTTGAGTGAAGTGGTTGATTTTTCGGGTGACATTGGCTCCTCTCAGCGAAAGACTATCATCTTGCATAACGAGTCAAACCAGCAAAAAACATATTTATTGAAGAATGTGCGCGGAGGTATTGGTTCTTCTCAAAAGGTAAAGGTGTGTTTTGGTGATCAGTGTTTTGATCCGAAAAAAGAATTAGCCAAAGTCAGCATCAAGCTAGCTCCGGGAGAGATTTACACAGATTTTTACATGGAATTTGAAATGGGTATTGCAGAGACCAAGGGTACGTTTGATTTATATTTTGTCAATGCGGACAATCTTCGCGAAAACTTCGTGGTTGAGGCTAGGTACTCAGTTTCAGGTACTGCCAAAGTGGAGTTTTCCCATAAAGACATAAAGCTCAGTGATGTGTACCCCAATCCAAGTAGTAGAATTGCGCAACTCGACTATGAGCTGGTCAATCCAAAAGCCAAAGCAAAAATCACCATCAACAGTTTCATTGGCAATCCTATAGCTGAGTATGAGTTGGATCCGGAGAGAAATTCTTTGTTAATCAATGTTTCAGATTTTCAGCCTGGAGTTTATTTCTATACGCTCTTTGTAGACAACAAGAATGTAGTCACTAAGAAACTACAGGTAAAGAAATGAGGAAGTTACCTCTTTCGTCATCCATTTGAATCCGAATAATTATCCCCTATATTTGCGCTCCTTAAAATGCACATGCGAGTCCTTTCCAGATTAATTTTCATTCTCTCTATCGTTATTGCCGCTTGTGGTCCTTTTTCCAAGTTGGAAAAAAGTACCAATTGGGAAGAACTTTACAATGGAGCCAACAAGTACTATCAGGAAGGTGAATACAATAAGGCTATCATCCTTTATGATAAGGTACTGCCTGTAATTAAAGGTTCGGAAAAAGCAGAAATGGCCGAATACAACTATGCGAATTGTCATTTCAAAACAAAGCGATACATAGAGGCAGCAGGTTATTTCAATACATTTTACAGAACCTACAATAGAAGCCCGTTGGCGGAGGAAGCGTTGTTTATGCATGCTTACTCCCTGTATTTGGATGCTCCAGACTTCAATCTAGATCAGCAAAGCAGTAAAGAAGCAGTGTCAGCCATTCAGCAGTTTGTTGGCAGGTTTCCAGCATCAGCCAGCTATGAGCGAGCTATTGAGATGCTCAAGGATTTGGAGGACCGATTTGAGAAAAAGGCTTACAGTGAGGCAGAGATGTACTATAGGCTGAAAGACGGGTTGTTTCCTGGAGACTTTTACAGAGCTTGTATTATCAATTTTCAAAATTTCGCAAAAGATTATCCGGAAAGTAAGCACAATGAAGAGCTTGCCTACAAGCTGGTAGAAGTGGCCTACGCTTATGGTAAAAACAGTGCCTTTGACAAAAAGGAAGAAAGACTTAATGACGCAGTAAAATATGCGGCAAACTTCTACCGAAAATATCCCAGCAGTGGATTTACCGCAGAAGTGAAAAAATTTGAAGAGCAGACCAAGGAGGAGATTGTGGCACATGCCAAGGCTAAAAAGGAATACGCCGATCGATTGGCAGCCCAGACCGCTGCGGCAGACTCAACTCAAAAAGTAAATCAAAACTAGAATCAAATCAATAAAATCATATGGCAGTCAATCCATCCATCATTACTAGAGATCTGGATAAAATCGCTGAGCAAACAGGTAATATCTATGAGTCTATCCACATTGTTGGACAGCGAGCTAAACAGATTTCCACCAACTTGAAAGAGGAATTGAACAACAAACTTTCTGAGTTTGCCTCAACTGTGGACAATCTGGAGGAAGTATTTGAAAACAAGGAGCAAATTGAAATCTCCAAGTTTTATGAAAGAATGCCTAAGCCATCTACTCTTGGCATGGAAGAATTTATAGAAGGTAAAGTTTACCACAGATATCCTGATCAGGAAGGAGCTGAGTAACTTTCATGAATCTAAAGGGGAAGCGAATCCTTCTGGGTGTGACAGGCAGTATTGCTGCTTATAAGTCTGCCTTGCTTACACGCTTACTCATCAAATCCGGAGCAGAGGTGCAACTCATCATGAGCGCCTCTGCTCTTGATTTTATTACCCCATTGACCTTAGCCACGCTTTCTAAGCGACCTGTTTTTTCGGATTTTTCTGATAAAAAATCTGGACAATGGCATAATCACGTAGAACTTGGTCTTTGGGCAGATCTTTTTATTGTTGCTCCACTAAGTGCAAATACACTTGGTAAGTTTGCCAATGGAATTTGCGACAACCTTTTGACCGCCACTTATCTTTCTGCCAGGTGTCCTGTGATGCTAGCCCCAGCCATGGATTTGGATATGTATCAACATCCATCAGTTAGGGCTAATCTCCAAAAAGTAGCCTCTTTTGGCAATATCATCTTGGATGCAGAATCAGGCGAATTGGCAAGCGGGCTTTCAGGACAGGGAAGAATGATGGAGCCTGAGCACATTTTGCAAGAAGTAAATCGATTTTTCAGTTCCTTACTTGATTTCAAAGGGAAAAAAGTAATGGTCACGATGGGGCCAACTCAAGAGGCGATTGATCCAGTCCGTTTTATTAGTAATCACTCCAGCGGTAAAATGGGTTTGGCCATAGCCAAAGCATTTCAGAAACAAGGTGCTGAGGTTTTTGTGGTTTCGGGACCTGTTAGTTTAGATCTCGGTTCTGAGGGCTTTCATTTGTATTCTGTTCATTCGGCAGATGAAATGTACAAAGCAGCAAAATCCATTCATGATCAAATGGATATTTGCGTTTTTGCAGCAGCGGTGGCTGATTATTCTCCTAAAGTGATCGCTTCTGAGAAAATCAAAAAGCAAGGGGAAGAACTTTCGATTTTACTCAAGAAAAATGTAGACATAGCCTTAGAGCTTGGCAAGTCAAAAAGATCCAATCAAATTCATGTGGGTTTTGCTTTAGAAACCGAAAAAGAAGAGCTACATGCTAAAGCAAAATTGGAAAGGAAGAACTTTGACCTGATCGTATTGAATTCCGCAAAAGAGGAAGGTGCCGGGTTTCAGCATGACACCAACAAGGTGAAGATTTTTCACAAGGATGGAAAGGCAGTGCAGTCCGATCTATTGCCTAAATCAAAAATCGCAGATCTGATTCTAGATGAAGTCAAAAACCTTCCCGTTTGGGTTTGACCCAAAGATTTTTGTTATGTTTAGCTACATGAAGAGAGGCTTACTTGCAATCTTACTTTTCTTTTGCGCATCCGGTTTGGTGGCTCAGGAGCTAAACTTTACTGTCATTATCAACAGTGATCGATCCCGATTCCAAAACACTGACGTCTTCAATCAGATGAAGGCGAGTTTCGAACAGTTCCTCAATGGCCGTTCGTGGACCAGTGATGAATTCAGACCAGAGGAGCGGATCAAAGGCAATATGCTGATTACCATCAATGAGGTGCCTCAAGTAGGTGTCTACAGTGCCACGGTTCAAGTCCAGGTAGTTCGACCTGTCTATGGCACGAACTACGAGTCCCTGATTTTCAATTTTGCCGATCGCAACTGGTCTTTTGAATACATCGAATCTCAACCCTTAGAGTTCAACCGCTTCACTTTTCTAAACAACATCAGTTCGCTACTCGCGTTTTATGCCCATATCGCTTTGGGGATAGATTATGACTCGTTCTCGAGCAAAGGGGGAAATCCCTACTTTGAAGTGGCCAATGATATTGTGAACAACGCTCAACAGTCAGGCCGTCCTGGATGGGTGCAAAACCCGAGTGATCGGAGAAGTAGGTATTGGCTGATCAATGATATCTACGTTTCTACGGTATATTCTTCCATTCGTGAAGCGTATTACCTCTATCACAGACTGGGCTTAGATGTGATCCAGAGCAACCCTGATGAAGCTTACAAGAATATTTTAGCAGCTATACGGTTGGTCTCTGAAGCCAATAAATTACAGCCAAACGGAATCTTCACCATCAGTTTTGTAGATGCAAAGGGGGATGAAATTTCTCAAATCCTCAAAAATGCTCCTTTTGAAATCCGGGAGGAGGCAGTCAAGCTACTGCTGGAAGTAGATCCAAATAATGCCAGAAAGTACAATGAGCTTCTCAGAAGCTAAGCTCAGTTTTTTTAGCTTTGCCACAAAGCCAAACTAGTCCATGCTTAAGTCACTCAGTATCTCAAATTATGCCTTGATTGATCAGCTGCTCATGCAGCCCAGTCCCAAGCTGAGTATGATTACTGGCGAGACAGGTGCCGGAAAGTCTATCATGCTAGGTGCAGTGGGGCTTTTGCTTGGCAATCGTGCAGATACTAAAGTACTTCTCCACGAGGACAAAAAATGTGTGGTAGAAGGCGTCTTTGAGATCCATCAATACGGATTGAAGGCCTATTTTGAAGAGTTGGAGTTGGATTACGAGGAGACTTGCATCATTCGAAGAGAAATCAGCGCAGGAGGAAAGTCACGATCCTTTATCAACGACACACCGGTATTGTTGGACACCTTAAAGGTCCTTGGGTCGAAATTAATGGATGTGCATTCACAGCACGATACCCTGCTGCTAGGCGAGGGGGCATACCAATTGAGTCTTGTGGATGCCTTTGCGCAGGCTCAGCAAGAGTTAGCGACTTACCAACTTGCATTTAAGGCTTTTAAAAAGGCCCGTAAAAATTTCGAAGACCTTAAGCAGAAAGCGTTTGAGCTCAAAAAAGAGGCTGACTTTAACCAGTTTCAATTGGACGAACTGAGTGCGCTGTCACTTCAAGCAGGAGAACAGGCTGAGCTTGAATCCGCTCAGGAAATCCTCGAAAATGCTGAAGAAATCAAACTCAAGATTAACGAACTGCTCTCCATTTTTCAGGATGAGCAATTTGGAGTCATCCAGGGTTTAGGCCAAATCCAGCATGGATTGCAGGTTTTAGAGCGACTTGCTCACAAACTCGGAAGTTATCGTGAGCGATTTCATACGGTATTCATCGAGTTGAAGGATATTGTTGAAAGTCTCTCTGATGAGGAAGCCAGAGTAGAGGTGGACTTTGGGAAATTGGATCAAATCCGAGAAAGGCTAAGTAAGATTTACCAGCTCCAGAAAAAACATGGAGTACAGACGGTAGAGGAATTGATGACCATCGAAAGTCAATTGGCTGACAAGGTTTTTCAGTTTCAAAATCTGGACGAAAGTCTGGCTGATGCTGAGAAAATTTTCCAAAATTCGGAAAGTTCCATGCTGGAAACCGGTAAACTACTCAGTGAAAAAAGGAAGTCCTGTTTCTCGTCTTTTGAAAGCGACCTGCAGCAATTACTCTTCGGTTTGGGGATGGAGAATGCCAAGATCAAATTGGATCTTCAAGCCATCTCCCCATCTCTGTCAGGATTGGATGAGGTGGAAATTCTCTTTTCAGCCAACAAAGGCGGCGCCCTTCAGCCCCTGAAAAAAGTGGCTTCAGGCGGGGAATTTTCACGCTTACTCTTTGCCATCAAATACCTCATGGCGGATAAAATGGCGCTTCCGACTTTGATTTTTGATGAAATCGATACAGGGATCTCCGGAGAAGTGGCCCTTCAGATGGTGCGTATGATGAAGGATATCTCACAGAATCATCAAGTCATCTGCATCACTCATTTACCTCAAGTGGCCGCCAAAGGCGAGTCTCATTACTTTGTTTACAAGGATAATTCCTCGGATAAAACCATCTCCAAAATCAAACTTCTACAGTCAGAGGAAAGGGTACAAGAACTGGCAAAAATGATCGCAGGGACCAATCCATCGGTTTCAGCTTTGGCCAGTGCCAGAGAGCTGTTGCAGAATTGAGGGTTGAACTCCTAAATTTTGTCTATTTTTACCCGAATTTTTGAAATCAATCAAATAGCTATATGCCAGAAAATTTGCTAAAAGGAAAAGTGGGAATCATTACAGGTGCCCTTGATGAAAACTCCATTGCTTGGAAGACTGCACTCAAAGTAAAGGAGCAGGGTGGAAGATTCGTTCTGACCAACGCACCGATTGCCATGCGAATGGGAGCCATCAAAGAACTTGCTGAAGAATGCAACACCATCGTCGTACCTGCCGATGCCACCGTCGTGGAGGATATCGAAAAGCTTTATGCGGAAGCCAAGGAGTTTTTGGGTGCTGATTTTGACTTTCTCCTGCACTCGATCGGGATGTCTCCAAATATCAGAAAAGGAAGATCCTACGGTGACCTTAATTATGAGTGGGCGATGAAATCCTACGATGTGTCAGCCATTTCCTTTCACAAGATGATGCACGTAGCTGAAAAGATGGACATTATGAAAGAATGGGGGTCGATTATTGGCCTTTCTTACATCGCAGCGCAGCGAGTGTACCCATTCTACACAGATATGGCTGACGCTAAAGCTCTTTTGGAAAGTATTGCTAGGGGGTACGGCTATCGATTTGGCAAGGCTAAGAAAGTGCGAGTAAACACCATTTCCCAGTCACCGACCAAGACCACAGCAGGTACAGGAATCGGAGGATTTGATTCCTTTTTCAATTTTGCAGAAGCGCTCTCTCCACTAGGCAATGCTTCCGCAGATGCTTGCGCAGACTACATCGTGACCTTATTCTCTGATTTGACCCGAATGGTGACGATGCAAAACCTTTTCCACGATGGTGGATATTCCTTCACCGGGATTTCAGAAGAAATCATGGAGAAATTCAAAGATTTGTAACAAACGCAGAATTATCTGAAAGCCTCGAAGTGATTCGGGGCTTTTTCATTTTCCAGCTGTCCAAAATAGATTTTTTGATTTCCGATTTTCGCCTAACTTATCCATCCAAAGAATCCACCATACTTTATGTTGAAAAAAATCACCTTACTCGGCCTCGCTGTATTTTCATTTGCAGTGGTGGCTGTTTCTCAAATTATGCCTTCTCCCAATCGGGCAGAGGGTGACGGTCCCTATGATCGGCTGATTATTCGCGGTGTCACATTAATTGATGGTACTGGTGCACCACCGATAGGACCAGTGGATATTGTGGTCGAGAAAAACCGAATCACCCAAGTACAAATCGTGGGTTATCCAGGATTGGATATCAATGAAAATCGCCGTCCAAAGGCGGATGATAAAACCAAAGTGATGGATCTGGAAGGCCACTACTTGCTTCCCGGATTTGTGGACATGCACGGGCATATCGGGGGAAATGGTCAAGGTACACCCGCAGAGTACGTCTTCAAACTGTGGATGGCTCATGGGATCACCACCGTGAGAGATCCTTCTGCAGGAAACGGTTTGAATTGGGTGTTGGATCATAAAAAGAAGTCCGCAGCCAATCAGATTACAGCGCCAAGAATCCTTGCTTATACAGCATTTGGTCAAGGAGCCACTTCTCCCATCACCAATGCAGAGCAAGCAAAAGCTTGGGTAAATGAAAACAAAGCCAAAGGGGCCGATGGAATCAAGTTTTTCGGAGCAAAGCCTGAAGTGATGCAAGCCGCCATTTCTGAAAACAAGCGAATCGGCTTGGGCTCAGCGATGCACCATCAGCAGATGGATGTGGCCCGTTGGAATGTGCTTCACTCTGCTCGAGCTGGATTGACCTCCATGGAGCACTGGTATGGACTTCCGGAAGCGCTTTTTACAGATCGCACCATCCAGGATTTCAGATTGGATTACAACTATCAGAATGAGCAGCATCGTTTTTCTGAAGCAGGAAACCTCTGGAAGCAAGCAGCAGCACCGTATTCAGAGCATTGGAATAAGGTCATGAATGAATTGCTTGAATTGGATTTTACCCTAGATCCAACGTTGAATATCTACGAGGCCAACAGAGACTTGATGAGGGCACGTACCCAGGAATGGCATGATGTCTACACGCTTCCTTCGCTATGGAGATTTTACGCCCCAAACAGACAGTCCCATGGATCGTATTGGTTTGATTGGACCACCGAACAAGAAGTGCAATGGAGAGAGAATTACCGTCTTTGGATGACTTTTGTCAATGAGTATAAGAATCGTGGAGGACGGGTGACTGCGGGTTCCGATTCTGGATTTATCTACCAGCTCTATGGCTTTGCGTATATCAGAGAACTGGAAATGCTCAGAGAAGCAGGTTTTCATCCTTTGGAAGTCATTCGCTCGGCCACTATGTATGGAGCAGAAGCTTTGGGTATGGATAAGGAAATTGGAACAGTGGAAGTGGGCAAGTTGGCTGATTTTGTGATTTTGGAAGAGAATCCACTTCAAAATCTAAAAGTGCTTTATGGTACCGGTGCTATTCGGATCAATGATAAAAATGAACCCGTCCGTGTGGGTGGAGTGAAATACACTGTAAAAGACGGAATCGTTTATGATGCCAAAAAGATGCTTCAGGATGTAAAAACCATCGTAGACCAGCATAAGGCAAGAGAGAATGCCAGAATTACCCAGCCTGGACTGGATTGGTAATCAAATCTGATTACAATAGTCCTAATTGAGGACGGAGCAATTAGTCTCCGTCCTCATTTTTTTTTACCTTCCGTCATTACCCAAAAACCTACAGCTATGCCCTCTATTTTAGCCAACGGCGTCCAACTTTATTACGAAGAATACGGTGCCGGTGAAGATATCATCGTTTTTTCGCATGGACTTCTATGGAGTCACAAGATGTTTGAAGCACAGATTTCGGCACTTTCCAAAGATTATCGGGTGATTGCTTATGATCATCGGGGACAAGGTAAGAGTGAGGTCAAAGCGCCATTTGACATGGATACCGTGGCAGATGATGCCATAGCCTTGATAGAGTCCCTTCAACTTGGCAAGGTTCATTTTGCAGGCCTTTCCATGGGAGGTTTTGTAGGTATGAGATTAGCCGCTCGAAGACCGGACTTGCTGAAAAGTCTAATCCTGCTAGAGACTTCTGCGAATGCCGAACCGGTAGAAAATCTGCCTAAATACAAGACGCTTAATGGCATTGTCAAATGGGTGGGGATCATTCCACCGGTAGCTAATAAAGTTATGCACATCATGTTTGCAGAATCTTGGCTGGCTGATGAAGCAAATCAGCCTTCTATCAAGCGTTGGAAAAAGGAATTGATGAGCAATAGAAAAAGTATTACAGGTCCTGTAGAAGGAGTAATTTATCGAAAGGGAGTCGAGGACGAATTAAGTAGGATTTCTTGTCCTACGCTGGTGATCGTGGGGGATGAAGATGTGGCTACCAAACCTGAAAAAGCAAAATTTATACAAATGGGTATCTTGGGGGCTAGGCTTCACGTGATCCCGGGTGCAGGTCATAGCAGCTGTATTGAAAAACCCGAGAACGTAAATCAATTATTAAAAGACTGGCTTCAAGCCAAAAGCTAAAAAAAAAAGCCCCTAAGGGCTTTTTTTTAATTGTTTTGGAATACTCTCACATAATCCACAATCATATGCTGTGGAAAAGTGGACGTAGCATCAGGAGATCCTGGCCAATTTCCTCCCACAGCGATATTGAAGATAAAGAAGAAGCTTCTTCTGAATTCATCCAATTGTGCAGGGGTGGTATCGATCACATGGTATTGCTTGTTGTCAATCAACCAACGGATGGATTTGTCATCCCAAATGATGGAATACACATGAAATTTATCGGAAAGCGTACCACTACCTAAGGTGTATTTGCCTCCAAATTCAGCATGTTTGCCGTCATGTTCCCAATGGACAGTACCATGGACGGTATTTTCTCTGCCATTTCCTCCAATCATTTCCATGATATCAATCTCTCCGCAGGCAGGCCAACTGACCGTGTCAAAGTTGGATCCGAGCATCCATAGAGCAGGCCAAATTCCCTGTCCTTTTGGTAGAGAGGCACGGATATCTACTCTGCCATACCTGAATTGCTGTTTGCCCTTGGTGATAATTCTGGAAGAGGTGTATTCTCTTCCTCCAAAAGCTTCCTTTTTAGCTGTAATGACCAAATGACCATTTTGAATGCTGGTATTTTGTGGTCTGTAGAATTGGAGCTCGTTATTTCCCCATCCATTTTGTCCATTTCCCGTTTCGTGGCTCCAATTGGCCTGATTCAACGTAGCTCCGTCAAATTCGTCAGACCAAAGCAAAGTCATGCCGGGGTAGGTGGTTGGCGAGGTCAATCCCTGAGTCGGAATGGTTACCAAATCACCGCTGCCTTTCTTGGGGTCCTCATTGGATACACAGGCAGATAGGCCAAAAAAAGCCATGATGGAAAGTAAAAAGAGATTTTTCATAACCTTCTATATTAAATCCCCGGTGGATCAACCACCGGGGATACCTAAATCAGGCTGAAATTAATTTGAATGTCCACCAAACACCTGTTCCGGCTTGGATCTGAACGGTCATTCTTTTTACCCCCGCTGTTTCGGTCAAGCTGACCACTTGATAGGTTACTTCTCCGGGTGCTGTGACATTAGGCAATTCGCCTGCATTTACAGCTTTAGGAAGACCTACATGAGCTCCTTGGCCGATCAGTCTTAGCGTGCCTCCATCATAAATGTAGGTGAAAGTACCTTTGCCATCATGTGGCGCTTTTGGAGCTCCACATCCATCTGCGGCAATTCCCTGCCAAGTTTCCAACCACGTCTGAGTTCCCATATCCATGGTGAAAGAGCCATTTTCTGCGAAGGTATAAGTGTCGTCAAAGAAACAAGCTCTGGTGGTCACGTCTGCGACGGTATTAAACCACCACTCTCTGCTTCCTGCGGTAGGACCTACCGACAAAGCACCTTCTACTGGCTCCATTTTCCACTTCCCTACGATTGCCGCACTGGCTGGAGGTCCTGAAATGAGTTTGAAATCCCACCATACGCCAGATCCGGCCTGTACTCTGAGTGTCATTCTTCTTGTATCCCCTGTCTTGGTTTGGTCTACAATGGTGTAGGCGATTTGATTAGCTACAGCTGCACCATTGGAGATTTCTCCAGCATTGTTGACTTTCGCCAAACCGACATGTGCACCTTGTCCAATGAGGGTAAGGGTGGTACTGGTATAAGTGTAAGTGTAAGCTTTGGAACCGTCAAATGGAGCCTTTGGTGCTCCGCAGCCGTCTGCGGCTACACCTTGCCAAGTTTCCAGCCAAGTGGTACTGCCCATATCGATTTTGAAGCTTCCATCGTTACCAAAGGTGTACTTGTCATCAAAAAAACAAGCTCTTGCAGAAACATCACCGGTAGAGTTTTGCCACCATTCGCTGCTTCCTGGAGTTGGTCCAACTTTCATTGCCCCGGCTACAGGCTCCATCGTCCAAACACCCGAAATGTCGAATGCGGGTCTGATGGATGCTACTCGGAAAGAAATGTTTTCTGTGGATTCATTTCCGTTGGAATCAGTCACTTTGATATCCAAGTTGTAATCACCCGGGTCAAAGCCGCCTTTCACTTCAATAGTTACTTTTTGGCTGTCACCTGAGAGTGGTATGGTTTCAGTTTTTACGGTAGTGGCTCCTTTCTTAATAGTGTAAATAAAGCTGGAAAGAGTGGTAATCTTACCATTGTCAATTCCATCCGAGAGGGTCACTTCCAATTTGAAATCTTGCTTTTCTACTAGCCCACTGGTGATAGGTCCTAAGGCAATTATCGGCGGAGTGTCCACCACTGGCACATCCGTGAATCCATTGTCACATGCCCATACCATTGCGGAGAGCAAGCTGACTGCTGCGATTTTTAGAATTGATTTTTTCATGGGTTTATTTTTTTGACCAAGTTCTTCCTAATCCCACTGTGTCCCAAAAAGGCAACTCCTACATGTATTCATCAGTTAGATTTTTGGAATACATCAAAAATTCATCAATCATTAAAAAATGGCTCAATTTCTTACATTTGGAGGCTTTTCGGTTTTTTATTTATTGCATGGAAAATGTGGGAACAGGTAAAAATCAGACTTTAATGAAAACTAAGGCAATCGGTTTGATGCTTGTTTCGTGGTATTTTTTGTCTGGAATCTCCTCACTTGTTTTTGCTCAAAATCAGCCAAGCTTTCAAGGATTACCTTTTGTTACCAATTATGAAGCGCTTTCTTACCAAGCAGGGATTCAAAATTTTGACATCATTCAGGATGACTTAGGGAGAATATTTGTCGCTAATAATCTTGGCTTATTGGAGTTTGACGGCAAAACTTGGTCAAGATACGGGCTCAATTATACTAAGGTAAGATCTGCTTTTTTGGGGGCAGATAAACGAATCTATGTGGGTAGTCAGGCTGACTTTGGCTATCTGGATAATAATGAATCCGGTGATTTAATTTATACCTCACTGGCAGATAGCTTGCCCGACAACCTGAAGGATTTTGATGAGACTTGGAGAGTTTTTGGATCAGGGGATCTCATATACTTTTGCACGTTTACGAGGATATACACCTACGACGGAAAAGTTGTCCATGCCATTGATCCTAAAAAAAGACTTGACATTTCCTTTCAAGTAGAAAACCAGCTTTACTCCCAAATTCAGGGTGAGGGCTTGTTTAAAGTGAACACCGATAAGTTTGAGCTCATTCGGAATGGTGATTTTTTTAAGGATAAACGAATTTCAAATGTGCTTCTCTTTGACCGAGGGAGGTGGCTAATCACCACATTCTCTCATGGGATTTTCCTCTATGATGGTGAGATAAAGCCTTTTCTGATCAAAAGTGGAAATTGGGAAAACCGATTTTTGATCAATTACAGCGCAAGGCTGCGAAACGGGAACATCGCTCTTGCTACCCAAAATGCCGGTCTGTTTATCCTCGATAAAGATGGAAATGTTTTGATTCATTTGGATAAAAGCTCTGGTCTTCAGGATTTGACCATCAATTTTATTTATGAGGATAACCAAGGAGGACTTTGGCTGGCACTGAATAATGGAATTGCCCGAGTGGAGCTTTCATCTCCTTTTTCGGTTATTGATGACAGGTTGGGACTCAGTGGAGCTGGTTATGCCGCACTGAAATTGGATGGAAATATTTACCTGGGGACGAACAATGGACTCTTTGTCTGGGAAAACGGTCGAATCTCTTTCATCAAAGGTACCGAAGGACAGGTGTATTCCATTCAGGATATTCGAGGTCAAGTAGTCCTGAATCATCATAATGGGACTTTCCTGATTAAAGACAGAAAAGCTGTCCAGATTTCCGATGTTCAAGGCGCCTGGATTCTGAAGCAGCATCCGACCCAGACTGATTTTTTTATTCAGGGAAATTATACAGGGCTGAGCCTCTTTCAATGGAAAAATGGGACTCTGGCCTATGTCAAGAAAATCAAGGGATTGGAGGAGTCGTCTCGCGTCATGGAGTTTGATGGCAATACTCTTTGGGTGGCCCATGGATACAAAGGTGTGTTTAAGCTTAAACTCAGCGAGGACTTGGGCGAAATACTTGAAAACAAGCTGTATAATAGGGCTCAAGGCTTCCCTAATGATGACTTGATCAATGTCTATAGATTCAGTAATCGATTGATTTTTACAGCCAATGGGGGATTTTATGGGTATGAATCTGGGAAGGATCGGTTTATACCTCTTGCAGAGTTCAATGATCTATTTGGATATGGCACGGTGATGGCAGATCTGGAGCCGGATGAATTGGGTAATCTATATTTCATTGAGCAGGCTCGTCTCGGTGTGATCAAGCCGCAAAATAATCATCAGATGGTCCTAAATTCATCCTCATTCAATAAGGTCAAGAGGCTTTGGAATGATGATTTGGCCAACATGATTGTTTTGGATAATCAAAATATCCTGATTGGGGGCAAACAAGGCTTTGTTCATTACCAGCCTTCTTTGGATTTGCCAAGGACGGATGAGCCCAAGGTGTTTTTTAGGAAAATCAGAAACCAGGGAATAGACTCTAAATTGATTTTTTCTGGGCATGGGGCTGGTGATGGATCTGTGGTGGATGCGAATGAGTCGCCTTTTTCTTATTCTCAAAACTCTTTCTCCTTTGAATTTGGCGCAGCACATTTTCCAAGTGGGAATGAAGTACAATACCAGTATTTTTTGGAAAACTACGATCAGGACTGGTCTGCTTGGACGATTGAGGAAAAGAAAGAATACACCAATCTCAGGGAAGGCGACTATGTGTTCAAAGTAAGGGCAAAGACCATTTTTGACCAGGTCAGTAGGCCTGTCGAGTTTCGTTTTACGGTAAAGCCGCCTATTTACCGATCCGTTTTTGCCTACATTCTCTACGGTTTTTCGCTTATAGCCTTTTTATTTAGCGGATTTAAATGGCTGGATAAGAGACATAAAACCCAAACACTCAAGTTGGCACAGGAGAAGGAATTAGAGTTGAAGCAAAAAGATGATGTCATTGAGACCATCACGCTTCAATCCGAGCAGGAGATCATGAAACTTAAAAATGATCAACTCCAATCTCAGATTGAATTCAAAAATCAGGAACTGACCTCCTCAGCCATGAATTTGATTCAAAAAAACAAGCTGTTGAATACGATCAAAAGTTCTTTGAAAAGCCTGATGGAAGAAAATGGCAGTCAGGAGTTGAATACCCAGCTCAACAGACTGGTAAGATCCATAGACAAAGACTTGGAGGGCGTCGAAGACTGGTCTGCATTTGCAGAGAGTTTTGACCAGGTACATGGGAAGTTTATCACACGGCTTAAGGAAAAATTTCCCGAACTCACTCCTCAGGAAATTAAGTTCAGTGCTTACATCCGAATGAATTTGAATACCAAAGAAATAGCTAATCTGTTGGGGATATCTGTCCGTGGTGTGGAAATTGGAAGGTATAGAGTGAGAAAAAAGTTAGGATTGTCGCGCCAGGACAACCTCAGTGACTTTTTGTTAAGGTTTTGACCTGGTTTTTGAGAAATTAACTACCTGTAAATCAAATTAATGTAAAAAAAATCAGTTTTTTTTCGCTAGATAAAAACCTTTTTTTACATTTGTGTGTATATACATTAAATTCATTTGTAGGAATCATGGGAAAAATTGAAGATGCCATTCAGCAAAAGGAATTTAAAAATCCTTTCACCAAGGCTGTTGTAAACTTGCTTTACACCCACAGCTATTTGGTGACTGCGCAAAATGGACTGCTTAAACCGCACGATCTTTCTCCTGAGCAATACAATGTCTTGCGAATTCTCAGAGGCCAAAATGGAGTACCGACCACAGTTTCATCGATTCAAGATCGCATGCTCAACAAAATGTCCAATGCCTCTAGACTGGTGGAAAAATTGAAGTCTAAGGATTTGGTGAAGCGTGAGGAATGTCCCTCAGACCGGCGCCAAGTGGACATTCTGATCACTGATAAAGGACTACAGTTGCTGGAGATTCTGGAAAAGCAAGTTGACGAATCCCATAAAAACTTTCTCCATCTCAATGAAGAAGAAGTAAACCTACTCAATGACTTATTAGATAAGCTTAGAGGGTAAAAAAATTTAATCTAAATCATGTCTATACATTCAATGTAAATACTTAAAAACAATACACTAATCTCAAACAAACAACTTATGAACACCACAAAATGGATCATCGACCCTACACACTCTGAAGTGTCTTTCAAAGTAAAGCACTTGGTAATTTCTACCGTTACAGGTTATTTCCGCAAGTTTGAAGGAGCCGCTGAAGTTGCTTCCGAAGATTTCAATGGAGCAACTGTAGCCTTCACCGCTGACATCGACAGCATCGACACCAACCAAGCGGACAGGGATGGACACTTGAAATCGGCCGATTTCTTTGATGCAGCAAATCACCCAAAATTGGCTTTCGAAGGTAAAATCGCAAACAACGGTGGCGATTACAGCTTGGTGGGCAACTTGACTATGAGAGGTACAACCAAAGCAGTAGAGCTAGACGTGACCTTTGGAGGTATCGTAGCTGATCCTTACGGACAAACTAAAGCCGGTTTTGAAATCGAAGGCAAAGTCAACCGAAAGGACTTTGGTCTATCTTGGTCTGCCATTACAGAGGCTGGAAGCGTTGTAGTTTCGGATCAAGTACGTCTTGTACTCAGCATCCAGCTGGTGAAGCAAGCTTAAATAAAACCTTTGAGGAACAAATAAAGCCTCGGAGGTTTCCAAACCTTCGGGGTTTTATTTTGTCTCATTATTCATACCCTACACATTTCCACAGCAATCATGCGACCCTACATCACAGGAATCCATCACATCACCGCCATCGCAGGCAATGCACAGCAAAATATTGACTTCTATACCGGTATTTTGGGGCTGAGGCTGGTGAAAAAAACCATCAATTTTGATGCGCCTGATGTCTATCACTTCTACTTCGGGGATGAACTTGGGCGTCCGGGGACAGTCTTCACTACTTTCCCTTTCACTGGAGCAAGAAAGGGAACCAAAGGAACAGGTGAAGTGACTTACACTGCTTTTTCAGTAGGTATTTCCTCTTTGGATTTCTGGAAACATCGATTGAAAAAATTCGGGTTCACTGTGTCTGATGTCCTGACTCGTTTCGGGGATTCATTGATCCGATTTGAAGACCACGATGGGATGGGAATCGAGCTCATAGCGAATGATAGGGATGATCGTCCGGGTTGGACGTATGGTCAAATTCCTTTGGAGTATTCCATCAAAGGATTTTATGGAGCGACGCTAAATCTTCGGGCAAAAGAACTGACCGAGCAGCTTCTTACCCGTCACATGGATTATAGGTTTATAGGTCAGGAAGGTGAGCGATATCGTTATGGAACGGAAGGAAAACCTGGTGACATCGTTGATATAGTGATTGATAAATCTGGAATTCGGGGTGTGCAAAGCGCCGGAACTGTTCATCATATCGCATTTCGTACTGCCGATACACAAAGTCAATTGGCAATTCAGGAAATTCTCATGAGGAATGGATACCAAGTGACCGAAGTTCGTGATCGAAACTACTTCAAATCGATCTATTTCCGGGAACCGGGAGGAGTACTGTTTGAAATTGCAACTGATGAACCGGGTTTTGCCATCGATGAGGATGAAGCGCACTTGGGACAATTGCTCAAACTTCCCGAGTGGGCAGAGCCAAGTCGTAAACGAATTGAAGCTGCTTTGGTCCCAGTCTCTTTAAATCCTGAAAACTATGCCTGAAATCAAGAAGAAAGGCCTTTCACTTGACCAAGCCAAGAAAGCCGTGATCATGATCCATGGTCGGGGGGCGACCGCTGACAGCATTTTATCACTCAGTTCTTACCTGAATATTGCCGACTATGCAATACTGGCGCCTCAGGCCAACTCAAACACTTGGTATCCGTATGGGTTTATGGCTTCAGATAAAGGCAACTTTGTTGCGCTGGAATCGTCTCTAAAGCAAATCGAAGAAGCGGTCAAGGAAGTGACCGAGGCAGGTATTACATCGGAGAATATTTATTTCTTGGGGTTTTCTCAAGGGGCCTGTCTGAGCTTGGAGTTTGCAGCCCGACATGCCAAGCGATACGGTGGCGTGGTTGCATTTACGGGAGGACTCATCGGCGAGACACTGGATGCCACTAAATATTCTGGTGATTTTGACCAGACTCCTGTATTTATTGGAGGAAGCAAAATAGACTTTCATGTACCTGCCAAACGAATGCAGGAGAGCGAAGAGGTGATGAAAAATATGGGTGCAAATGTCACTCTTAAGTTATTCAATGATCCTGAGCACACTATCCGAAGAGAAGAGCTCGAATGGGTCAACGAACAGATTTTCTTGTAAGGTTTATCTAGTTTGAAAATCCCCCGGCAAGTTGTTGGGGGTATTTTTTTGTCTTTTTTTTAGTAAAAAATCAGCTAAAAATTATCTTGTAAAATATTGATATACAGGTATTAATATCTGTTTTTTTAAAATTACTCAATATGATGAGTAAAATTACTCAGTAAAATGAGTAATTTTGGATATGAGCTACCAACGTGTTGAAAAAGAGGCTATTCAACGAAGATTTCAAGATGAACCCAGAAGGTTCATTCAGGTCATCTATGGGCCTAGGCAAGTGGGTAAGACGACCTTGGTTCGTCAAGTGATCCGGGATTTGAATTATCCCTACTCGTTGGTAGCCGCAGATGCAATAGCTGCGACGGATCAGGTTTGGATCGCGCAGCAATGGGAAAATGCCCGCTCCAAGCTGCAGATTTCACCTCAAAACCCCTATCTGCTCGTGATCGATGAGGTCCAGAAAATCGACAACTGGAGCGAACAGGTCAAAGCCGAATGGGATAAGGATACCATGGAAGGGCGGGATATTCGTGTCATTCTCCTTGGATCTTCTAGACTGATGCTACAGCAGGGATTGACCGAGTCGCTGGCGGGGAGATTTGAATCCACCTATTTGGGGCATTGGTCCTATCGGGAGATGAAGGCCGCTTTTGGGCTTACTCCTGAGGAATACATCTGGTTTGGAGGGTATCCCGGTGCGGTCACGCTCAAAGATGACGAAGACCGTTGGAAAGCTTATGTCAGAGACTCATTATTGGAGACTAGCATTTCTCGTGATATTCTGATGCTGACTCGGGTAGATAAGCCTGCGCTGATGAAGCGCTTGTTCGAGATCGGTTCTTCCTATTCCGGTCAGGTGCTCAGCTTCACCCAAGTCATGGGTCAACTGGCTGATGCGGGCAATACCACGACGCTTGCCAATTACCTAGTGCTGCTCAATGAGGCAGGGTTGCTGGGAGGATTGGAAAAATACAGCCCCAATCTGGTGAGAAAGCGCTCTTCCAGTCCCAAATTCCAGGTGCACAATACAGCGATCATGTCGGGGATTTCCAATGAGACCTTTGATGCCCTCAAAGCCGACCATCGGGCCTGGGGCCGCTGGGTCGAGTCTGCAGTAGGTGCTCACCTAATCAATCAGTCCTTCAAGATCAAAAAGCTGAATATCTATTACTGGCGAGAAGGAAATGACGAGGTAGATTTTGTAGTTGAGTACCAAAAGCGGATCATAGCTTTGGAAGTGAAGACCTCCAAGGTGGGAGGACTGGCGGGGTTGAATGCCTTTGCCAAAGCTTTTCGCCCCGAAAAAGCCTTGGTCATCGGTACCGATGGGATTCCTTGGGAAGACTTCCTACGGATGGATGTATTGGATTTATTTGCTTAAACCCACAATATGCATTAGACTTCCTATTCCGAGCTCAAAATGCCTCAAAATCAATCGCTTTGCTGCATTTAACTCATTCACCAGAGCGGTGCTATGGCTCATTCGTAAAATGCTTGATTTTCTTGCATTTTGAACTCTCACTACGGATCCTAATGCATAATTTGGGTTAAAAGACAGTCATTTGGCTGTCTTTTTTGCTTAAAATTATTTTGTAAATTACTGGATATCAGTTAGTAGGTTTATTTTTTAATATTTTACTCAATATACTGAGTAAAATTACTCAATAGATTACTTTAGCCACAAAGTCACCAAGGCACGAAAGGAGATTTTTTGGAAAATGTTTCCCGCAGACCTGCTTGCAGCAGCCAAGTTTTCGCAGAAAAAGACACAGACCTGCCAACGGTAGGTAGGTTTTCACAGATTTGGTTTCCAAATAGGCCCTCTATTACTAGAAACCCCTTATGCTCTCTATTTTATCTTTGAGAACTTTGTGGCTAAAACTAATACGAATACCGGATCTGAGAACCGCGCTCTGCATCAAGCTCAATCTGCGCAAAGACTCCGATCTCCTGCTGCAGTTCCTCGACGTGGCTGATGATGCCGACCACGCGGTTTTCGTGCCGAAGGGCCTTGAGTGTCTCAAATACCACCCGAAGGGAGTTTCGGTCCAAGGCCCCAAACCCTTCATCCAGAAAGAAAAAGCTTTGATCGGCCTGATTGAGGGCTTTGACTTTTTCGGCCAAGGCCAAAGCCAAACAAAGGGAAGCCTGGAAAGTCTGTCCACCCGAAAGGGTTTTCAGCAGGCGTTTCTTGCCTCCATTGAGGTAGTCCACCACCCAAAAGGTATTGTCCTCATCGGTCTCGAGACTTAGGCTGTTTTTGGTCAGCTTCATGAAGCGCAGATTGGCCGTGTTGCAGAGCTCGCGGAGGTAGATCGAACTTACGTACTTGACAAAGCCTTTGCCTTGGAATAGTCTTTCCAATTCCCGAAGCCCGCTTTCCCGATTTTCGATCTGCTGGAAGGATTGAATCAGTTTTTCCTTTTCCTCCAGTTTTTGAAGCATATCTTTCAGGGATTCCTGCAGGATGGCAAGTTGGTTTTGAAGGGTTTTGGATTGAAGTTGGAGTTGCTCGAGTGCTGCGTGTTTGGCTTGGTAGCTTTCTTCGGAAAAGGTCCCGATTCCGGCTTCGGACTGGATTTCTGCCATTCGGGAGCGTGTGATGGCCAGCTTTTGGTCGAATTGCTGGATTTCCAGCGCTGTTTTTTCGGCATCAAGTGAGTGGTGAAAAAGTTGGACTAATTCCTCCTCATCCTGAAAACCATATTGGATTTTCAACCCTTCAAATTCTTTGGACAGGGAGTCAATCTTTTCGGTATTTTCCTGAACTAGTTTTTTGTAGTTTTCAATGTCCGCCAGGTTTTTGGTCTGGGCATTTTTTCGTTCTTGAAGATGCCTTTGTTTACCCTGGAGAAGTTCGATTGCCTCGGCAATGTCTCGTTCCACTTTGGTGATTGCTGATTGGATAACCTGCGATTCTTTCAGCAAAAAGGGCTTACAGAAGGTCGGATCCTTAATTTCTTCCTGCTTGGATTGAATTCTTGAGTTCAAATCCTGAGAAGTCAACTGAGCCAAATTGAGCTGTTTTTCTGATTTTTCTACTTCTGTGCGTTCAGCTGATGATAGTTTGCGCTTAGTTTGGATTTGCTGTAGGAGGTTTTCTTTTTGGGAAATAGTTTCTGAATGCTGATTGATTTTTGTGGTTACTTCCTCGTCAGTGTGGATATTCATTGACTTGAGTTTTTTCCAAAATTCCTCCTGCTGGAGTTCCAGTTTGCTGATTTCCTTGAGTTTTTCCTGCAGATTTCGGCCTAGGTTTTCCAGATTGTTTTGCTCCACTTTTTCCTTCTGGATCAGTGCCAGGATTTTTTCCAATTCATCCTTTTCCCGGAAGATTTGGAGTTCTTTGGCTTTGATCTTTGGTTCGTCGGATTCCCCTAGAAGAGGTTGAGGATGATCCATGGATCCGCATAGTGGGCAGGGTTCACCGTTTACCAAGAGGTGTGCGTGGGCATTCAAGCCTTGTTTTCGCAGGAGCTTTTCGCGTTCGGCTTCGATGCTTCGGATGATGGATTTTTGGGTTTCAGTCCAGGTTTGAAGGCTCTTTTCCTGTGCAGGAATCCGATGAGTAATGTCCTCCAAGGAGGTTTTGATTTTGTCGGTTTCCTGCTCGAAATTCCCCTTGATGCGCTGCAAATCCACCAAACGCTCCCGATTGGCTTTGAGCTGATGTTGGATGGTTTTCAGATCACTGAGAAGACCGGGATCAGCTGCTGGAAGGTTTTCAGCTTGGCTTTCCAAGGTTTGGATTTCAGCCTCCAATTTCTTCAAGATGGCTTTTTTGGCTTCCAACTCGGGCAGAAGGGTTTCCACCTGCTTTTGGGCAGTATCCAGTTTGCCATTCAATTCCTGAATTTCGATGACTTTGACTAGGTCACGGATTTTTGCTTCCCGAGCAGGACGCTCTTCATTCTTTTTGCGCAGCTCTAGCTCTTCGGTTTCGAGTCGGGCGATTTCCTCCTCGAAACCTTCCTTAAACCGTTCGCAGTCTGTTACACTTACCCGATACTTTTCCAGATCCTTTTTTCGGTCCTGTAGCTGATCCCAAATCGGTCTGAGGTAAGTTTTGGCGGTGATAAATTCCTTATGCAGCTGTCGCTTTTCTTCCACTTCAAGAAGTTTTTGCTCCAAGGTGCTCAACTGAGTTTTTAACTCCTGAAGCTGAAGAAAGGACTTTCGCGTGAGTTCCAGTTTTCGCAATTCCTGATCTGCATCTGCCAATGCTTTGGAGGCCTGTTGAGTTTCAGCCTCTATTTCGGCAGTTTCTTGCCTTTTTTCGCGGAAATTTTCGATCGAAATGCCTTCCAGATTATCCAAAAGAGCTTTCAATCGGGTCTTTTCCAGTTCGGCTTCTTTTCGGAGTGTCGATGTTTTTGCTGCGAGATCAAATCGCTCCAAGCCAAACAACTGCTGCATCATCTCCGCCCGCTCGAGCGGTTTTTGGTCGATGAATTCCCGGAATTTGCCCTGAGGGATGATGATGGTCTGCTTGAAGTGCTCCTTGCTCATGCCGAGCACGGTTTCGGCTTTGTCCGGAATCGCCTCCCAACTGCCTTGGTTTAGCTGGTAAAAGACATGATCTGCGGTTTCGATTTTTTCAAAATCCTTTTTATTCCGCTTGGCAGAATAGCGCGCAAGGTAGGTTTGGGCATTGTTTTTTCCGGCACGGAAGGTAAAGTTGACCGAGAGCTGATCGCTCTGCAGGTTGACCATGCTGGAGCGCTCGCCTGTGGCTGAGAGCCGTTCGGTGCTGCCATAGAGGGCGAGGAGAATGCCCTCGAGGATGGAGGATTTGCCACTGCCTACCGCTCCGAAGATTCCAAAAAGTCCGGCAGCAGTAAGCGTTTCAAACTCCACGGTTTGCCGCTCGCGGTAGGAGTAGAGTCCTTCGATTTCCAGTCGTACAGGGATCATGTGGGATCGATTTGGCTGATGATTTCTTTGAAAAGTCCGAGCAGTTGGGCGTTGGGTTCCTGCCCTTTTTCGCTTTGGTAATACATGCGGAACAGCGTCTCCATGTCTTTGCCCAAGTCATCCACATGCAAGGCAAAAGATTCCTGTCCTCCTGTGTTTTTGAGTTGGGGGATGAGGCTGACGATGCCGTCGTGTGCTTTTAGGATGGCTTTGCGTGTCGTGGCATCTATGGATTCGTCAGCTACAAAGGTGATTTCCACAAAGCAATAGGGATGGGCTTCCAGCCAGCTGAGCGTATCGGCCAGGTTGTCAAACTTGACACGAAACAGCGGTCGGCCCTGCTTGAGTCCGATGGGCTGATAGCTGACTGCCTGACCTGCCTGGGCCTCGATCAGCACCACTTTTTTCTCCTGATCGGCCTCGGAAAAAGAATAGGCCAGCGGTGAACTCGAATACACGACCGGGATCGATTCATGTCTCACGGCATGGTAGCGGTGGAGGTGACCGAGTGCAGCGTACTGGATTTGGGAAGGGATATTTTGAGTAAAAAGGGCCTGTGTTCCGCCCACGTGCAGGATGGGTCGCTCGGATTCGGGTTCGGCTTCTGCTTTTTCACCTTCTTTCATAAAAAAGAAATGGCCCAAAAAGAGGTTCAGTCCCTTTTCATCACAATGTCGATCGGCCAAGTCTTGCCACTTCGCAGAAAGCAATTTCCGAAATTCTTCTTCCCGATTTTCTTCGCCGAGGTAAGTGCGTAGGATGACCTCATTGGCGTAGGGAGCCAAAATTACCCTAACTGGGCAATCCACCTGTGGGAGCTTCAACTCTACAAATCCGCTTTCGGACTTCAGAATTTCTATCCCGGAGTCCAGCTTTCCACAGGGAATGACAGAGTCATATCTGCTGTAAAAGAAAATGCCAAGCTCGCGGGCCAATGGATCGGGCGCTTCTACAAATTGGGTGCTGTCGTGATTGCCGGAGATGGCGAGGATGGGCCGGGCGCCGTTTTTGGACAGGCGTCGGAGGGTTTTGTAGAGCAGTTCGACCGCCTCATGAGCAGGATTGAAGGTGTCAAAAATGTCTCCTGCGAGCAGGACGAGGTCCACATTTTCCTGATCAGCGATTTGGCAGATTTCGTCCAGGACGAGGGTTTGCTCCTCAAGTCGGGAGTATTCCTGCAGGCGCTTGCCCAGGTGCCAGTCGGCGGTATGGAGGATTTTCAACATGCTAGTGTTCAGGTTTCAGTCACAGTTTTCAGATCTTTTAGAAAAGTTGGCCTTGAGGTCAGATTCTGTTTCCTTTTTCTGACTAAAGAATAGGTACTAAGATAGGTTAAGAGGCTAGGTTCTCCAACCCGAAGATAAGCTCAGACAGGAATTGGCACTTTTATTGAAAATTGGGGTGCAAATGTTAGCTTCGAACGTGCTCACCCGACTTGCCCTTTTCTTTTTCTTGTTTCTACTGTCGCTGAAAGGCTATGCTCAGGCCGATTCTTTGCTGATTCAAGAGGGGACGGCGAGTTATTATGGGAAAAAGTTTCAGGGTAGGCGAACTTCCAGCGGGGAGATTTTTCACCTGGATAGCATGACGGCAGCGCATAAGAATCTGCCTTTTGGGACTTGGGTAAAGGTGACAAGAACAGGCCAGGATAAATCAGTACTCGTCAAGATCAATGATCGGCTACCTAAGAGCTCCAGCCACGTGATCGATGTGTCCAGAAAAGCAGGCGAACTGCTTGGATTGATCGGGCCGGGATTTGCGCAGGTAAGGATTGAAGCTTTGAATTTGGATGAATTAGATCGTTTGATTGCCCATTATGAGGGAAGGGAAAAATGGGGACTGAGGCTAAGGCCGTATGCGCGGCTAGTCGCCTTGCCTCGTCGTGAACTTAATTTAGCGTTAAAAATGATTAAACCGGAGCCACAGTTTGACTTTTACAAATAGAAATTAGTTTATTAGAAGCATGCGAAGTATTCTGACTTTCTTGCTGCTTTTTACACTGATATCCTGTAATCCCAAGGTGGATAAAGCCAGGCTAGCTGGTTCGTTACAGGTTCAAACCATTTCTTTCCCCAGCCTAGACCCATTTTCCACCCGCATTTCGCACGTTAAGGAGGATACCCTGATTTTTTTAGATTAGACCGGAGGAATGCTATCCAAGTTTTCTTTGATGGACCAAAGTCTTTCCCAAGTGGAACTGAAGCTTGTCGGGGATTTTAGGCCATCCAAGATGCATTACATTTCCGCTGATTCCATCCTGTTTTACGATGGGGCTAGACTCTTACTTTATCTGGACGCAGGTGCCGACCAACAAGTATTTCCCCTTTTTGAAGGACTAGCTGAGCTCGAGGGAGCGGTCTATGCAGAATATCCTTATGAGCGAATTGCCAATAGCCTAGTATATCTTCCTGATCAGAAAAGTGTGTTGTTCTATTTTGCCAAAGCCGATGCGGCCAAGAAGCGGATTTTTGCAAGCTATTCTTTGGAGGCAAAAACCTGGACTTCCTTAGCAGTCTATCATCCTGCTGAGTTTGATGGCGTTACGCTTGATTACACCACCTTTCCCTCTGTGGCTGTCGAGCAAAGTGGTTTTGCGTTTGTTTACTCCATTTCACCCACTGTCTCGACATATGACTTTAACTCCGGAGAACAGCAGGAAGTCCCCATTTCTTCTTTTGAAGGGAAGCAATCTGCCGAGCCTCAGACTATGCGGGATTCTTGGGATCAAGCCTATTTTCAAAATTGGGTGCTGACTTCGCCCAATTACCTCAAGCTCCTCTACGATCCCTATCGACAGGTCTATTATCGGATCTCCCAAGAGGCTCTGGGGAAAGAGGCGCCTGTAGGAGAGGATCACTACACCTTCTTGCTCAGGAACAGGCAGCTTTACCTGACTGTCCTGAATGAAAAGCTGGAGGTTTTGGGAAATTATTCGTTGGAAAAAGGAAAGTACGATCCTTCCCATGCCTTTGTCTTTTTACAAGGACTTTGGATACCCTAGGCTCCCGAACTGATGGAAAAGGAAGCGGTCTCGGGAGATGTGATTTCTTTGGAGGAATAGGCTAAATTCCTGATTTATTGCTTGTTAGTATTACTAACTAAAAAATTTATCCCTGAAAATCAGCAAGGTATGATACCTATAAAAAAGTTTAATAAACTATTATTGATTTATTTGAACGGGGGGGGGGAAATTAGCCAACGAAAGATCAAGGTCGGCGCCAGAGTCTGGATTTTTTGCAGAACCAAGGGTTGGTTCTGGGGAGTACAAACTATAACAATCAATAAATGAAAAAAGCAATTAAATTATTTGGAATTGGAGCAATTTGCCTATTTGTTCCTTTTGGGTTAAGCTTTTCTCAAGATGCTAGTTTAGGGGAAAGTTGCAACGATTGCCAATATAAAGTAGTCGATAAAGCCTGTCTCAAAATTGAAATGGACTATAGTGGAGGAAATGTTACATTCAATGTAAAGTCGGGGCATCGTGACACCTGCAAAGATGGTAATGGTTCATGTCAATCCACAAGTTGTAAGTAAAAACTAAATTGGCTGTCTCTGTACCGGACTTGTTGATTTTTTCGATCCATCAATAGTTTTGCTACTGAGAATTTGAAAAGATAGTCCAATGTACTGAAGAGACAGCCTCTTCTTTCTTTCCTATGAGAAGAGTTTCCGGAAAAGTTTCATTTTTTATTTTGTTGATCTCGAGTTTTGTTTGTTGTACTAAGAGATCGGGAGATACTCCAATTCATGTGCTCCAGCCTGAAGAAAAGCTTCAATTCCATGAATTGGTGAGTTCCATTGAATTAATTCCCTTGGAATTTTCGGAGGAATTTGGCTTTGGAGAAGTGGAAAAAGTGTTGGTTTTTGATGGTAAAATATTTTTGCTTGATCCCACATTTTCTAAGAGTATTCAGGCTTTTGATCTGAATGGAAAATTTATAAAGAGGTATAAAAGCTTTCAGGAAACTACTATTTGGGATTTTGTGATTGACAAAAGCTCTGGTGATTTGATCTTGTATACTCTTGGGAAGAATTTTGAACGATTTTCACCGGAAGGGGAATTACTAAATACAGGTAAAAATCTGGGGACCTTGGCGGAACTGCTTTTTGAAGAAAACGGGAACCTGTTTGCATATACAGGTTTTTCAGAAATTTCCGGGAAAGGAAATTTTAATTTAGTCTCCTTCAGTATGGATGACTTTTCTTTGATTGAGACTTATCTTCCTTTTGAAAAAGAACCTTCTGTAGGTATAGAAAGGGTGAAAAATTATGCTTGGAATGGAAATGGGCTTTTTTTCAGCTTACCATTTAATAAAGAAATCTTGGTTTTATCAGGAAACGGCCAGGTAAACGAATCTATTCTTCTTGATTTCGAAGATCGGATTTTTTCAGTGGATCAATTCAACTCTTCTGAGGGAATTGTTGAAAAACCCATGACCACCGGAATTGATGGTCTAGTCTACGCGCCAGACAGATTATTTTTTCGTTTTGATTTAGGAGACAAACCCCAGTTTCGTGCTATAGATTTAATCAATAGAAAGCCCTTTGAGCTTGTTTTTGAGTCTAGTCCAGAGGGGCTTTTGTATCAGGTATCTATGATGGGGTATGTGGAAGAAACAGATTCAGGATATTTATCAATTATTGATCTAGACTACCTTAGACCTATTTTAAGAGAAACCGAATTGGTGATACCGGATTACTTAAGAGAAGTTTTGGAATCTGAAGCAATCTTTGCAATACTTAAAGTGAAGTTCAATGATTAATTTTCTTCTGTCACTTTTTCTTTTTTTGGACTACTCTGACTACATAAATGGAAGAGTGATTGATACGGAAGGGAATCCCATCCCTTCTGTATTGGTAAAGTCCGGAGATCAATATACTGTTACCAACTCTCAAGGTCAGTTTACCATAGTGTTGGATTCTCAAAGGATTCTTGTTTTCCAAGCTATGGGCTATGGTATTCAAGAATTTAACATCAACGAGATGAAAGGAAAAGATGAGTTTACTCTTCATCCCATTATTTTTGAACTTCCAGAGATAGAAATTCTTGCACTGAATCCCAGAGATATTGTAGAGAAAGCAAGGGGTAAGTTGTTTTTCTCCTACCATGTAGTTCCATCAAGGACGACCTATGAATTTGGCAATCTGATTCAAGTCCAAACTGAGGAGGTTATTTCGACTGGGAAACGATTTCTTTTGGTGGATCGTCAATTAGCTCATATCAGAAAGTCACCTGAGTTTTTTCTGATAGATGGACAAGATGGGGAAAGTGGGAATCTCGAAGAAAGTAAATTTGAAATAGGGCCCATTGGACTCCGATTGATAAATCGGTTTTTTTATGAGGGGAGTACTATTCCTGACTTCTTGGATTCTAACCTTATGGACAACTATGAATATGAAATTATCGAGGAAACAGCCCTTCATTACATAGTTTCTGCCAAATCATTGTCCAATCGATTACATGAGGATGGAATTTTATGGATTGAAAGGGAGGGGTTTTTGATCGATAAATTGATTCTTGAAAAAAACGAAAAAGGCAAAAAAGGCTATTTCAAAGGAGTAAACTTAAAAATGTCTCCGGTTTCAGGAAAAAGTTTTCACCTGATTAAAGATTGGGTTGAGTTTGATTTGGTGAAAATAGAAGACCGACAAATTATCTCTCAGGCTACGCATATCCGTATGACCCAAGTCAAATCATTCGGCAAAATCCAAAGTGAATTTTTGGAACAATCCAGACTTAACCTTTTGCAGATGAAAAGTAAAGAATCCAAGGATGCAAATCCGATACATTTGAGTGATATGGGGAATTTGACCTCTTTGTTTCAAAACTATCCTTTGAAGGGAGACCATAGGTTTACCGTTACCTTTGACCCATTGCAAGAAAACTAGATTTGACCATTTTTAATCTAGTTTTCGGGACTTTCCATCAAAAAAATATTCTAACTGTTATATAGACTTTCAAAATTCAAAGTATTGGCAACTGAATGAATTAAAAAATCTGTTTCAATATGATTTCTTAATTTTCCTATCCTCCTATTGTCACCATGATATGATTTCCGTGGTACTTGAAAAGCATGGAGTAGTTAGCTATTTTAATGAAAGTAAGCTAGTTAGCATTACTAACTAAAAAATTTATCCCTGAAAATCAATCGGTTAACTAAAAATGAAAAAATACTTTCAAACTAGACTTGCATTTTTAAGAGGGGGGGGGGGTAGATTAGTCAACGAAAGATCAAGGTCGGCGCCGGAGTCTGGATTTTTTGCAGAGCCAAGGGTTGGCTCTGGGGAGTTTTTAACCAATTAATTCTTAAAAAATGAAAAAACTTGTTTTAAAAATTGGTCTCTTTGTCATTTGCCTATTTGGCTCATTCTCGGCATTCCCTTGTGGAGGCGTTTGGAATGCATGTGGTTCAGATGATGTTATTGCTCTAGGTAGTGATGCATTGGATAATTGTTGTGCAGGATCTGCAATTGTAATTCATGATATTTGCGAAGGAAGAGCATTTCTGATGGTTGTTCCTGATAATGGTCCAAATTCAAGTTGTGGAGGGTGAATTTATGAAAAGGTACTTTTTCTTTCTATGGATTATTTTTTCATGTTCTCCTAAAAGAGGGAATTTTGAAGAATACGGTTTGATCTTTGGCAAAGAAGAAGTCGTTAAACTAGGTACCTCAGGATTATCTTCTGAGGTGCCTTTTAAATTTTCTACAATTTCTAATGAAGAAGCATTGATTTTTAATCAGTTTACACGCACGATTGACACCATTTATTACAAGAAAGCTAAAATTGAAATAAAAAGAGGAATAGAAGTTCCTATTGATGGTCCACAAGCAATTTCTGATTTTTCATATTTTTGGACTTGTGGAGAAAATTTAGTTTTATTTTTAACAGCGAATTCTTTTATAAAGTGGGATTTGAATCTGAAGGAGGCAAAAGAAATTCCATTTTCAATGTTTGATATATTTAACTCTGATGAATATATCGCTATATCTAAAGGAAATGGTTATCATTTTAATTATACTGCATTTGATTGTGAAACGGGAAATCTTTTTCTTTCTGTGAAAGGTATGATGGGCAAGCAAACTAAGATTGTTCAGTATAATTTTCTCTCAAATAAATTAGATATATTACCGGTTGATATTAATAATGATGAGTTAAACAAAAATACCATTATTCTACCAAATGGTCTAGAAGCTATTAACTTTCCTGATTTGATTTTTTTTGAAAATAACCTAATTATCTCTTATACATATAAATCTGATTTTCAAGTTTTTGATTTAAATACTGGAAAGGAGAAAAGATTTAATGTTTTATCAAGTCTTTTTCCTAATCAAAAGTCAATACCCAAAATGGATAATGCTCAAGGTAAAACAATTGATGCCATTAAAATTTGGCAAGATGAAGTTTCTTTTGGATCAATGGGGATATTGAATGAGCAAACTTTATTTAGAATTGTAAGAGGGCAAAAAGAGGGTGAAAAGGGTGAGGTTTTTATTGAATTGTTTAATAGACAATTTGAAAAAATTTATGAGAAATGTCTTTCAAAAGAAAATGAAAGTTTAGGTAGTCGAGTCCTACCAATTCTAGGAAAGGTTTGGATTCCTTCATTAACTCAGAAAAATGAGGATGAATTAGTATTGTATAATTTTGATATCAAGTAGTTTTGTTGAAATTTTCTGGTGGAAATTAAAATTTTTGGTAAAGGAGTAGAAATGGATAGGGTCATTGGGTTCCTTAATTTGTTTCAATAAGTTGAGCCTTGAGGATTGCCATAGTTTGGATTGAAATTTAAGGCTAAATAAATTTATTTTTATATCTTAGTTCGATTACTCTTAACTCGTATTCCATGCGTATTTTTAATCCGATTGTTTTGCTGATTTCAGGAGCGATGTTCGCCTGTTCCGAAGCCAAAGAGGGTTCTCAAGAAATCCCCTCCGAATCCTTTCGAAATGAGGTCTCCGCGACCGAAGTCCGGACAGCTACTGCAGAGCGGTAGAGTTTCGACTACCTGATCAATGCCACCGGCAAGCTGGAAGCACTTTCTGAAGTCAAGGCACTCGTGGAGCGGGAAGGCTACCTCGAGAAGGTTCAGATTCTGGAGGGGCAGTTTGTCCCAAAAGGGTAAGTCATCGCCACCTTGGATCGTCGGGAGGCGGAGTTTGCCTTGGAAAAAGGAAAGTACGATCCCACCCATGCCTTTGTCTTTTCACAAGGGCTTTGGATGCCTTATGCGGCAGAACTGATGGGAAAGGAAGTGGTCATAGGCGATGTGATTTCTTTGGAGGAATAGGCTAGTAGCCTGATTTATTGGCTGTTAGTATTGCTAACAAAAAATTATATCTCTGAAAATCAGCCAGGTATGATACCTATAAAAAAGTTCAATAAACTATTATTAATTTAATTGAACGGGGGGGTAAATTAGCCAACGAAAGATCAAGGTCGGCGCCGAAGTCTGGATTTTTTGCAGAACCAAGGGTTGGTTCTGGGAAGTATAAACTATAACAATCAATAATATGAGTAAGCTAAAATCTAAATTAATGGTTATTTCCTTTTTAATTTCAGTATTTGTGCCAGAAATATCTCTTGGTGAAGATTGTGGTATACTTGCCTTTGGCAATGTATTAAAGGTAAATAGACATAAGGTATGTGTTACAAATGATGCTGGTAGGGAATGTGCTGTTATCATTGATCCTTGTCCAATTCAATAAATTAGTATGAAACATTATTTCAAAATCTATTCATTAAATTGTAAATCATGAAAAAAGCAAATTTATTTAAATTGACTATGTTGTTTTTGTTATTTCTTGTGGCTTCAATTGATTTAAAAGCAGAGGGAGAGGGAGGTTGCAGGAAAAAAGAAACTGGTTACAAACATTTTGTCCCTAGCGGGGCATATATTTGTGTTTTGAATAATTCCGCCAGAGAATGCTTTGCCTTGGTAGATCGGTGTAAATATCCATAAAATAAATTTATTGAATGCGGCTTTTCAATTTTTCTGATAAGCCGCAAAATTATTTGGTATGAAAAATTATCTAAAACTTATCGGTTTTCAAATATTTGTTTTGGTCGCTTTTGGTTGTGCTGAAAATGAAAGTAAGTCCAAGCTTATGATTTCTGGTTCAGATAGTATTGTCACTCTAGATGCATCATTATTAAGGGATGCTGATAGTGTTGTGTATTCGATACCTTTAGTTATTCCAATTCCGGTATTATCAAAGAATACCAACCTTGTTATTTATGATTTTGCTGATGGGGCTTTAAAGCAATTTAATTTAAATGGATTTCAAAGGAGTTTTAATCCTATTCAAGAGGGTCCTAACAGGCTAGAGGGGGAGTATTTTAAAGGGCTAGGTTTTTTTCAAGAATCTTATGATAGTTTATTGATTGGATCAAATACGGAAATTGCAGTCTATAATTTATTGGAGGAAAAGTACAACAATATTCCAATGGATAATTTTCCTCATTGTGTGTCCTTTAATGATACTTTTCAAGAGATATTTTATAAAAAAATTGGAGAAGAAGATGTGTTAATTTCTCAAAATGGGTATCCATGTTACGACCTTGTAACATTGTCCCAATCTGTAACACTTAAAAGTTTTAATGAAAAGTTTTTCTTAAGAATTGTCTCGTCCAAAAGAGAGAAGCCGATTTATACTTTGAAATTGCCAGATTTAAAATTGAAAAACCTTTATGAAAGATCAAGGTTAGTGATAACTTATAATGATACTGACAAGAGATTTTATGCTATGTTGAATCCATTATCCTATCTTTTTATATATAGTCTGGATGAAAAAACATTAGAATTGCAATTGGAAGAATATTGGGATCTGGATTTGAAAAATAACGAATTGCCTATTGATTATTTTATTGAAAATGAAATAAGTTCTGAAAAAGCTAATAGTTCATTGGAGTATAACTTTGAATTGAGTGTTCTAGATTCTTTTGGTGAATATGTCCTTGTTTCTTATCAACCATCGAAAGACCTAATTTACAAAAACCCTGCGGAAGCTCCCTTTTCTTCGCATAGTTTCTTGGCTATAGTTAATCTCAAAAATAAGGAAATTAGAACCTTTGCATTAAATTTTGATGAGTTCCAGTATTATGGTGTTTCAGATGGAAGACTTTGGATTTATGATGTCATTTCTTCTGAAAATTCTGGAACTACTGTTTTTAAACTTCCTGAGATAAAAAAGATAATAGGTAATTGATTTTAACTCCTTCAATTTTATAGTGGTTTCTTATGTTTGACTTGTATGGAATATGAGTAGTTACTTTATCTTCTGTGCAGTTTTATTGTTCTATTTATCTGAAAACTTAGTTTTTTGTAATTAAATTCAAGTTAATCCTTTTAAAGGAGATAATTTTATATCTTAGTTTGAAAACTTCCAACTCGTACCACATGCGCGTTTTTAATTCGATTGTTTTGCTGATTTCGGGGGCGATGTTCGCCTGTTCCGAAGCCAAAGAGGGTTCTCAAGAAATCCCCTCTGAGTCCTTCCGAAACGAAGTGGCTGCTACGGAAGTCCGGACCGCCATCGCGGAACGGAAAAGCTTTGACTACCTGATCAATGCCACCGGCAAGCTGGAGGCACTTTCTGAAGTCAAGGCACTCGTGGAACGGGAAGGCTACCTCGAGAAGGTTCAGATTCTTGAGGGGCAGTTTGTCCAGAAAGGGCAAGTCATCGCCACCTTGGATCGTCGGGAGGCGGAATTCGCCTTGGAGAAAGCCCGCATCAATCTGATCAAAGCCCAATCGGAGCTGGAAGTACTCAAGGCTCAGTTTCAGCTCGCCTTGGAGTCCAAAGATCCCAAAGTGGCCCAAACCGTTCAAGATCGTATTCGCGTGAACTCGGGGCTTTCCCTTGCCGAAGTCGAGCTCAAGGAAGCCGAACTTAACCTTGCCCGCTGCGAGGTGCGCGCCCCGGTATCCGGCCGCATCGCCAATATCAAATTCAAAGAAGGCAGCTTGGTGACCAAAAATGCCGAATTTGCCGAGATCCTTTCCACCGATCAGCTGCTCCTTCGGGTCAAAGTGCTCGAGTCGGATATTCCGCTGATTTCATCCAGTCAAAAAGCCGAAGTCTATCCCATCTCTGATCCCCAAAATGCCTTGGAAGGGCGGGTCACCGCGATCAATCCCAAGGTGGATGAAAACGGCCTCGTGCAAGTATCCCTCACACTCACTACTTCCAAAAATCTCCTTCCCGGCATGAATGCCCGTGCGATCATCCGTGCCCCCCAGAGCAAAAGTCTCGTGGTACCCAAGGATGCGGTCGTTTTCCGCTCAGGTAGGGCGGTGGTCTTTACCATCGAAAATGGAAAGGAATCCAAATGGAACTATGTGGAAGTAGGTAAGGACAACGGCCGGGAGATCGAAGTGCTCGACGGTATCCCGGAAAACAGCACCGTCATCACCAGCAACAACCTCCAGCTCGCCCATCAGGCTCCCGTCAAAATCGTAAATCCATAAGCCATGGTGAGATTTTTGCTGAACCGGCCCATTGCCGTCACCATGTCATTTTTGGCCTTAATGGTCTTTGCAGCGATCGCCTTTCGTTTGTTGCCGATTTCGCTCCTGCCTCCCATCGACGTGCCACAGATCGTGGTCAAGGTCACCTATCCCAATGCCTCTCCCGAATCCATCGAGCAAAATGTCCTCCGCCAAATCCGCGAAGGCCTCATCACGCTCAATGGACTGGAACAAATGGAAAGCAAGGCGGGTTCGGAGATCGGCACGGTGCGGCTGACCTTTGACTATGGGGTCAAGATGGAGCTGGCCTACATCGATGTCAATGAAAAAATCGACCGACTGACCAATGCCCTGCCCAAGGACCTTCCCCGCCCTGAAGTGATCCGGATCAATACTTCAGACATTCCTGTGGCCAGGGTTCAGGTGGTACCCAAAGCGGGCACGGACCCTGTGGAGGTGAGCTTGCTGTCAGAAAATGTCCTGAAAAAGCGTATCGAGCAGCTGCCGGGTGTCTCGCTTGTGGATATCAATGGTAAGCGGGAGCGAATTATTTCCGTTCAGCCCGATGAGCAAGCGTTGGCTGCCTTGGGCATGACGCAGCAGGAGTTGATCGATGCCGTCAAGGCGGGCAATGCCGAGCTCCCCGGCATCAGTGTCAAGGATGGACAGTTTCGTTATTTTCTCCGACTGGCTACCCGGGTGGATACGCCCAAAGACATCGAATCCCTGCCTGTTCGCTCCAAGAAAGGTGTGATTGTTCCTTTGGGTCGAGTCGCCAAAGCCCAATACGAAACCCAGGAAATGCTGGGTTACCACCTGTTTGGAATGAATGAAGGCATGGTCATCACGGTGCACAAGCAGGCTGCCGCCAAGATGAACGAGCTGATTCCGGAGTTGCGAAAATCCTTGGACCTCTTCCTGGCCGACTATCCTCAGGTGGACTTCGAACTCACCCAAGACCAAAGCAACCTGCTCAATGCCGCGATTTCCAACCTCCAAACCAGCTTGCTTTTCGGTGGACTGTTTGCCTTTGGGGTTTTGTTTCTCTTTATCAAAGACTTTCGCATTCCGCTGATTATGGGGATCAGTTTGCCGACTTCCCTGCTGATCAGTTTTCTGGTTTTCTACTTTTTCAACATTTCGATCAATATCATTTCCCTCTCCGGCCTGGCCTTAGGGATTGGGATGCTGATTGACAATGCGATCATCGTGCTGGACAATATCACTCGCAAGCGAGAATCCGGTTTGCCCCTATTAGAGGCCTGTGTGCAAGGGGCCAACGAAGTGATGGGCGCTTTGATCAGCTCGGTGCTTACGACGTTGGCGGTATTTGTACCGCTGGTTTTTCTGAGTGGAATAGCCGGTGCTTTATTTTATGATCAAGCGGTGGCGGTGGCAGCGATTCTGTCCGTGTCGCTGATGGTGGCGTTTATCCTATTGCCGCTGCTGTATTGGATGATTTATCGGGTAGGAAAAAGACAAGAGCTTAAGGGGGAGCCCAAAGCTTTTCTTTGGGTTTTGGGCATTTATGAGAAGGGCTTTGATTGGATTTTCGTAAGAAAAAAAGTCGCCCTCGCTTTCTTTTTGATGCTGATTCCTTTGGGTTTGGGCTTGGGGTTATTACTGAAAAATGAAGGACTTCCCCCCATCGAAAAGCCGGATGCGACCTTGGAAATCGACTGGAATGAGCCCATTTCCGCAGGCCAAAACCGAGACCGATTGCTAACATTGATCCGGGATATCGAAGGCTACACCCAAGCGGAAGCCGAGATCGGAGTCCGCCAGTTTTTGCTGTTTGACGGGGATAATTCGATTCAGAAATCCTTGTTGTACTTGCTTTTCCCCTCCCAAACCAAAAAAGAAGAGCAAATCGCCAGACTCCGGGAGCGATTGGAAAAGGACTATCCGATGGCAAGCTACGTACTCGGTGACGCCCCCAATGCCTTTGATCAGCTCTTCAGCTCCAATCAAGCCTACTACGAGGTGCGATGGAAAGACCTGAATGCCAAAAAACCGATTGCCGCCGACAAGATGAAACCTTGGCTGGAGACCTTCCCTACCGATCAATGGACTCCCGGTCCGGGATTGCAGGAGGAGAGTTCTGTGGTATTTTCTCTTTTGGCAGAAAAGCTAGCACTGTACCAAATCCCGGTGGAGCGCGTGCAGGAGCAGCTATCGAGATTGTTTGGGGTGTTTACCATCACGGATATCCGCAGATTTGGCGAGGTCACGCCCATCCGCTTACAAGAAAGTCAGGATCGGTTTGAGGACCTGCTTCGTACTACTCGAATCTATGCTTCAGACAGCACTTCGTATTTGTTGAGTGAATTTGTGGATTACCGCTACGCCGATCAGTACAAATACGTGACGGCTGACCGTGGAGGAATCTATCAAAGTGTGCAGGTGGCAGAAGCGGACCCTGATGCCAAAGCGAAGGAATACATTTCCTGGGGAGTCGCCAAAAACCTGGCGGTGGAGCTGAAGGGTCAGTTTTTCCGGGATCAGGAGACCCTTCGCCAGTTGATCGGGATTCTGATCATTTCCGTGTTGCTGTTGTATTTTATTCTTGCCGCCCAGTTTGAGAGTTTCATTCAGCCAATGATTGTGGTGCTGACCTTGCCCTTGGGGATCGCCGGCGCGTTTTTGGTTTTGCTTTTAACTGGCTCATCCCTGAATGTCATGTCAGCCATTGGTTTGGTCGTCATGCTGGGAATTATGGTCAATGATGCCATTTTGAAGATCGACACGATCAACCGTCTGAAACAGGAGATGGGAGAAAATTCAACTTTAACCAGTTCCGAAATTCTGCACATCGCGTTGCATCAGGCAGGGAAAATCAGATTAAAGCCGATCCTGATGACCTCGATTACCACGATCCTAGCCTTGATTCCGATTATTTTCAGTGCAGGTTTGGGTGCAGATTTGCAGCGGCCTTTGGTCTATGCGGTGATCGGCGGACTGACGGTCGGCACTGGCACAGCCTTGTACTTTGTACCCTTGATGTATTGGTTTTTTGATTCGTTGTCCCATAAAACCGGTGTGCGATGACGAATTTTCGGGTACTGATCGCCTTTGTCGTGCTGGGGATTTTGGGCTTTGCCACGGTCCCCTTGCTGTCGGTGGATCTCAATCCCCGGGAGCGCGAACCTGTACTCACGGTCAGCTATGGGATTCCCCGCTCTTCGCCCGAACTTATCGAGAAATTGGCTACTTCGCCTCTGGAAGGTGCTTTTTCCCAACTCACCGAACTCAAGCAGATCACCTCAGTCTCCAACTACGATCGGGGCAATATCATACTTCGCTTTGACAAAAAGGCGGATATGGAACTCAAAAAGTTTGAGGTTTTAGCCCTGATTCGGCAGGTCTACCCCAAGCTGGACGAGCGGCTTTCCTATCCCAATGTGACCCAAAGCGCGGAGTATCGGAGTGATTTCAAGACGCCGATTTTGACCTACAGCGTGAATGGGCCTTTTGCCTCCTTTGAAATCCGGAAAATCACCGAGGATGTGATCAAGCCTGCCCTCACCCGATTTGCGGAAGTGGAGGAAGTGCAGATCCGTGGAGCCAATGAGCTGCAGCTTTTTGTGACCTTCGATGCTCAGAAAATGCAGTCGTTTTGTATCAGCAGATCCTTTCTCAATCAGCAGATCAATCAGGCCTTTGGGCAGCTGTATCCTGGTACTGTCTACAATTCTAAAGGCGAGACGCTTTTTGTAACCGTGGACCGCAAGCTCAATCAGATCGATCAACTCGGGAATCTGATCATTCAGACGGATAAAAGGATGGAGGTAAGGCTGAAAGATATCGCCTCGGTCACCTTGGAGGAGGCCGAGCCGATGAGCTTTTACCGCATCAATGGCAACAATTCCGTGACGCTCTCGGTGTACAATCGCGACGGGGTGAATAAGGTGCTTTTGGCAAAAAACCTCAAAAACTCCATCGAATCAGCCAAAATCAACCTGCCCCCGGGTTTTGAAATCCGACTGGAAAACGATGATACGGAGTTTCTCGAGAAGGAACTCAACAAAATCTACAAGCGATCGGGCTTGTCAATTTTGATCTTGATCGCTTTCATTTTTCTGATCAACCGCAACTGGAAATACCTCAGCATTCTCTTTTTGGGCATCGTGATCAATGTGAGCTTGACGGCAATGATCCTGTATTTTCTTCAGGTGGACATTCATTTGTACACCATTGCGGGATTGACGATCAGCTTTGGGCTCGTGGTGGACAATGCCATCGTGATGGTGGATCACTTGCACAAGTACCGCAACCGTCATGTGTTTATGGCTTTGCTTGCGGCCTCCCTGACTACTGTGGCGGCACTGCTGCTGGTGCTGCTTTTGCCGGAGGAGGATCGGAAGAATCTTACCGAGTTTTCCATTGTGGTATCGGTGATGCTTGGGGTGAGTTTGCTGGTTGCCTTGGTTTTTACTCCGGCCTTTTATGGCTTGCTTTTCAAAGAATCCGTGCAGCAGGGCCGAAAGCTTAAGCTTCCTCAGCTGAAAAAGCGGGTTGGCTGGCTACAGCGCTACGAAACAGGCATTGCTTGGACGGCCCGTTACCGCAAGACATTTTTGTTATTGATTTTGTTACTTTTTGGAACGCCGATTTTCTTTTTGCCTGCCAAGTGGGAAGAAAAAGAATGGTACAACAAGACCATCGGCAATACCTTTTATCAGGAAGAAATCCGTCCTTGGGTGGATAAGGCCTTGGGTGGGACCCTGCGGATGTTTGTGCGGGGAGTCTATGAGAAAAGTGTGTATCGGGAACCCGAGAAAACCCGACTGTATGTCTCAGCCAGACTTCCTTTTGGGAATACTCTGGAGCAGATGGATTTTATCATGCGGGAATTTGAGGAGTATCTCAAAGGCGTGGAGGGCATCGATCAGTTTGTGACTTTCGTTCGCTCGGGGCAAAGTGCACAGATCATCATCACCTTCAAGGAAGCCTACGAAAAAGGGGCTTTGCCTTACCAACTCAAAGGAAAACTGTCCGTCAAATCCACTGACTGGAGCGGGGCACAATGGAATATCTATGGAGTCGGGCAGGGCTTTTACACCGGAGGTGGAGGAGAGGGGATCCCATCGTTCCGGGTGCAGATGAAAGGGTACAACTTCGATGAGTTGGAGCGTCAATCGGATATTTTGGCCGAAAAACTCCTGCAGCACAAGCGGATTCAGACGGTCAATACCAATGAGCGACTGAGCTACGATGAGCAGAAAACCCAGGAATATGTCCTGCGCCTGGATCAAAATCAGATTGCCTTGGGAGGCTCAAGTCAATACGAAATCCTAAATACCCTTCAGGACCTCTCCAAGCCTCAAGGGCCAAGTGGCTACCTGACGATGGCGGATAAAAACTATGGTTTGATCCTGAAAGAACGGACTTCGGGTGACTTCAGCAAGTTTGATCTGGAGAAAAAAGGACTGATCAGCGGAGAAGATAAAATCCTGAAAGTGGCAGATTTTGGCACGCTCAATCTGGAAAATACCACCAATGCCCTGCACAAAGAAGACCGGCAATACATTCGAGTGGTGTCCTTTGAATACATGGGTTCGGCCAAGTTTGGCAATGAGTACCTGGACGAGGTGTTGAAAGAAATGAAAGCCCAAATGCCCATCGGTTACGAAGCCAAAAAGCAAGAATGGGGCTGGAATACGGAGCAAGCCAAGCGGCAGTATGGATTGTTGGGGCTGTTGATCGTAGCGATTTTCTTTATCTGCACCATTCTGTTTGAGAATTTCCGACAGCCGTTTTTTATTATGTTTTTGATTCCGATCAGTTTCATCGGGCTGTTTTTGATCTTTTCCGTAGGAGGGTTCAATTTTGATCGGGGAGGGTTTGCGGCATTTGTGATGCTCGGAGGCTTGGCGGTGAATGCAGGGATATTTATCGTGAATGATTTCAACAATCGCCCAAAGGGTAGGTTCAACCGGAACATTCTCAAATCCGTGGCGGGGAAAGCGATTCCGATTTTGCTGACCGTGTTATCTACCTGCTTTGGCTTGGTTCCATTTATCATGGACGGGCAGACAGAGGTTTTTTGGTTTTCCCTAGCCGTAGGAACGATTGGGGGCTTGGTGTTCAGTATGGTGGGGGTGTTTTGGATATTACCGTTGATGATGTGGAGGAAGGTTTGAATTTTTTGAACCTAAATAATCAGGGTTGTTGATCAAAAATTGGCAATCCTTTAAAATGATGTGCTTGGTAACAGATCGCCCTTTCAGGGCTCTAATTACTTTATGCAATTCATGCCCCAAATTCAATTTGGGGCTGTTATAATTTGCGCCTTCAGCGCAACGATCAAGCTAAGTCAATTACCAATGTTGTTTTGCCCTCAAATCAGTTGATACTTACGGAGAAACTTTGATGCACATCCTTGTGCCGGCGGCACAACCTGTAAAAGCCCTGCCTTCCGCAGGCAGGCCAGAATTCAATTCTGGGCTGAAATGTGATTTTTATTTTCCAGAGTGCTGAAAGCACGATCTGTAGAATAAAGAATTTCAGATTAAGACAGGATCGGTTTTTCCCTATAAAAAGGTATTTTCCTTTTTCAAACTCAACCTATTTTGTCTATGAACCTTTCTGATTCTCGTCGGGATTTTATGAAAAAAGCGGCTTTGGCTACCGCAGGAGCAAGTTTGTTGCCGTATTCTTCTTTTTCGGAAGTTAAAAGTAAAAACAAACTTCCCGCTTGGAAAGGCTTCAATTTGCTGGACTTTTTCTCCCATAACCCAGATCAGGGAAGGCCAACAAAACCTGCCTACATCCAGTGGATCGCCGATTGGGGCTTTGATTTTGTCCGGGTTCCGATTTCATATCCCTCCTATTTGAACATCGATCGCAGCAGACCGATTCGGCCGGATGAGGTATTGAATTTTGATGAAAGCCGATTGGAAAAAGTAGATGCATTGGTGGAGCGGGCCATCAAGCATGGTCTGCATGTAAGTTTAAACTTACATCGTGCTCCGGGATTCTGCATCAATGCGGGATTTGAGGAGCCGTATAACCTCTGGAAAGATCAGGAGGCTTTGGAAGCCTTTTGTGCGCATTGGGAAATGTGGGCCAAGCGCTATAGGGGAATTTCCTCCAAAAGACTCAGCTTTGATCTGGTGAATGAACCGTTTCAGCGGGAAAATCCCAACGATCAGCACAGCCCCGGTGGGCCGGTAGATGTGGTGGACTATCATCGGGTGGCCAAAGCGGCTTTGGAAACCATTAAATCAGTCAAAAAATCCCGGTTGGTCATTGCCGATGGCAATGGGGGCGGGGGAATTGCCGTGCCGGAATTGGCCGATTTGGACTTGTCGCAGAGCTGCCGGGGGTATCATCCTTTTCCGATTTCCCACTACAAAGCCAGCTGGGTCTATAAAGATCCGGAATCTGTGCCACCGGTGGATTGGCCTTTGCAGCAAGGGGAGAATTCGCTTGATATTGATAACATCCGAAACTACTATGCCCCGTGGAAAGCCTTGATTGACCAGGGAGTTGGAGTCCACTGTGGGGAATGCGGCTGCTTCAATCAGACGCCCCACGAGGTGTTTTTGGCGTGGTTTGGAGATGTCCTGCAGGTGTTGAAAGAAATGGAAGTAGGCTTTGGAATCTGGGAGTTTTCCGGGGCTTTTGGGGTGCTCAATTCCGGCCGAAAAGACGTGGTTTACGAGGATTGGTATGGAGAAAAGCTCGATCGGAAGTTTTTGGAGTTGTTGAAGGCGCAGATTTGATATTTATGCACCTTATGAAAGACAATCATCCCTGCAATTCTAAAATTCAATTTTAGAATTGCAGGGATAAATTTTTTGTAAGTATTTGGAATTCAATAGGAAGACCTGACAGGTTTTCAAAACCTGTCAGGTCTGGACTACCCAAAAAAATCCCGAACACTTTCCTGTCCGGGACTTGATTTCTTTTTCACTTAATCCTCGTGCTGAGCTTGTCGAAGCATCAAACCTTACTCGGCTCCGGATGCACCCAAGGCCCACGGTAAGGTCTACGAAGCTTGGCAGTCGCTTCAGGGTCGTTGAGTACGGTCATGGTTTTGGGGTCATAGCGAAGCGGTCGGCCTCCGAGCTCCATGGAGATATTAGCAAGAATACAGGAGGCAGTGGAAATATGCCCGTCTTCCACATCAGCTACCGGCAAGGTGTTTTTATCGATGGACTCCAACCAGTTTTTCATGTGCAGACGAGTGGCCGGTGCGGCATTGAGTTCGATTCGATCTTCAGTTAAGTCCTCAGGGTATTGCTCCCGCTCAAATAAGCAGTCAAAATGGATTTTTTCGGCTTTGGTATCAACAGGGAAAAAATCTGCCTGCATGGTACTTCCTGCCAGCATTCCTTTTTCTCCGTAGATTTTGAATGACCAGGGATACTCTGGATCTGGGGCATTGCCCCAAGTGCGATGTTGCCAGACCACTTGTAGCTCTGGAAATTCAAAAATGGCAGTCTGAGTATCGGAGATGTTGGACTTGCCTTCTTTTTGTACCAGAATTCCGCCCGTGGAGGTAATCTGGGTTGGCCAGCCAAGCTTCAGCATCCAGCGAACCGTATCCAGCATGTGCACACACATGTCACCGGTGATGCCGTTGCCATATTCCATGAAGGTTCTCCACCAGCGGATATGTGGGAGTCCATCGTAAGGTCTCATGGGCGCAGGACCTGTCCACATTTCATAATCAAAAAAGTCAGGAACGGGCTCGACCGGAGGATTTCCATTGGCCCTCATGTGGAAATAGCAACAAACTTCGACATGACTGATTTTGCCCAGTTTTCCGGTATCGATGATTTGTTTTTTGGCATCGATGAGGTGAGGTGTGCTTTTGCGTTGGGTGCCGATCTGGCACACTCGCTTGTATTTTCGGGCTGCAGCGAGGATAGCTTCCCCCTCGATCACGTCGACCGAAATTGGTTTTTGCAAATAGACATGGGCTCCTGATTTCATGGCCTCGATTGCTTGCAGGGCATGCCAGTGATCCGGCGAACCGATCAGCACGAGGTCGCATTTGTGTTTCTTGAGGAGTTCGCGATAGTCTCCAAACAGCTCAGGGACTTTTTTGGATTTTTGGCGCTGAGAGACAAGCTCTCCTGCGGCCTTGAGTAGATTTTTATCGACGTCGCAGAGCGCGACTACTTCTACATCGGCTACTTGGATCAGTCGAAAAAGGTCGGATTTGCCATACCAACCGGTACCGATTAGGGCGACTTTGAGCGGACCTTCTGCATCTTTGAAGTCCATGCCAAACAGGCCAAAACTGGCCAAAGTCATCATGGCGCTGGAGCTTTTGATAAAATCTCTCCGATTGAGTTGATTCATAGGTTTTTGGGTTAAAGAGTGACGAATTTCAAGATACAAAAAGGAGACTCAGATGCAAACTGGGCTGGGATGATCGGATCGGATAGGGGGCTGACAGGTGATTACTTTTTTCCGGGATGATAGACTCGTGCTGCCTTTTTCAATACTTGTTCTTTATCCAACGTCATGGGTTTCAGTTCACGCTTGACAAAGCGCTCCATCTGATCCGCATAATGAGGTGAATCGGGTCGGTTGCTGGCACCATAGACATTGATCGATTCCAAGACCGGGAGGCCTTCCCCGAAGCGGGCCATCAAAATGTAAGATTCCCCCTGCACAGCTTTTCTACGTCCGTTTTCCCAAGGAGTAGATCGGATCGCCGCGAGCACATCATCCAGGCCCCAAAGTGGCAGCGACTTTTCCCCTCGCACGAGCCGCTGGTATTCTCCGAGTGTAATGAGTTCTTTTCCAAAATGAGTTTCAAAATGCTTTTTTGCTTCCTGGAGCCCCTTTACCGCTTCTTCTTCGGTGAGGACAGTCTCAAAACTTCTTCCCGACTTGGCAAACTCCTCCCACCAATAGTAATAGACAAAGGCAAAAAGGGCGGCTCCTTCACTGTCGGCGGAAGCTTCCTTGTTCCAGTTTCTCAAGGCCTTGATCTGCTGTGCTACCTCTGGATACTTTTCAGGAGATAAAGAAAAAAGCGAATTCAAGTCGGTGCGGAAAGCCAGGTTCTGAGGCAAGGTCTGATCGAATTTGATCCGCTCAAATTGTTCCCAGGAAATTCTTCCTGTATCCGTCATCAGTTCCCGGAATCTGAGCGAACGATTGTTATCCCGGAGGTCAAAGCCCATTTCTATAGGGTAATTTTCCGATGCTAGATTGTCTTCAAAGGCGCTCGCTTTGAATGGCGAATGGTTGGTGTTGTAGAGGTAGCCGGATTTGGGATTGATTTGCTGAGGAAGGTCAGAAAAGGAGTGATATGCTGTCCAAAGGGTCCTTTTGGTATTTCCAGGAACAGTTCCGCTGTAGTCAAAACCAGGAGTTCGCTGGGGCAAAAGCCCATTGCTGACAAAGAAGATCGTGTCGTATTTGTCAGCATAGACGGTATTGAAATTGGTCAGTTGCATGCTGGACATGGCGGCTTTCCATTCGGAGAAATTCTTCGCCTTGTTCATTTTCCACCACTGCTCAGGGGCTCCGACTCGGTCCAAAGCTCCAAATCGAATCGCAAAGGCACCTTGCTCGGTGACCAAAGTTGGGCCATAGATCGATTTCCAGACTTTCTTAGGAACGGGCACCGTAATCCAGTCCCACAGCCGGACTTTCAGCCAGACGATCTTGGATTCAAGTTCGAGCCATTCTCCATCCACGAGGTATTCCTCCTCGTCTTCCGGATTGAGTTCCAGCTGGTATAGATCCAAAAAGTCAGGTGAATTCACCGTATGCGCCCAGCCCAAGTGTTCATTTACGCCATGGAAAATCATCGCTCCACCTGGGAAAAGTCCTCCCAAAGCATTCCAGCCCTCTTCTGAATTGAGATGGGCTTCGTACCAAGCCACGGGGCCTTCGAGCGGCTGGTGAGAGTTGATGGCTAGAAAGGCTTCTTCGGAATCCGTTCGTGTTGGGTGAATGGCGATGGCATTGGAGCCTTTGGGTAAGGTATCCTCGGGAATCAAGTCCACATTTCCTCCCACGATGGCCTGCACTGCCCGATCTGCACCTGACATTTGGGCTAGTGAAAGGATGTAAGCGGAGATGATTTCTTTGGGATTGATCGGGAAGGCAGGGCCATACAGGACTTCCTCCGGATGATGGTAGGCGTAGTCATTGAGTCCTGCGGCATACCCTTCCAGGACTTTTTTGAATTCGGGAGAAAAGCTGGAATCGTATTTTTCTTTGGCGATTTCTCGAGTTTCCAACAGGTGAACAAAAAAATCAATTCCCGCACCCTGCTCTCCAAATACCCTTCCGGTCAGGGCTTTTCCTGCCAAAACTGTCTTTTGGATCGTCTCAAAATCATCCTCCGCATGAGCCCATGCCAGCCCATAGGCTACATCGGCATCACTTTTTCCGAAAATATGAGGCACGCCAAATTCATCTCGGGCGATTTTCACCTGTGTGGTGTCCCAATTGGTGGGTTTAAGGACCCGCTGGCAACCGATGGAGAAAATAAATAAGAAGAGGAAAGTAAGGATTCTGAGCTTCATGAATTTTGGGCGGAAATGGAAACTCAAGAATAACAAAAAAGCCAACCAATTGGCCGGCTTTTGGGGGTGAACAAACACTTTTCTCTATCCTTTTTTACTCAATTTTTTATTGATTATTTGAACTCATAATCCACACCACTTACCTGAGTCAGTAAAGTAGCTGGAGCATCGAGCGCTATAGCTGACTGTGGGGGCGTTGGGGTGACGGGGGAGTTTTTTGCCAAGTAATTTCTTAAAGCTTGGTGGAGTGTATACTTCGTTTTCTCTGTTTCTGTGACGCCTTTTATTCTGCAAATCATATCATCCGGATCCCCATCCCTTTCGCATGCAGATATTTTATAAATCTTTTGGTGGTCAAGTGGGGTGCCTTTTACCGTAATAGATTCCACTCTTTTTCCCTCTTCACCAAAAGCATTGAATTTGACTTCCATTCCTTTAAACTTCACGACCCAACCTCCGAAACGCTTCGATGCATCTTTTGCAAAGACATTATTTAATTCCTTTTCTATCCACTCGCTGATTTGTATTCCCTTGACTTTTCCAGTCCTAATTTGACTATCCACAGGCAACATGTCGTAGAGGTAGCCATTGGTAATTGGAATTTGGCCGGAGTGGTCTGGAGTAGATCTGGGAGGACAAAATCTGAATCCATTTGAAAGCACTATATCTACGTCTCCCAATTGCCAACTGATGGCATCTAAAATCATGGTATCGATCGTATTCTCGATTACAAAATAGCGGTATAGCGGAATGGTACTGTAGCCGACTACTTTTTGGATATCTTCCAAGTAGGGGCCTTCGTACTTGGCGATGATCTGATTCATCTCCTTGGATTCAGGATATTTTTTGGATTCTACTTCAATAAGTTCATAGCGGTCGCCGATCACCTTTCCGTTTTCGATTTTCAGTTCCAAGTTGCCGACAAAGGATCCGAAAGCTCCAGGCTCTACCACCTTGGCATATTTTGCCTGAATGGGCTTCCTTACTCGCTCGTGGGTATCTCCTCCCAAAATGTAATCCACTCCCTCGCAGGATGGCAAATTGGCCAAATGGATCTGCTGAGAAAGCCCCAAGTGTGCCACGATAGCTATAAAGGCACATTTTTCCTGATTTCTAAGGACATCCACATAGTGGGCAAGGTTGTCCTCAGGCTTGGTGTAGATGATTCCTTTGCTGTAGTTGGGAGATTGACGGATAGGCACCAAGTGATCGGTATAGCCCAAGAAGCCGATCTTGACACCATTGACCGTCCAGATGTGGTAAGGAGGGAAGATCAATTCGCCCTTCTTTCCTTCTCCAAGATCATGGTACATGTTTGCACAGACTTTAGGGGCTGTCAGAGAGCCCATGAGGTGCTGCATGGATTTTTTGTAATAAATCACCTCCCAGTTTCCTGGAAGATACAGATCGTAATTCAGTGCATTTAGGATGGGGACCATCGCTTCGCCCGTGGTTTTCACCGAAAGCTCCGATCCTTGAAACATATCTCCCGTATCGATCAAGAAACTGTGCTTCATCTTTTTCCTATGCTGATCCAAAAAGGTTTTCAGATGGGCATATCCGCCGGTTTTCCGGAAAACGGATTTTCCATTTTCCCAAAACAACTCATCATGTGCGTGGATCTGACAGTGCACATCCGTGGTCTGAAGTATGTTGAGCGTAAAAGAGGAAGGATTTTCTATCTGTGAGGCATTGGTATCTGTCGCAGCATTTGCAACTGAGGCAAGTCCGGTACTGGCACCTAGTGCTCCAAGTTGGGCGATGAATTTTCTTCTGGATGACTTCATGTATTCTGGGCTTATTGATTGATTTTTTTGGGTTGGGAAAAAGAAATAACACCCCAAGATTGCCGAAAATAGAAATTTGAACTTCCAGAAAACGGTGACAGGTGTCACAAAAACAAAAAGCTTCCCGAAAGGAAGCTCTTTAGAATACTTCAATAAGCCGGGTTTCTATTACTTTGAGGCTGTGAATTTTACCACTTCATTTTTCTTGGCAGGCAGGCTCATCAGGTAAGCGTAGATCGCTTTGAGGTCATTCTCTTTCATTCCAGAATACATCATCCAGGGCATGATAGAATTGAATTCCCCCGGGGCAATTTTTGGATTGACATAGGCTGAATCCGCGTACTGTTTGAATCGCTGCACAAACATTTCTTCGGACCAATTACCAATTCCTGTTTCAGCGTCAGGGGTAATGTTGGAGCTCGTGACTACCGAGCCATCAGGAAAAGGAAAACTTCTGCCTCCTGAAAAGGCCAGTTCAGCATTGATCACACCTTGAGGGGTCAATTGAGTATGACATTCAATACAACCTGAGGCGTTCACCAGATAGCCTCCATAGGCAACCTGATCGGATGGGTCTGGTTTTTGGACCAACTGGGCATTTTGAGGCATAGTCCTAAGAATCAGGTTGACAGGAAAGTCAGCTTTCGATTCAGGGATTTCCGTTTCGATCGGGGGAATGGATCGGATGTAAGCGATGATGTCATGAATGTCTTCGCGATCCATTTTTCCATAATAAGGATAGGGCATCAAAGGAAACATGGGTCTTCCGTCTTTGGTCACACCCGTGGTAATCAGTCTGAATAGCTCCCCGTCAGTGTAATCCGAAATTCCAAAAGGAGTGATGTTTCTGGCATAAAATACCCCGGGCAAACCCATGGAGTGATCAAATCGATCTCCACCGGCACCAAGTGTGCCTGGGGTAGGAGGTCCAGAGAACTCTGAAAAATCTCGCTTGGAGTGACAGTCCATGCAGACGGTGACGTGGTTGGCGAGATAGGCTCCGCGCTCAATGCGGTCAGGCGAATACTCGATCGTGATTTCTTCGGGAGCATCCACTTTTGGAAAGCCTAGCTGTAAAAAAGCCAGCGCACATACCAATAGTAAAACAATTGCCCCCAAGAGATAGGCGAATACTTTAAAAATCTTCTTCATAGTGCTTTTGGTTATTTGGATCAATATAAAAAACATTTTTTTGTTAATGAAATGTTGTTTTTGAGCGAGCCGGAGATTGATTTTTGAAAAAACCTCATTGATCAATGTTTGAAGCTGTGGGAGTTTTTTAATTGTATGTTCTTTTTGAAATGAAACCTTCCGAATAAAATTCTTTATCTGCGTCGAAACTCTTTCTATTTTCACGACACACAATCAACTAATCCCCTATGAAGAAAATATTTCTACTTCTTTTCTTTTTGCCTCTCTTTTCAGCAGTTGCACAAGAGCAGGAGGTATTGAAAAAGCTGGATGCCAAAGCCGATTTCTACGGTGATCTGGCGAGACAGATATGGTCGAATCCAGAGCTCGGTTACCTCGAAACCAAAAGTTCAGCTTTGCTCCAAAAGACTTTGGCAGACGCTGGATTTAAAGTGACCGCTGGGGCAGCCGGTATTCCGACAGCCTTCGTGGCAGAATATGGCTCAGGCAAGCCCGTGATTGGGATTATGGCGGAATTTGACGCTTTGCCTGGAGTTTCCCAGGAAGCAGTTCCCTTCCGTAAGCCTGTAGTGGAAGGTGGTGCAGGTCATGCCTGTGGTCACCACCTTTTTGGCGCGGCATCGGTGGCAGCGGGGATTTCCATCATGGACTGGATGAAGGCCAATAAAATCAAGGGTACTGTCCGTGTTTATGGCACGCCAGCCGAAGAGGGTGGAGGAGGAAAAGTTTACATCGCCCGGGCTGGATTGATCAGCGATGTGGATGCGATGATCCATTGGCATCCAAGCAGTCAAAATGCAGCAGGAGCTACTTCTTCGCTCGCTAATATTTCCACTAAATTCAGATTTTACGGTGAGGCTTCCCATGCTGCAGCTGCTCCGGAAAGAGGAAAATCTTCACTCGATGCCGTAGAAGCGATGAATTTTATGGTCAATCTGATGCGTGAACACGTGCCCATGGAGACCAGAATGCATTATGTGATTACCAAAGGTGGCGAGGCCCCTAATGTGGTTCCTGCTTTTGCAGAATCTTATCACTACGTCAGGCATCCTGACGCCATGGTCGTGAAGCAGATTTTTGAGCGGATGGTCAAAGCTGCCGAAGGAGCAGCTTTAGGTACCCAAACCCGCATGGAATATGAAGTGATCAACGGGGTGTACAATCTATTGCCGAATGAGACACTTGCCCGCATCATGCACAAAAACCTGGAAAAAATCGGTGGCGTGACCTATACACCCGAAGAGCGAAAGTTTGCCGAGGAAATTATCAAAACCTACCCTGCAGGTGTCAAAGCTACTCCTGAGGATGCAACTAAAATTGCACCGTTTGTAGTCAGTGAGGAAGGCGGAGGAGGCTCAACTGATGTAGGGGACATCAGCTGGCTGGTGCCTACAGTCGGTTTGGGGACCGCTACTTGGGTTCCCGGTACCTCAGCGCATACCTGGCAGGCGGTGGCCGCAGGTGGGATGAGCATCGGACAAAAAGGAATGATGGTCGCTGCAAAGACGATGACCTTGACTGCGATGGAGATTTTCAATAATCCATCTGTGACTAGTACAGCTTTGGAAGAGCTAAACAAGCGTAGAGGTGAAGGCTTTACTTATGAAGCGCTGGTCGGTAATCGCCAAGCTCCTTTGGATTACAGAAAGTAATTTTCTGAGATTCAATCAAAAGGGCCAGAACTTCCGCTTATGGAATTCTGGCCTTTTTTGATTTGCTCGAGTTCAAAAAAAATTAACTTGGATCTTGCCTTTCACCCCAAATAATCAGGCTATGGATAGACGTAAATCCCTCAAAATCATCGGTGGATCAGTTGCTGGAATCGCAGGACTGGTCTTTGCAGATTGGAAGTGGCAAATTATCGATCGCGTAACGCATGCAGGTTTCTTCTCTTTCGAGGAAGAACAAGTGATTTCTGCCATTGCTGATACGTTTATTCCGGAAGGACTTCCACCGATTTTACCTTCAGCAGAGGCCAAACCATTAGGCGCCTTGAGTACAGGGACTGATCAATTCTTGATCAAGCTTTTTGAAAAATGCTACGAAAAAGAAGATCAGGACTTGATCAAAAGCCAACTTAAGGCTTTGACTAAATCTGGTTTTTTGGACTTGCCTCAAACGGAAAGAGAGCAAGTTCTCATGTCTTTGAAAAACTCTGAAATCGAAGAGGAAAAGAAATTCTATGACCTTATGCGCTCCAATACCGTGATGGGTTTTACCACAGTCAAAGAAGTCATGGTCGAATACCGTGGCTATCAGGTTGCCCCTGGCTATTACAAAGGATGTGTGGAAGTTCCTGTCGAAAAAGCCTAAATCCAAAACGATATGTTGCAAGATTCTAAAGATAAACGCACCTACGATGCGATCGTGATCGGTTCAGGTGCATCAGGTGGCTGGGCTGCCAAAGAACTTACCGAAAAAGGACTCAAAACACTTGTGCTTGAGCGAGGCCGGATGGTTCGCCATATCGAGGATTATCCCACCGCCTCCAAAGCTCCTTGGGAATTTGAATTCCGTGGAGTGGTGCCGATCGAAAAGCGTTCGGGTGTTGGTGCTGCAAACTGGGGACGGGAGGAGACGATGCATTGGGCTTTGGCTCAAGATGAACAGCCCTACATTGAGGAAAAGCCATTCCGTTGGTTTCGAGGCTATCATGTGGGTGGAAAATCGCTGCTTTGGGCGCGAGGTACGCAGCGTTGGTCAGACTTTGACTGGGAAGGGCCTGCTCGGGATGGGTATGCGGTCGATTGGCCGATTCGGTACAAAGACATGGAGCCTTGGTACACCTATGTGGAGACGTTTGTGGGCTTTGCAGGTAGTCGGGACGGCTTGGATGTATTGCCCGATCAAGTCGTTCAACCGGGTTTTGAGCTGAGCTGCGTGGAGCAGTATTACAAAGAAAAGCTAAAGGAACTTTATGGCTCGGATCGTCATCTGATTCAAGGGAGATGTGCACACCTCACTGATCCCCAGCAGATTCATAAGGATCAAGGCAGGAATAAGTGCCAAAACCAAAACATGTGCAATCGAGGCTGTGTCTATGGAGGTTATTTTTCTGCCAATGCTTCTACCTTGCCTTGGGCGGAAAAAACTGGAAATCTGACCATTCGGCCTGATTCGGTGGTGGAGTCTGTCTTGTACGATGAGCAAAAAGGAAAGGCTATCGGTGTCCGGGTAATCGATCGACACACCAAGGAATCCATTGAGTTTTATGCCAAGATCATCTTCCTCAATGCTTCCACGATCAATTCCAACGCGATCCTGCTCAATTCCAAGTCTTCCAGGTTTCCCAATGGATTGGGTAATGACAATGGTCTGATGGGTAAATTCATCACGTGTCACAATTACAGGGGAAGCGGCTATGCGACCTTTGAAGGATTTTTGGATAAGTTTAACGATGGAAGAAATCCCGGTCATGCCTATGTACCTCGTTTCCGGAATGTCTATCGACAGGAGACAGACTTCCTCCGTGGCTATGCGATTGGGATGTCTGCCAGCCGTCAGCTGGATGGAAATGGAGAGCTGATCGGCGATGCCTTGCGCGACAGTCTGCTTAATCCAAAGTATGGCCTTTGGGGCATGTCAGCCTGGATGCAGGGAGAAATGGTTCCCGATGAGTCCAATCACCTGCGACTTTCTACAGAGGAAAAAGACAAGTACGGCATTCCCAAAATCATCATGTCGGTGGAGTGGAAAGAAAATGACGACAAGATGACCCGTGACTTTGTGGAGCAGCAAACCGAAATGTATGAGCGGATGGGCTTCAAAAACATCAATGTCGTCGATCGGGGTTCTCCTCCGGGTTCGGATATCCACGAGATGGGAGGAGTCCGCATGGGAAATGATCCCAGGACTTCCTTGCTCAATAAATACAATCAGCTTCACGCTTGTCCCAATGTCTTCGTGACCGATGGCGCCTGCATGACGAGTGCGAGTACACAGAATCCAACCTTGACCTTTATGACCCTCACCGCCCGAGCTGCGAACCATGCAGTGGAGGAATTGAAAAAAATGAATTTGTAATTAGTTCCCACAGATAAGCACAGATAGAAATCACAGATTTACGCAAATCAGTGAAAATCTGTGGATTTTTCTGTGAAATCTGTGGGAGATATTTATCTAATAAACCTATGAAAAATATCCTTTCCCTCCTGATTCTAGCGTTTGCTTGGATCATTTTCCCTTCCGAAACTCAAGCCCAGAAAAAAGGAGACCCGATGCTTCAGGTGCCCCTCGGTTTTGCTTCCTACACGTTCCGAAATCAATGGAAAAATGGCGTTCCGGAAGCACTCGACATCATCCAAAAAATGGGCTTTACCGAGTTTGAGGGCGGTGCGCCTCAAGGTGTGAGTGTCGAAGACTTCAAAAAAATGCTCGCAGATCGTGGGATTTCTTTGCCTTCCACCGGTACAGGTTTCGAGCAACTGGAGTCAGATCCTCAGGCGGTGGCCGATCGTGCCAAGGCCTTGGGAGCCAAGTACGTGATGTGTGCCTGGATTCCTCACAAGCGGGGGCAGTTTTCCAAAGAAGATGCGGATCGAGCGATCAAAGCATTTAATGAAGGTGGAAAAGTTCTGAAAGAAAACGGAATCACCTTCAAATACCATGTGCATGGCTATGAGTTTCAGCCTTATGGAAAGGGGACACTTTTTGATTACTTGGTAGAAAATACGGACCCGAAATACGTTTCTCTGCAAATGGATGTGATGTGGACGCATTTTGGGGGTGGAGATCCGGCGGCATTGTTGAAAAAATATGGAAAGCGCTGGGTTTCCCTTCACTTGAAAGATTTCAGAAAAGGTGCTCCGAAAGACATGACCGGCCTGACCGGACCTGAAAATGACGTGCCCTTAGGTCAAGGTGAATTGGATTTTCCTGCTATCCTGCGAGAAGCCAATAAGATCGGCATCAAGCACATGTTTATTGAGGATGAAGGTGACCATGAGTTGGAGGCTTTGCCAAAAAGTATTGCGTACCTCAGGAGCTTAAAGTATTGAGTTGATTTACTGTAGCTTTTCCAAAACTCGAAAATTTAGAAAAGTTTCTCATACTCCCCTCAAAAGTGGTGCAGAGGTTCGGGAGGGGCTTGGATATCCCTCCCGATTTCCTCTGACTGGGGACTCACTGAATTAACCAACCACGTAATGAAGATTACAATCACTCATACGGGAGCTGGTTTTGTATCGGCTGATTTTTTTAATGAAATGATTTTATCCTATTCATAAGTATAAAAAAATGAAGCGTCTCTTCTTGCTCACGGTCTTGATTTTGAATGGTTTATCTGGGAATAGCCAAGAGAAAAAAGACCTCAACGTCATCCTGATACATGTCGATGATCTCGGAGCCACAGATTTGGGTGTGTTTGGGAGTGATTATTACGAAACGCCAAATATTGACCGATTGGCAGCAGAGGGGATCAGATTTACCCAATCGTATGCTGCAGCAGCGATTTGCTCTCCGAGTCGGGCTGCGCTAATGACGGGAAAGTATCCCGCACGAACAGGAATCACCGACTGGATTCGGGCAAAGTTTCAGGGAGGATCGGGATTGGCTTTGCCGACCGATTTTGAAGAGAATCAAGGTAAGCCTTTGAAAACCCCCAAAAATCAAGGGTATCTTCCTTTGGAAGAAATGACGCTTGCCGAGCGGCTCAAAAAACTTGGTTTTTCCACCATGCATGTGGGCAAATGGCACTTGGGTGAAGAAGGAAATCATCCCGAAAATCAAGGATTTGACATCAATATTGGGGGAAATGACCTTGGGCAGCCTCCCAGTTATTTTGATCCCTATCTGGCAAAAAATGCAGCGCCTACTTATGTGCTGAAAAATGTGCCTCCACGCAAAGAAGGGGAATTTCTCACCGACCGGGAAGGGGATGAGATGGTGAAATTTATCCAAAACCGCGAAGGTCAATTTTTCATCCATTGGGCGCCGTATGCGGTACACACCCCGATCATGGGGCCGGAACAATTAGTAGAAAAATACAAATCAAAGACTCCCGGTATCCAAAAGAATCCTACCTATGCGGCCTTGGTAGAAAACCTGGATCAAAATGTCGGAAAGGTGATGGCAGAATTAGAAAGGTTGGGGTTGCGAGAAAACACTCTGATCATCTTCACTTCAGATAATGGCGGACTGATCGGGAATCCCCAAAATCCTGTTACCATCAATCTCGGACTTCGCTCCTTCAAAGGCTATCCGTATGAAGGAGGCATTCGCGTACCCACGATCGTGTCTCTCCCTGGGCTAATCCAAGAGGGAAAAGTGTCTGAAACGCCCATTATCACCATGGACTGGGCGCCGACGATCTTAGACATGGTGGGCGCTTCAGAAGTGCAAACCGACGGACAAAGTCTAAGCCCAATACTTTTGGAAGAAGGTCAAATACCCAATCGGGATTTGTTCTGGCATTTTCCTCACTTCCGGGAGCCGGATGTGAAGCCCTATTCCATTGTGCGATCAGGCCACTACAAGCTGATTTACTATTTTGATGGGGGGGACGTAGAATTGTTTGACTTGAGCAAGGATCCTTTGGAGCAAAGTAATCTGGCTTTGGAGTTGCCACACCTGGTAGCTGAGCTGAAAAGCAAGCTGGAAAAGTGGTGGAAGGAGACCGGGGCTAGGTTGCCTGTGAGGAGTTAGATGTTGGATTAGTTATTCCAACAATAACTATTACAATAACTCAAAGCTTATCTCAAAAGCATTGGCTTTTAGGCTAACCATCATGTTCAACTTCTTGGATTGCAACTTTTCCAAAGTTCGAAACTTTGGAAAAGTTCGAATATCAACACACCAGCTTAAACCCGTATCCCCGCACATTCAGAATCTGGATTTCCGGGTCGTCCTGGAGTTTTTTGCGGAGCTTGGTAATAAAGACATCCATGCTGCGGGCATTGAAAAAGTCGTCTGAGCCCCAGATCTGATTCAGAATCACCGTGCGATCGGTGATGTCATTGGCGTTTTGCAATAAGATTTGCAGCAGTTGGGATTCTCTTGAGGTCAGAGGCTGCTCGTGATCGCCAAGCTTCAGCAATTGTCGGGTTGGATGAAACTCATATTGACCTAAGGCAATCCAATCGCTTTGATTTTGTCGAGTTCGCAGACGGTCGAGATGCGCTTTGATCCTCACGATGAGTTCCTCCATACTGAAAGGCTTGCGCACGTAGTCATTTGCCCCGAGTCCAAAGCCCTTGACCACATCCTCGGTTTGGCTTTTGGAGGTTAGAAAGATAATCGGGGTGTGGGGATCAATTTTTCGGATTTCGGAGGCGAGTGAAAAGCCATCTTTTTTCGGCATCATCACATCCAAAACCAGCACATCGGGCTTTTGAGCCTGATAACTTTCCCAGGCTTTATGACCGTCTTGGCAGAGACGTACTTTGAAATCCCGGCTTTCGAGACTTTCCTGAATGATCATGCCCAGCGCCAGCTCGTCTTCGGCCAGCAATACGTTAATTTTGCTCATGGCCAATAAGTGATAAAGGTGGTAGAATTCTTCCCTGTCTCCAGTTCGATTTTTCCTTCGTGCTTTTCGAGAATCTTTTTCACGTAATACAAGCCGATACCGAAACCCTTTACGTCATGTAAATCTCCCTTGGGAATTCGGTAAAACTGCTCAAACACTCGCTCCTTTTGTTCTGGACTGATAGTTCCTCCATTGTCGTGAATGCGGATTTTGTGCATTCCGTTTTGATCCAAGCTGATTCGTATTTGATTACCACCATATTTGACGGCATTATCGAGGAGATTGGAGAGCACATTTTCGAAGTGAAACGGATCCGCGAAAATGGGTTTGCAGTGGGCTGGAATAGTCAGTTCGATGTGTTTTTCCGGCGCTAAAGTCTGGAACTTCTGTACCAGCTGCCGCAACAGCGGTTCGGGTTCGATCTGCTCCTTTTTTAATACCAACTGATCCGAATCCAGTGTGGCTGTTTCGAGCAGTTTTTCCACCATTTGGTTCAGTTTCAGCATTTGGGTTTTGGAGATTCCCAAGTAGCGGTCGGTTTTTTGAAGGTCATTTTCCGGATTGAATTGTTGTATTCCTTCAATTGCAGATAGCGTGGTGGCGATCGGAGTTTTGAATTCGTGGGTGATATTGGCAATCAGGTCCTGCTTGATTTCGGCGATTTCCTTTTGGTTTTTGATCGTTTGATAGAGGTAGTAAAAGGAGTAAGCGATGATTGCTAGGAAGAGCAAGGAAGTAAGAATTTCCGCGAGGCCTCGCTTGAGGATGGTCAAGGCGGTGTTTTCAAAGTACATTTCCAAGGTTTGGTTTCGGGGCAAAAAAGTAGATCTTGAAACCGTTTTAAATTGCATGTTGGGTGCAGTGGCCAATAAAACACTATCTTCTTGTGAGTTGCCACTCAGTTGGACTAATCGATAATTGATATCTATACCTCTTCGATCCAATTCCTGAAAGAGGAGGCCATTGATTTTATCAAAATCCAAGCTATCCCTGGTAATAGAGATGATTATTTTGCTTGTCAGAAATTTTAGCTGATTGATACTGTCGGCCTGATCTTTCCCAAAGAAAATTTGAAGGTTGTTTTTCTTGTCGATTGCCATTTTCCTATTGGAATCAAGAAGGATCATTTCGTGGGTAGAATCGGATTTTATTTCTTCCCAAAATGCATTGGAAAAGTCTTCATTCCTTGCTTTTTCAAGGGTTTGGAAAAGTTTTTCATTCCCGGTAAGCGCCTCAAAAAATCCATCAGTGCTATTTTTTTGATCGATGCTGATTTTTGTGATTTTTCTTTCAGCAATGCTATCTCCTGCCAAAAATAGATTTTCGCCAGAAATGTCCGTCAAAGCGATTACATCAGTTTTTGCTAATTCAGCAAAGTAGTTTTCTACAGCGATATCAAGGCTTTCTTGAATATCACTGATAAGCCGATTTTGAATCACTTCAAATTGAGACACCATCCGCCAAGTCTGCATGGCTATCGCAAAAATCAGCGTAAGGCCGATCAAAATCCCGATTCGCTTGAATTTCAATTTGTTCATGGTGCTAAATTAGCAGGATTAAAAAAGGCTTAAAACCGGAGTTAACACTCGTTAACAATGCTTAACGTGCGGTTTGAATTTGCTTAAGTTCTTTTGTAAAAAAATAAAACACACTTCAACCATGCGATTCATTTCCCTTCTTTCTTCAATGATCCTACTACTAGGACTGAGCACACAGGTATCTATAGCCCAAGGACTCACTGGCCGAGCCTATTACAAGTCTTCTTCCGCATTCAAATTTGAAATGGATTCCTCTAAAATGGCTCCGGAACAAATGGCCGAAATCCAAGCTCAGCTCAAAAAGCAGATGGAACGGGAGTATGTACTTTCATTTACCCCGATTGAGTCCAATTGGAAGCAGGTCGAGAGCCTTGGTGGAGGTCCGGCTACGGCTTCTTCCGGAGGGATGACCATGGTGATCAATACGGGAAGTCAGGATAGGATTTTGTATAAAAACATCGCCGAGCAAGCTTACGAGCAGGAACAGGATGTGATGGGTAAGGAGTTTTTGATCAAAGATGCTCTTGAACCCGCTGAATGGGAACTGACCGGCGAAACCAAAAAAATCGGCAACTACACCGCGCAAAAAGCGACTTATTCGAGAATCATCGACTCTCAGCGATTTTCTACCGGAATGACTGAAATGGAAAAGGTGAAAGACACCATTCAGGTGGTGGCTTGGTTTACCCCGGACATCCCTGTGCCGCATGGTCCGGAGAACTTTTTTGGATTGCCTGGGCTGATTCTGGAAATACAAAACTCAGGAAGAACCCTGATCTGCGAAAAAATCGAGCTCAATCCATCCGCTGAACCTGTGGCCATCGTTCGCCCTAAGCGAGGTAAAGAAGTCACTCGGGAGGAGTTTAGAACCATCCAAGAGGAGAGTATGAAGCAAATGATGAACCGATACCAGGGCAAGCCCGGTGATGGAAATCAGTTTACGATCAGAATAGGGAATTGATGGAAGTCGGATGTCAGATGACCGATGTCGGGCTAAGTGGCTTGCACGCCTTGGCGGGAAGAAGCTTTTGTTAGAATACGAGATAGGTTATTTAGAATTTACTTAGAACAAGTTTTCAAGGTTGTATCATTAGTTCGCTCAACTTTATCACTTTACCACTTTCCAACCTTTCAACTCTAGAATACTAAACCAACTATGCCTTTTTCCAAAAGACTGATTCTTCTTGCCTTTTTTCTGGGATTTGCCCTCTCGGCTTTCGGGCAGGGCAAACCCCTGATTGGGCAGGTTCTTGATTCGCTGAATCGACCAATTCCATACGCCAATGTGGTTGCCATCAACCAAAGCACCCAACGAATCGGCGGCTTTGGGATTTCCAATGACGAGGGTAGATTTAAAATTACGCTCGCTCCGGGAGCAGAATATTTGCTTCGGGTGTCCTTTGTGGGTTTCCGTCAGTTTGAAGTGCCAATAAAAGACTGGGATTCCGAAGTCTCCTTTCAGATCAAATTACAGCAAAGTGATACCGAGTTGGGGCTGGTCGAAGTGGTCTCGGAAATGCCCGTGACCATGAAGGGAGACACCCTTACCTACAAGACAGATGCCTTTACCACTGGAACCGAACGTAAACTCGGGGATGTATTGGAAAAGCTTCCGGGTTTTCAGGTAGATGAAAATGGGGATGTGAAGGTCCAAGGCAAAAAAGTCGACGAAGTGCTGGTGGACGGAAAGAAGTTTTTTGATGGAAATACCAAGCTTGCCACCAAAAACCTCCCTGCAAATGCCGTAGATCGGGTGCAAGTACTTAAAAACTTCAATGAAGTTTCGCCCATTCGAGGGTTGGACAATGACGAAAAACTTGCCTTAAACATTCAGCTCAAAGACGGGAAAAAGAACATGGTCTTTGGGGACTTGGAGGCAGGCCTTGGACCTCAGAAGCGCTATCTCGGTCATGCAAACGTATTTTACTATGCTCCAAAACTCAATGTCAACCTGATCGGAGGAAGCAACAACGTCGGCGAACAGACTTTTACGCTACAGGATTATTTTCGCTTTAGCGGAGGAATGGCTGGACTGGGAGGTCGGGCAGGTTCGCGGGTTCAGTTGAATGGGGACGATCTCGGGATTCCTTTGGCAGACCGCACGAATGCCGCCCAACTCAAAACCCATTTGAGCGCCTTGAATCTTAACTATACGCCAAGTAAAAAGTGGAGGCATACCGGCTTTTTGATCGCTTCTGCTTCTGACAATGAACTGGGAAGCAATTCCCTTCGCACCTACCTCAATGCAGGTGACAACGTGCAGGAAAAGCTAAATTCCGTCAGTCAGGTAGAGAATAAGTCTGCGTTGGGAAAATACACCCTAACTTTTACGCCTAAGGACGAGACCTATGTCAAATACAGCCTGTTTGGGAAGATTTCGGAGATTGCAAACAGCAATCAACAGCAGTCGGATTTCGGGCAAAACCTTCAAAATATTGCCTCCCTGAATACGCGAACTCCGTATTCTTTGCAGCAAAAGTTGGAATGGTTTCATGCCCCAAGCGAGCAGCACGTCTTTTCCACGGAGATCAATTGGGAAAGTAAGTTTGCCGATCCGCTCTTCGACTTGCAGACCAATTTGAGGCCTCTTTTGGGACTGTACGCGATTCCTGATGCACAGACTTACCGCCTGTTTCAATCTCAGGAATTGAGGACCAATACCCTAGAGGGAGCTTTCAACTATTACTACATCCTTAACCCAACCAACCACCTGAATTGGTCGCTCGGCTACCAGAATTTTTCCCAAAGTTTAACCGGTTCGCTCCGTCAAGAAAATTCTACCCAACCCTTTGATGCCTTCAAAAATGAAAATGAGTTTAGTTTGCAGGATGTTTATTTGGGTACTACCTGGAAGACCAAGTGGAAAAAAGGAGTGCTAAGTCCTTCTGTTTTTCTCCATCGCTATGCCTGGAGAGATCAGCAGATCGCCGGTCAACATTCCTTTAACAAAATCTTGGCGCTGCCCGGAATGTATGCCAAATGGGATATCAAATCCAATCGCTCGCTAACCTACCGATTCCAGACTGAGGCCAATTTCATGGATATCCAAAAACTTGCTCAGGGCTTGGTTTTGCAGGATTACAATGCGGTTTTTCAGGGAAATCGAGCCTTGGATAATGGTCTTTTCGATACGCATACCTTGAGCTATACCCATTTCGATATGTTTTCTGGATTGACGATGTTCGGAAATCTGAATTACCAGCGCAAGCGAAATGAAATCACGACCACGACAGATTTTGCCGGAATCAATCGGCTGCTTTCCCTGATCAATATTCAGCCGGTCAATGAGACGCTCAATGGAGATATCCGGCTTGATAAGGCGCTGAATAAACTCAAGTTTGAACTCGGTGGCCGATGGAATGCCTTTTCCACCAATTTGATCTTGGACGACCGACCTACTCAGAATCAGCAGTTTTCCCAAACTTACGACACCCGACTGACCACCACGTTTTTCAAAGTTTTGGAAGTAGATCTTGGTTATTCGTTTACTGCCAACAACTACTTGTCCGGCGCAGTTGAAAACACCTTTACCACCCATAGTCCCAAGCTGGAGATCGATCTGGATATCATCAAAGGCTTGAAGCTCAAGGCAGATTATACCTACAATACTTACCTCAATCAGGCGGCAGCCACCCGAAGTGATTTTGACTTTCTCAATGCTTTTCTTTTGTACCGCAAAAAGTCTAGCCCTTGGGAATTCAAAGCTTCGGTTTGGAATGTGTTTGACACCAGGTCCATTCGCAGAGACAGTTTCAATGAAAACCTGATCAGTACCTTTTCCTATTTGGTGCAGCCAAGGTATGGTTTGCTGACGGTGAAGTATGATTTGTAGAAGGCAAATAAAATTTACTACTACTTAAGACTAAAAAAGGCCTGGATTTGCGTCCAGGCCTTTTTTTCAATTTTCCGATTCTATCAAACTGTAGCCACCAGTTTCACATCGAGCTTCACTTCATCGTAGATCATTTTGTCTGCCAAGTCTTCGAAATAGCTTCCAGATCTGTACTTGATGTCAAACTTGGTACGGTCAAACGTGATCTGACCAGTTGCAGTCATTTTGCCTCCAGCCACAGCTGCTTTCGCAGGGAATGTGATCGGTTGGCTGATGCCTTTGATGGTCAAGGTTCCGGAGATAGTGTAATCAGAACCATTGGTCGTTTTGGCACTGGTGATTTTGAAGGTTGCAGTGTTGAACTTTTCTACTGAGAAAAAGTCATCTGACTTCAGGTGATTGGTCAGGTTGCCTTTGGATTTTGGATCTGTGAGGTCTTCCACAGTCAGGTTGACCATGTCCATGTCAAAAGATCCTCCTGTGATTTTTCCGCCTTTCACATCTAGAGCGGCATTTTTGATCGGAACATAGCCCCAGTGGGTTCCGGTCACTTTGGAAGCTTCCCAGCGAACTTGGCTTTCGGCTTTGTTTACCGTAGCTGGTGCAGGATTTTCAGCTAGTGTAAAAGCAGCAGCTACACTCAAAATCAACGTGGTAATCAGTTTCATAAGTTTGATTGTTTTGGTTTAGAAAAACTTGATTAGAAAATAACGCTGATTAGACTAATAAGGATTTGAATTGTTTAAAGTGGCTTGGTGAAAAAATGTTATTCCTATCAAACCCATAGATTATCAGAACTTTTCTTTTTCACTGAGGCTAGCCAACCTGATGAAAATTTGTTTTTCAAGACCAATTCTAGGCCCAAGATTAGCCTAAAAGTCCATATTCTACCTTCCCATGTCCATCGGGAGTGGTGTAAAAAGGCCGCTTTTCGATTTCATAATTTTTATCCGGCGGAATGCCTAAGGCATGATAAATAGTCTGATGGATGCTGTCGATTTTGATCGGATTTTCGATGGTTTTGCATGGTCGCTCGTCAGCGGTTTTGCCAAAAACATGTCCCCGCTTGATTCCTCCTCCAAACATCAGGACCGAACAGCCGTCGGTGAAATGTCTGTGCATGCCGTAGTTTTTCATGTCCTCGATGATATCGGGCACTTCTACTTGGTCTTGGACTTTGAGATCAGGTCGTCCCTCCATCAGCATGTCTCTGCTGAATTCACTAGCAATAATTACCATGGTTCGGTCGAGCTTTCCGCTTTGATCTAGATCTTTGATGAGTTGGGCGATAGGGCCATCGATCAATTTCTTCATATCGGTGAGGCGGGTGTGCCCATTGTCGTGGGTATCCCAACCGAAGAAGGGTTCGTATTCCGTGGTCACTGTGATGTACCGAGCACCCTGATCCACGAGTCTTTTAGCCAAAAGACATCCCAGTCCAAAGCGCCCTGTATTGTACTTGTCATAGTTTTCTTTGGGTTCCTGACTGAGGTCAAACGCTTTGGCCTCGGGAGAATTGAGCAGCATGTAGGCCTGTTCCATGGATCGTTTGAGGGATTCCTTTTGGTAATCCGAGCCAAATTCCCCCATGGGACTTGCCGAAATCAGGTCATTGTAAAGTTGATTTCTACCCTCGAATCGCTTGTAATCCATTCCCACCGGAGGTCTCACGGCTTCCAATCCGGCAGAAGGATCAGGAATCAAGAATGGCCCATACTCCGAACCCAAAAATCCGGCAGAGTGAAAGGCTTTGAGCTCTTCCCCTTCACCGACTGTAAAGCGCTGCCCGATGTTGATGAAAGGGGGGATGACCGGATTGAGAGGGCCTTTTTCCTTGGCAATCCAACTGCCCAGATGAGGTACGACCACGGATTGTGGCGGTTCGTAGCAGGTATGAAAATGGTATTGATGTCTTGTATGCAAGATGTGCCCCAAGTCTGCAGCCTGATAAGATCGGATCAAGGTGCCTTTGTCCAGAACTGAAGCGATGTTTTCCAATCCTTCGGAAAGAAAAATGCCATCCAGTTTGGTCGGGATGGAAGGAAAAGTACTCAGCACTTCCTTGGCCTCCATTCCTTTGCGGAAAGGGGTGAATTTCTTCGGATCGAAGGTCTCGGTATGGGCCATGCCACCAGCCATGAAAAGCAAAATGACCGAGTCGGCGGTGGTGGGGATTTTGCTTTCGCAGGAGGAAAGCAGACCAGCCAATGGCGCGCCCATACCCATCGTGGCAATGGCTGCAGCACTGGTTTTCTTGAGAAAATCGCGTCGGGTTTGGAGGTATTTCATAGGTTGTAGTTCTTATTAAAACTATCTGCAGAATTCAGAAATTTGTAGTCATCTTCAACATTGTGGGCTGGAAGACCGATGACCGAAGACCGAAGGGTTCTCTTCTGTCTTCCGTCCAATGAAAAAAGAGGAATTTCACGATTGGTCCTGAAGTATAGGTATAAGATAATTTCATCAATAGATCAATTGGAATTCGGGTAGGAGGAAGACGGCCCAAAGTAAGTCTTGAACGGCTGCAGGACTGGGTTTGGGTCCGAGGGCTTTTTTAGCAACTTCGAGTTCTTTGGGGCTGGGTTTCCGGAGTAGGGCTTTGGCGTAGAGATTTTCTGTCAGTACTACTGGATCAGCGAATGCAACCGCCCATTTTTCTCCTCCTTTGACCAGTGATTTGTTCAGTTTTTCCCCATTGCTGAGCTCCAAGGCTTGAAGCAGACTTGCTTGGGAATCTCTGCTCGTGGAGACGATTTCCCGATTGGGACGACCGAGTGCTTTTAGAAATTCATTGTTAGCTACCAAAGATGCCCTCGCAAAACTTAGATTGGTTTTCGCCTCAGAGATCAGTTGATACGGGCGGAATTTGACTTCAACTGAGTCAAAAAGAGGGGCGGAAATTTCGGCCACCGCATCTGCAAACTGCTCCGCTGTGATTCGGCGGCGAATAACTCCTTGGAATTTGAAGTCTTCGGCAAGCAGTTTTTCAGCAGAGGCTACTGTTACCGATGGACTTTGGTAAATTTTTGAAGTAGTAATCTGATAGATCAGACGCTTGAGGTCATAGCCATTTTCTACAAAATCCACCGCCAACCAATCCAGCAAATCCTGACTCCAAGGCGCATTGTCCATTTCGTCTATAGGCTCCACCATGCCTCGACCCATCAGCTGTTTCCAAATGCGATTCACCACCGTGCGGTACATCCGGCCATTGGCAGGCTGTACGAGTTGGTCGGCGAGTTGGCGGAGTTTTTCAGCTTTTGTAGCCAGGGAATCGATCTCACCGAGTTCCTCCCAGAGGATTTTGGTTTTGGCCAGTTTACCGGTTGGCTGCTCGCAGCGGCTTACTTCCAGAGTGGAGTCTGCGAAGATATTGGCAAAGGCATAGGCCTGCTCTAGTTTCCAATCGCTGATGAAGCTGTCGTGACAGGAGGCACATTTCAGATTGAGTCCAAGGAGAACTTGTCCTACATTTTGGGCTGCCTGCATTTCAGTTCGCTGAGAAGCGTTGACGGTGCCTCTCCATCGGATCCCTTCGATGAAGCCTTTGGATTTTTCAGTAGGATTCAGAAGCTCTTTGGCAAACTGGTCATAGGGCTTATTTTCTCGAATCGAAGTATAAAGCCAGTCAGTGATCGCAAATCGACCGCCCGTGATGTAGCCGGTGCCGGTATAGTCATTTCTCAGGGCATCATTCCAGAAGGTCAGCCAATGTTGGCTGTAATCATCGGTTCGATTTAGGAGATTTTGAATCCAAATTTCCCGTTTGATGGGATTAGTATCTGCCTGAAAAGCCGCTAATTCCTGTGTAGAAGGCAAAAGCCCGATGATGTCAAGCGATGCTCTTCTCAAAAAAGTCCGATCATCCACAGGGGCGCTCCAAGATAGTTGGTTCTGCTGAAAATACTGATCCACCCATCGGTCAATTGGATTTTCTAAACCCGGCTTGGCTGGAGGTAGATTAGGTTTTCGCGGCGCTAAAGCTGCCACCCGATACACGGACTGCTGAGCCACTCCATCGGGCCAAGGTGCGCCTTTTTCCACCCAAAGGGTAAGTAACTGTATCTCTTCCTTGCTGAGCAGTTTGCCCTTTTCGGGCATCACGTCTTTGTGGTTTTTGGAGAGCGAAATTCTGCGAATTAATTCGCTTTGACCGGGGTTTCCGGGAACAATGATGGGGCCGCTTTCCCCTCCTGCAAAGACAAATTCCTTTTCATCCAATCGCAAGTCTCCTTCGATTTTGGCACCAGAGTGGCACTTGTAGCAGTTGTGGGCGAGGACTGAGCGCACATTGGTCACGAGTTGGATTTCTTTTTCCGGAGAAAGGTCGGAAGCGAAAGTGCTCAAGTCTACACTTAGCGATTGCGGTGCTTCCTGATCGGAATCCTGCAGCAAAATCTCCGTGAGGTAATCCTCCCCATGAGTCAAAGCTGCTCCGAAGTGCCCGGCTACTCCAATTCCAATACTGCTGAGAAATAGGACGAATCTGTAGGTTTTGATCGAAGAAGTGGAGGGATTGAGTTCACTTTTCCGAATCAAAACCAGAAGGAAAATGCTCAATCCTGCGCTGACCATGCCCACTGTTCGATGAAGATCTAATGCACTTCCCGTGATCCCTTCATTTTCGGCCAATAACCAACCCATTCCAGCTGAGATAGCAGCCGAAATAGCTCCCAAAATGACTAAAAATCGGATTCCTGCCCGAAATGAATGCCTGAAATTTCCCAAAGTAAAAAGCTCCATCACCGCTGCCACCAAAAGCAAGGCGATTGGAAAATGAACCATCATCGGGTGAAGCCTGCCGAAAAGTTGGCTGATCCAATGCGGGCTTGCTTCAGCTGAATTCTGGGCTAATACCGGAAAAGCAGTAAAAAGAATGATTATGAGCAGAATAAGCCTAATTTTTTTTAAGTGCATTCGAGATTTTTTTAAAAGAATAGGGCAACCGATTTCTTGAAAAAATATAAGGGTTTTGGCCAGACTATCTATCCTGATGACTAAAGATTTGACCAACGGTGGGCCTTTCTTGACCTTGGAAAACACACGCTGTTTTTTGACCTTGGTAGTCATTCATCTTCTGACCCTGTAGTTGTTCCCATGAAAAAGGCTCTTTTCTCGCTGATTTTGCTCTTTTTGCTTTCCCCTGCTTTTGCCCAGCAGATCACCCAACTTACTTCACCTGATGGGAAAATTCAGATAGAAATTAATCCGGAAAATGGACTGACCTATTCGGTATCTCATCAAGGTAAACTATTGATTCAGCCTTCCAGGTTGGGCTTTTCTTTGACCAAACCGGAAGTCAAGCTTTCAGAATTTGACCTGTTGGGTTCTGAGGAAAAGTCGGTCGATCAGACCTGGACACCGGTCTATGGAGAGCGAAGTGACATCCGGGATCAGTATCGGGAACTTAGGCTGCGACTGAAAGCTAAGTCGCAACCCGCTGTGGAGATTCAGGTGGTGTTTCGAGCGTACAATGATGGGGTGGGATTCCGCTATGAATTTCCTGAACAGGAGGGATTTAAGCATTTCATTGTTGGAGAGGAACTGACCGAGTTTAGGCTTGGGGCGGATCATCTAGCTTTTTGGATACCGGGGGATTACGATACCAATGAATTTTTGTACAACACGACACGGCTCTCCGAAGTCAAGGCCTTGGAGGCAAATGCCAAGGAAATCGACATTGCGGTCAAAAGTCCAATTGGGGATCACTTTGTACAAACTCCACTCCAACTGGTGACGGACGCAGGCTATTACATTCACATCCATGAAGCAGCTTTGGTCAATTATCCGGTCATGCAGCTGGAGTTGGATAAAGCCGATTTTACCCTGAAATCCCACCTAGTGCCGGATGCAGTCGGAAATAAAGCTTACCTCCAAACAGGGACTTCGACTCCGTGGAGAAGCATCATTATCTCAAAAACGCCTGAGGGAATTTTAGCTTCAGACTTGATCTTAAACCTGAATGAACCGGCTTCTGAAGGAGATTATACTTGGGTGACACCTCAAAAGTTCATCGGTGTGTGGTGGGAAATGCATGTGGGCAAGGGTACTTGGGACTATTCATCCGGCAAGCATGCTGCCAACACGGCGAATGTTAAAAAGTACATCGACTTTGCTGCTAAGTATGGCATCGAAGGCGTCCTGGTTGAGGGCTGGAATGAAGGATGGGAGGACTGGTTCGGTAACTGGAAAGAGGAGGTATTTGACTTTGTGACGCCCTATCCGGACTATGCGATGAAGGAGCTATCTTCCTATGCCCGCTCCAAAAACGTCCGCTTGATCATGCATCACGAGACTTCCGGCTCAGTGACCAATTACGAGCGCAGGCTTGACGATGCGCTTGATTTCATGGTTCAGCATGATATAAACACAGTGAAGACGGGTTACGTAGGGAAAATCATCCCCAGAGGTGAGCATCACGACAGCCAGTGGATGAATCGTCACTATGTCCATGTGGGTAAAAAGGCTGCTGAAAAGAAAATCATGGTGGTTTCTCATGAGTCCAGCCGACCCACGGGTTTGCATCGCACCTATCCCAACATGATGGCATCCGAAGCTGCCCGTGGCAATGAATTTAACAATGCCCCGACCTTTGGACTTACGCCCGAGCATGAGACGATTTTGGCATTCACCCGACTCAAAGGCGGGCCTATGGACTACACACCCGGCTTTTTTGATTTTAAATTAAATCGCTTTGAACCGAGCCGAAAGACACAGGTCAATACCACGATCGCTAAGCAAGCGGCCTTGTTTGTGGTATTTTACAGCCCGATTCAGATGTTGGGAGACCTTCCTGAAAATTTGGAGAAATATCCTGATCTGGTCCGGTTCATCGTGGATATTCCGCTGAACTGGCAAGAAAGTCAGTACATCAAATCAGCTCCTGGGGATCAAGTAGTGGTGGCCAGAAAGGCTAAGGAAAACGGGGTCTGGTACGTCGCAGGAATTTCCGATGAACAAGCCCGAGAAGTGGAATTGGATTTCTCTTTTCTGGAAAAAGGGAAAACATATACTGTTCATCTGATCCAAGACTCCCAGGATGCTCATTATGATCTAAATCCGACCGGAATGGAATCTAAGAGTAGTTCAGTCAAGGCTGGCCAAAAGATGAAAGTTCGGATGGCGGAAGGCGGTGGATTTGTGATGAAATTGAGTCTAAACAACTAATTTGACCCAAGGTTTCAGCTCTGGCCCAAGGCTTCGATTTGGCTCAATGCTTTTGCTCTAGCCCAAGGTTTTCAGCTCTGGCCCAAGATTTTAGATTTGGCCCAAGGTTTTCAACTCTTGTCTAATGTTTTACATTTGGCCCAAGGCTTCAGCTCTGGTCCAAGGTTTTAGATTTGGCCCAAGGCTTTAGAGACCGTGTGAAAACATAAAAAGCAACTAAGTTTTTTAAGTTGTTTAGTTATTTTTAGGGGAGTTCAATTTTGAAGTATGCATTACAAAGACTCTCAAGATAGGCATCAGGTAATGATGCTCAGT